>Ga0335069_10000274_pt1 | contig 90293 bp, 52 predicted proteins | sample Lox_Sample_11_FD_206714 | JGI IMG/M metagenome (GOLD analysis project Ga0335069, IMG submission 206714) | Soil microbial communities from Loxahatchee National Wildlife Refuge, Florida, United States - Lox_Sample_1.1 | ecosystem: Environmental > Terrestrial > Soil > Wetlands | place: USA... | reverse complement strand
ATTCCGCGAGCCGCGAACGGATAGGATTATATGTGTGGCCGCGGCTGGTCGCGCTCGCAAGCAGCCCGGCAGTTCGCAGCATTCATTTTTTTACCTTGGGGACCACCGCAGTGGCCCTGCCTTGGAACCCCCAGGTCCTTGTGAAGGACAGAAAAGGAAACACCCTTGAGCGCAATGTGGAAACCCAATCAGACAGGAAACCAGCCGACTATGACACCACCCCCCACCCCCGAGCCAGCACGCCCCATGCCGCCCGCGCCTGCACCCGAACCCGCCCGGTCTGCTCCCCCGACCGGAGAACAGGCCACTATTGGCAAGGGCCTGGTCATCAAGGGTGAGATTACCGGCTCCGAGTCGCTTTATATCGACGGTAAGGTCGATGGCAGCATCAACCTGCCGGGCAACCGTGTCACCGTGGGCCGCAACGGCCAGGTGGCTGCGAGCATCAATGCCCGGGAAATCGTGGTCCTGGGCAAGGTGCGTGGAAACATCACGGCGACCGACCGCGTGGACATCCGCGCGGAAGGCGCGCTGACCGGCGATGTAGCTGCGGCGCGCATCAGCATTGAGGACGGAGCCTTTTTCAAGGGCGGCATTGACATCCGCAAGCCCGATGCCAAGCCGTCCGCGGCACCCGCCAAGGAAGCAGCGGCGGAGACGAACAAGGCGGCAGTCCCGGCTTAATCCGAGCCGGCAAGTCGGCCAGTGGCAAAGGCCTCTGCGCGAGCGGGGGCTTTTGTGTCTATGGGCAGCGGAGTTGTCACCGGACGAGGAGGAATGATGAGGGAACGATCTCAGAATGAATCGGATATGGCATGAAGATGAAATCGACAAGCAGCTATATAAATATCTCATTTTGAACGATATAGTAAAATATGACTTGAAAACGAACTGCGGATGAACCAGAATTGATCCGAGATTGAACATGGTTCGATATGAGTTCCCAAGACGCTGGCTGCTCTATGACGCGCAAGCGGTGAATCAGGCTCTTGTGGAGGCGAAAGCTGCCGTTCAGGTGCTTCAAGCCCTGCCGTATCAACGTAGCTGGGTCGACAAATTGCAGGAATTGCAATTGAAGCGTGAAGTGGCAGGCACCAGCCGGATCGAAGGCGCGGAGTTCACCGAGCGGGAACTGGAAGACGCTGTGCGGCTGGGCGCAACGCCTGCCGAGTTGATCACCCGGTCGCAGCGGCAGGCTCATGCCGCGATGGATGCCTACCGATGGCTTTCAGCTATGCCTGCGGATCGTCCGATCACCCAGGAGTTGCTTCGGGACTTGCACCGTCGCCTGGTTACAGGGTGCGACGACGATCACTGCCAGCCGGGCGCGCTACGCAAGCGGGACGAGAACGTCACGTTCGGCATCCCGCGCCATCGCGGTGTCGAAGGCGGGCCACCGTGCGAGAAGGCCGTTGCGGCGCTGATGCACGCGCTCGACACCGAGTTTCGCGAACTGGACCCGCTGCTTCAGGCACTTGCACTGCATTATCATCTTGCCGCGATGCATCCGTTTCTCGATGGCAACGGGCGCACTGCCCGCGCGGCCGAATCCATGGTCCTGCGGCGCGCGGGGCTGACGGACCGAGCATTCATCGCGATGTCGAACTACTACTACGATGAGAAGCCTGAGTATTTGCGCGTTCTGAGCGAGACAGGCGCATCGGGGCACGACCTCACTTCATTTTTCTTGTTCGGCTTGCGCGGCATCCGGCGGCAGAGCGAATTGCTAATGACGGAAATTCGCAGACAGATGCAGAAAGCGCTGTTCAGGGATACGATGTATAGCTTGTTCGGGCGGTTGAGGACGCAAAGGAAGCGAGTGATTGGGGAGCGGCAGGTTGAGATTCTCAAGATATTGTTGACCGCGGAGGAGATTCCTCCGTTCGAACTCTACCTTCTGACAGAGCAGTTCTACACCAAAATCAAAGACGGAACTCGCGCATACTTTCGGGACCTTTCACAATTGGAGGACCTTCAGGCCATTAACATCCATTGGGAACCGTCTGATCCGGATCTTGAATCCGTCTCGATCAATTTGAATTGGCCGCAGGAAATCGACGAGAGTGAGTTCCTCCGCAAGATGAAGACAATGCCCAAAGGCAGGACCTTCAAATTTCTTTCCTAACCTTGGCTTAACCGATCCGCAGGCGCTTCATCACGATGCGCGGCAGGGCGGAGCCGCTTGTCTCGAGCACGATCTTGACGATGACGATCCAGAGCGCAGTGCCGGCGAGGAGGACCGCGCAATCCATCCAGCGGCCGTGTTCGAGCGGGAACGATCCGAGCAGGCGAGGAGAGCGGCTGACAGGCCAGACAAGAACCAGCCAGACAGCGATGCCGCCTGCACCACCGGCAGCGAGGCAGCGGGCGAGTTCGGCGAAGTCGAGGCTGGCCAGCGAGACCATGCGCCGCTTGTGCAGCAGGAAGGCGAGCGCCAGCGTCTGCACGGCGATACCGATGTCGGAGGCGACGGCGAGGCCCATCACTCCGAAGGCGTGGTGCAGCGCGGCGTACAGCGGCAGCGAGGCCAGCGTAACGACGGTGCCGGCGGCCATGGGCAGAATCGTGTTGCCGGCCGCGTAGAAGGCGCGCGCATAAATGGCCTGCGCCGACCACAGCGAGATCGAGATGGCGAAGGCGGCGAAGTAGCCGGCGCACTCGTGGGCGTCGCTGGCTGTGAACCGCCCGCCGACGAAGATCAGGTCGACGAGGGGAAGAGCGAGCGCGATCATGGCCGAGGCCGACAGCAGCCCGAGGGCGGCGACCCGCGAGACGGAGTCGGCGACTTCGGTAGCGAAGTCGTATTTGCGGTCCTGGCTCCAAAGGCTGGCGAAGAAGGGCATGGACGCCGCGCCGGCGGCCTGCGCGAGCACGGCCATGGGAGCGGTGAAGAGCTGCCTGGCGTTGGTCATCAGCGTGACTGCGCCGCTGCTGGCAGAGGCGAAGTAGCCGATGATCCAGTTGTCGGCGGTGACCAGCGAGACGCCGACGATGAGCGGCAAAGAGAGGCCTACCCATTCGCGAAGGCCGGGGTCGCGCCAGTCGAGGGTGGGCCGGTAGCGCGCGCCGGCTCGCCACGCGAAGAAAGCGTTCAGTCCAAAGGGGCCGAGCGCGGCGCCGGCGACCGTGCCGATGGCCAGCGATGAAACGCCGAGCTGCCTGACCAGCAGAACGCCGCCGACGATGGTGCCCATGTTGTAGATGAGCGGCGCCACGGCTTGCACGCTGAACTGCTTGCGCACCAGCAGCACTGCGGCGAAGACGCCGCCGGCAAAGAAGAAGAGCTGCGCGGGCAGCAGAATCCGCGTGAGCCTGACGCACAGAGCTGCCTTCGCTGGGCCGAAGCCATGCAGCCACCAGTGCACGTACCAGGGCGCGGCGAACTCGGCGAGGAGGATAGCCGTGCCGAGCACGAGGAACATAGTGGTGAGAATGACTGACAGCGACCGCTGTCCCTCGGCCTCGCGGCCGGTGTCGCGATAACGCGTGAGGATCGTGACAAAGGTGATGGATGCCGCGCCGCCGACGAGGAAGTAGGAGATCATGTCGGGCAGGTAGAACGCGGCGTTGAAGGCGTCGGCCTCGGTTCCGCGGCCAAACAGCCACACGATGTACTTCAAGCGCACCAGGCCGATGACGCGCGAGAGCAATGTGGAAGCGGCGAGCAGGATGGTGGCTGTGAACGCGGTGTGCGAGTGAGAGGGGCGCAGCAGGCGAAGGATGCGAGCCCATCGCGATCCGGAGGGCTGGGTTGAGGCCGAACCGTGCACTAGCCTTGATTTTATAGGGGCTGCGTATAACGCACGGCTGGCGCGGGCTGCGAATCGAGCGAGCGAACCAGTCCCGCCAAGCCGTGGGGCGCGTGGTAGCGGTTGCCCGCGACGATCAGCTCTTCGATGGCGTCGAGCGCCTGGATGTTGCCGCGGGCGCCAAGGCCCTGGCAGTTCAAGGCGGCGGCGGCGCAGGCAAAGTCGAGCTGCCGTTCCAGCGGCCAGTCGCAATGAATGCCGTAAACAAAGCCGGCGTGGAAGATGTCGCCGGCGCCGGTCGTGTCGACGACGGGCACGCGATAAGCGCAGCGGTGCACGAGTTGCTCGCCGTCCCAGGCAAGCACGCCGTCCTGGCCAAGCGTGGCCGCGGTGAGCCGGCAGCCGAAGCGGTTCATCGTCTTGCGCAGGGCGGAGTCGAGGTGGCTTTCGCGCATGAGGCGGCCGGGAAAATCGCGGCTGACGATGAGATAGTCGGTGTTTTCGATCAGGCGTTCGACGCCCGGATAGAGCTCGTCGAGATCGGCGATGACGGGGATGCCGGCCTGGCGCGCCCACTCGGCGGCTTGCGTTGCCGCTGCCGTATCGTACCCGTCGACCAGCAGGGCCTTCGCATTGACGATCCAATCGCGATCGAGGTGACGCGCTTCGAGCCGCATCTGCTCGACGCGCTTGCTGAGCACGGTGCGCTCGCCGCCGCCATCGACAATGATCACCGAGTACGCGCTGGGCGCGCCTGGGATGCAGACGATCTGCGTCTCTACGCCGGCGCGAGCGAAAGCGTCACGATGGATGCGCGCCGCATTGTCGTCGCCGAGCACGCCGATGTAGCGCGTGCTCATGCCCCACCGCCGGCAGGCCACGACGGCGCTCGCCACCTGGCCGCCGGGCAGCACGGCCTGGCTGTCGTACTCAACCTTGGAACCGGGAGCCGGATATGCGGGAACCGAGATAAGCGTGTTGATATCGTTCAGGCCGACGCCGACCAGGTCGACCACGGGTGAAGGCGGCATGGGTCAATTATAGAGGCGAAAAACCGGCTGTTTCGCACGACCGGAGTATCGGGGTCGACCTGCCGTTGACTGGACGCCCTGGCATCGGAAGCGCGCGCTTGGCGTTGGCTCATTGAGTGAATCGGCCTGTTCCCGTCAACTGACGATCTCGGCTTGATCGATCGGCGGACACAAGCCGACATTCCGGTACTAATCTGCCGTCGACGAGTGAGTTGGCGATGGGCGTCAACTGAGCCAGAGGATTACGCCGCAGCATTACGGGTTCTCGAGGTCACTTTGAATCCTCGACCCGGACGCTCAGCCATCCAGCGTGAGAGAATTTGAGGCATCTTTTCTCGCCTTCACGCTTACCTCGAGGTAAACCTCGGAACATGGCCTGCCTTGCCGACAGGCCGTGCAGCTCACTTTACGGCTTCAATCCCCGGAGGTCTTCATGTTCAGCTGCGCCCCGCTTCCAGTTCGCCCTTCTCGCAAATCCAGGACATTAACCAGTCTTCCTGGCGGGATTGCATCTTCGGTTCTGGCCGCCAGCCTGTGCTGCGGAACGATCGCCCATGCAAGTTCCGGCGCCGCCGGCCGGGCAGTATCCGGTTTTGGCGCAATTCCGCTCAGCTTTGAGGCGAACTCCGGCCAAACTGACCCGAGGGTGCAGTTTGTCTCGCACGGAAACGGCTTCTCGCTTTTTCTCGCTCCCGGCGAGGCGTATCTGACCCTGGAACAGCAGCCCTCGGCTCAAGTCGCGAATTTCCAGGATCGCGCGCCCAGTGGTATGGCCGTGGTGGACACTTTGCACCTACGTTTAACGGGCGCCAACTCCAACGCCGCCGTCGCCGGACTCGAGAAGCAACCCGGCGTGGTCAATTACTTCGTTGGCAACGATCCGAAGAAGTGGCATGCGGGCGTACCCACCTACGGCAAGGTGAGCTACACAAGCGTCTATCCGGGAATCGACCTGGTCTTTTACGGCAACCAGAGCCAGCTCGAGTACGACTTTGTCGTCGCCCCCGGCGCCGATCCCGCTCAGATCGTGTGGCAGATCGAGGGCGCTCAAATCTCTGTGGATGCAGAAGGGAATCTGCAATTGGCTGCGCGCAATGGTCCGGCGGGCTTCAAGAAGCCGGTGCTGCATCAGATGGACGGCAAGAAGAAGATCTCAGTGGACGGCCGCTACGTGGTCGCAGGCAGCCAGGTGCGGTTTGCGCTGGGCAGCTACGACCACTCGAAACCGCTTGTGATCGATCCGGTGCTGACTTATCTCACCTACCTGGGCGGGCCGGCCAGCGCATCTGCCGCGACCAACGGGAGCTCGACGATCGGCGGTCTGGCCGGGTATGGAGCGACCGGCCGCCAGTTGTCGCAGGCGCTGGCCATCGATCGCGAAGGCAACGTGTATGTGGTCGGGACCACAAACGCCACCGACTTCCCGGTCAAAGATCCTTATCAAGGGATCGATATTGCGCTCAAGACGAATGTGCGCGCCACCTCAGCGTTTGTTACCAAATTGAATGCCGAAGGCACAGGGTTGATCTACTCCACATATCTTTCAGGGAACAGCCTGAATGCCAACACTTATGGCCAGACGATCGCTGTCGATGCCGGAGGCAACGCCTACGTGGCCGGCTATACCGACGACACCAAGTTCCCGGTATCGACCGGAGCCTTCCAGACCATCTGCGGCGACAATAGTATCAATGGGGTTCGCAGTCCCAACTGCGAAACCGCGGGGGCTGTCAATGGTTTCGTAACCAAGCTCGACCCTGCCGGCTCGAAGATCGTCTATTCCACTTTTCTAGGCGCAGCGAACGACTACATCAATTCGATCGCTGTCGACTCGCTCGGCCGGGCCTATGTGGTGGGCTTCTCGGGCGACTATTGTAGCCCGACGGTTCCCACGTTCCAATGCTTCCCCACCACTTCAGACGCCTTCCAGTCGTCGGCGGGTACCTGCGTCATTCTGTCTGGAGATACGACGTGCACCGCATATGGCGGAATGGGGTGGGCGTTCCTCACTGTCTTCAACCCGCAAGGGACGGGCCTGGTCTATTCCACGCTACTGGGAGATAACCTCGCCGACATCGTCAATGGATCGCTGGCGAGCAACCAGTATGGATTCTCAATCGGGATATCGGTGGCCCTCGATTCCGCGGACGAGATTTATGTCACCGGGCGGACGGCAGCATCCAAGCTTCCGGTCACCGCGGGCGCGTACCAGCCAAAAACCATGGCGGGGCTGCCCAACGGCGGCGCCACGGGCTTCGTGGCCAAGTTCAACGCCATCGGGTCTGGCGGCACGTCACTCAGGTATCTGACCTACCTCGGCCCAAAGGCCAGCGATCCTAACTTCGACCAGGCCTACCCCAGCGGCATAACCGCCGACGCAGAAGGTAATGCATATATCACCGGCTGGACCGACAGCCAATACTTCCCCACCACCAGAGGCTCATATCAGCCCACCTGCGGACAGGTGAACTTCGACGAGTGCGGGTCGGGCTTCGTGAGCAAGCTGAACCCGGCGGGAACCGAACTTCTCTGGTCCACCTTCTTCGGCCAACCCATCGGCGGTGCGTCGGGGGTCAACTCCATCGGCGACATTCAACTGGACGCGGAGGGCAACGTCTACGTCGCCGGCCAGATGCAGGGCGATTACAACTTCCCGCAGGTCCATCCCGTCGAGCCCTACACCAACGGCAACGCCCAGGCCTTTGTGGCGGAATTCAATCCGGCGGGAAGCAAAGTGAATTTCTGGACGTTGCTGGGTTCATTGACTTACGCAGGCGGGCAGTCTGCCGCGGGGCTTGCCGTCGATAAGGAGGGCAACCTCTATGTGGCCGGCAACACCAACGCGGGCGGCCTGGGGGCGACCAAGGACGCATTTGAGACTAGCTATCGCGGTGGCACCACCGGCGCATCCTGGGGCTTTGTCGCCAAAATCACGCCCAAAGCTGCCACGCATATCAAGCTGGCCGCGCTTTCGGTCGCATCTAAGACAGCACAGGTCCTCGAGATCACGGCAAGAGTCGCCAGTGACGCATACTCGCCCGTTCCCAGCGGCAAGATAGCTTTCGACGATGGCACGAAGGAAATTGGCACCGTTGCTCTCAATTCGGCCGGTGTGGCAACGCTGAAGGTCTCCGGTCTGAAACCCGGCAAGCACACCATCAAGACGAACTACGCCGGGGATACCTTCGACCTCGCTTCATTGGCGAGTATTGCCGCGTTCGTCAAAGCTGAAACCACGACGACACTCAAATCCTCCGCCAATCCTTCGACAGCGGGCAAAGCCGTCGTCTTTTCGGTGAAGGTCGCCTCTTCTTCTGGAATGCCGGCCGGATCTGTCACCCTGAAGAAGAACGGCGCTACTTTGGCAACCAAGGCACTCAGCAAAGGCGAAGCGTCATTCTCAATCGATTCGCTGGTTGCCGGGACGCACACTATCGTCGCCGACTACTCCGGCGACACCGCACACTTTCCGAGCACGTCGAATACGATCTCCGAGGTAACGAAATAGGCAGCCGGAGAATCAAGTCGGCCGCGTCCATCGATTTCAATTCCGGATGTAGCATCTTGGCGCCGGAACCTCACTGCCGTGATCAGATCAGGACCTGGCCGTCACATGCACAAAACACGTTCTCCAAAGTTCACGGGAAACGGACAAGTGGTTGTCGGGTGACAGGGACGTCGCCAATTACTCATGAGGAACAATCCAAGGCGGCCCAATCTCGTCAGCAAGATCGCACCCCGGCTCATGGCTCCCGTCCACTGGACCGTCTCTGCGCGATCGTCGATTGTCGCCACCCGGTCAAATCAATCATCGAGGGCAGCTTGCACGAAATCTTCAGGATTACTCCCCGAAAACGCCCATGGCGCCGGGGATGATTCTCTCCTGAAGCTAAATCGCCAGAGCAGTCAGCGAGCGGGGGTAAGGGTTTCTCGCTACGAGAAGCGGGTTGTCTTCCACAGCCCCCAGGCGCAGGCGGCGGCTGAGGCAATGAGGATGACGCCGAGAATCCAGAGCCAGGCGAAGTTCATGGCCAGGGCGGGGACGAGCGCGTTCGAGCCAAGATAGAGGAAGATGCCTGCGCCGGCGGCGAGGATGGCGTAGTCCCACCAGCGGCGGCGCGCGCCGGAGTGCCTGGCGTCGGCGCCGTGATAGATGCGCAACACCTCGTCGTAGTCGAGGCTGTAGCGCGTGCACTCGCGCAGAAGCGCCTGGTCCATCGAGGCCTGCTCGCGTGCGCCGGCAATCGCGGTGCTCACGGCGATGGCTCCGGCGATCATCACCACCGTGCCGATGACGACCAGCAGCTTGCGGGAAAGATCGGCATGCGCGAGCTCGCCGAAGACGAGCGCGCCCCAGGCAAGGCCCCAGATCTGGTTCGTGTTGGAGAGCGGAATAGCGCGGCCGATGCCGAGATACTTAGTTGCGAACTGCTGGAAGAGGTCGCCGATGACCCAGACGAATCCGCCGAGGAAGAGCCAGAAGAGCATGTGCTTGATCGCGGCAGAATGGAAGACCGCGGCCTTGGTTCCACCGTCGAGCGCGAGCACGAGCGCGAAGCAAGTGACAAGTTCGCCCACAGTGAAGACGGTGACGAAGGAAAGGGGATTCATGCCGCTGATGTAGGCCTTGCGGTAGGGGATGTACATGGTTCCCCACATCACGCTCGCTCCCAATGCGGCGAGAATGCCGCCGACGGCGTGCTGCGCATGCGCGCCCTGGCCCTGGATCGTCGTGAAACCCAGCAGGATGGCGGCTGCGACGATGGCCAGCGCTCCGAGCACCACCTTGGCGACGGTTTTGCCGCTGGCGTCTTTCAACTCGCCGAAGAGCACGCGCCCCCAGAGAATGCCGACGAGCGAGTTGGTGTTCCACAGCGGAAAAGCGATGGTGAGGCCTACGTCGCGAATGGCGAAGACGGTAAGTGTGTTGGCCACGGCCCACAACATGCCGGCGAGCAGCGCCATGGCGATGAGATGGCTCGATTGCTTGAGGTCCGCGAGGACGTAGCTGGTGCCTTTGAGCAGAGTCGGAAGAGTCCAGCGCGCAGTGAAGACGCCGGCGACCATGCAGAGCGAGATGGCGAACGGCGAGAGGCCGATTTCGACGAGCTTGGTGGGCGCTTCCGCGGCGCCGAGCCAAACGCCGGCCGCAAGGCCGCAGGCCACGCCGAGGCCGTGCATCGATGCGAACTTTGGCGATGCGCTGGCCTTCGTCGAATTGCCCATCCGGTCATTCCTTTGAAAGCGGACATGTGAAGCACGTTGGCGCCGGGTGCGGACAGACTGCGCGCCGGGATGTTGCGATCAGTGCAGCAAGACGAGCAGCGCGAGACCCGCGCAGAATGCGGCGAGCGGAATGAGGAAGTGGCTGTCAGTGAAGATAGCGGCGGCCTTCGATGTGAGAGTCATGGTCTCCACAGGCGATGGGATCGATGCAACAAGGGCCAACATTACGGCCCGCAACTGGCGCTGTCAAGGCTGCGGGCCGGGACGGCCCCGGTGCAGCGATTCCAGCCGAGAATCTCGCATGGCTGCATTGTGAACTGGGAGAGTTCCTGGTTGAGGCCGGCAATGCGCAGCCGCCGATGGGGAGTCGATGGCTGCGCTGAAGATCCATCCCGGCGACCATCGCGCACCGGCTGCCATGGCGCGCGTGGGCGCGGCGTTGCTCAGGGCGCCGAAGTGAACTCGTAGTCGTTCGACTGCCAGGCGTTGTTGATGCGGGACCACAGGCGGGCATAGATGGTGACCGCGCCGCGGGGCAGGCCAGCCGCATCGACTGAGGTCGCGGTCACCGAGCCCGAGTTGTACAGATTGCTCGAACCGATGCCTGTGGTGCCCAGCCAAAGTTGGTAAGCCACGGGCCCTCTCCCCGCGGTCCACGAGAACGTCACGTTCGCGCCCGGCAGCTGCGTACCCGGCGCGGGCGACGTGAGCGCGGCCTTCGACACCGTGCCTGCCTCGGTAATCGTGTAGTCGATCGGCTGCCAGATGCCGCTCAGCATCGAGTAGAGGCGCACATAAATCAGCACGCCTTTCATCGGGAGCCCGGTGACGTTCACCGAGGTGTTTGTCGTCGGGCCAGAATTAAAGAGATCGTTTGAGCCCATTCCCGTGGTGCCCAGCCACAGCTCATACTGAGTCGGCCCCGCTCCGGCCGTCCACGAAAACGTCGCATTGGAGCCCAATAATTGGCTGCCCGCCGCGGGCGACTTCAGAGTCGCAGGCACCGCTGTGCCGGACTCCGTATAGGTGTAGTCGATCGATTGCCACGCGCCGTTTATCTGAGACCACATGCGCGCGTAGACCTTGACGCCATTGGTTGGAATGTTGTTGACTCTGACCGAAGTCGTGGAAGTGCCGAGTGTTCCGGAATTGATGATGTTGGCCGAGCCAACGCCGGTGGTGCCCAGCCACAGCTCATACGCAGTTGGGCCGGAACCTGGGTTCCACGCGAAGGTTGCGCTCGAGCCCGCCAGCACACCGCCCGGCGCCGGTGAGGTGAGTGCGGCCAGAGCCGGAGTGCCCGCTTCGGTGTACGTAAAGTCGACCGATCGCCATGTACCGCTGATCATCGACCACATGCGCGCGTAGAGCTTGACGCCATGTACCGGCAGGTTGTTGACGGTGACTGAAGTTGTGGAAGCGCCGAGCGTGCCGGAGTTGAGGATGTTGGCCGAGCCGATGCCGGTGGTGCCCAGCCACAGCACGTAGGCAGTCGGGCCGGCACCGGCGGACCAGGAGAACGTAGCACTCGAACCCGCGAGAACGCTGCCGGGAGCAGGCGACTTGAGTGCAGCCAGGGTCGGCGAGCCGGCCTCGGTGTAGGTGCAGTCGAACGGCTGCCAGGCGCCGTTGATGCGCGAGTAGATGCGTGCGTAGAGAAGGACGCCGTTCACCGGAACATTGGGGACGTTGACCGAGGTTGCGGAGATCGGGCCGGAGTTGAAGGCCTCGCATTGACCGGCGGCAATGCCGCTGAGACAGAGTTCGTACTGGGTCGGGCCAGCTCCGGCGGTCCACGAGAAAGTGACGTTGGCGCCCGCCAGCAAGCTGCCTGGAGCGGGCGACGCGAGCATGGCCTTGGTGGGTGAGCCGGCCTCGGTGAATGTGTAATCCGCACTCTGCCATTTGCCGTTGATCATCGACCACAGCCGAGCGTAGAGGAGCACGCCGTTGGTGGGCACCGCGGTGAAATTGACCGATGTGCCGCCGATGGCGCCGGAGTTGAAGATATTGCTCGATCCGACGCCGGTGGAGCCGAGCCAGAGTTCGTACTGGGTGACGCCACCCCCCGTCGTCCACGAGAAAGTGACGCTTGCGCCAGGCAGCCTGCTGCCGGCCGCAGGCGCGGTGAGCGACGCCTGTTGGTCGACGGTGATGGAGTTGGTTGCCGAGGCCAGAGCGTAGCGGGTCGTGTCATCCGGAGTGAAGGCGACCGAAAGCAGTTGGAGCCCCGGACTGAGCACGGCGCCGGCCGCCGGCGTATACACGAACGTTCCAGGCACGTTGGCGGTTGCATTGAGCTGCGTTGCGCTCAAAGCGGTGCCGTACTGGATTGGAGCCAGCGCACCCCACGTGATGGTGGGCGTCAACTTTAAAGCTGAGATGCCGGTCGAAGTCGCAGTGAGGTTCAAGTCAAGAGCCGGATTGAGCGGCAGAGTGGCTGTGAGAGTGTCTCCGCTGGCCGCAGAGCCGATGCTGAGGGCATCGAAGGCCGCGAGCCCTGAGTCGAGGCTTTCTGTTGTCGTTCCGGCCAGGAGGCTCGCGCTGTCGGCGATCGAAACCGATCCGGTGGCGGCGGCGGTGACGGAGCCGTTCTCGGTGATTTGGACAACGGGCGCCGGCGAGATGACTTGACCGACAAGTGCAGTGGCCGGGGGCTCGATGGAGAACGAGAGTACGTAGCTGGTCTGCACGGCGCCGGCATCCACCGCGCCGGAATGACAATTGCCATCCAGAGCCAGGCCACGCTGATCGGTGGTCTGGCCGCCGAGGTTTGCCGCCAAGCCCGCGCAGATGGCAGGGCTGCCCGGCAGGGGAAGCATCGTCTGGATGGCCCCGCCGTAGTTGTCCAGCGGCGCCAGGCCGATGGCAATTGCCGACGTGCCGCCTGGGCCGGCTCCGGACTGGTTCCCGCCGTTGTCGACATAGCTCCCGTCGACGTCGGCAAAGTTCGCGCCCGCGTTGCCGGCGACGATTGTATTGGCGAGGTTCAACGTGCCGCTATTGTGGATGCCGCCGCCGTCGGCCGTGGACGTGTTCCCCGAAATAGTGCTGGCGGTCACCGTCAGAGTGCCGCTGTAGTTGCGGATGGCGCCGCCGTACAGGCCGGAGGTGTTCTGGCTGAAGGTGTCTTGGGAGAGCGTTGCGGCTGCCCCGGTTCCGTTGGCGAATCCGCCGCCGGAAGCTGCCGAGGAGTCTCCGGAGAACGTGCTTCTTGTAAGCGAAGCTGTACCGGCGTTGTAAATGGCGCCGCCATCCAGCGTTGCCGAGTTGCCGGAGAAAGTGGACGCGAAGACGTTCAACGTGCCGGAGTTGTAGATGGCTCCGCCGAAGTTGGAGGCCGAGTTGTTGGTAAGAGCGACATTCGTCAAAGTCAACGTGCCGCCGTTGATGATGCCGCCGCCGCTGACCGAGGTGCTATTTGCGGCTACTGAAAAGTTGATGGCATAGTCGTCGGAGTTGACTGTTCCACTAGAGCCGTCCTGGCAGCGAACATAGTAGCTATACGATCCGCCGGCCGCGAGGCCCGTCACCAGGGTCGAGTGCGAGGTGCCCCCGGTCGTACTCATGGTGTTGACCATCGACGCGAATGCCATACCGGGAACTGTCGCGTAGCGGCAGGTCGCGTTCGTATCCGTTGTCAGGCCGAGCGTTGCCTGCGTGGCGCCGAACGCGAGCGTCCCCCAGGGCCCGCCCCCCGTTCGCGGTGGCGCTATCGAGCCGGCGCTGGGGGCGGTCAATGTGGCGTTCGCGTCGAGGCTGCTGACTGCTCCATCGAGCCAACCGCTGTTCCAGCTATGGTCGCGTACCGTGCCGCCCACAAAGGTGTGCAGAATCGATGCTGCAGTCATTTCGTCATTCAGAGCCGCCATTTGATCGGTAAAAACGGCGTCGTCCCCGCTGATCCACAGCCGGTTCTGCTGCTGGAACGGGCCGGCGTTATTCGCGACCAGAGTGGGGATGATGTAGGAATCGAAATTCTCCTGGGTTCCAAAGTTCATCAGGAAGTCGCTCAGCGGAGCATATCCAGATGTGAAAAGATCGCTCAACTGTGCGGGGGAATCCCATGCTGCCGCCGCATTGAAGATGCCCGGATGCCTGAGAATCAGGAACAGAGAGCCGTTGCCCGACTTGCTGAAGCCGATCAGATACCGCTGCGGCACGCCGCTCTGAGCGAAGGTATCGCCGAAGGGAACGAGATCGTCGATGATGAAACTCTCCATCCTCGTCGCCGGGTCAAGAATGTTGTCTCCGTACCATGGCGCGTAATTAAAGGCCGGGGCGATCAGCGTCATGTTGAAGCGGTTTGGCACGTCGAGCAGGCGCAACTCCTCCAGCCCGTCACTGTATGTGGATGACGTCGTGTCAACGCCGGACTCGACCGGCAAAACATAGAGGATCCGCCTTGGCTTGCCTGGTGCGGGATTCGTCGGCTCAAGCACGCGGACGATCTGTTGCTGAGACCGTTGGAATGTCGAGGTCACCGGGTAGTATTTCACCCCGTTGTCATCCACGGTTGGAGTTCCGACAATCATCGGAGAATGACTCTGTCCGCTCGCCTGAGAGCCGTTGGCAACGATCAAGTTGGCGATGGATGCCACGCCGGAGTTGACCGTGAAGACGGTTGATGCGTTGTTGCCATTTACTGTGACAAGGTTGATCAAAGCGGGGCCGGATCCGCTTGTCGGGCCGGTGATGGTTGTATTCGGCGGTACGCTGAGCGTGCCGTTGGAGAGCGTGATGTCGGTTGAGTCGGCGAAGATCGAGCTGTCGAATGTGATATTCGCCGAACCGTTGGCGGCAGCAAATTGCAGCGCGTCCCGCAGGCTGCAGGAAGCATCCGTGCCCGTGGCGGGCGCCGGCTGCGGCGTGCAGGTCCCGGTGCTGTCAATTGCCGAGGTCACGACGAGGTTGGGGATGCTGACACTGACGGTATTCGAGAAGCCTGCGATGCCAGGCATTACCGAATCTGTTGCCGTGATGGTCTGCGAGCCGGCGGTGAGGAACGTTGCGGAAAACGTTCCAACCCCCGCAGCGAGAGTGGCTGGCGGAGGCAGCACCGCTGCTGGATCGGAACTCGCGAATTGAAGGATCCCTGCGTAGGCGGTGGCGACATTGCCAAGCGCGTCGAATGCGGTGACGGAGAATTGGACCGCTCCGCCGACATAAGCAGACGACGGAGCCGTGATCGCGAAGTGAGTGGCCGGACCCGGATCGACCTGGAACCGTGCCGAACCGGTAGCCGACGAGTTCGCCGTGTCTGCCGTCGCGACGGTCTGTATCCCGGCGGTGTTCAGCGTGACCTGGAACGATCCGGCGCCGCTGGACAGGGTCGCATTCGCCGGCAAGGAAGCCAGCGAATCGGTGCTGGAGAAACGAATGGTGCCAGAATGGCTGGCGCCAGTGGCGGAACGAACCGGAGCGGCATAGCTGGAGACGGTGTGGTTCGAAGCGTCGAGTGCCGTGACTTGAATCGTAAAGGGTGTGCCGGCCGTGACTTCGCCGGGACCAGTCACAGAGAATTGCGAAGCAACATTCTTCGTGCCGGTGCCGCTTACACTGACTGATTGCGCCGCGCCGGGTACGTTGAGCGCGTTGTCGATTACCGTGACCGTCTCGTTGAGCAAACCTTGGGAAAGCGGGGAGAAGTTGATGGGAAGGTCGCACTGCTGGCCCGGATTCAGACTCGTGGAACTTGTGCAGGCCTCTGCGGCGGCCAGGCCCTCGGGAAAGTCGACCGGGTACGAGAGAGCCGAAAATTCGAGATCCCGGTTGCCGATATCGGCCAGGTGGACCGTGCTGGGGCTACCGGTGCTGGTGTTGCCGACGACGGTGGCAGCAAAGTCGATCGAGGGCGGGTCGCTGCGATCGATCTTGACGAGATTCGCGTTGCCGGCGTCGACGACGAAGACGTTTCCGGCGCCGTCGACTGCGATGCCCGAGGGATTGGCGAAGCCGGTGGCGATTGTCGACAGCACGCCGGATGGAGAAATGACGACAGCGCTGCCGGTGCCTTCATCGGAGATGTAGGCGTTGCCGGCGGAGTCGAGAGCAATGCCGGAGGGCTGAATGAGCGCGCCATTGACGGTGGATTGCGTGCCGTCGGGGGCGATCTTGTCCAGAGCGCCGGCGCCAGCCCCGTAATTGGCGTCGATGACATAAACGTTGCCGAGCGGATCGACGGCGACGCCTTCAGGGCCGGAGAAGCCGCTGCCGATAACCGTCTTTGCACCGCCGGGAGCGACTTTGTAAACGGCGGGCGGATTCTGATAGTTGGAGATGTAGAGATTGCCTGCGCCGTCGAGCGCCAGGCCCTGCGGAAGAGCGATGTTGTCGACCACCTGGCTCTGAGTTCCGCCGGGAGCGACCCGGTAGACGACCTTGTTGCCCTCGTCGCCGACGAAGACATTACCCTCGCCATCGACGGCCACGGCAACCGGCACACTGTAACCGCTGCCAACTGCCGTCTTGGTACCGTCGGGCGAAACTTTGTAGACCTGCCCGGCGGCCAGGTCGGTGACGTAGGCGTTGCCGGCGGCGTCAACCGTCGTGGCAACCGGGAAGCCGTATCCCGAGCCGACAAAGCTGTTGATGCCCGGGCCATACGCCACTTGCGGTCCGGTTCCAACGCCATAGACGGGGACGCTCGACAGCGCATTTCCGGAATCGTCGTACAGCACGACCGCGCCGCGGCGCAGGCCGGCGGCAAGCGGGGCAAAGCTCACATTGACGGCGCAACGGGTTGTCGATGAATACGTCCGAGCGGTGCAGGTGCTCGATCCGGCGTCATTGAAGTCCTTGCCGGAGACGCCGGTGGTGAAGATGCCAACGCTGCCCACAGTGGCGCCGGATGCGACGGTGAAATTCAAAGTGAGACTCGAACTGGAGCCGATGGCCACGGCGCCCCAGGGAACGTTGGCGACGTGCAGTTCGACGATCGTCCCGCCGCCATCGTTGGCGACGTAGAGATTGCCGTTGCCATCGAGCGCGATGCCCTGCGGGTTGCTGAAACCGCTGCCAACGGTGGTTTGCGTGTAGACGCCGGCGGAGAGCGTTTCTTTGAGAATGCGGTTGTTGCCGGAGTCGGCGATGTAGACATTGCCCAACGCGTCGACCGCAACGCCGGCCGGGCTCGAAAGGCCGATTCCGATCGTGGTCTGGGCGTAAGTGCCGTCACCGTTCGGCGTCTCCATCAGCACCAGGTTGTCTCCGGTATCGGCGATATAGACGTTGCCCAGCGCGTCGACTGCGATGCCGTACGGACCGCCGGCGCCGAGTCCGCTTACGATCGTAGATTTCGTGTAGGCGCCTGCTCCGGCAGGGGTCTCGAGGAAGACAGCCTGGCTCCCGGTGCTGGAGACATAGAGATTTCCGGCTGCATCGACGGCAACGCCGGTTGGGCTGACTCCCGCATCCATCGCGAGAGTCGCCGCAGTGTAAGTTCCGCCCGACGGTGTCAGCTGAACCACGGAGTTCGAATAGAAATTGGTGATGTAGACGTTGGCCTGCGAGTCGACTGCGGTTCCCCAGGAGAAGTCATATCCCGATGCCGGCGGAGGCAAGATCGATTGCGCATAGGTGCCGTCTGCTTGGAGCGTCTCCTTGAGCTGCTGGTTGCCTCCGAAGACCGTGAAATACACATTGCCGCTCGCATCCAGTGCAACGCCGGTGGGCTGGTTGTAGCCGGCAGTCACGGTCGTCGAGGCGCCGGTGAAGGACACCTGCCCGCGCCCCGAAACAGGCACGAGAAATGCGGCAACGATGAGGAAGCTCAGTAAGAAATGAACACGAAGGGACTGCAGGGAATCTCTAATAAGGGCAGTGGACAACATGGGTCGAACCTCGCTTGCTTTAGTTCCTTCTCTGAAGAGCCAAGAAACTCTGTAACAGGGTGACACCGTGTCCCGGACGCCGAAAAGATAGGTTGCGCCACTTTCGAGACGGAACTTCTAACGCCCCAATCCCCGCGCCCGAAGACGGCGACAAACTTCAATGACGAACCACGATGGACAGTAATCTATGTCAGTGAGCTTTGGCGGTCGTTCGCAGCTCTGCCCCAACCGCTATTCGAACATTGAGAAACCAGCCTCGCAACACGACTTTTGTGGAAGGCGGGTCTCCCGGCCCGATACTCCCGATTCCGATGCCGGTAACCATCGGGTTAGGGCACGAAAGTACTGAAAAGGCCTGCTTTGTGCAACTTGGCTCATCGATCAATCGCGCAATACCCGGAAAGTAGTGTGCCACCTCGACTGCGCAGCGCGGAGTCGCATGATACCTTCGCGGATTCAGGAAATGCTGTATCCGCTCGAATCTACCAAAGGAGCGCCATCTTTTCCACCGAATCGAACCAGGACGCGTCGACGGGGACCTGGCCGTGGGGCCGCGCCGGTTGGCTGCGGCTTCGGATACAGAGTTTCCTAACGCGCTCAAGCCCGCGCAACGAGCCACGCGAGATAGAATCGGTGCGGGCTAATGCCTGGCAATTCTTTGTCCGGCTGCTACTTCCATTTTGGGTGAGTTATTGTGCGTCGGCTCGTATGCTCTGCTTTGTTGCTTCTGCTGGCGGCTCCCTGCGCTGAAGCAAAGCCCGTTGCGCTCTTCTATCTGACCAACAGCCCGGATTCGATCCGTTCGTTTCTGGCTCACACGAGCAAGATCGACGTCGTGGTGCCCACGTGGTATTCGGTCGACGCGGAGGGGCTGGTGACCGGGGCGCCGAACCCAACCGTGCTCGACGCTGCCCGACGCGATCGCGTGCCGGTCATGCCGATCCTGGCGCTGTTCGGCAAGAAGACCTTTCACGACCTGGCCGGGAACGCGCAGGCGCAGGACCGCATGAACGAAGCGATGCTGCGTGAGTGCCGGGCGAATGGTTACACCGGCTTTCAGTTCGATTTTGAGAACCTGTTGTGGACCGATCGCGACGGACTCACCGCACTGGTGAGGCGCTCGGCCGAGGTTCTGCACAAGGCGGGCCTGCAACTCACCATTGCGACCGTGCCCAATGCTCCGGGCTACCCAGGCGCCGGCGGATTCGCGAAGTGGATCTACACGGATTGGCGTGGAGCCTACGACCTGGCCGAGCTGGCGAAGTCCGTCGACCTGATCTGCCTGATGACCTACGACCAGCAGACGCGCTGGACGATGCCGGGACCGGTGGCCGGGTGGCAGTGGACGGTGGACAATCTCGACTACGCGCTCAAATCGGTGCCGAAGGAGAAGCTGTCGCTGGGCATTCCGCTTTACGGCTATCACTGGTATACGGGCGCGCCCTCTACAGACAAGGCGACGGGTGAGGAAAAGCCCAACCTGCAAGGCGACTACATATCAAATCCCGATGCGGTGCAGCTGGCGGCGGCGTACCAAGGCAGGGTGCAATGGGATGAGGGCGACCGCAGCGCGTTTGTCTGGTTCTACCGCGACCAGATGCGCGAATGGATCTTCTTCACCGACCTTCGCACGTTCCGCGAGCGGTACCTGCTGGCACAGGAACGCGGCATCCAGGGGTTTTGCTCGTGGGTGCTGGGCACGGAGACGCCGGAGCTGTGGGGTTTTCTGCCCGACCGCCCTTGATTTGAAACTCGAGAAATTCGCATGTTGAACCGCGACAGGAAAGCACAAAAATGATCAGGACCTCGATGGCTGCCGTGTTGGTTGCAATGGCGTGGCTGGCGCCGAATGGAGCGGGGCAGGGCGAGATCAAGCCGGAGCCCTACCAAGTCTCGTGGCAGGATCTCGAGTTTGGCGTCATTCTGCACTTTTCCACGAACACGTTTCTGGATCGCGAGTGGGGCGATGGCACGGCAAGCCCGGCTACGTTCAATCCGGCCGAATTCGATCCCGAGCAGTGGATGCGCGCCATTCGCGACGCCGGAGCGAAGTACGTTGTCCTCGTCGCCAAGCATCACGACGGCTTCTGTCTCTGGCCGACTCAACAGACCGACTACAGCGTGAAGTCGAGCCCATGGCGCAATGGCAAGGGCGACGTTGTGGGCGATGTGGCGCGCGCCGCGCGCAAGTACGGGCTGCGCTTCGGCGTGTATCTTTCGCCGTGGGACCGCCATGAGCCGAAGTACAAGGACTCGGCCGCATACGACATGTACTACAACGCGGAGCTCGAAGAGCTTGCCTCGAACTACGGCGATCTGGTCGAGTTCTGGCTCGACGGCGCGGGCTCGGCGGGCCACGTCTACAACTTCCCCAAGATCATCGAAACACTGCGCACCTATCAGCCGAACACGGTCGTGTTCGCCGACACCGGCCTCTTCGAGTATGGCGACGCCCGCTGGGTGGGGAACGAGGATGGCGTCGTTCCCTACGAGAACTGGAACGTCATCGATCGTCATGGCTACCGGCGCTGGCGGCCGGTTGAGGCCGATACGCCGCTGCGCGAGCGGCACTGGTTCTGGCATCCCAACGACGAGGGCTCGCTCAAGAGTGTCGACGAGCTGCTCGAGACCTACGATCACACCGTCGGGCGGGGTGCGCAGTTGATGCTGGGCCTGGCGCCGGATCGTCGCGGACTTCTGCCGGATGCAGATGTGAAGCGGCTCGCCGAGTTCGGCGAAGCCCTGCGCAGACGGGCGGAGAACAATCTGGCTCTGGTGCACATTGGAACGGACTCCGAGACCGCGGCTGCACTCGACGGCGACCCCGATACGTTCTGGTCGGCGCCGCAGGGATCGAACCACGCAACGGTTGAGGTGACTTTCGACCACCCGGTCACCTTCGATCACGCGTTGACGATGGAGTGGCTGAACAACGGGCAGCGTGTCGAGAAGTACGCGATCGAGGCAAGCGATGACGGCGGGAAGTGGAGACGCATTGCCGAGGGCGAGGCCATCGGCCACAAGAAGATCGACAGCTTTTCCCCGGTGACGGCGCGGCGCGTGCGGCTGAATATCCTGTCCAGCACAGCGCCGGCGCGCATCCGCGAGTTCCAGCTCTACAAATGGGGCGACGGACCCGCGGTGCGCTGACGCGTTCCCATACACCGTCAGCAAAAGGATGCGGCTGGTCTTCAATGCGTCTGCGGGTTCGGAAGCGACACCGCCTCCCGTGACCGGCATCCGGGATCGCAAGGCGGGTCACATTCGGAGGCATTTGGACGGTCGCGGTTATTGCACGAGCGCGGGACTGCGAGCTTCGGCGGCAAAATCATCGAGCGTCTTGCGCAGCTTGCGCACATCCGACGCTCGCACCGTGTAGCGCGCCAGATCATCGGCGCTCGAACCGAGAATGACGTTGCGATTCCAGAATTGGACCTGGCTTTTGAGGCGCGTGCGCAGCGCGGTGTGCACTTCTCTCACGCCGGTGTGCTGAAGAAGCTCGCGGACGTTGTTCAGGCGGATGCCGCCGCCGGCGAGGATGGCGATCCGGTTCTCCGCCGCTTCGACCAGCTTCGCAATCCGGGATTTGCCGAGGATGGCGTCCCGCTCCCCGCCCGAGGTGAGGATGCGATCGGCTCCCGTCAATATGACGTCCTCGAGTGCACGGTCCAGATCAAGAGACACATCGAACGCGCGATGGAACGTGACCGGCAGCGGCCGCGCCGCGGCGACCAGCTCCGCGGTGCGTTCCAGGTCGACAGAGCCGTTGGGGTGGAGCAAGCCCAGCACGACGCCGTCGGCACCGAGAGCGCGCGCCTGCGCAATGTCTTCCTGCATCACGGCAAACTCTTCCGCGGTGTAGCTGAAGTCGCCCGCGCGCGGCCGCACCATGGCAATTACCTGGAGCGTAACAGCCTTGCGCACCGTGCGAAGCAGGCCGGCACTGGGGGTAAGTCCGCCCTCGCGGAGCGAACTGCACAATTCGACGCGTTGCGCTCCTCCGGCCTGTGCGGCGATCGCAGACTCCACCGAGTCAATGCAAATTTCGAGGATCATGATCGATCAGTCTGACTTCCTTGAATCGTTCCTACTCAGATGTATCACAGTCCGACTTGGCAAGGACGAGGAACCGGCAATTAGCCCGGCGAAGAAGCGATGAACAAATCAAGACAAGCAGACAAAGCTTCCGGTTTTGCGGAGAACAGCGAACCTGGAGCGAGTGGAGCGGCCGACATCAATGGCGGCTACTTCGCTCCATTCGCGGCCGCCGCATAAAGCGTGTGGTGCGCAAGGATGAACAGCGTGTTGCGACCGGCGCCGCCGAAGACGATGTCGACCGGCCTCTCGGGGACGTCGATGCGGGCGATCTGCCTTCCGGCAGGATCGTAGACGAAGATCTGCCCGTTCGCCACGTAGACATTGCCCTTGGCGTCGACGGCGACGCTCTCGCCGCCGCGATCGGCAAAGACGCGCAGATCGCCGAGGGCGCCATCGGGCCTGGCTTTGGCCGAATAGGTGCGGTCCTCTGACTCGCTGCTCACATACACTTGCTCGCCCGGCATGGCGGTAAGGAATCCGTAGGTGTCGAGGTTGTCGGAGAAGCGCCAGCCGGAGTAGTCGGACGGCCCTTGCTGGAAGACGCGGCCCGCGGGCAGAAACCTTGTGCCGTCTGGCGAGATATATTCGCGCGGCTTGGGCGTCGACACATCCTCGGCGAACATTTCGTCGAGCGTCTTGAACCTCATCGTATCGAGGCCGAGCTGGTCGCGGAACTCGCCGTTGTTCCAGTAGTTGACGGGCAGAATGGCGGACGCACCGGGATGCGGTTTTGAAGGCTGCGGCTCCAGCACGGTGATTTCGGCGCCGGGCGAGCCGGGCTTGAATGCGTAAACCGTGCTCTCAAAGTCGGCGGAGGACAGCACAAGCAGGTTGCCGGACGCGTCGAAGGCGAGATTGACGGGGTCGAGCGGATTGTCGCGCTCGATGGTGAGGCCTTCGGCCGCGGACCAGCCGTAGATGCGCTGCTGGCGCCGATCGACGAAGTAAAGCTTGCCCCTCGCGTCGACAGCCGCGCCGGAGATGGAGGAGAAGCCGCCGGCGAGCTTTTCGACCTTTGCGCCAGGCGCGAGAACGGCGGACGCATCGGCCACCGCAGGGATGGGCGGATCGGCGGGAATGTCGAGTACTGCAAATTCGCGCTCGCGCACTTCGAGGCGGTGCGTCATGTCCTCAATCGCGTTCTCGTAGGGGAACTTGCTGGCGCGCAGGAACGTGCCGCAGCCGTTGTCGTCGCAGATGGCATAGCCGCTCTCGGCATTGACGTGCACATTGCGAAAACGGATATTGCCCGAGTTATACAGCCGTACCGCCGCCGGGAACGGCGCGCGCGAGCGCGTGACGCGGTAGCCGTGGTAGTTGGCGACGGTGATGTTGCGGGACCAGTCAAACTCGAGCGAGAGCGCCTCGGGGCTCTCGCCGGCCTCTTCCTCCGTCTGGGGCGCATTCAGGTCCCAGTTCTCGGCGTGGTCGAACTTGATCTCGTTGCGCACGTGGTGCTCGGTGGAGAGCTCGTAGACATGGCCGGGAGTCCGCGTGTTCGAGACGAGGAAGCCGGATTGCGCGAAGGTGTTCGGCGTCCAGATGTCGGCGAAGGTCCCGCCGCCGCCGTCGGTGACCCATAGGCTGGGGTACTGGCCATCCCAGCGCTTGGCCAGATCGGGGTCGGCGGTGTGGTTGTTGTTATAGGGGTTGGTGCCGCTGCCGTGACCGCCAAGAAAGCGGACGTCGTCCATGAGCGAATGTTCGCCGGCCTCCCACAGCATGGCCACGGCGCGCGGATTGATGCCGCCGGTAAAGACGCCGAGTCCACTCACGATGTTCGATCCACCCGGCGGAGCTGCGACGACTGCCTTCGGAGAGCCCACACCCTGGTAGCCAGGTGTGGAGTCGAGCAGGTCAAACTGCGTGAGGGTGGGATGCAGGCCGATGAGGATCGTGTCCGGCTTCAGCGTGATCGTATCGCGCAGGACGTAATGGCCGCTGGGAAAGTAAAGCACGGGGTGCGACTCGATCGCAGCGCGGATGGCTGCGGTGTCGTCGGTTGCGCCGTCGCCTTTGACGCCCAGCGCGTGCACATTGGTCCATTGATCGCTGGGCGGCAGCGGGCGGATCGCAGGCGGCAGCGGCGCCGGCAGAGCCTCGAGCGGCGAGGCATCGTAGAGCATGCCTACCTCACCCATCCGGCCTTCGCCGGGAACAATGAGGCCGAAGTTGAAGTTCTTTACCTCGTAGATGAAGCCCTTCCCCGCCACCTTTCTGCCGCTCTCGCGAAACAACGCGAGCGTCGGCGAGTCTTTGAGCAGCGCATTTTCCAAGCCGATCTCGGTGAGCGGGCTTTTTTCGTTGCTGATAATGACGGCCGCCTTGGCGATGGATTCAAAGCGGCAATCCCTGGCCCATAATTCGTCAGAGTATTTGGGGTCGATGTCGATGGCGACGGGCACGTTGCGAAACGTGTCGCGGATCAACGTAAGACCGGCTTCATGCTCGCGAATGGCGGCCTCAAGCTGGCCGTCGAATATGGAGTCGATCAGGGTGAACTGCCAGGCCGGCGAGGTCTTCTCGGTAAGGATTGCGTAGCGGCCGCCGAAAAAGCGCAGGTCCTCGGCCTCGTTCCCGGCCTGGTAGATGGCGGCCAGGCCCGAGCCGATGTGAAAGTCCATGTGGGTGAGGAACGCGTGCTGCGCTACATGAAAACGGATGGCGACGGCGCCGGCATTGCCCTCGCCGATCTCGAAATCGATGTTGCTCATCGCCGAATAAAAGGTGCCGGAGTTGGCATCGGCGATCTTGTTCGTCGGCGGGACCGTGCCGGGCGGAGGAACGGGGACAGGGCCGTTGGGAATCCTGCCGTCGCCGGGGCGCGCGCCGGTGAACATCACCATCACGTCCATGCCTTTCTGGAATCCCGGCGTGTTGCCGGCGAGGACGAAAGCCGGCCGCGTGGCGCCAAAGCCAAAGAGCCGCACGCCGGGCCAGACGTAGACAGTCCGCCCAAGCCGGTAGCGTCCCGAAGGAACGAAGACGATGCCCTCGTGAGCGTGCCCCTCGGCCTTGTCGATTGCGGCCTGGAGGGCGGCGCTGTCGTCGGCGGCGCCGTCGGCGTGCGCGGCAAACTCCTCCGCGGTCAGGTACACGGCCTTCGGGTCGTCGGGCCGAGTCGTGATCACGGATGCGGCGAAGGCGGAGGAGGCGCAAAGGAACAGAACGGCGAAGGGGAGGCCAGGTTTCATCGGTTCTTTCTCTTCCTGCAGCGCTTGGGATCGACGTTGAGGGGTTCGGCGGCAGGCGGGTACTACCGGGCTCGTCGCATCGAGGGTACCACCGGGGACCCGCCACTCAATCGATGCTCTAGACAATCGTATTTTCGAAATGAAACACTTGTGCGCATTGGAACCGGGCGGCAGCCGCGCTTCCCCTGTGTCCACTGAGGCCGCTGCAACGCGGCGGGTCTGCGACCCGGCCGGCGCAGTTCCAGGTTCCAGGCCGCGATCGATCAAGACAAGGCAGAGTGCTGGAGGAGCAAATCCGGTTGCCGAGGCTGTACATCCGCGCCGCGAGTGGCAACGGCTCCAGGAGCCGGCGGAGATTCTCGTGGTTTGCGCCGACGATGACCCTGCTCGCTAGCTTTGCACTTATCCTTGCCGGCTGCCGCAAATCGCCGCTCCGAGCGGGGGCGGGCCAGCATCTCGACTTCAACCAGGACGTGCAGCCGATCCTGGCGGAGCGCTGCTTCAGCTGTCATGGGCCCGATCCGGAGATGCGCAAGGCAGGCTTGCGGCTCGACCTCGAAGAGTCGGCGATGCGCAAGCGCCCCGGCCATCCCGACGCGATCGTTCCCGGGCATCCCGAGAAGAGCGAGCTGATCAAACGCATTGAGTCGAAGGATTCGCACTACCTCATGCCGCAGTCAGCGCAGGGCGACGCCAAGCCGATGAAGCCCGACGAGATCGCCGTTTTGAAAGAGTGGATTCGAGAGGGAGCGGTCTACCGCCCGCACTGGGCCTTCGAGAAACCGGCTCGCCCCGCTCTGCCCGCTGCCGCGGCAGGCGATTCCTGGGTGAAGACGCCGATCGATGCGTTCCTTCTGGCGCGCATGAAGAAGGAGGGGCTGCACCCCTCACCCGAGGCGGGCAAGGAAGCGCTGATCCGCCGCGTAACGTTGGATCTGACCGGCCTGCTGCCCACGCCGGCTGAGGTGAGGGCATTCGTCAGCGACAACACGCCACAGGCGTACGAGCACATAGTGGACGAATTGCTGGCCCGGGCGGCCTTCGGCGAGCAGCGCGCGCGCTACTGGCTGGACTACGTGCGCTATGCCGACACCTATGGCCTGCACTATGACAACAGCCGCGATATCTGGCCGTATCGCGACTACGTGATTCGCGCGTTCAACGCGAACAAGCCGTTCGACCAGTTCGCCATGGAGCAGATTGCCGGCGACCTGATTCCGGCGAAGAACCTGGATCCAATGATCGCGAGCGGTTATGTGCGGCTGGGCCTGAGCAGCAATGAGGGAGGAACGATTCCCGAAGAGCTGCGCGTGAACATTGCCCGCGAGCGCACCGAAGCCTACGGCGCAGCGTTCATGGGGCTCACCGTGGGTTGCGCGGTGTGCCACGACCACAAGTTCGACCCCACGACGCAGAGGGATTTCTACGCGCTGAGCGCGTTCTTCAACAACATCGACGAGAAGCCATTCAACGACGACCGGCCCGTGTGGGCTCCGGTGGTGCGCATTCCGAGAGAGGGCGACGAGAGGGCATACGACGAGGTGCTGGCGCACCGGTCGGAGCTCGCGGAGCGGCTGCGCGCGATGCGCCTCCAGCAGCGCGACCTGGTCGAGCGGTGGCTGAGTTCAAGGCAAAAACCACCGCGGCCGGTCGCGACCGACAAGCTCGTTTTACGGCTGCGCCTCGATGAGGGAGCGGGAAGCGTGTTGAAGAACAGCGCGCCGCATGCGAATCCGGCAACCTTCGTCACGCGTGAGTTGAAGGCCGAGTGGGGCGAGACGACGTGGCTGTGGCCGGACTTCCGCATGCAGTCGAGCACGCGCGTCGAGCTGGGACAGACGGGCGACTTCGAAACGAGCCAGGCGTTTTCGTCCGGCGGATGGTTCATGCTGCGTTCCGCTCCGAACTACACGGTCGAGGGCACGGACGGCACACTGATTTCGAAGATGGACTCGACGATGCACAACCGCGGTTGGGAAATTGCGGTTGCGAAAGGCCACCTCGAGATCGGCCTGGTGAACGAGGAGCCCAGGGAGCACAGGCCCAAGAAGGGCGCGAAGGAGAAGAGCGAGCCCAGGTTCAAGGAACCGTTCGACTACCCCACGCCGGCGGACCTGACCGCGAAGGACCTGGCAGCCAACAAGCCGCCGGAGAAGAAGGAAGCGAAGAAGAAGGAACCGGAAAAGAAGAAAGAGGCCGAGAAGAAGAAGGAAGAAAAGCCGAAGCCGGAGGACACGACTCCGGAGGTCGCCGTCCGCGTCGAGTCCATCGACCGTATGCCGCTCGACGGCAACTGGAAGCACATCTTCTTCACTTACGATGGCTCGGGCAAGGCCTCCGGCGTGAAGCTCTATCTGGATGGCCGTGCGATGGCGACGCGCGTGGTTGCAGACGCGTTGAGCGGCGGGACCATTCGCACGCCGGCGCCGATGCAGCTCGGATGGCGCTCTCCCGACGCCAATCCGGCCAAGGAAACGCGTTACCAGGATTTGCGTCTGTATGCGCGCACGCTGAGTCCGGAAGAGGTCGCACGACTGCCATTCGAAGATTATGCCGCGGAGTTGGCGGCGAAGCCGCCGAGCCAGTGGAACGAAGATCAATGGCACGTCGCAGGGCAGTTCTATCTGAACAGCATGGATGAATCGTATCGCGCGATCGCATCCGAAATCGCGCGTGCGAACGAGCGTCTGGAGAAGCTCTCCGAAGGCGGCAACCTGACCCTCGCTGCGTGGGAGAAGCCGACGCTTGCCTATGCCGACGTGCTCACGCGCGGCGTCTACTCGGCGCGCAGCGAGCGCGTGGAAGCGAATACGCCGCATTTCCTCCCCGCTCTTCCGCAGGGCATGCCGCGCAACCGGCTCGCATTGGCAAAGTGGACGGTGAGTCCCGACAATCCGCTCACCGCGCGCGTGACGGTCAATCGCATGTGGTACGAGCTCTTCGGAACGGGCCTTGTCGAAACGACGGAAGATTTCGGCATCATGGGCCAGCGGCCTTCTCATCCAGAACTGCTCGACTGGCTTGCCGTGGAATTTCGCGAGAGCGGATGGAATGTGAAGCACATGTACAAGCTGATGGTGATGTCGGCGGCCTACCGCCAATCGGCCGTATCGACGCCCGATCAGCTTGCCAAGGATCCAAGAAACCTTCTGTTGTCGCATGGGCCGCGCTTCCGCATGGATGCCGAGATGCTGCGCGACATTGCGCTGCAATCGAGCGGCCTGCTCGTCGATAAAGCCGGCGGGCCGAGCGTGAAGCCGTATCAGCCCGAGAACGTGTGGGAACAGGTGAGCTATCCATCGAGCGACACGGTGATCTACGTGCAGCAGCACGGCGACGCGCTTTACCGGCGCAGCATGTACACGTACTGGAAGCGCATGGCGATCCTGCCCGACATGGATGCTTTCGATGCGCCGATGCGCGACGTGGTTTGCACGCGCCGCCAGCGTACCGATACGCCGCTGCAGGCGCTGGTAACCATGAACGACGCGCAGTGGGTGGAGGCGGCACGCGCCCTCGCGCAGCGTGTGATTCTGCATGGCGGCAAAGACCCAGCGCAGCGCATCGATTCGATGAGCGAAATTCTGCTCTCGCACGATCCTTCGCCGAGGATGGCGGAGGTGCTGGAGAAGTCTCTGGCCGGGATGAGCCGACACTACGCGGCGGATCGCGAGGCAGCGCACAAACTGGTTGAAGTTGGCGAATCGAAGCGCGACCGCTCGATTCCCGAGGCGGAACTCGCGGCGTGGACGATGGTGGCGAGCGAGATGTTGAACCTGGACGAGACGCTGACGAAGTAGATGAGGGCGATGCAATGAAACAGCATCCATTGTGCACGGATTGCGAGCGCGAATCGAACGTATTGGGCATGCCGATCCCCGCAGGCCTGAAGCGCGAGTGGGCCGCGATCGAGACGCGCCGGCAGTTTCTCGGCCGCTCCGGCAAAGTACTTGGCTGGGCCGCGCTGGCCAGCCTGATAGGAGACCGCGGGCCGCGCGGCAATGTCTTCGCCGCGGACACGAAGCAGGGACTGGCGAATTCGCAGGCTGCGCCGCTGCTGGCGCCGCACTTTGCGCCCAAGGCCAAGCGGGCCATCTATCTCTTCATGTCCGGAGGCCCGTCGCAGATCGATCTGCTCGACTATAAGCCGAATCTTGCCGCGCAATTCAACAAAGACATGCCGGACTCGGTGCGCGGCAGCCAGCAGCTCACCGGCATGACGGCGGGGCAGGCGCACTTCCCCATCGCACCGCCGCACTGGACCTTCAGACGCCACGGGGAGACCGGAACCTGGGTGAGCGACCTGCTGCCGTACACGGCAAAGATGGTCGACGATCTGACGATCGTGAAGTCGACCAACACCGACGCCATCAATCACGAGCCGGCCATCATGCTGATGAACACCGGCAACATGAATGCGGGCAAACCGTGCCTGGGCTCGTGGCTGTCCTACGGGCTGGGCAGCATGAACGACAACCTGCCGACCTTCATCGTGTTGCAGACCAAGGTGAACACGAAGGAGAACAATCAACCGGTCTCGTCGCGGTTGTGGAGCAGCGGATTTCTCTCGTCGCAATATGCCGGCGTCGGCCTGCGCTCGGGCGGCGACCCGGTGCTGTTCCTCACCGATCCTGACGGCGTGGATCGCGAGGTGCGGCGCCAGATGCTCAACGCGGTCGAAGAGATCAATCGCCAGACGCTCGCGGAGGTCGGCGATCCGGAGACCAACGCGCGCATCGCGCAGTACGAGATGGCCTATCGCATGCAGGCTTCAGTTCCGGAGCTCGTTGACCTGAGCCAGGAGCCGCAGTCGACATGGGACCTCTACGGCCCGGATGCGAAGGTGCCTGGCACGTTTGCCTACAACTGCCTGCTGGCGCGGCGCATGGCCGAGCGCGGCGTGCGCTTCACGCAGATCTACAAGCGTGGCTGGGATATGCACGACAACGTTACCGGAATGATGCCGCTGCTGTGCGGCGAGACCGACCGCGGGTGTTATGCGCTGGTCACCGATTTGAAGCGGCGCGGCCTGCTCGACGATACGCTTGTGATCTGGGCCGGCGAGTTCGGCCGCACGGTGTACAGCCAGGGCGGACTTACGCCGGAGAACTATGGCCGCGATCATCATCCGCGATGCTTCACCACGTGGATGACCGGAGGCGGCGTGCGGCCGGGCATCAGCTACGGCGAGACCGACGATTACAGCTACAACGTTGTGAAGGATCCGGTGCACGTGCGCGACTTCAACGCGACCATTCTGCACTGCCTGGGCATCGATCACAACAAGCTGGCTTACAAGTTCCAGGGGCTTGATCAGAAGCTCACCGGGCCGGTGCCGGCGAGCGTTGTGCAGGGACTGTTGGCGTGACCCTGGGAAGAACTGCGTCGTCGAACGCGGTCAAACCGGCGACAGGCAAGCGCGGCGTGCGAAGGGCGTGGATCGCGGCCGTGACCGCGAGCGTTGTTGTCGTGCTGCTGCCGGTGTTGTTACGGCTCGACGGAAGGCCGCACAGCGAGCTGGAGCACTTCTTCGGCCGCTTCCATGTGCTTGCGGTGCACATTCCCATCGGGCTGCTCGTACTTGTTCCTGTTCTCGAAATCACGGCGCGATACCGCCCGGTGCTGCGCGAAGCTGCGGGATTTGTGCTCGCGCTCGCCTTTGCCGCCTGCGCCGGATCGGCGATCCTCGGCATTTTGCTGGCGCACAGCGCCGGCGAAACGGGCGTGACGGTAACGCGGCACCTGTGGGGCGGCGTTGTGCTCACCCTCAGCGTGCTGGCGTGCCTCGCAGTGAGGCCTCTATGGCTGTCCTTCACTGCGCCGCGCGCGTATCCCCTGGCGCTGACCATTGCGATGGTCGCGCTTGTCTGGACCACGCACCTCGGCGGGTCGCTGACTCACGGGGACCACTACCTCACGGAGTTCATGCCGGCGCCGATGAAGAAACTGGCTGCTTTCGGTAGTTCGGGCTCTGCGCCCGCCGCCTCTTTTTACGCAATGCACATCGATCCGATCTTTCAGTCGAATTGCGTTTTGTGCCATGGCGCAAACAAAAGGGAGGCCGAGCTGCGGCTCGACTCGTATACAGGAGCGATGTCCGGCGGGAAGGACGGCGCCGTCATCCTCGCCGGCAAGCCCCAGCAGAGCCTGCTGCTGCAGCGCGTGACACTGCCAGCGAGCGACAAGCACTTTATGCCCGCGAACGGGCGGCCGCCGCTCACGTCCCGTGAAATCGATTGGATTCGCGCGTGGATTCAGCAGGGCGCGTCGCAATCGGCTACTTCGCTCGCCGGGGTCAACCTGCCGGAGGAAGCGAAGGAACCGCCGCTGCAACCGGTCGGAGACTACAGTGCGCTCGTGGCGGAGATTCGCGCGATGCAAGCGGGACAGGGCGCGAAGCTTCTCTCTGTGTCGAACCAGCCATCCGATGGCCTGATTCTCAGCACTTCCGATACGGGCAGGAATTTTGGCGATGCGCAGCTGGCGCAGTTTGAGAAGTTCGCTCCTTATATCGTCGAGGCCGAGCTGGGCCGCACGGCCGTGACCGACGCGTGCTTCGATACGCTGGCGAAGTTCACGCACCTGCGCGCGCTGCATCTTGAAGGCACAACGATCACGGGCGCCGGATTAGCAAAGCTCGCGCCGTTGACACAGTTGACTTATCTGAATCTGAGCGGAACGCAGCTCACGTCCGCCGCGGCTGCCCAACTCTCTTCGATCGGCAACCTGCACCACGTGTATCTCTTCAATACGCCGGCGCAACCGACGCCGGCCGCCGGCTCCTCGCCATCTCCCGATGGATCGAAGTAAGTGTCGAACAGCACATTGCTCGCGTCCCGGCTGCTCGAGCCTCCCGGAGCCCGGAAACCGATCGTCTTCAGCCTGATCTTCGGCCGTCCAGAATCAGCGGAGCGCATGGTACTGTTCTCGGGTTCGCTAGTCTGGGAACGGCCGTGGCAGCAGAAGAGCCGGAGACAATTGTGCGATTGCGGTGAAACCGGAGTACAGAAAGATGGCGACAGCGATCCGCACAGTCAACTGAAGCCTCGCAGCCGGTCGGATTCCCTTCCGCGACCGAGTGCAGCGACGTGCGTCACTGGCCAGCGCCCGTCCGCTCGTTTACCCTCATCTGTTCGAATCCTATGGGCGCAACCGCCGCACTTCCGATGAAGTCCGCGTCTTCGCAGGCGCGGGCGTTTGCGCGCTACCCCCTTACCCAGGGTGTCAATCCGTGGCTGGTCACTGTCTCCGTCATGCTGCCCACCTTCATGGAGGTACTCGACACCGCCATCGCCTCGGTCGCCCTGCCCTATATCGCCGGCAGCCTGTCGGCCTCGAACAGCGAAGCCACGTGGGTACTGACCAGCTACCTGGTAGCGAACGCGATCATCCTGCCGGCATCCAACTGGTTTGCCCGCCGCTTCGGGCGCAAGCGTTTCCTGCTCATCTGCGTGGTGATCTTTACCATCGCCTCGTTCTTCTGCGGTGCGGCGCCATCGCTTGCCGTCATCCTGCTCGCCCGTGTGATGCAGGGCGCCGGCGGCGGCGCGCTGCAGCCGCTTTCGCAGTCGATCCTGCTCGAGAGCTTTCCGGTGGAGAAGCGCTCGATGTCAATGGCGGCCTATGGACTAGGGATCGTGGTAGCGCCGGTGCTTGGGCCGACGCTGGGAGGCTGGCTGACAGACACCTTCAGCTGGCGCTATGCCTTTTACATCAACATTCCGGTGGGCATTCTTGCTGTGGTGATGATCAGCCGGTTCGTCCACGATCCGCCGTACATCCAGCACGCCAAGGTCGGCCCGTTCGACAACATCGGTTTCGGCCTGCTGGTGGTCTGGTCGGGCTGCCTGCAGGTGGTGCTCGACAGGGGACAGGAGGACGACTGGTTCGGCGCGCTGTGGGTGCGCTGGGCGGTGGCGGCGCTGGTGGTGGCGCTCGTCGGATGGATCTGGCACTCGTGGCGCAAGCCGCAGGGGCTGGTGGATTTGCATGTGATGAAGAACCGCAATTTCCGCACCGGCTGCTTCCTGATCGCGCTGCTCGGCATGTGCATCTACATCACGATCGCCATCCTGCCGCTCTACTATCAGGAGGTGCTGGGCTACACGGCCTTTACTGCAGGACTCGTCGTGGGCCCGCGCGGCATCGGATCGTTCATCGGTTCGCCGGTCATTGGGGTACTGGCGTCGAAGTTCGACAACCGGATGCTGCTCACATGCGGCTTCATCGGGTTCGGCATCTGCTCGATGATCTTCGGCACGGTCGATCTTTCCATCGGGCCATTTACGCTGCTCATTCCCATCATGGTTACGGGCTTTGCGCTCAGCTTTGTGTTTGTGCCCCTGTCGACGCTGACCACCGCCACTTTGACACGCGAGGAGATGGGCAATGCAACGGGCCTGTACAACATGCTGCGCAACATCGGCGGATCGATCGGGATTTCGATGGCCACGACAGCACTGGTTCGCCGTGCCGACTACCACCAGACGGAGATCGGCGCGAACGTGACGGCATCGAGCTGGGTGCTACAGCAGAAGGCGGCACTGGCAGCAGGCTATCTGAGCCACCGGCTGGGTCCAGCGGCGGGAAGGCCGGGCGCGATGGGGCTGTTTTACGGGATGCTGATACAGCAATCGGCGCTGAAGGCCTACGTCGATGTCTTCCGCTGGACGGCGCTGCTGGCGTTTTTCTGCGCCGGAGCGGTGTGGCTGTTCAAGAAGCCGGCGAAGCGAGCCAAGATGCCGGAGGGCGTGCATTAGAAATTGAAAACAGAATCCTTAATCTTGGATTCCCAGCGCCTCATGGCAAACTCGAACCGAGTACAGAAATGCAACCATCTAACGCTCACGTCTGAGTGATTTTTTCGCGAGACCGTTGAGTTCGGCCAACATTTCACCTACTATGCGTTCTGCAAGTAGAGAGATGCGGATCCTTAAGATGGCTCACGGAAACGGACCCGATATTACGCCATCACCCGATGCCGCAGATGCTTGGGCTCGACGTCGGCCGACAGGTAATTGTCCACCGCCGCCGCAGCCTTGCGACCCTCGCTGATGGCCCACACCACCAGCGACTGGCCGCGCCGCATGTCGCCGGCGGCGAACACGCCGTCCACCGAGCTCATGTAGTCCGCGTTGGTCGCGATGTTGCCGCGCCCGTCGAGCTTCACGCCGAGCTGCTCTATCATGCCATTCTTCACAGGTCCTAGAAATCCCATGGCCAGCAGCACGAGATCGACATCGAGCGTGAACTCCGAGCCAGCAATCGCTTCGAACTTGGGCGGCGGCCCGACGCGCACCAGGTGCATCTGCTTCACGTTCCCGTTCCCGTCGCCGGTAAAGCGCAGCGTGTTCACGCTCCAGTCGCGCACACCGCCCTCCTCGTGCGCGCCCTCGGTGCGCAGCATCAGCGGCCACAGCGGCCACGGCGTCGAAGCGTGGCGCTCGCCCGGCGGCTTGGGCATGATCTCGAACTGGTGCACGCTGATCGGCCCCTGCCGATGGCTCGTACCCAGGCAGTCGGCGCCGGTGTCACCGCCGCCGATGATCACCACGCGCTTGCCCGCCGCATGAATGGCGCCAATCTGTTCGGAAAGAAATGTCTCGGAGGGATCGCCCTCGCAGCGGTGATTCTGCTGCGGGAGAAACTCCATGGCGAAGTGAATGCCCTTGAGCTCGCGGCCCGGGATCGGCAGATCGCGCGGCTGCTCCGCTCCGCCGCATAGCAGAATCGCGTCATACTGTTCCGTCAGCGACTCGACAGGCACGTTTACACCCACGTGAGCATTGCAGACGAACGTCACGCCTTCGTCCTTCATCTGCTGGATGCGCCGGTCGAGCAAGTGCTTTTCGAGCTTGAAATTGGGAATGCCGTAGCGCAGCAGCCCGCCGATGCGATCGTTCTTCTCGTAGACGGTGACAGAGTGCCCCGCGCGGCGCAGTTGCTGCGCAGCCGCCAGCCCCGCCGGCCCGCTGCCGACCACCGCCACGCGCTTGCCTGTGTTGTGCTCCGGCGGCTCGGGATGAATCCACCCTTCGTCCCATGCGCGGTCGACGATCGACCGCTCGATCAGCTTGATCGATACCGGGGGTGCGTTGATGCCCAGCACGCATGCGGCTTCGCACGGCGCCGGACAGATGCGCCCCGTGAACTCGGGAAAGTTATTTGTGGCGTGCAGCCGCTTTACCGCGCTCTCCCACCGGCCGTGATACACCAGGTCATTCCAGTCGGGGATGAGATTGTTCACGGGGCAGCCGGTATGGCAGAAGGGCACGCCGCAGTCCATGCAGCGCGCGCCCTGCTCGCGTTGCTTCTCTTCGGTGAACGGCTCGTAGATCTCGAACCAGTCTTTTACGCGTTCTTCAATCGGCCGCCGCTTCGGTTGCTCGCGCTCAATCTCCAGGAATCCCGTGTCCTTACCCATGCCGCACCTCCTCTGCCGCCGTCACCAGAGGAGACGCCGCTGTTGGAACCGGAGCGATATAAACATTGTCCGCGCGCGGTATTCCCAGCACGCGCTTGTACTCATGCGGATACACCTTGATGAATCGTGCCTGCGCCTCCGACCAGTGTTCGAGCACCCACGCTGCGCGCGGGCTGCCCGTGTGCTCGCGATGCCGTTCGAGCAATTCCTTCACCTCGGCGATGTCGGCCTCGGCCTCCAGGGGCTCCAGATCCACCATCGCCTTGTTGCAGCGCCGCGTCGAAAAGTCGCCCTGGTCGTCGTAGACGAATGCGCGTCCCCCGCTCATGCCGGCGGCAAAGTTGCGTCCTGTTGAGCCCAGCACGACTACCGTGCCGTTGGTCATGTACTCGCAGCCGTGGTCGCCCACGCCTTCCACCACCGCCGTGGCTCCCGAGTTGCGCACCGCGAACCGCTCGCCGGCGATGCCGTTCAGGAACGCTTCGCCGGTTGTGGCCCCGTAGAGCACGACATTGCCCACGAGGATGCTCTCTTCGGGCAGGAAGAACGAAGCCTTCGGCGGATACACGATAATGCGCCCGCCGCTGAGCCCTTTTCCGAGATAATCGTTCGCGTCGCCTTCGAGCTCGAGCGTCACGCCCTTCGGCACAAAGGCACCGAAGCTCTGCCCCGCCGAGCCCTGGAACCGGTAGTGAATCGTTCCATCCGGCAATCCCTTCGAGCCATATCGCCGCGCAATCTCGCCGCCCAGCATCGCGCCCACCGTGCGGTGAACGTTGCGAATCTGGAAGCTTGCCGCCACGCGCTGCTGCGACTCGAGCGCCGGCCTGGCTTCCGCGATGAGCGCGTGATCGAGCGCCTGGTCGAGCCCGTGATCCTGCCGTGTCACGCAGCGCCGCGCCACGCGCGAGGGCAGCGTCGGCGAGTAGAGGATGGACGACAGGTCGATGCCCTTTGCCTTCCAGTGCGATTCGACGAGCGCCGTGTCGATCTTGTCCACGCGGCCAACCATCTCGTCCACTGTGCGGAAGCCGAGCCTGGCCATGTGCTGCCGCATCTGCTCGGCAATGAAGAAGAAGAAGTTGATCACGTGCTCCGGCTGGCCGGTGAAGCGCGCGCGCAGCACGGGGTCTTGTGTCGCGATGCCCACCGAACACGTGTTCAGGTGGCACTTGCGCATCATGATGCAGCCCATGGCAATCAGGGGCGTCGTGGCAAAGCCGAACTCCTCGGCGCCCAGCAGTGCCGCAATCGCCACATCGCGCCCGGTCTGCAGCTTGCCGTCGGTCTGCACGCGGATCCGGCTGCGCAGGTCGTTCAGCAACAGCACCTGCTGCGTCTCCGCCAGTCCCAGTTCCCAAGGCAAGCCCGCGTGCTTGATCGAGCTCAGCGGGGAGGCGCCCGTGCCGCCCGTGTCGCCCGAGATCAGCACCACGTCGGCATGGGCCTTCGAAACGCCCGCGGCAACGGTGCCTACGCCGACCTCCGAGACCAGCTTGACCGCGATGCGGGCCCGCGGATTCACATTCTTCAGGTCGTAGATCAGCTGTGCCAGGTCTTCAATCGAATAGATGTCGTGGTGCGGCGGCGGCGAAATGAGTCCCACGCCGGGGATGGAGTAGCGCATCTTCGCAATCACTTCATCCACCTTGTGGCCCGGCAGTTGTCCCCCTTCGCCGGGCTTCGCGCCCTGCGCCATCTTGATCTGCAGCTCGTCGGCATTCACGAGATAATTTGCCGTCACGCCGAAACGCCCGCTCGCCACCTGTTTGACCGCGCTGCGCCGCCAGTCGCCGTTCGCGTCACGAGTAAAGCGCGCCTCGTCCTCGCCGCCCTCGCCGGTGTTCGACATGCCGCCGATGCGGTTCATCGCGATGGCCAGCGTCTCGTGCGCTTCCTTGCTGATCGAGCCAAAGCTCATCGCGCCCGTCGTGAATCGCTTCACGATGTCCTTGGCCGGCTCGACTTGATCAAGCGGAATGGGCGTATCCAGGTACTTCAGCTTCATCAGCCCGCGCAGTGTCGCCATGTTCCGGTTCTGATCGTCGATCAGGTCGGTGTATTCCTGGAACGTCGCCGCGCTGTTGATGCGCACCGCGTGCTGCAGCTTGCCGATCGTCTGGGGATTCAGCAGGTGATACTCGCCGCCCTCGCGATATTGATAGTGCCCGCCGATGGCGAGATCGGTCTCCGAGTCGTTCAGCGGCTGGAACGCGTACGCATGCTTGAGCTGCGCCTCGCGCGCCAGCACGCCCAGGCCCACGCCCTCGATGCGCGACGCTGTACCCGGGAAGTACACCTTCACCAGCCCTTCGTTCAATCCCACCGCCTCAAAAACCTGCGCGCCGCGATAGCTCTGCAGCGTGCTGATGCCCATTTTGGAGAACGTCTTCAGCAGGCCCTTGTTGATGGCCTTGATGAAGTTCTTCTCCGCGTAGGCGGCCGAGAGGTGATGCGGCAGCAAACCTCGCCGCTTCAGGTCGTGCAGGGTCTCGAACGCAAGATACGGGTTGATCGCGCTTGCCCCGTAGCCGATCAGCAGGGCGAAGTGCATCACCTCGCGCGGCTCGCCGCTCTCGATGATCAGCGCCACCAGCGTGCGCGTCTTCTCGCGCACCAGGCGATTGTGCACCGCGGCCAGCGCGAGCATGCTCGGTATCGGGGCGAATGTCGGATCCACGCCGCGGTCCGAGAGAATGAGCAGTGTGTAGCCCGACTGCACGGCATGCGACGCGCGCGAGCTCAGTTCTTCGAGCGAACGCCGCAGTCCCGCTTCGCCGTCCTCGGCGCGGAACAGCGCCGGCAGCGTTGTCGCCAACAGATCGCCCGACGAGACGCGGCGCAGCTTCTCGAGATCGCGATTGGTCAGGATCGGATGGGGCAGCTTCAGCGTGTGGCAGTTCTCGGGCGCTTCGTCCAGGATGTTGCGTTCCGTGCCGATATAGCTGATCAGCGACATCACCAGCTCTTCGCGGATGGGATCGATCGGCGGATTCGTGACCTGGGCAAACAACTGCTTGAAGTAGTTGAAGAGCGATTGCGGCCGGTCCGACAGGCAGGCCAGCGGCGTATCCGTTCCCATCGAGCCCACCGGCTCTTCACCGTTCATGGCCATGGGGCCGAGAAGGATCTTGAGGTCCTCTTCGCTATAGCCGTATGCGCGTTGCCGCCGCAGCAGCGTCTCCGGGTTCGACGCGATGATGCGCGACGGCTCGGGCAGGTTATCCAGCGTCACTTGCTGCTCTTTCAGCCATTGGCCGTAAGGCTGCCGCGCTGCCAATTCCTTCTTGATCTCCGCGTCCGAGATGATCCGCTTAGCCACGGTGTCCACCAGGAACATGCGTCCCGGCTGCAGGCGTCCCTTCTTGCGCACGTCAGCCGCCGGCACATCGAGCACGCCGGCCTCCGACGCCAGCACGACCAGATCGTCATTCGTGATCACGTAGCGGCCCGGCCGCAGCCCGTTGCGGTCGAGCGTCGCGCCAATCACGCGCCCGTCGGTGAACGCGATCGCCGCCGGGCCGTCCCACGGCTCCATCAGCGAAGCGTGGTACTCGTAGAACGCCCGCTTGTCCTCATCCATGTCCGGATTGCCCGCCCACGCCTCCGGGATCAGCATGGCCAATACGTGGGGCAGGGAACGGCCCGACTGATACAGGAACTCGACCGCGTTGTCGAGCGAGGCCGAGTCGCTGCCGCCGGGAACGACGACGGGGAAGAGCTTCTCGATCTGCTCGCCGTGCAGGTCGCTCCACACGACCGACTGACGCGCGTTCATCCAGCTCACATTGCCCTTGATCGTGTTGATCTCGCCGTTGTGCGCCACGTAGCGATACGGATGCGCCAGCTTCCAGCTCGGGAACGTATTCGTCGAGAAACGCTGGTGCACCAGGCTCAACGCGCTCATCACCAGGGGATCGGCGAGCTCGGCGTAGAACTTGTCGATCTGCGGTGCGAGCATCAGGCCCTTGTAGACGATGGTGCGGCACGAGAACGAGGGGATGTAGAAGAACTCCTTGCCCTCGATGTCGGACTCCGCGATCTCGTTTTCGGTGCGCCGCCGCACGCGATAGAGCAGGCGCTCGAAGCTCGCTTCATCCATTCCCGCGGGAGCGGCAGCGAAGAACTGCTCGATGTACGGCTGCGAGGCGCGTGCTTCGCGTCCGATCGCGTCGCCGTCGACCGGGGTGTCGCGCCAGCCCAGCACGGTCAACCCTTCGGCGGCCGCGATGCGCTCGACGACGCCTTCCGCCTGCAGGCGGCTGTGCTTGTCGACGGGAAGAAACACCATCGCCACGCCGTAGCTGCCCGGGGCGGGCAGTTGCATGCCCAGCTCGCCGCACTCGCGCGCGAAAAACAGGTGCGGAATCTGAATGAGGATGCCGGCGCCGTCGCCGGTCTCGGGATCGCAGCCGCACGCGCCGCGATGGGTAAGGTTGATCAGTACCTCGATCCCCTTGCGGATGATCTCATGGCTCTTCTCGCCGCGAATGCTGGCCACGAACCCCATGCCGCAGGCATCGTGCTCATTCTCGGGGTGATAAAGGCCCTGTGCTGCCGGAGTGCCGGAGAACGGATGAGATGAATGCATGGCAACCCTCTGCTAACCAGAATGTGTTTCAACGCGATGACATCCGGATCGTACAATTCACCCGCTGGCGATCCGGCCCGGCGGGCCCTTCCTTAAATAGATCGTCCTGACCGCTCTTATCGCGGAGCGCTGGTAGTTGTGCTTCCGGTCATCGACACGTCCGCCCGGGGTCTCCGCGCGAGATCACCGGGATCTTTCAACGGGCCTGGAGCGCAGGCCCCATGTCAAGGGACAAACCGACACTTCTACTATATCGAAAACCCACCTGTCCAGTCGAAAGTTCTTTTCGCGCAGAGCCGCTTACGCGCAGCGCTCCTCATCGCGCGCCGGTCTTCACCGATACTCCACCTGCCGAAGAGTCCGGGCCCGCCAGCGAATTCGCGGAAGTGCTTCCGCGCGCCGCCGCCGCGCCTGCCACCTTTGCCGCGGCGGTGCCTGTGACCGGCTTTGCCGCCGAGGTGCTCGTCAGATAGCTGCCATTTCCGGAGTAAGTGACCTTCACCTGGTGCGTGCCCGCTCCCTTGGGAGCAATCTTCAGCACGGATGCGGACGCACTCTGGATCGGCTGCGCCAGCAGCACGTTCATTGCGCCGGTGAACACAACAATGCCCAGGTCGCCGAAGCCGTCCCCATTGAAGTCGGCGACGGCGAGGCTTTGCGGATCCGCGGTCGGCGTCAGATCGATCGCCGTCGCGAACGTGCCGTTGCCCTTGCCGAGATAGACCGATACGCGCTTGCTGTTGAAGCTTGAAATGACGAGATCGGCGATGCCGTCGCCATTCACATCCCCAACCTGGATCCCGTCGATCTCGTTGCCTCCTGCCAGCGCCGGCGCCACCGCCGCGAAGGTGCCGTCTCCGTGCCCCAGCAGGACCGACACCGTCCCCACGATGGAGTTCACGACCGCCATATCGAGCTTGCCGTCGCCGTTGAAGTCGGCCATCGCGATCGCATTCGGCCCGCTACCTGTCGGCGCGTGCGTTGACGCCGCAGCGAACGTGCCATCGCCCTTGCCCAGCAGGATGGTGACAGACTTCCCCGCTGCGGCCCCGAGCACGGCCAGATCAAGCTTGCCGTCGCCGTTGAAATCGCCGGCGGCGATGTAGAACGGGCTGTTGAACGTTGTATTGATGGCCGTCGCAAGAAACGTTCCATCTCCTTTGCCGGGCAGCACGGTGATTGCGTTGTTCCCCTCGTTCACATAGGCCAGGTCTGGAATGCCGTCGCGGTTGAAATCGCCAATCACGAACGGCCCGCCGAGCGCACGCGCGGCCAGAGCCTTGAACGTTCCGTCTCCCTTGCCGAGGAGGACCTGCAGCGACGCATAGTTGTTATTGTTCCCGCCCGTCGAAATCGCGAGATCCGGTCTGCCGTCGCCGTTGAAGTCGGCCACTTCGATTGCAAACGGAGTTCCGATGGTCGATGGGCTGGCCGCCGCCTTGAACGACCCGTCGCCCTTTCCCAACAGGACGCTTACGGAGTATCCCGCGTAGTTCGTCACCGCCATGTCGGGAATGCCGTCGCCGTTGAAGTCGGCTACGGCCACTTGCACCGGATTCGCGCCCACCGGAGCGCCGGCCGCCTTCAAGAAGCCGATGCTTCTCGTGCCCGGTCCGAGCGCCGCGTTGCCCAGCACAGAGTTGTTGGTTGTCGCATCGAAAAACGTCAGCGATCCCGCCAGCGAAGCCGTTCCGCCTTTGCCGACTACCGTTCCGGTCAGCTTGTAATTGCCCACCGTTCCGCTGGTCGTCAATGCCGTTACCGTCGCAATCTTCGTTTGCGTCTTCAGCGTAACCGCCAACGGCTGAGCCAGCGAGATGCTCGCCAGGTGGCTGTTCTCACCCACGTAGATGGCCTTGTAGCTATGGCTGCCCGGTCCGGGCAGGAACTTCATCGCCGCCGTGCCCTTGGTCGAAAGCTGCGCCGAGCCCAGCAGATGCACATCCGTGCACGACTTCGCGGCCGCATCGCAAAACTTCACCAACCCCGGCGCCAGCGCCAGGCCGCCCGACTTTACCGTTGCCGTCAGCGTGACCGCCGCGCCCTGCACAACCGTCTTGATCGGTGCCGTGCTCGTCCCCGAGGTAATCGCCAGCGTTGTCGCGGTCGCCGCCGGCGCGCGAATCACGTAAGCCGCCGATGCAATGGGCGACTCCGAATAGTTGGCTCCCGCCGCGATCGCCTGCACGGTCTTCGAAGTCGAAACCGCAATCGGAGCGCCGTACACAAGCGACGATGTCGTCGGCTTGGCGCCGTTGATCGTGTAGTAAATCGTCGTTCCCGGCGTTGCGCTGGAAAGGGTCACGCTCTGAGCCGAGTAGTACGTCCCCGGAGCCAGCGAGAAGATCGGCGCCGCCGCAGGCGGTGGCAGCGCTACCGCGCCGGACGCACTCGCGGCATAGTCGATGTCGCCGGGATAGCTCGCGGCGACGAGATGCGCCAGCGGACCCGTGAGATTCACGCCGCTCGCCGCGGCCGTCGCCGTCTCGGTCAACTCAGCGAGCAGGACCGTGATCGTATTCTGCGAGCCGTTCGCAATGGCAATGTCGGGCAGCCCGTCGCCGTTCAGGTCCGCTGCCACTGCCCCGTTTGGACTTTGTCCCGTGGCCGCGCTTGTTGCGTTCGCGGTGAACGATCCGTCGCCGTTGCCCAGCAGAACGGCGAGGTTCCCGCCATTTATCAGCGCAAGGTCGGCCTTCCCATTGCCGTCAAAATCACCCAGCGCGAGTGCGTTGCCCTGCGGCCCCCCGACGGATTCTGTCGTGAACGATCCGTCTCCGTTGCCCCGCAGGATCTCAAGCCCCGGATTCGTCGTCACGGCCATGTCGAGCTTGCCGTCGCCATTGAAATCTCCCACAGCGATCGAGCCCGGATCGATGTCCGTTGAGATTGCGATCGGCGCGCCGAAGGTTCCATCGCCATCGCCGAGCATCACCTGGATCAGCCCGGAACCATCGTGCGGGACGATGAATGCAAGATCGGCGATTCCGTCGCCATTGAAGTCCGCGGCCGTCAATCCGAAACTCGCACCGCCGATCTCCGGGCTGGGACCCGCCGCCGTAAACGTTCCGTTGCCGTTCCCCAGCAGCACCGTGAGATTGCCCGCAGTGTCGTTCGCCGCATAATCCGTGATGGCAAGATCTGGGATCCCATCGCCGTTGAAGTCCGCGGCCACGAGCGCGCCGGGCTCAGGTCCCGTAGCCGGGCTCTGCGTGCCCGAGGTGAATGTTCCGTCGCCATTCCCCAGCAGGATGGTCACCGTGCCGTTCGAGTTGCCGTCGCCGACATTCAGCACCGCCAGGTCCAACTTGCCGTCGCTGTTGAAATCCGCCGCCACAATCGCCGAGGGGTTTGTCCCCGTCGCCGGCTTCTGCGCCAATGCCGTGAATGCCCCGTTCCCCTTTCCCAGCAGAATGGTCACCGAAGCAGGCGCCGTGATCGCAGCCATATCGGCGAAGCCGTCGCCGTTGAAGTCGGCGATGGCGATGGATGCCGCCGGGCCTGGCGTGGAAACGTGCGACGCCGCCCAATTCATCCCCGCAATTCCCGAGCCCAACGCCGCGCTGGCCAGCACCGCGTTGCCATTGCTGCCGTCGATAAACGACACCATTCCTGCCGGCGCAGCGGTTCCGGCAGGGTTCACAAGGCCCGTCACCGTTGCCGAGAGCGTGTAATTCCCCGGCGAGCCGGATGGCGCCAACGACGTAAGCGTTGGGAGCTTACCGGCCGCAGTAACCGTGAGGGGCGCCGCGCCCGAAACACTCCCCGCCGCGCTGTTGGTTCCGGGAAAGACCGCGATGTAGTTGTGACTGCCTACCGACGGCGTAATCCTCGTCGTTGCCGTTCCCGCTGCGGTCAGTTGCGACGTCCCCAGCAGATGCACGTCGGTGCAGTACTTGGCCAACGAATCGCAAAACTTGACCTGCCCCTTGGTCACCGCCGCGCCCGCCATCTTCACCGACGCCGTCAGCGTCACCACGGTCTTGCCTGTAACCGACGCCACCGGAGTTCCACCCGAAGTGATCGCCAGCGTCGTCGTTGTCGCCGGCGTGATCCGGTAAAACGCGCTCGACTCAGGGCTGTTCTGGTAGCCCTCTTCGATTGCGATGGCTTTGATTGTCGTTCCCACACCGACCGGGATGGGGGTCGAGTACTGCGTCGAATTTGCCGTCGGCGCCGCTCCGTTCGTTGTGTAGTAAATTGCCGCACCGGGCGTCGCGTCCGTGATGGTCACCGATTGCGCCGAGGCATACGTTCCGGCTGGAGGATCGAAGTCCGGCGCGGCGGCCACAGGCAGACTGATCGTCTGCGTCAGCCCGTTGCCGCTCGGCGTGTAACCTGTAGCGCCGCCATATGCGGCCTGGATGTAGTGGTTGCCCAGCGCAAGGCTATGCGCTGTAAAACTTGCCCTTCCCGTTCCATCGAGCCCCATTTCGCTGACCGTGTTCTCGTCGACGCTGAATGTCACCACTCCTGTAGGCGTCGTGCTACCCGTCACCGGCGTGACCGTCGCCATATACGTCACCGCATCGCCATTGGTCTGCGGGTTCGCGCTCGAGGTGAGTGTGGTCACCGTGGCAACGCCTGCGGGCGCCGTGCCAAGGCCTATCTTCGCGACGAAGCCGGTATAGCCGCCCGAAACAAACGCCGACTCAAATGCGCCTTCGGTGACTGGAAAATCATTGGACTGGGTCAGGCCCGCGAGATAGACCGCGCCCACGCCCAGCGCCAGTGCATTCGGATCGTCCCATTGGCTCCCGCCAAGATATGACGAGTAGATCTCGGCGGTCCCTGCCGGGTTCATCTCGGTGACAAATCCCGTGATGTCCGGAGGCGTCGTTTTGATCTTCATTTGCAGCGCATTGCTCGTCACCGGGAAGTTGAACGATGCCGTATTCCCTGTCACGAATGCATCACCCAGCCCATCGACTGCGATCGCATTCCCCTCATCGCCGCGGTTGCCGCCGAGGTAGCTGGAGTAGACCAAAGCGCTTCCCGCTGCGTTCAGCTTCGTAACGAACGCATTCCCCTTGCTGCTGCCCTTGTTCGCCTGTTGGAACGCTCCCGCAGTGACCGGGAAGTTGAGCGATGCGGCTTGGCCCGTGACATAGGCTGCGCCCGTCGCGTCGATGGCGATCCCGTTCGCCACATCGCCGAACGTGCCGCCAAGATAAGTCGAGTACTTCAGCGCCGTTGCCGTCGAATTCAGCTTGAGCACAAAGGCGTTCCCCACGCCGCTTCCGCCCACGCCCGCCTTGTTCGTTTTTTGATAGGCGCCGGAGGTGACCGGGAAGTCGCTCGATGCAGTCCGCCCCGCAAGAAACAGGCCGCCCTGGCCGTCGATCGCCAGCGCGCTGGCCGCATCCGTTTCGGTTCCGCCGAGATAGGTGGCATAGAGAAGCGCCGTGCCCGTGGCGTTGATCTTGGCCGCGAACGCGTTGGTTTTGTCATTCGCGCCGCCCGCCTTGGTGGACTGAACAACACCCTTGGTCACTGGAAAATTCGTCGATCCCGTGCTCCCCGCCACATACGCATTTCCCTGGCTGTCGACTGCGATCGCCGCCGCGGCGTCGCCCGCCGCTCCCATTCCCTCGATAAATGCCGCTCCGGTTCCGCCGAGATAGGTTGAGTAGATCAGCGCGCTGCCCGTGGCATTCAGCTTGGTTACAAACGCATTCGAAGTCTTGTTCTTGGCGCCTTGATATTTCGTTTGCACGGCTCCCGCAGTCACCGGAAAGTCCGAGGAATACGTACTGCCAGCGACGAGAGCGTCGCCGGTCGAATCGATGGCGATGCCAAACGCCGCGTCGCCAGTCCCGCTGCCGATGCCGCTGCCGCCCAGGTACGTCGCATACACCAGCGCCGTGCCCCATTGATTCAGCCTGGCGACAAACGCCGTCTCATTCACGGAGTTTTTGAGATGTGCCGTCTGCAGCGCGCCGGCCGTGACCGGAAAATCAATTGAGGCTGTGTATCCGGTCACATACGCTTCGCCGGATTTGCTCACCGCAATGCCCTGGATCGAGTCCCACTTCGTCCCGCCAAGATACGTGGCGTAACTCAACACGGGGTCGATGATCAGCGGATGAGAATGGTCGTATCGGCCAATTTCGAAACGGACCGATTTGTCCGGCGACAGCACGAAGCTTCCTGGCACGGGAGCGGGATTGCCCTCGATCGACTGATAGATCCGAGGTTTGTTGAAAATGAGTGTGCCGTTGCCCGTTGACAGCACCAAGTCGCCGCCGGCATTCAGGCGCACGCCGGCTCCGGAAAAACGCAAACGGATTTGTGCCGTATTCGCGTTCGGCGCAACCACGAAGTCATACTCGAGGCGGCCCCGTTTTCCGTAATAGACAAGGTCGACGCCCGGATAGACACTGGCTAAGCGCACTCGGCCGTACGTCGGCAGGTTCGTCCGCCATTTCGCCGGATCGTTGCCGAGAAAGTAATTCACCTTCCCGGCAAGTTCATCTTCGCCGGAGGGATCTACGGCTCGCGAAGCCGCTCCCTCGAGCTTCATGCGCACAACGTCTGTTCGTGCCGCACAGCCAGTCAGCCTGACCGCACTGGCTCGCTTTGCGGCTCCACAATTCGCCGGGCCGGACAACGCAAGGATCGCCTCCCGGCCTGCGAGCTGGAGCGAATAGCCCTGCCCGCGCGCCAGAAAACGCACGCCGCTGTCCGCTTGTCCGCGATTCGGCTCGAATGCCAACGGAAGAGCGACATACCGCGGCGAAGCTGCCACGCTGCCCGGGCTCTCAACCTGAGTTTTGGAAGGCGCAGTTTGCGCGGTGGCGGACTGCAACAGAAGCAACCACGCGACGAACGCGGTGGGGGGGAGTATTCTCGGGCAGATCAAGCGATTCCACTCCTTGGGGAAGGCGGCGCTGCGCGTGCTCTGGATACCCCAGCACTCTAGTCCGCGCGACAACCTTCTTCAAGGCAATTCTTTCGCTGATGATTAGCGAAGTAGAGACTCCGCAAGGGCCGTCCTCCAACCGGAGGCGTTGCCTGGACCAGATGTTCCATGCTGCGCCTCCGGCCTTTTCATTGAAATCCTGGCCGGAACCGAATCCATCGCGCTGCCTCCCGCATCCACAAGCAGGAGGGGACGCGATGACCCACTTGAGCCGCCGCCATTTTGCCGCCATGCTGGCTGCCATGGGACTCTCCTCCGATCACCCGGCCTTCGCCGGCGCGAAAAACGTCGAGCCTGAATTATTGCGGCTCTCGCGCAATGGCTGGATGCCCAACAATGAGCGCCTTCCAGTGCTTGTCTATCGCGGAGCAACCGATCCCGCAGCCGCCGATCCCGCCTCGGCTTTCGAGAAGGTCTTCGCGCGCAACGGATGGCCGCCGCAGTGGCGCAACGGCGTCTACACCTTTCATCACTATCACTCAACCGCGCATGAAGTGCTGGGCTTTGCGGCCGGCCAGGCTCGCCTTGTTCTGGGCGGCGAAAACGGGCATGAGATCACCGTGCGCGCCGGCGACGTCGCCGTCCTTCCCGCCGGCACAGGCCATTGCGAGCTTGAGTGCAGCCGCGACGTCCTCGTCGTCGGCGCCTATCCGCCTGAGCAGAGCTGGGATATCTGCCGCGCCGCTCCGACACAGGCCGCCATCGACCGCATGCGCAACCTGCAGTTCCCGAAGTCTGACCCGGTTACCGGTCGAGACGGTCCGCTCACGAAGCACTGGCGCGCCTGAGAAGCGCATCAATGAATCGTCTGCGACTTGTTCCGCATGTAATCCATCAATAGATATTTTCCCAGCGTGTCCGGCGTCGTGAAATACGCCTTGCCGCGGCACATCTGCGATACCTTGTGCACGAATTGCACGAGCGCAAGATCCGACGCCAGCATGAATGTATTGATCATCACGTTCGAGCGTTTGCAGCGCGCCACCTCTTCCAGCGTCTCGCTGATGACCAGCGGATCGAGCCCATACGCGTTGCGGTAGATTCGCCCGTCGGGCAACGTGAGCGCCGAAGGCTTGCCGTCGGTGATCATCACGATCTGTTTCATGTCCTTGCGCTGGCGGGCCAGGATGCGCTGCGCGACGCGCAGGCCCTCGCGCGTGTTCGTGTACCACGGCCCCACCTTCACGCGCGCAATCTGTGATACCGGCATCTCCTCCGCCGAGTCATGGAACAGCACCAGAGAAAGCGAGTCGCCCGGGTACTGTGTCCGAATCAAGTGAGACAGAGCCATCGCAACGCGCTTGGCCGGCGTGAAGCGGTCCTCGCCATAGAGGATCATCGAGTGCGAACAATCCAGCATCACCACCGTTGCGCACGAGCTTTGATAGTCGCACTGGTGCACATGCAGATCACTGTACTCGAGATTCAGCGGCAGCCCCAGCCCTTCGCGCGAAATCGCCGAGCTCAGCGTCGCCGTCGTGTCCAGGTTCAGCGTGTCGCCGAACTCATACTGCCGCGAAGCTCCCGTCGACTCGATACCGGTCGCCCAGTGGCGCGTGTCGTGCCGCCCATAGCTCGACTTGCCGAGCGACCCGAGCAAATCGCGCATCGCCTTGAATCCCAGAAAGTCCAGGCTCTTGTCCGTCACCTCGAAGCGCACATTGCCTTCGCCATCGCCGCTCCGGCCGCCCACCTGCGCATTGCGCGGATCTGCCTGTCCCGTCGACGAGATGTAGTTCTCGCGCTCCATCCGCTCGATCAACTTGTCGATCAGCTTCTCCATGTCTTCGGCGCTCAGCGCATTCAACTGCCGCCGCAGCTCCTCGTTGCCGAACTCACCTTCCTGCAACAACCGCCGCAACGCCTCGCGCAAATTGTCGAGGTTGTGATCGAGGTCCTGGAACTGCGCCCACGGATCGCGGAACCCCGAGTCGAGCAGATAGTCCGAGAGCGCCTGCAGCAGGTCCTCGAGATCGACCTCCGACGCCAGGTCGCCACGATACTTCGTGTATTCAGTCCGCTTCATGGAAACACGCCTCGGATCAGCGGGCGCCCAATCCCTGCCGCGTTTCGCGCGGCCAGGCGGGCGCCCCGGAATCTCAGTTGTACCCGCCCCGCCGCGGCCTTCTGGCCTGTTGCCAGTCCTCGTAATCGCCTTCCGGCTCCACGCGCTCATGCACTCGCGTCGCCTTTTCCTCCGCCGCAAACTCGCGCTCCACGCTGCGGCTCAGCTTGCGATGCGCCACCAGCCCTTCGAGCAGGAACTCCGCCGCCGCCACCAACTTCGGCGGAGCGTCCGATTTCTTCACATCCACCGCTCCGAGGCTCTCCAGCAGCCCCTGGATCTGCTTCAGCGTCCCCAACTGGACGTGCGCCGGCTCCGTGTCGTCCAGCTTTACCGTCCCGCCCAGGTTGAACCACTGCTCGATCTGCTGCGTGTTCGTGTCTTCGAAGTAGCGGTCGAAGATCTTTGCCGTCGCCGTCCGGATCAGGTCGCCCACAACCGTGTCGGCCCCGCGCATCTCGCCTTCATATTCCAGCTCGAGCTTTCCCGTGATTCCCGGCAGCGCCGCATACAAGTCGCCCACGCGCGGTACGGCTAACTTTTCGCCGTGTATCAGCGCCCGCCGCTCCGCATTGCTCACCACCAGCTCCATCGTCGCGATGGGCAGCCGCTGGCTCACGCCGCTGCGCTTGTCCACCTTCTTGTCTTCGCGCGCGGAAAACGCCACCTGCTCCACGATCTGGCGCACAAACTGCGGAATCTCCACCGGTGTCGCGCCGCGCTCGCACCACGCTTCCTGCGCCGTGATCGCCATGCCCTCTTCCAGCGTCTCGGGATAGTGTGTGCGAATCTCCGATCCGATGCGGTCCTTCAGCGGCGTCACGATCTTTCCGCGCGCCGTGTAGTCCTCAGGGTTCGCGCTGAATACCAGCACCACGTCCAGCATCAGCCGCACAGGGTAGCCTTTGATCTGCACATCGCCTTCCTGCATGATGTTGAACAGCGCCACCTGAATCTTCCCCGCCAGGTCGGGCAGCTCATTGATCGCGAAGATGCCGCGGTTGGCCCGCGGCAGCAGCCCGTAATGCATCGTCAACTCGCTCGAGAGGTCCTGCGCCCCGCGCGCCGCCTTGATCGGATCGATGTCGCCAACGAGATCGGCCACCGTCACATCCGGCGTAGCCAGCTTTTCCACGTAACGCTCATCGCGCGTTAGCCATGCAATCGCCGTCGCGTCGCCGCGCTCGGCGATCAGGTCGCGGCAGCGCCTGCACAGCGGCTGGTATGGGTTGTCGCGGATCTCGCACCCCGCCACATACGGCAGCCGCTCGTCGAGCAGCGCGGTCAGTGCGCGCAGGATGCGGCTTTTCGCCTGCCCGCGCAGCCCCAGCAGGATGAAGTTCTGTCTCGACAGCACCGCGTTCACAATCTGCGGCACCACCGTGTCGTCGTAGCCAACGATGCCCGGGAAGAGAGTCTCCCCGGCTCTGAGCCGCGCAATCAAGTTGGCGCGCATCTCGGCCTTGATCGATCGCGAGTTCAGACTGGCTTCGTTGTAGTTGCTGCTGGCGCGCAGTTCCCCCAGCGTCTGGGGAAGAGGGTGAGCTGCAGACATTGACCGCTCCTGGATGCCGCGATGGCCGATGCCAGCATGCCGCACGCTGTCTCGCGCGGAGCTGACCTCCGGTACGCCTGAGCTTACACCGTTTCTCGAATTTCGGAAAACCGGGTGAGCATCGAGTAGCGCTTCAGTCTGGGAGGTGCGCGCATCAGCCTGAAGGGTACGGGCTTCAGCCCGTACATTTCACCACAGTCTAATACGAGAGGCTTCAGTCCCTGAGGGGCACTCCGATTCCGAACCGTGCCTGCGCCGCGCCCCCGGCAACTCACCGCGAGTCCCCTACAGTTTTCCGCCGTGACGCGCCGCCTCCACTACCTTGCCAATCGCATCGGCGACTCCTGCCGGGTCCTCGAGCTCCATATTGTGTCCGCACTTCAAAAAGATCTGCCGGCTGTTCGTCGATAATCGCCCCAGCATCGCCTGCCCGTCTTTCCGCTCCTGCTCCATCTGCGCGGCGCTCACGTCCTGGTCATCGCCATATCCGCCCTCCGCGCGCGTCAGCACAATCGTCGGAATCGACCCCAGCGGGTCCGTCTCCGGCTTCGCCAGCCATCGCGCAAAGTAGACCTCCGACCACTCCCGCTGGCTTTGTTCCGCGATCTGCATGGCGAGCAGGTTTTGTGCCCATAGCTGCAGCTTCTGCTCGGCTGCCGGCAACACCTTGTACATCGCGTCCAGCGGCTCCGGCGGAGGCAACTGGTCCGCCGGCGGCGCAGCCGGCCGATCGGCGTCTGTCATCGCTTCGTGCGGGGGCGGAATCTCGCGCACCTGCCCGCTCTCGCCCAGCCGGATCGTCTGCTTTCCGCCAATCCCCACTCGCATCCCCTCGAAGGCCGCATCGACAAAGACAATCCCCGCCACATCGCCCCGGTACTCGGCCGCAAAATTCCTCACCACCGGGCCGCCATAGGAGTGTCCCACCAGCACATACTTGCCATGCTGGCCGGCCAGCCGCAGCGCATCGCGCAGCTCCAGGTTGATCTGGCTGAAGGTTTTGGGCAGCGGTCCGGGATCGCTCCACGCATAACCCGCCCGATCGTAAGTGCAGATGCGGGTGAATCGTGCAACACGCTGCTGCACAAGAATCCAGTCGAACGAAAAGTCCCCCAGCCCGTTTTCAACAACAACCGTCGGGCTGCCTTTCCCCGTGCAGACGATATGCAGCCGGTGGCCGCCGAGGTCGATCATCCTTCCTGCCGGTTTGGGTGTGGAATCCGCTGTGGCGGTCATTCCCACTGCGCTGAACCAAAGCCCAGCAGCCAGAACAGCGGCGTATCGAAAGATTGGTCTCATCGCTTCCGGCTCGCCCCTTTCAAGTTTGAAATCGATTCATCCATAGATTCGCAGAACGAGGGGGCATGGATTTCAAAATGATGCCGACCGTCTTTCCGCTGGGAGGAATCGCGGAGATTGGTGACGAAGCGCGGCCCGTCGCGATTCTCGAAGGCATTGGCGCCACTCTTTGTGCATCGCGATATTCGTTTTCAACCGCTCGCTCCACGCCGGGCGGCCTATGCACACGGGCCGGGCGAGACGACGTATTACATCCAATGGGAGCATGAGACGCGTCGCGACCACATTGAATATGAACGGCGTAAGACCGCCGAACAGAGGGAATATTGGGAGTGGCGGAAGCACCACCACCACGATTAGACGAAAAACGCGGAACAGAGTGATTGGACACGAGGTCACCCCGAGCGGTGTCTCGCAACGGGCCATCTTCTCCGATGGCCCGTTCGTGTTTCAGGTCTGCAATTTGAAGCTACGCCGGACCAGTTCGCGTGCCAGTGGCAAACAGCTTCTCTTTCAGAGGCAAAGAGTATGGCCGTCGACCAGCCGTATCAAGGCGACCCTGACGGGCTCCGCTTCGCTCCGGCCTTGACACGGCTGCTCCCCGGCCAACAGATCTCTTCCCCGGAAAGAAAAGCAGAAAAATGTGGGCTATGATTTCAGACACCGATTCGGACGAACTTTGGGGTCACGTCGTACTGGACCGGGGATGCCACAGTGCAGTGGGCTGCCAGCCGGCGCATCCGGTTTTCGGCAGGAGGCCAGAATCTCCTTCAGCCTCATCCTGTCGAGTTCGTCTATGATCCGGGATCGCCGGTCGGAATCCGGCGCGGATTCTATGGCGAGATAACGTTCAATAAATGACCGGAACATGGAGCGCGTATCCGGCCGCAAATCTCTGTGCGTCAGATCAGCAACATCTGCCGGATCGATTTCCGATGCCATTGGTGGCGGAGGAGGGGATCGAACCGTCCGGTTTGCCGGTCATACGACCGGAATGGAAGACATGAGTGGGTCGTCACCTTTCCTTTACCGGAAAATCGATTAACGTTCATGTGGCCGGTGACCCTGGGTAAACCACCGCATCAGACCATCGGGACGCCTTCTGTTCCGACATAAAGGGCGTAAAGAGACTGGCTCGCAGTCATGAACAGGCGGTTTCTCTTGGTGCCACCGAAACAAAGGTTGGCACACGTTTCAGGAAGATGAATCTTTCCGATGAGAGTGCCGTCGTGGGCGAAGATATGCACTCCGTTGAAGCCCTCTCCGGCCCACCCGGCAGCGGACCAGACATTGCCGTCCACATCGCAGCGAATACCATCGGAAGTACCCGGCGACATGTTCACAAACATGCGGCCGTTGGTCAGCCTCACTCCATCCAAAACGTCGTACACTCGAATCGGGCGCGGAGCGTCCGGGCTTTTTGGAATTGCGCTATCCACGATGTAGAGCAATTTCTCGTCAGGAGAGAAACAGAGTCCGTTGGGCTTTTCCAAATCGCTGGCTACAACTGTAGCCACGCGGGTATTCGGGTCGAGCCGGTAAACGTTGGCCGGGAGTTCGAAGGCAGCTTTGTGGCCTTCGTAATTTGACATAATGCCGTAGCCGGGATCGCTAAACCAGATGGCTCCATCGGAGTGGACCACCAGGTCGTTCGGAGCGTTGAGCTTCTTGCCTTGAAAGGCATCCATCAGCACAGAAATGGTGCCGTCATGTTCGGTTCGCGTCACACGGCGTGTGTCGTGCTCGCAAGTGAGCAGCCTCCCAACACGGTCACGGCTATTGCCATTGCTGTAATTCGAGGGGCTGCGGAATACAGTGACATCTCCCGTTTCTTCCAGCCATCGCAGCATACGGTTGTTGGGAATGTCGCTAAAGATAAGGTATCCCCCGTCGCCAATCCACACCGGACCCTCTGCCCAGCGCGCACCCGTAAACAAGCGCTCAACTGCTGCGCTGATGATTTGATATTTCGCGAAGCGAGGATCAACGGCTTCTACTGCTGGATCGGGATAGGGAACCGGACGTTTTGGTTCCTGTTCACTGGCAAGAGCGCCAGGTTTCAAGGCAAAGGCCATTGTCGCGCTCGTCGCCATACTGACGAATGTGCGTCTCTGCATCGGTCTCTCGAGTGGCAGAAAAATCCGCTACGGGGACCTTATCACGGCCTTCTCTGTATCCGAAACCGCAACCTCGGCTGAATCTTCAGTCGGAAAGCTATGCAAGAGCAAGTGGCCATGGCAGGTTGATTCTTGACTTTGGGGTTTTGTGGGGTTCGATCAAATGGCCGATTCCGCTAAGTTCTTTGTAATCTGGTGGCGGAGGACGGGATCGAACCGTCGACCTTGGGGTCATGAATCGAACAGGTTACGTAATATATTGGCGAGCTGCGATGACAGATAGGAGAGCCCACACGAAGTGATCTTGATCACGACAGAATGCCGGTTGGTGATATTCTCGGCATGTGTCCAACCGCCTTGTAATCAAGGCCCTCCTGGTGTTGTGCGTCGCTTCAGTCTCTTGCCAACAGCCTGGGCAGAAGCCTGCGCAGCCGGCAGAGCACAAGTCTCCCCCGACGCTCGTGATCGCCGGAATTGGCGAGGGCGCGGTCCAAATCGACGGCTTCTGGCAATTCCATCTGGGGGACGATGCTGCCTGGGCGTCGCAGTCGTTCAATGATGCAGGGTGGGATTCGATCCGCGCGGACGATCCGTGGGGCGCGCAGGGCCATCCCTCTTATTCGGGATTTGCCTGGTACCGCCGTCATCTGGACATCCTTCCTTCCGCGAATTCCACCGGCCAGTATCGGATTCTGATTCCACATGCCGAAGACGCCTACGAGGTTTATTGGAATGGAGCGTTGATTGGCGCGTACGGCAGAATGCCGCCCCACGCATCGTGGTATTACAGCGAGTTCCCCCGTTCCTTTCCGCTGGTTGGCTCCGCGGTCGGGGTGCTCGCCATTCGAGTATGGAAGGCGCCGCTCGAAGCCTTTTCACCGGCCGAAGTGGGCGGTCTTTATAGCCCGCCAATGGTGGGCGACCCGGAAACCATCGCGCTGCGCGAACGTGAAGTGACCTGGGACTATGTCCGGGACGATCTGTTCGACTACTCGCTGATTCTGCTGCGCACTTTCATTACAGCATTGTGCATCGTCCTATGGAGCCGCAACCGCCAAGAGCAGCTCTTTCTCTGGGTCGGCGTGTTCACTTTCACTCCTGTCGCACTGGATACGCTGCAACATCTCTTTCTCATCCCGTTTTCTTACGCGGTCGCGCGCTGCATCAATCAGCCACTGTATGTCCTGTACAGCGTTTCGTTGTGGTTTCTCCTGTTGTGGCTCTTGCAACTCCATGAAAAGCCGCGTCTGCTGCGCTGGACCGTGAATTTGGCTTGGCTGAGCGTCGGAGCCGGTGTCGCGGATGGGATTCTTGCCTGCTTCTGGGGTTCGGCAACCGTATGGATGCAGTGGGCGAACGGGTTGCTCGACGCGTTCATTCTTCTGGTCGAAGTCTTTCCCTTTGTTCTGGTCCTGATCGGTCTGCGCCGCAGGCTCGATCTTTCCCGCTGGGTGGTGGCGCTCACCGCGTTTATATTGCAGATGCTTCACACCATTGCGGACACGAGTGCACTGGGCCAGCGTTTTACACATTGGACTCTGTTCGATCAATTGATTTCGGCGCCGCTGTTCACCATTCAGGGAGTCGAATTCCAGTTTGAAAAAGTCGTCTCGATCGCATTGTTTGCGGCGATCATCTTTGCACTCTACCGCTACATTCTGGAGCAGCAGTCGCGGCGCACCGCGCTCGAACACGAAATGCAGAGTGCCCGGGAGATTCAGCAGGTCCTGATTCCCGAGACCTTGCCTTCGCTAAAGGGATATGCCGTGACCAGCGCCTACACCCCGGCGCAGGAGGTTGGCGGCGATTTCTTTCAGATGCTGCCCCGCTCCGACGGTTCTACCATTGTGGCGCTGGGAGATGTGAGCGGGAAAGGCCTCAAGGCTGCGATGAATGTCGCGATGATTGTCGGGGTACTGCGCACGCAGGCCGACACCGGTTCCACTCCTTCCGGGATCCTGAATGCGTTGAACCACTGTCTCTGCGGGCGGATGCACGGCGGCTTCGCTACCGGCGTCGTCCTGCGGCTCGATCGCGATGGGACCGTAACCCTGGCGAACGCCGGCCACTTGCCTCCTTATCTGAATGGGAAAGAGCTCTGGCTGGAGGCTTCGCTTCCCTTAGGTATCATCCACCAGACAATTTACAGCGAGCTGTCGGTCAAGCTGCGTCCCGGAGAGCAATTGAGCCTCTACACCGACGGATTGCTCGAGGCACGCAACGAGACCGGCGAACTCTACGGATTCGACCGGATGAACAAGCTGTTTGCCGGCCGTCCGACGGCCCAACAGGCCAGCGAAGCGGCAATCACCTTTGGACAGGATGACGACATTACCGTGCTGACGCTTACCCGCCTTGCTGCCGGTGTGGAATCCTCCACGACGCTCACCTTGCAGCCATTCGAGCCGGTGACCGCCGGGCATTAGAGCCATTATGAACTTTCGCGCGCGTGGGAAAAGTTCATAACTCGCAGGGTGCGGAAAAAGGAACTTCATGAGCTGATTGCGGCTGGAGGCACTCGCAGGGGCTGAAGCCCGACCTGATTTTACAGCAGTTTCGGCACGACTGAAGTCGTGCCCTGTTACAAAGCGAGGAATGGGCGGCGTTTGCGACACGACTGAAGTCGAGCCCTGTTACAAAGCGCTCGAGATTACCGGCCCAATGAGGTTTTTCCGCGGCCTGCCAGGCAATTCGGATGAGGCCAGGAACCGCGAAACGCAGAAAGGGCGCGACCCGAGCCGCACCCTTCCTGAAGCCTCTTCATCCAAATGCTACTTTGTCACCGTGTAGCTGACCGATGCGGTCGAGAGGTTCAGTGCCGCATCCAGTGCGAACAACGTGAGCGTCTTTTGGCCCGGCGTGAAGGTGTCTATCCTGGTCGTCAAGTTCCCCGTGGCGTGTGTAGAGCCGGGCGGATAGGTGCGGAGGCCGCAAAGAACCACGCCCGAGGTTGCATCGCTGCAACTGTAGCTGGCGTAAACCACCTGCCCAACCTTGTACGGTCCAGCGGTCGAAAGCGCCGGACTGGAGATCGCAGGCGGAACCGTATCCACGTTAATCGCATGGGTAAAGAAGTTGGTAGACCAGTTCCCGGCAGTCTGTGTGAACAACAGCTCCTGGGTGCCGGAGCAATCCTGGGCGTAATAGTGGAGCAGATAGTATCCGTCGGCGGGAAACGTGACTTGCTGCGGGAGCGGCACGAAGTTTGGAGCGACCGGCGCGGTTGGTGGCGTTGAACAATTGGCGGCGGAGTTCACCAGGGTGATGTCGTTCGGCACCGGTTCCTGCGCGGGCACGGGAACGCTACCGGCCGGGGAGATACCGTAGGTAATGCTCTGAATCGGAGACGGGATGAAATTGGCGGCGCCAGGGATCGTGGTGCCAGTAAGGTTGGGAGGCTGGCTAGAGAAGTTCACCGTGGCGGTTCGGCGATTGATCCAGTGACCAGGCAATTCGCCACGAACGTCTGCATCGGTCAAGTCCTCCGGCACTCCGGCTACGCTGACAAAGTTCGAGTTCGGATGGGTAGTGCGGCCGTCGCCAGTGTAGACACCGGGACCGCTGAAGCTGACGAGCAGGTTCTGCGGGCATGGCAAGCCCTCGAGCCCCGATGCCTGGCTGAATGTGCATGGCCCTCCGGTCCAGGGCTCGGCAGCCATCAGGAACCCGATTCCTTCGTGGAACGTGGGGCCGTGCGGTGTTCGAATGTCGGCCAGCGTGAATGCCGGGCCGTCGAAGATATCGTGGATGGCCTCGTTGTTGGCGGTCGATACCGGGCATTGCGCTCCGCTCGGCGTAGGATCCGCGGACGTTGTGCATTCCAGCTTGTAGAGCTTGCACGCGGGAGTTGAAGCGCCGTTGGTCAGCGACTCGCCTGTGTGAATGAGGCAGCTGGAAGTGGCAAAGGGAGTTCCGGCCACCCACACAGGTTGAAACTGGGCTGGATCCAGAGGGCTGTCCATCGTAATCGGGCTCGGAGAATCGTCGAGCGTCGAAGTGTCCAGAGTGTTGGCCGCGTTGGCGGCGCCGAGATCGTAGACAAGGCCGACCTGCTGCCCGGTGGTTGGATTAAATGTAAAGGACTGAGTCAGCTGGTCGGTCGTCGGAGCGGTTGTGATGGGGTTGCCCGTCACCTGAGCCGGCCCCGTCACGCTTCCTTGCGTGCAGTTGGTGGTCAGGAACAAAGTCGAGCTCGCTACCCAGCCGCCCTGATCCGAAAGCGCAATCTGCACAAGCTGAGATCCCGCGGCCAGGTTCGAGCTGATGTCGATCGGCGGAACGCCGCCGCCGGCGTCGACCGTCTGCGAACTGCCGGGGAGCAGGAAGGTATCCGGGTTCTGTCCGTTCAGTTCTCCCGCGACCGCGTCTGCCCCATAGGTGCTGAAGTTGAAGCAGCTGTTGTTGTACAGGCCGTCGCCGGAAACGTTATACCCGTTCACGCACACATTCACCGGCGGTTGGGCCGTTCCGCTTGGCGGCGTCACTGTCAGGATCACGTTGTTATCGACAAGCAGGTTCCCTCCGGGCTGCAACGCTCCGGACGAACTCAATGCCGGGGCGGATCCTGTCGAGTTCATCAACGGCCCGGAAAGGGTAGCAGCAATCGGAGAGGCGCTGCAGGTCAAATTCAGATTGGCTACGTTGAACGAATATGGGCTGCTGTATGATGTGGTTGAGAACGATGGATCAGTGTCCACCGGGCTAAACAATTGAATCGTGGTTTGCGCCTGCAGCAACGGGACGCACGCGTGGACGAAGCCCACGATGACTAAGACGCGCAGAATAGATAGACCCTTCGAACGCATGAAACCCCCTTCAGTTGCTTAGCTGGTTATGACGTGAGTAACGGATCGCGCGCAGATCCATGCGCACAAGTAACCTGAGAATGGACGCCAGAGTTTTGGGAAGTCAGTTTTGACGTGCCGTTTCCAAGCAAAGGGGATGGATAGATTCCAAGCGATTTAACTACGGTAGTCTGGCGCTGTCAATGCGAAAATGCCAACCATGGATGACACTCGCGACTTGGCTTGGTTTGTAAATGAAAGTGAGCACGCGGAAGTGGCCGTAGCGTCCTGATTTATGACAGTGGGGTCTTGTGGGGTTCGATTCTTGAACGATTCCGGCAAGTCCGTTGGTTTTTGGTGGCGGAGGACGGGATCGAACCGTCGACCTTGGGGTTATGAATCCCACGCTCTAACCATCTGAGCTACTCCGCCAGGGTGGGAGGCAGCGCATGCCAGAAGCTGCGCCACACGGACGACATCGCGGACAGTTGGCTCCGCGGACGCATCCTCTCTGATGATACGGGCGTGGGAATGCCCGGTCAAACGGGGTCGATTGCACTTTCGCGGCATCGAGCCGACGCCCCAACATATCCTTGAGCCCACCCCAGGCGCCCCAGGTCCCGGTTCCCGGGCCTGGGATTGCACCGGCCCTATCCGCCGGGACCGCTCTGTATCCTTATCCTATGGCCCAACTCCGCATTGCCGCCGTGATCCCGGCGCGGCTCGCCTCCACGCGGATGAGCCGCAAGGTGCTGCGCGAAATCGCCGGCCGGCCCATGGTGGAGTGGGTGTGGCGCGCCGCCGCCGCGAGCGGGCTCATGGATCCCGTCGTGGTCGCGACGGACTCGGACGAAGTCGCCGCCGCCTGCCGCGAGCGCTCGATCCCCGTCGAGATGACCTCGCCCGACTGCCCCTCCGGTTCGGACCGCGTGCGCGAGGTCGCTTCGCGGATCGACGCCGACATTTACGTCAACATCCAGGGCGACGAGCCCATGCTCACGCCCGACTTCTTCCCGCCTCTGCTGGCGCTCTTCGGCCGGCCCGAAGTCGAAGTGGCCACGCTTTCGGTCGACTGCCCGCCCGAGGAGGTCGCCAATCCCAACGCCGTGAAAGTGGTCACCGCGCCCGACGGCCGCGCCCTCTACTTCTCCCGCGCGACCATCCCGTTCGACCGCGACCGCACGGGCTTCACCGGCTATCGCAAGCATCTCGGCATCTATGCCTATCGCAAGGCTACTCTCGAGCTTTTCGCAGAGCTCGAGCCGTCGCCGCTCGAGAGACTTGAACGCCTCGAGCAACTCCGCCTGCTCGAAAACGGCATCGACATCTACGTCGCCCCCGCGCCCCACAACACCATCGGCGTCGATACGGAAGAAGATCTTGCGAGGGTCGAAACCGTGGTGGGAAAAGCGGCTGCCGGCTCTTAGCTCTCAGCTCTTAGCCGTCAGCAGCTCGCCCGTTCCCGATGCTCAGCCGCGGAACCGACTTAGTTCGGCGCGCGTACAGTCTCCTATCGGCCAGCCTGCTAAGACTGCACGTGGACACAAATGGACAGCTTCCTGGGTGAGCTCCTTGGCGTCCTTCTCGAATTTCTCTTGGAAGTCATCTTCGAAGGCCTTGCCTCGTCCGGGGCGAGAGCCGTGCGCCGAGGATCGAAACGTCTGCGCATAGAGCACTTCAAGCCTGCAGAGTGGAACCGACCGGCCCTCATCGCGATCTCCGTTCTTCTCGGCGTATTTGCAGGAATTGTCAGTATCCTGATCCACCCCGTTGCGCTCTTCCATCCCGGCAAAATCCACGGCATCAGCCTCCTGCTGAGCCCGCCGCTCACAGGCCTGGTTATGTACTGTGTGGGCGAGCTTCTCCGCCGCAGAAACCGCAAGACGGAACCATGGGAGAGCTTCTGGGGCGGGTTCGCGTTTGCTCTTGGCATGGCTGCGATCCGTTTCGTCGGCACTCGTTAGACAATAGGAATTACGCGCAAGAACCGGGGTGCAGCAAAATCTCATCCGATGCAACATAGTTCCATGAGCACGCAACCCCAACTCGCTGAGCCCGCCATGACGCCGATCGTTCCACCCGCCATCGACTCCGAAGCCGCCTGGGAGCAGCTTCTCCGCCGTGACCCCGCCGGGCAGTTCTTCTATGCCGTCACGACGACCGGCGTCTTTTGCCGCCCCGATTGCAAATCCCGCCGTCCGCTCCGCACGAACGTCCGCTTCTTCGGCTCCACCAGCGAAGCCGCCGCCGCCGGCTTCCGTCCCTGCCAGCGCTGCCGCCCAACCACCCCGCGCATCAACGCCCTCGAAAAGATCCGCGCCCACATCGAGAAGAATCTTGACCGCCCTGTCCGCCTCGACGAGCTCGCCCGCATCGCCGGTCTGAGCCTCTTCACCGTGCAGCGTCTCTTCAAGCGCGAGATGGGCGTGAGCCCGCTGCAATACCAGCGCGCACTGCGCGCCCGCTCGCTGCGCCAGGCGCTCAAATTAGGAGACACCGTGACAGACGCCATCTACAATGCGGGCTTCGGCTCGTCCAGCCGCGCCTATGAGGGCGCGCAGCTTGGCATGACGCCGGCTCGCTTCGCCCAGGGCGGCCGTGGCGAACAAATCAGCTTCACCACCGCCCGCTCGCCCTTCGGCTGGATCGTCGTCGGCTCGACCGACCGCGGACTCTGCTGGCTCGCCCTCGGCTCCACATCGGCGGAAGCCGAAGCCAGCCTGCGCGAGGAATTTCCAGAGGCCACGCTGCGCCGCGATCCCTCGCTTTCGCGCCTCGTCGACGCCGCGCTCGCCAACGTCCGCAGCGGGGACGATCTCGCGCATAGCCGCAATGCCGCCGATGCCCTTGACTTGCGCGGCACCGTCTTCCAGCTTCGCGTGTGGCAGGCCCTCCGCCAAATTCCGCGCGGCCAGACCAAGACCTACTCGCAGGTCGCCCGCGAGCTCGGCGAACCCAATGCCACGCGCGCCGTGGCCCGCGCCTGCGCGCTCAATCGAGTGTCATTGCTCGTGCCTTGCCACCGCGTCGTCGGCGTCAGCGGTTCGCTCACCGGCTATCGCTGGGGCGTCGATCGCAAACGCCAGATCCTCGAAGCCGAACGCGTCGCTGCGCCAGCACGATGATTGGGTACCTGCACCGCGCGTTCGCCCGCACACACGAAGGCCCATCCTTCCTTCACGCACCGCGTGCAGAAAAGATGGGCCATTTTCATTGCAGACGCTTAGGCCGACGTGCCGGATTTACACTCGGAACCCGCCCGCCGCGTGAATCGCCTGTCCGTTGATCCAGCTCGAGTCATCCGAAGCCAACAGCGCCACGGCGGTTGCAATGTCCTGCGGCTGCCCGATGCGCCCGAACGGGGTGCGCGACTCGATCTGCTTCTGAAACTCGCTGCCGATGAAGCCCGCTGAGTGCACACCTTCCGTTTCCACCATGCCCGGATTCAGCGAGTTGACCCGGATCTTTTTTGGTCCCAGCTCCTGCGCCAGCGACGCCGAAATCGTGTCCACCGCGCCCTTGGTTGCACTGTACACTGTGCCGCCGCCTATGCCGTCCGCCACCACGGAGCTGATATTGATGATGCTCCCGCCCTGGGGATTGAAGTGCGGGACCGCTTCCTTGGTCACCAGCAGCAAGCCCAGCACGTTCACGTTGAATTGCTTATGGAAGTGCTCCGGCGTGATCTGCTCGAGCGCGCCGAACTCATAGATGCCCGCGTTGTTTACCAGGATGTCGATGGGGCCCAGTTCTTGCGCCACCGTCTTCACCAGCGGCCCGATCGAATCGGGATCGCCCACGTTTGCCTGCACGGCAATTGCCTTGCCGCCCTTGGCCTTGATCTCCGCGACTACCTTGTCCGCGCTCGCCTTGCTGCCCGAGTAGTTCACCGCCACCGCCGCACCGCGGCTCGCCAGCTCCCGTGCTACTTCGGCGCCGATCCCTTTTGAAGCGCCTGTAACCAGCGCCACTTTGCCCTGAAGGTTGCTCATCATCCGCTCCATTCTCGAAATGTTCATTCTTTGACATTTCGATAACTGTCGAATTGATTGCGCAACCCCGCCTTCGGATTCAGGCGATCTGTGAAAATCTTCCCGGCGCAGGTCTTACCTTTGCTCGGACGAGCGACGCGCCAGCGACCCGAGCCCCATGGCGATCGCCTCCAGCACCCCCGCGTTCAGTGTGAGAAAGTGGAACTTGCCCTCGCGGCGAACCTCAATCAAGCCAGCATTTTCAAGTTCCTTGATGTGGTGCGAGAGCGTTGCAGCCGAAACGTGCAGCGCTGCCAGCGCCGCTGAACAACCCAGCGGGCACCCGGCATTCGCGATCCGCTCCAGCAGCTCGTAGCGCCGAGGATCGGCCAGCGCCTTCAGAATCGCCGTCCGCTGCGCGCGCGTCAACCTCGCCGGCGCACCGGCGGTCTCAACCTGGAGCGGGGCTTTTGGCATGGCCCGATTGTAGCGTCCCCGGCACGCAACGTTGAGCCGATGCTCGCTGGCCGGCGCTTTTCACCAGGCCCTGCACCGATCCTGCTTCGTAGCGGAAAGCGCCCCGTTTTCCACCGAAGTGGTACGAAAGTTCGCTTTTCCCTCCCACTTCTGTTGCCTTTTGTCTTTGGATTCATCTCCATAAAATCGGGCCCAGGGGGGCATGGCTTGCAACGGCGTGCCAGGCATTGGGCGGGAATCGCTGCCGGTCTGACTCTCATTCAGATCGCTGCTACGGCAACTTTGCCGCGCGGCCTTGGCCTGACCGCGGTCAGTGACTTCGTCTGCGCGTCGCTGCTTCTAACGCTGATTCTTGCCTTCGCCCAAAACGCTGCCTCGAGCCGTGGCCGCCTTCGCTCCGTCTGGATCCTCCAGGCCGTCTGCTGCTCCTTCTGGCTGGCCGACCAGGGTGGCTGGATCTTCTACGACCTGATCCTCCGCAAACCCATGCCCGAGATGTTTCCCGGCGACGCGGTCCTCTTCCTCGCCGGAGTTCCCACTCTTGCCGGCCTTTTGCTGCGGCCGCATCTCGAGCCCTCGCACCAAAGCGTCCGCCTCGGCGTGATCGACTTCCTCCAGCTCATGACGTGGTGGCTCTACTTTTACGCCTACCTGGTCCTCTGCTGGCAATACGTCTCGTCCAACGCCACTCTCTACAACCGCAACTACGACGCGCTCTACCTGGGCGAGATCCTGGTCCAGGCCGTCGTTCTCGCTTTGCTTCTCAGACAAAGCGCCGGCTCATGGCGGCGATTCTATGCACTGTTCCTCGGAGTCGTGCTCTTCAATTACCTCAGCGTCCAGGCCGAAAACCTCGCCATCGAGAGAGGCACCTACTACAACGGCAGCTGGTACGACATCCCGTTCATTGCCTCGTTCGCCCTCTATGTTGTGGTTGCGATCAAGGGCCACGATCTCAAGCCGGTTCCAGAATCGCCGAAAAACCTGGGCTACGGCTCGTGGATGGCGAATCTTGCCGGGCTGGCGGTTCTCTCGCTGCCGGTGATCGTCGTGGCCTCAGTCGTCAACCGGTCGGCGCCGTCTCCGGTCGTTCACTTCCGTGTGACGATTACCGCCGTCGCCATGTTCGTCACGGCGGCGCTGGTCATCCTCAAGCAGCGCCGTCTGCACGAAGAGCTGAGGCGCACCAACAAGGTCCTTGAAGAAGCCTCCATGACCGACCCGCTCACCGGCGTCCGCAACCGGCGCTTCTTCACGGCAACCATTGCAGCCGATGTCGCCCAGACCCTTCGCGCTTTCGCCGAAGGCCAAGACCGCTCCCGCCGCGACCTCGTCTTCTACCTCATCGACCTGGACAACTTCAAAGAGGTCAACGATCTCTACGGCCACCAAGTCGGCGACCGCTTCCTCGTCGAGACGGCGCGCCGCATCCAGTCCGTCATTCGCGATTCCGATGTGCTCCTGCGCTGGGGCGGGGAAGAGTTCCTCGTCGTCTCCCGCGCCACCGACCGCCGCGAAGCCGATGTCCTCGCCGTGCGCGTCCTGCAGGCAATTCGCACCGATCCCTTTGCCGTCGGCTCTTCGCACCGCATTCGCCGCACCTGCTCCATTGGCTGGGCCGCGTTTCCCTGGCGCGAAGAGGACGTCCTCGAAATGGATTACGAGGAAGTTCTCGACCAAGCCGATCGCGCCCTGCACCAGGCCAAGAGGGCTGGGAAGGACCAGGCCATCGGCATGACTCCGCTGCTCGCCCACGCGCATGCCATGGCCAATTTCCACCGCGACGCGGACATGCACACTCACCGCCCGGCGCACCGCTTCGAACCGGAAGGCCTGCAAATCTCCGGCCTGCGATAAGGCATCCCGGGAAACCGCGACTCCGACGGAAGCTGCACACCCGCTCACTGCGATCAGGTGAAAAGAGTGCATCGCCGCCACGCTGCCGACATCGTATTGGATAGGATTGTCCGCACCCGGAAGTGGGTCGAGGCGCATCGTGGCCACCCTGGAAATCACCTTCCTGCAAAGTCAGCTCGAAGAGCGCAAGCAGCTTCTTCAGCGCGCCCTCGCTTTGAAGCCGCAAAGCGGCAGCCTGGCCTCTCTGCTCCGTGAAGTGGATGCCGCGCTGGAACGGATGGACGAAGGCACCTACGGTATCTGCGAGGAGTGCCACGAACCGGTCGAGCAGGACCGTCTTTTGACCAACCCCCTGGCGTGCTATTGCCTCGACCATCTGTCGGATCTGCAACGCAAAGCGCTGCAACGCGACCTGGATCTCGCCGCCGATGTGCAGCGCAGGTTGCTGCCGCAGGCCAACCTCGTTGCCGGCAACTGGCACACCAGCTACTACTACGCTCCTCACGGCCCGGTCAGCGGCGACTATTGCGACTTGATCCCTTACAACGGACAGCTCTTCTTCGTCCTGGGCGATGTCTCCGGCAAAGGCGTGGCGGCCTCTATGCTCATGGCCCAGCTCCACGCCCTGTTCCGGAGCCTCATCGGTCTCGGCCTGCCGCTCTGTCAAATGATTCGCCAGGCCAACCGCATCCTCTGCGAAAGCGCCCTGGCCGGGCAATATGCGACTCTGGTCTGCGGCGTAGCGAACGCAGACGGTGAAGTGGAGATTCATAATGCCGGCCACCAGCCCGCCATCGCCGTCCTCGGCAGCGGCCCGCAGCACGTCGAATCGATGGGGTTTCCGCTGGGCATGTTTCTCGAAAGCGAGTTCTCAGCGACGCGCCTCACGCTGGAAGCCGGCGATACGCTTTTCCTCTATACCGACGGCCTCTCCGAAGCGAGCTGCGCATCGGGCGAGGAATACGGCGTGGAACGCATCACTCGTTTCGTTCATCGGCAGATCGGGCAACCGCCGGCCGCGCTCATCGCCGCATGCCTCGACGACATGCGCGCCTTCGCTGACGCCCCGCATCTCGACGACCTCACCCTCCTGGCCCTGCAGCACGCAAGATGACCGGAATCGCGCAATGCCTAACTCGTGACGGCAGCCGTCTTGTCCCCGATCGCCAGCAGCGTCTGGAACTGAGGCGTCTCGGTCTCCTTGTGCACCACTGACGTCTGCACGTTGCGGAAGCCCGCTTTCTCCAGCATCGCCTCCAGTTCCGCCTCGCTGAAGCCCAGCCACTCGTCGGCATAGAGTTCGCGCGCCTCTTCGAAGCGGTGCTGCACCAGGTCGAGGATCACCACCCGCCCGCCCGGCGCCAGGACCCGGCACGCCTCCGCCGCCGCACGCTCCGGGTGCAGCGCGTGGTGCAGCGATTGCGAGAAGAACACGAGATCCATGGACCCCGACTTGATCGGCGTCTCTTCCATGTCGCCCAAGCGGAACTCGATGTTCTTCACGCCGTTCTTCAGCGCCTGCTCGCGGCCCACCTCGATCATCTTGGCCGAGTTGTCGACCGCGATGACTTTCTTCGCCCGCTGAGCCAGCAGCAGCGCAAACGCGCCCTCGCCTGCGCCCAGGTCGGCGATCGTCAGGGGCGGCATCAGCCTGAGCAGAGCCTCCGCCACGCCCTTCCACGACTTTCCAGGCACGTAATCCCGTCCCAGCCGCCCCGCCACGCTGTCGAAGAAGCTGCGCATCTTTTCCTGCCGCTTTTTCACCACACGCCGCGCCATGCCCTTGTCGCGCTCGGCCTCTGGAATCTCCTTCTCCGCCTCGGCCAGCAGTCCCTCCAGCACGCGGCCCACGCCTGCATCGTCGAACTCCGCGAGTTTGTACAGGCTGCTCTTGCCCGCGCGCCGGTCTTCCACCAACTCCGCCTGCTTCAACTGCGCCAGGTGCGTCGAAATCGTGCTCTGGCCCATCGCCAGGATCTCCTGCAACTCCGCCACTGACAGCTCCTCGCCCTTCAAGAGCAGCAGAATGCGCAGCCGGTTCGGATCCGAAACCACGCGCAGAATTTTTACGATCGACGCCATCTGTACCGTTGACACTCCGCCGGAAACCTGATACACATCATCATATCACGATTTAACGATGCGACCGATAGTCGCCGAAGGATCCAAAAGGAGAGACCCCCCAACATGGCTACCACCCTCGAAATCGCCGCCGCCGATTACAAAGTCGCCGACCTCGCCCTCGCCGACTGGGGCCGCAAGGAGATCACCATCGCCGAGCAGGAGATGCCCGGCCTCATGGCCATCCGCAACAAGTATGCAGCCGAGAAGCCCCTCGCCGGAGTCCGCGTCACCGGTTCGCTGCACATGACGATCCAGACCGCCGTTCTCATCGAGACGTTAACGAGCCTGGGCGCGGAGGTTCGCTGGGCAAGCTGCAACATCTTCTCCACACAGGATCACGCCGCCGCCGCGATTGCGTCGAGCGGAGTTCCCGTGTTTGCGTGGAAAGGGGAGACGCTCGAGGACTACTGGTGGTGCACCTACCAGGCGCTGAGCCACAAGGACGGCAAGGGCCCGCAGCTCGTCGTCGATGACGGCGGCGACGTAACGCTGCTCATCCACAAGGGCTACGAGCTTGAGGAAGGAGACAACTGGGTCGACACTCCCTCCGGCAACCACGAGGAGCAGGTCATCAAGGACCTTCTCAAGAAGGTCTACGCCGATGACAAGCAGCACTGGCACCGGGTCGCGAAAGAGTGGCGCGGGGTATCCGAAGAAACCACCACAGGCGTGCATCGCCTCTACAAGATGAAGGAGCAGGGCAAGCTGCTCGTGCCCGCCATCAACGTCAACGACTCGGTCACCAAGTCCAAGTTCGACAACCTGTATGGCTGCCGCGAATCGCTTGCCGACGGCATCAAGCGCGCCACCGACGTCATGGTCGCCGGCAAGGTGGCCGTCATCTGCGGCTACGGCGACGTGGGCAAGGGCTCGTCGCATTCGCTGCGCGGCATGGGCGCCCGCGTCATCGTAACCGAGGTTGACCCGATCAACGCTCTCCAGGCCGCCATGGAAGGCTTCGAAGTTACGACCCTTGAAGAAACGCTCGGCCGCGGCGACATTTACGTCACATGCACCGGCAACGTCGACATCATCACCCTCGAGCACATGCAGAAGATGAAGGATCAGGCCATCGTCTGCAACATCGGCCACTTCGACAACGAAATTCAAATGGACCGCCTCAACCAGGCGCCCGGCGTGGAGAAGCTCAACATCAAGCCGCAGGTCGACAAGTACATCTTTCCCGACGGCCACCAGATCTTCGTCCTCGCCGAAGGCCGGCTCGTCAACCTCGGCTGCGCGACCGGCCATCCCAGCTTCGTCATGTCCAACAGCTTCGCCAACCAGACCCTTGCGCAGATCGATCTCTGGAAGAACAAGGATACCTACAAGATCGACGTCTACACGCTGCCCAAGAAGCTCGACGAAGAAGTCGCCCGCCTGCATCTCGAAAAGATCGGCGTCAAGCTAACCACGCTAACCCGGAAGCAGGCCGACTATCTCGGCGTGCCCATCGAAGGCCCTTATAAGTCGGAGATTTATCGCTACTAACCGCGAAGAACAGAGAGATCAGAGAACAGAGAACAGAGATCAGAAAGCAGAATCTGTAAGCACAGTTTCTCGCGCGATCTCTGATCTCTGATCTTTGACCCCAAGTTCTTAGTCCCTATGTCCCTTGTCCCTTAGTCCCTGGGTTCCTACAATATGTCCTCGCCGTCCTTCTCTTTCGAACTCTTCCCGCCGCGCACGCCTGAGGCTGCGGCAAAGCTTCCGGCGACCCTTGCCGAGCTGGCCGCCGTCGGCCCGGCCTACTTCTCGGTCACCCACGGCGCCTGCGGCTCCGACCAGGCCGGCACCTATGAGACCCTGCTCACCGTCGTCGAGCACACCGGCGTCGAAACCGTGCCGCACCTCACCTGCGTCGGCTCTACGCGCGCCAACATCGCCGAGCATCTCGACCGCTACCGCGCCGCCGGCGTCCGCCGCATCGTCGCTCTGCGCGGCGACCTGCCCGCCACCGCCCTCAGTACGTCCGCCCCCGGCGACTTCCACTACGCCAGCGAACTTGTCAACTTCATTCGCGAGACCCATGGCGGCTTCTTCACCATCGAGGTGGCTGCGTATCCCGAGATGCATCCCCAGGCCGCATCGCCCGCCGCGGACTTCGACAACTTCCGCCGCAAGGTCGACGCCGGAGCCGACGGCGCAATCACCCAGCTCTTCTACAATCCGGACTGTTATTTCGATTTTCTCGATCGCTGCGCCGGTGCCGGCATCGACATCCCCATCGTTCCCGGCATTATGCCGATTACCGGCTACGCCAACACACTGCGCTTCTGCACAAGCTGCGGCGCCGACCTGCCGCGCTGGGTCCGGCTGCGGCTCGAAGAGCTCAAAGACGACAAGCCGGCCCTGCTCGAATTCGGACTTGCGGTGGTTACGCGCCTGTGCGAAACGCTGCTGCGAGGCGGCGCGCCTGGGTTGCACTTCTACACCATCAACCAGTCCGATGCCACGCTTCGGCTGTGGAACAGCCTGGCGCTGAATGTGGCGGTGTGAGCGTTTCGGTTCGAGTCGGAGTGCCGGTTTTCCGCCGATCCTTGTTGCTTGAGTTTCAATCCATCAGGTCGATCCGCAGTATCAGCGGATTGTGGTAGAACACTCTGACTCGTAAACCGTCTTCAATCTGAAATGCGGCGGCATCCCGGTGATATCCCACCGGCGTAGCCGATACATCGGAACACAGCTGGGTCTTGTCGACATAAAAGCACGCCTGCGATTTGTCCAGACTGATCTGATAACTGCCGACTGTTCCCTCGAGGATTGTGTAGTCTTTGTTCTGGTACTGTTCGATCGCCGCATCCAGCTCTGCTTTATTCCTGGCGAAGGGCAAAAATGCCTCCACGAGCATCACGATGCGAACCACTATCCCGATCAGGAGAATCCACACGACAACGTACGCTCCACGACGCAGCAGGATGCGTTCGATTCTCGCGCATGCAAATAGAAGAGCCGCCGCCGCGAGCAACAAGAACACCCACCTCGCGAATTGCCCGGCTGCAAACTTCTGGTCGGTAATCAGGAAGACGATGCGCAGCATTGCAAGAGTGCTGCAATTCGCAACGGCGAGCAGTGACGCGCAAGTGCCCATATTGTGTGCCTCCTGACCTTCTGGCAAGCTAAGTCTTACTGCTGCAATGCCGGTCGGCCATTGGCGGTTCCCTCAACCGTCAGTGCAATCGTTTTACGTATTCAGGAACAAAGTTGGCCGGGTCTATGTCAATCGATGACTGGTCTGGAAGCGTTATGCGTGCGCGTTCCATATATCTGCGGTTTGCGGTCCGGTTTAACTCGGCCGGTCTGATTTTCCTCGCCGATGACGGACGATCCTGTGCCACACCCTCCACACCCAGCTATGCATCAGCCGCGTCTGCTCGGCCTTGAGAAATGCATACGACCGCTCCACATACCCGTCGAACTCCGGCGGCCAGCCAATCGATGATCGGCGTTCGCTCAGGTCGCCCTCGCTCCACTTTGCCAGCACCGCCTTATAGCCGACAACGTGCGTCACAAAGTCGAGTAGGCATTGCGGCATCTGCTCCTCGATGATCAGGTACGCCTTTTCGATGATGATCTTATCGCGAATATCGTTCAGAGGCATGAAGATCGTGGTCATCCAAAGCATCCACTCCTTCATCTCGTCGTCGGTGATCGGGTGGCATTTGGTTTTTCCCTGCTTGTCGAGCAGCGCACGGTACGCGATATTCCCCGCCTGCGACGCCACATACAGCGGCCCATAGAACTCATTCAACCGCTTGTTCACCAGCTTCAGCTTGTCGCGCCGCTGCGCCAGCATCCGCGCGCTGAAGATGGTGACGAGGTAACCGGCGAACGCCACCGCGATTGTCACCACGATGGTCGCGACTGCCGTGTTGTGCAGGGGCCCCGGCAGGGGAAGCCATTGAGAATCGTCGGCTTGCATAGCCAAGGAGTATACGCAGTGGGCGCTCCCTCGGGCTGTGCCGAAAGTCAACAGGCCGGCGCGCGGGCAATTCGCCCCAACACTCCCCGGCCAACCCCGGTCGTGGATCTATTTCGATGCTGAAGCTCCCGCGGGTCCGTCGCCCCTCTTCTCGCGGAGCGCAAGCGCAGAAAAGACGTTCACGAACCGGCGATGCAGGCACACATGGCAGCGTACCGCCCGCTGGAGCAGCAATAACCGGAAGAGGTCAGAGACCCTGAAGCGCGAGAGGCGCAGACTCGTCGAACCACAGCGGGGACAAATCATTGGATCTCCAACCTGGGTGGCGGTAGAAGGGAACGCCCCACCCGGGGAGATTGCAGCGTGAGGTTGACGGAACTTGATTTCGATTCCGCGTCTGGCGCGATATCTCGAGCCAGTCTAGCAGAATCGAACCCTCGACCGCATGACTTTGGTCATGAGCAGAAATCCGACCAGAACCGCCGGAGGAGTTGTTGTCGCCCGCCATTCCCAACCTTGAGGCGCGCAATCTCCAATCACGTTGCGGACAATCCTAGCCCTGCCCGCAGGATTTGCCTAGTTCCTTCAATTCGCTGCGCAGCTCCCAGGCCGCCGGCGCGCTCGCGAAGTTTCGTTGGCCACACGCACGGCAGCGCACCGGGAACCGCAGCAGCATCAGGCTACGCACGTCCGACCATCGCAAGCGGGAGAACCGCATCTTCGTCGATCCGCAAACCGGACATCTCATGGCGCGATCGCTTCTCCGGCACAACGGAAAAACCGCGTGATTCTCAATGTTGCTGAAGGGGACAGCGTGGCCGGCACGGGCGCGCCGGAACTGCGAGAAGCTGGTTGTCATGCTAACAGCGTTGCTCAACCTCAAGTGTGAATTCTCCTCGAGCGCCACACCTTGACCGGCTATGCGGTTCAGTTCTTCTTGCCGTGCGGTACGATCCGGATCTCGAAGATCTTTGGCCACAGCTTGCCGGTTACGAACAGCCGGTCGTGCTCGGCATCGTAGGCAATGCCGTTCAGCACCGCATCACGGCTGATGCGATCGCTCGCCGCCGTCAGCCCGCTCAAGTCGATCCAGCCCAGCACCTTGCCCGTCGATGGCGAAATGCGGGCAATCCGGTCCGAGTACCAGATGTTGGCGTAGATTTCGCCGCGCACATACTCGAGCTCGTTGAGCTTGTCCACCGGCACTCCGCGCGACGTCACTCTGAGCCGCCTAACCTCCTTGAAGGTCTCAGGATCCAGAAACCTGAGAGCCGCTGTCCCGTCGCTGAGGATCAGGTACTTGCCGTTCTGCGTCAGCCCCCAACCCTCGCCCGGATATTGAAACGTTCTCACCATCCTGAAGCTGAACCGGTCATACACCAGCGCTGTGTGATTCTGCCAAGTGAGTTGAACCAGCGTGCTTCCCCAGTTCGTCAGACCCTCGCCGAAATACTGCGCGGGGACATCCGCGTATTGCTGAATCTTTCCCGACTCAAGCTCGGTCCTGCGCAGCGACGACTGCCCCTTCAACCCCGTGCTCTCATAGAGGTGCCCGTCCAGAAAGATCAGCCCTTGCGTGAATGCGCCCCGGTCGTGCGGGTAGGCATGAACGATCTGGTAGCCGTCGTCGGCCCGCAGCGGCCGGGCCGCTGGCACGCAAACCACGGAGCAGAAAAGAATCCCGAGGATGAATGTCTTTCGCATACCAATGAACAGACGTTTCCGAGGCCCAAAACCGCTTCCGCCGGTCCATCTTCCGGCACGCCCCGCAACCATCCTACAGGGCTCTCACGCAACTTCCAGCCGGTTTTCCCTGCGCCTCGATCCAGCATCCAATGTCCTGGTGCGGCCGCTCGATCGCCGCGATCGAAATATCCTTCTCAGGAGAACATCATGGCCGGAACAAAAAAAATGTGCTCATTCGACGTGTAGCTGTACCGTATCCAACGGTGAAAAGTACTGCAGCCCGCAATGCGAGGCGGCGGCCGGCATCACGCAGATCACCTGCGGTTGCGGCCATCCGGGCTGCCGAGGCGAGGTCCGCGCGTAGCATCCGCACGTTCGCCCCGCACTGCAGCGTCACGCATTCAATCCCGCATCCCGGACCCCTCTCCTCGCCGAAAGGCCCGGGATTGCGCAACATTTCGCTCTCCCTTCCTGCACAAATCGCTTTGCGATGCACCCTGCGTGTGTTTCTCTAGAAGCACCCGCCCATGCTCAAACGCATCGAAAGCTATTTTGAATTCAGTCATCTGGGCACAAATTGGCGCACCGAAATCCTGGCCGGAGTCACCACGTTTCTGACCATGGCCTATATCGTGCTCGTCAATCCCTCCATCCTCGCCGCGGCCGGCATGCCCCTCGCCTCGGTGACTGCCGCCACCTGCCTCTCGGCCGCCTTCGGCTCCATTTTGATGGGCACCATCGCGCGCTATCCCATCGCGCTCGCTCCCGGCATGGGCCTCAATGCTTACTTCACCTACACGGTTTGTCTCAAGATGCATATCCCCTGGCAGACCGCGCTCGGCGCCGTCTTCCTCTCCGGAGTGATCTTCCTCGCGCTCACCGCCGCCGGCATCCGCCAAATGATCCTGCGCTCCATTCCCCACGAGCTCTACGCCGCTGTCGCCAGTGGTATCGGTCTCTTCATCGCGTTTATCGGGTTCCGCAACGCCGGCCTCGTCGTCGGAGACCCCGCAACGCTCGTCGCCCTCGGCAACATCCGCAACCCGACCGCGGCGCTCGCCCTGCTCGGCCTCATCCTCATGGTTGCGCTCGAGATCCGCCGCGTCCGCGGCGCAATCCTCATCGGCGTCCTCGCCGTCACCGGCATCGCCTGGGCCCTGGGTCTGGTCCACTGGAGCCCCGCCTCCGGCGGCATCCGGGACCTCACTCAGACCGCCCTCCAGCTCGATATCACCGGCGCAATCAACAAGGGCCTGCTCGAAATTATCTTTGTCTTCTTCTTTGTCGATCTCTTCGACAACCTCGGCACCCTCGTCGCCGTCACCAAGCGCGCCGGCCTTATCGCCGCCGATCACTCCATCCCCCGCCTCAACCGCATCCTCTTAGCCGACGCCACCGCGACTGTGTTCGGCTCGCTCACCGGCACGTCCACTGTGACCAGCTATGTCGAATCCACTGCCGGCGTCGCCGCAGGAGGCCGCAGCGGCGTCACCGCCATCGTCACTGGCCTGCTCTTCCTGTGCGCAGTCGTCGCGTCGCCCTTCGTCGGCGTCGTGCCCCAGGCCGCCACCGCGCCCGCCCTTATTCTCGTCGGCTCGCTCATGCTCGCCACCATCACTGAAATCCGCTGGACCGACCCTCTCGTCGCTGTCCCCGCCTTTCTCACCCTCATCCTTATCCCGCTCACCTACTCCATCGCCAACGGACTCGGATTCGGCATCATCGCCTGGGCCGTACTCCACCTCGCCACCGGAAAGCTCCGCAAACAAGACTGGCTTCTCTACATCCTCGCCGCGCTCTTCCTCGCCCGCTTCATCTACCTCGGCACAAGCTGATACTCCGGCGCGAACCGCAGCGCCTTCACTCCGGCACATCCTCCCCGTCCGGTTTGAACCACGGTTTCTTCGTCTCCGGAAAGATCGACGGATGCTTCGCCACCAGCGCCTTCAACACCCGCCCCGCCAGGTGTGCCGCATACTTGATCTCCTTGTCCAGCGCATCCTCGCTGAACTCCTCGTTCCACTGCGCCGGCCACCGCGCCGTCCGGATGGCCAGAACCAGGCACGTCGCAATCAGCAATGACGGCCCCATCTTCGGCCAATCCGCCCGCTTGTCGTGCCCGCCCACTTCCAGTCCCATATCCGCTCCGGACCTCCATTATAGGAGAACAAACGACGAAGTTTTATTTCCGTTTTCCCGTTCCCCCTCCAATCGCCGGCATGCTATTCTTGGCGACCCTTCCCCTGAGATTGCACTGGACCGCCCGACAAGTGGCGCCTCAAAATCCGGGTTCCCCGCCTGACCTGATTCGCACCTCAGTTCGCGCATGTTCCAGTAAGCCCGCTTTCGCGCGGCCTATTCGAGGGCCTTGAAAAACATGAACCTCCGAACCCTGTGCATGTTCGTCTTCGCGGCCGCGATTCTCCCGGCCGGCCTCGCCTCCGCCCAGTCCGCGCCGCTGACCGCGGACACCTATACCTATTCGGGAAATGCAAACGCGAATTTCGGGAGTCGGCCTACCCTCGTCCTTGGGTTTGGCTTCACAACTTACGTGAAGTTCGACCTCTCGGCTGTGCCCACCGGCGCCAAGGTAGACAAAGCCGTGCTGCGGCTTTTTGCCAACGCAGCGATCGGCAGCAGCACTGTCAAGGTATACCTGGCAGGTGCGCAATGGGACGAGTCATCCCTCACTTACGCTACGGCTCCGCCGCTGGGCGCCCTGCAAAACACAAGTGCAAGCATCCTCTACACAAACCAGTACCAGGAGATCGACGTTACATCGGCCGTGCAGAAATGGATGAGCGGCGCGGCACCCAATAATGGATTTGCCCTAACCGCAATGGGGGGGAACAACGCGCATTTGTACCTCGACAGCAAGGAGAGCACGACGACCAGCCATCCGCCTGAGCTCGAAATTGCTATCGGAGAGCCAGGGGTCCGCGGCCCCGCTGGACCAGCCGGACCGCAGGGCAAGACCGGCCCCGCGGGCCCGGCAGGAAAGACCGGCGCCGCAGGCCCCGCCGGCCCGGCTGGGCCGAAAGGCTCCACCGGCTCGGAAGGCCCCGCTGGACCCCAGGGCCCGGCTGGACCGCAGGGGCCTCCAGGAACCGGCGGAAGCGGACCGACGCTGGCCGAGATGCAGGCAGCGCTCGTGCAGTGGTACCCGTCGACCTATCCCACTTACTCCCCCGCGACCGGCAACACAGCGAACGGGATTGCATTCGACGGAACCTATATCTGGGTGACTGCTCCTGCAAAGAACAAAATTGTCAAAATGTCGCGAAGCAACGGGAATGTAGTCGGCACCTACGCGACCGGGACGTATCCCATCGCGGCCGCATTCGATGGAACCAACATCTGGGTTGCCAATCGCGACGGAGGCTCGGTAACCGAGCTCGTCGCCGCCACCGGCCAGCTCGTCGACACCTACACGGTTGGCAAATACCCGCTCGCGGTCATCTTCGATGGGACGAACATCTGGGTCGCCAACCACAATGACAGCACGGTCACCAAGATCGTCGCCGCCACGGGAGACATCGTCGGCACCTACCCGGTGGGCACGGGTCCCATGTCGATGGCCTTCGACGGCGCCGGCACCCTCTGGGTCGCCTGCGAAGCCGGCGAGGTCACTCAGATCGCAGCCGCAACCGGCGCCGCGTCGGGGACGATCACCATCACTGCGCCAGAGGCGATCGCCTTCGATGGCCGCAACATGTGGGTCAGCACAGGCGCGGGCGTACTCGCCAAGATACCGGCCGACTCCGACGTCGTCGCCAATTCCTATGTGCTGGGCGACATCGCCACATCGCTCACTTTCGATGGAGCCAACATCTGGTTGATCAACTTCAGCGGCAACAACGCGCTGAAAATTCAGCCCAGTACCGGGACGATTCTCGAATCCTATCCCACGGGCCACTACCCGGTCGGATCTGCCTTTGACGGCAGCGGTCTCTGGGTCACCAGCAACGCCGACGGCACCGTGACGCAGATCCGCGCCACGAAGTAAGGAACACCAATGTCTTCGGGCTACTTCGAACCAGGGAGCAGAAACATGCGGGCCCTTAGAACATTTTGGATCATCCTCATCACGGCGGGAATTCTCAGATCCACAATGGCGCAGGCGCAGTCGGCTCCGCCGAACGCGGACACCTATGCAAGTCTCGCAGCGCAGAAGACAAACTATGGAACGCAGCCCAACCTCGTGGTTGCGGCGAATGTGACAAGCTATATTGCCTTCGATCTCTCCAGCGTGCCCACAGGCGCGGCCGTGAAAAAAGCCACGCTGCGTTTGTTTGTGAATACAGTCGGGACTGCAGGATCGTTCGATGTATACGAAGTGGGTGGAGCGTGGACGGAAACGGGGCTCATCCATCTGAATGCGCCTTCGTTGGGCGCGGTGGTCGGCGGCGCCACCGCAATTGCGAAAACAGATCTGCACCAGTTCGTCGAGGTCGACGTGACCACGCTGGCGCAGCAATGGCTGAATGGCAGCGCACCCAACAACGGGCTCGCCCTGGTTCTTGTCGGAGACGGCGGACAGTTTGCATTCGACAGCAAGGAAAGTACGGCGACGAGTCATGAGCCCGAACTCGAGTTCGTAGTTGGAGTGCCCGGCGTAAAAGGGCCTCCCGGACCAGCAGGACCACAAGGGAAGACCGGGCCGGCGGGGCCCGCTGGCCCCACGGGGCCGAAAGGCGCGACTGGCACACAGGGAAAGACAGGGCCGCAGGGGCCTCTGGGTCTCCAAGGTCCGGCCGGGCCGCAGGGACCAGCCGGACCAGGCGGCGGAGGTCCGGGGCTCCTGGAGATGCGCGCCGCGGTCAACCAGTGGTTCTCCTCAACGTATCCGGCTTCGACCGCGTCGCCGTTTCCGACCGTCACGGGCCTCGCATTCGACGGCGCGAATATCTGGGCCGCTGACGAAATTTCCAGCACCGCTGCAAAAATTCAGGCAAGCACCGGCAAGATCGTCGCCACCTATCCGGCAGGCATGTTTCCTCAGGCCGTTGTGTTTGACGGCGTCTACATCTGGGTGGCAAGCGGCGGGGACAACACTGTCCTGCAACTCGATCCGTCCACGGGAAAGGCCGTTCACACCTTCACCGTAGGACACTATCCCGCCAGGCTTGTCTTCGACGGAACCAACGTGTGGGTGAGCGATCTCTTCGACGATGGTTTGATGGCCCTCAACGGCGCACTCGGCAAAATCATAGCCAGCATGTCGCTGGGATTTTCACCCTCCTCTCTGGTTTTCGATGGATCTTACATCTGGATCGGAAATTCAGGAGCTTCGGCCCTTACCAAGTTACGCATAAGCGACAGCACAATCGTCGGCACTGTTTCAACTGTTTCCAGTTCCTCCAACGCGTTCCAGCCGGCTTATGGGCTGGCGTTCGACGGCCTGAACATCTGGGTTGCCAGCGACAACACCAGCGTCATCAAGATCGATGCTGCCTTGGGCTCCGTAGTGGGAACCTATGTGCTAAGTTCTCAATCTCTGCAAGCTTACGAGTCAATAGCGTTCGATGGAACAAATATCTGGGTCACGAATGAGTCAGCGTCCACAGCCACCAAGATACTGGCTAGTACCGGCGCGGTGGTTGGCGTCTATCCGGCAGGCTCTGGGGCAAAAGCCATGACATTCGACGGAGCCAACATCTGGACTGCCAACCTGGGCGAAGGCACGATAACGAAGATCCGTGCTACCCGGTAGCACCTTTTGAGGGGAGGAAGGAATGAAATTCCGCTCGAGAAATCTTCTGATCGCCGGCGCCGCTGCGATGTTCGCCGCCGTTGCTGGCGCCCAATCGGCTCCACTAAGTGCAGACACCTATACGAATTCGACTGCTGCGAATACGAATTACGGCAGCCAACCCGACCTTGTCCTTTTTATTGGCTTCAACGGTTACATAAACTTCGACCTTTCGGGGGTACCCGCTGGCGCCAAGGTGGACAAAGCCATGTTGCGGCTTTTCGCCAATCGGGTAACCGGGCCCAGCTCTGTCAAAGTATTCCGGGCAGGCGGACCATGGAACGAGTCATCCCTCGTTTATGCTACGGCGCCACCTTTGGGCGCCCTGGTAAACCAGAGCGGAACCTTGGTCTTCAGCAACCAGTACCTGGAGATCGACGTAACTTCAGCCGTGCAGAAATGGGTAAGCGGAGCCGCGCCCAACTATGGATTTGTCCTGGAAGTGATCGGGAATATCCATTCGCATTTGTACCTCGACAGCAAAGAGAACACGACGACCAGCCATCCCCCTGAGTTACTGCTCACCCTCGGAGAGCCGGGCGTGCGCGGCCCGGCCGGCCCCGTAGGACCGGCCGGACCGCAAGGCAAGACCGGCCGCCCCGGACCGATAGGCGAGACAGGTGCAACGGGACCTGCGGGGCCGCGAGGGTCAACTGGCGCAACAGGCCCCGCTGGCCCGGCCGGGCCGCAGGGACCTTCCGGACCGCAAGGGCCGCCCGGCACCGGCGCCGGTGGCCCGGGACCGGCGCAGACGCGCGCCGCGCTCAACCAGTGGTGGCCGTCGACCTACACGCTCGACTCCAAAAACACTTCGGGCGTATTTGCGCTTGCTTTTGACGGATCCTATCTTTGGGCTGTAAACCAGACTGCCTCGACCGTAAGCAAAATCTCTCCCGCCACGGGCCAGGTAATTGCCAGCTACCCGGTCGGCCATCTGCCCTCTGCCATCGTGTTCGATGGGACCAACATCTGGGTGGCGAACGCGGTCGACAACACCGTGACCGAACTGCTGGCCAGCGACGGAAGTCTCGTGAACACGTACACCGTGGGAGCCAGTCCGCAGGGGCTGGTCTTCGATGGCGCCAACGTCTGGGTGGCGAACGCGGCCGACGATACTCTCTCGGTGATTTCGCCCGCCACTGGCCAGGTGACTTCGACCAAAGACTATCAATATCAGTCCTGCGTTGTTTTCGATGGCATCTACATCTGGACGTGCGCATCGAATGGGGATCTTACGAGAGTGACGGCCAGCCATCCTGCCTCGATCCTTTTTCACGAAGTGGACTACCCGATCACGGCGATCGCATTCGACGGCGTGCATCTATGGGTCGCGACCGCAGACGGAACGCTCACCGAGTTGAAATCCAGCGATGATTCGACCATCGGAACCTATTCGATCGGCCAGACCTGCACGTCGCTCACGTTCGATGGCGTGTATCTCTGGGCGACGCTGGAAACCGCGAACTCCGTGGTCAAGATCTCGACGGAGACCGGCGCGATCCTGGGCACGATCCCGGTCGGCACTGCTCCCACTGGCGCTGTCTTCGACGGGACGTATCTGTGGACCGCCAACTTCGGCGAATCCAGCATCACCAGGATCCGCGCCACGCGGTAATCGCTGCCGAAGAGTTCTCTTGCCGGGCGGCGGGTGTCCCATCCTTCGCTCTCATTGCGAGGGGGGGGATTCCACGCAAACTAACCCAGCAGTTTCGCCGCATCCTTCGCAAAATAGGTCGCAATGAAGTCCGCGCCGGCCCGCCGGATTCCCAGCAGCGACTCGAGCGTCGCACGGTCGCGGTCCAGCCACCCGCGCTGGAACGCGGCCTGCAGCATCGAGTACTCACCCGACACCTGGTAGGCGCCGATGGGCACGTCGAACCGGTCCCGCGCCTCGCGCACAATGTCCAGGTATGGCATGGCCGGCTTCATCAGGATCATGTCCGCGCCTTCGCCCAGATCGAGCTCGATCTCGCGCATCGCCTCTCGCCGGTTCGCGCCGTCCATCTGGTACGTCTTGCGGTCGCCGAACTGCGGCGCCGAGTCGGCCGCTTCGCGGAATGGCCCATAAAACGCCGACGCGAACTTCGAGGCGTAGCTCAGGATGGGCGTGTTGGCGCAGTCCTCGTCGTCGAGCGCGCGCCGGATCGCCGCCACGCGGCCATCCATCATATCGCTCGGCGCCACCACATCGGCCCCGGCCCGCGCCAGCGAAGCCGCGGTCCGCGCCAGCAGGTCGAGCGACGAGTCGTTTTCGACCGCCCAGCCATCGTGCGTTTCGATGATCATGCCGCAGTGCCCGTGGCTCGTGTACTCGCAAAGGCACACGTCGGCAATCAGCACCAGCTTCTTCGCCGCCGCGCTCTGCTTGATCGCGCGCAGCGCCTGCTGGACAATGCCCTCGTCGCTCCACGCGCCCGTCGCGCGGTCGTCCTTGGCCTCCGGCAGCCCAAACAGGAGCAGCCCACCCAAGCCGAGCTTCGCCGCTTCTTCGGCCTCTTTCACGGCCTCATCCACCGAGAGGTTGAACACGCCCGGCATCGACGAGACCTCTTTGCGGAGGCCCTGGCCGGGACAAATGAAAAGCGGATAGATCAGATCGCCGGGCTCGAGCGTTGTTTCGCGCACCAGCGCCCGCATCGACTCACTCCGCCGCAGACGGCGCATGCGTGTTTGTGGAAATGCCATGGCAACAGCTTACCGCGAGGGAACTCCGGCTGGCAGGTCATGCATCACACAGGATCCAGGATCGTGGCGGACTTCAGAACACGATCGGCGTTCTCTGTAACTGCGTGTACAGTGTCGTATTCCGATATCCCAGCAACAGCACCAGCGTGACGATCCCCAACGCGGTGCCGAACGGGGGGAACTTGAGGATGTTGAGGAATGCGGCCACCATGGCGACGAACCGTCCCCACTGGGCTCGCTCCATCAATCCCCACCCCGCGGCCACGGCCAGCACAGTGCGCACCCAGATCGCGGCAATCTCGAAGTGCAGCATGGCCGGCCCGAACCACGGGCCAAACGGGAATCCACCGCCCCAGGGCCCATGATTCCAGCCCCAATGACTCATGAATCCACGCAGGAACGTCATGCCCACCAGGCCGACGATCAGGTTCAGAACGCCGTACGCAATCCAGAAGATGCCCAGCGTTTTGATCTTGCTCGCGTATGTCTCCACCAGGTAGTTCATCCCGGGAACGGGCGGCGCGGGAGGCGCGACCGGCCGGCCGCACTGCGGGCAAACAGGCTGCCCAGGGGCCAAAGCGAGACCACATCCGCTGCAATACATAATTGAACCTCCGGTCCGGCCCCGCGCTCTCGGCTCTGCACTCTATCTCATCGGGAGGCCAGGCGATCCGCCGAGCTTCGCTTGAGAATACGCAAACCATGCCCGCGGTGTTCCGGCATCCCTTTGCCGGCCCCGCTCAGCGGCTGGGCGCCGTGCCCCGTTTCTCCCACCGCTCGTCGTGCCGGTCGTCATGAAAGACAGCCGCAACCACATGACCCTGCGCGTCATGCTCAAATGAAATCCGAGTCAGCGGATTCCCGAATGGGTAGAAAAACACCGCCGGCGATTCCGCCGCCAGCTCATCGGTCTCTCCCTGGCGGTTTTTGAAATACAGCGAGTCGCCCTGGCGGAAGAACACTACCTCCGGCCCGCCTCGCTGATCGCGGTAGTCGCCGACAAGTGTGTCCAGCACGGCGGCCGTCATCTTGATGGGCGCCGGATGCAGCGGAATGACGACGCGCTCGGCGTACGGCGTGAGCTCGGGTTCGAGGTTCGCGGCAACCGTTGCACTGCGCGCCGGCGGCCGCGACAAACGATGCGCCAGCAGCCAGCGCGGCAATTCCGGTTCGTTGTAGGCGCGCGTCCAGCAATCATGATGCAGGCCCTGGTACATCCACAATCGCACGTGGCCGTCCGCCTCTTTCAGCGCTTCAAACATCAGTTCGTCCTGGCGCGGAACCACCACGTTGTCTTCCATGCCGTGAAACAGCCAGACCGGTGTATGAACCAGCGCGCGCGCGTACTCGTCCGGCAGCGTGTCGGCCTGCTGCCAGCGGTCCGGCTCGTAGCTCCAGAAAACTCCGCCCGCCGCAATCGCGATGGCCGCCCAGCGCTTGGGGTCGCGCCTGGCGATCTCCCATGCGCCATAGCCGCCAAGAGAAAGCCCGGTGAGATACGTCCGCGTTGGATCGCCGTGAAACTCCTGCGACTCCCGGTCCAGCTCGGCCAATGCCAACGCCATCATCTCCGGATCCGTCCAGTAGTTGAGCTGTGGGCACTGCGGCATCACGATCACGAAAGGCCAGCGGTCAGGATGGTCGCGCACCTGCTGCGGCAGCCCGATCTGCGTCTGCCACATGCCCTCGGTTCCGCGTTCGCCGCGCCCGTGCAATGCCAGAATGACTGGCCAGAGCTTGTGGTCGTCGCGCCGCCAATCCTCAGGCAGGTAGACCTGGAAGCGGTACGCGACCCCATGCAGCTCGATCTTGCGATTGAGGAAGCCCGTCTCCTGTGGCGGCTCGGGCGCAGCGATTTTCGAGGGCCGCTTGTCGGCCATCGCCGGCAATGCGACGGCGGCCAGGATCAGGCCGAAGGCAATCGGCCGGCCGGGAATTCGTTTCTGTCGCAGAATGCAGACCGCTCCCCAACTCCTCCACATAACCGAATCCAATCATAACTGCAGCGGAATCGCCAGCCAATCCGCAACGCACCTGGGCCTCGAGAGTCAACTCCATGAGGCCGCGCCCGTTTCGATGCGAATCGCGCCGGAGGATGCGGCCTTGTGGCCTCGCCCTGGGGCAGCCGGCTCAGCGCGCGGGCTGCTGTTGCGGAGAGAGTCTTTTCAGCATGTCGCCGGCGCGATTGAGCCACGGCCGCTCGCGGCGTCGCAGGTAGGGCGGCATGGTGCGCTCTTTGTTGATGACCTTCTGTGCCCACTGCCGAGCCTCATCGGTGCGCCCCTGCGCAGCCAGAAGATCGGCGAAGTTCAGGTAGGTCTCAGAGAGCGTCGACGCACTCACCGCCCGCTCGAACAGCGACTCTGCCCTTTCCTTTTGCCCGCTCAGCGCGCAGGCATGCGCCAGCAGCCCCGCAGCGCGATAAAAGTCGTGGGCGGGTTCTTTGGAGATGACAAACTCGAGATCCTGCACGGCAGCGGCAGGATCGCCCAGCTGCAACGCGCAGATCGCGCGGTGATAGAAGCAGTCCGGCGTGGTCGAGCGAGCGGCGATCGCCTTGTCGAAGGCCTGCCGCGCCGCAGCGAAGTTGCCTTCTTCGAAGTACACTTCGCCAAGTTCTTCAAAGTTCCCCGCCGATGGATTGTCTTCAATCGCGCCCTGCAACTCGGTGATGCGCTTGCGGCGCGAGAATCCGCCCACGGTATGTGTGAAGACTCCCAGCTCTGGCAGCGCTTCCATGACCAGGTAGATCAGCGCGCCAAGGGGGCCGAGAAAGATGATGATGTAGAGCCAATAGGACGACGGCCGCCTACGGATGTAGTGGAGGATCGCCACAACCTGGAGGATCAGGCTCCAGGGGTAGAAAAGGTAGCTCAGAAATCCCATGGCGGTGGGTGCTCGAAACGAGCTTAACCCGACTCGGGGAGATGGGAAAGCCCACAAACGGGGCAGAGAGCCTCTGTGGAGAAGAATCTCTGCCGGGTGTCAGGCAGAGCCTCTTGCGCCGGTCCCGGTTCGGGGACGTTCAAGCCGACCGCTGCGGCATGCTAATTTTGATTTAGCGAATCTCAGCCCTTGGTACGCCCGTGCCAGGACGGCGGGGTTGTTTCCCTGAAATCGACGCTCGTCACAATCGCTTTTCTTTTCAGTGGATTACAAAGTGGGACTTCTTGGCGTTTTTTTTCGCGTTCGCCCCCTTCGAACGCTTGCGGACCCGCTTCCGGCTGCTATAGTGATTTTTCGGGGTTGTCCACCGCTCAGGTGATTTTTGCTCACGAGCAAACATTGACCACAACCTGTGTGACCGCGAGCACAGCGCGCACATCCAGATACGCAATCCAGCAGGAACCGCATTCATGGCGCAGATATTTGATCGCAGCTCCAATGCCCTGGCACGCATGAGCCTGGTGTTGACGGGGCTGATCGTGATCGCCCTGGGAGTTACGTTGGACCAACTGCAGCGCTCGCCGTGGGTGACGCGCCAGGGGCAGAGGCCGGACCAGCCGGTGCCCTTCAGCCACAAGCATCATGTCGAGGGGCTGGGCCTGCAGTGCCAGTACTGTCACGTGACCGTGGAGAAGTCGAGCTACGCCGGAATCCCGCCCACCAAGACCTGCATGAACTGCCACGCGCAGATCTGGACCAATGCGCAGCTTCTGCAGCCAGTGCGCGACAGCTGGGCTACCGGCCAGTCGCTGGTCTGGACCAAGGTGCACGACCTGCCGGACTTCGCCTACTTCAGCCATGAGATCCACGTGAACAAGGGCATCGGGTGCGCGAGCTGTCACGGCCGCGTGGACCAGATGCCGCTGATGTACGCGCAGAACACTTTGCAGATGGAGTGGTGCCTCGATTGCCACCGCAACCCGGCCAAGAACATCCGGCCTACGAGCGAGATCTACAACATGGCCTGGGAAAAGCCGGCCGAGGAGCGGCCCGTGTGGTGCGCAGTGGGCGAAGCCAGGCCCGGCACTCCGACAGCCGACAGCGTGAGCTGCACGACCAAGGACCCCGCCGGCGCGGGCGTTCAGGTGGCTTCGCTGCAGTTGCCTGGCGCGGCACACGGCGTTGCCGGCGATGTCGCCGCGGCCACGACACCGGTACCGGTCTCCTTTCAGAAGTTCACCAGCCAGGATCAATTCGGTCGCTTCCTGGTGGATCGCTACAAGATTCGCACTCCCAAAGAGCTGACCAGCTGTGAGGTCTGCCACCGATGAGCGAACACGGGATGGATTTGAGGAACAACGGCAGCAGTCAACCATCGGAGATCGCTCAGGCGAACGCGCCGAAGACGCTGGCAGAGGTCCGCGAGGATTTGAAGATCGCGGCGGCGAAGCCCTCCCGCTCCGGAAAACAATTCTGGCGTTCGATCGACGAGCTGGAGAACACGGCGGAATTTCAGGAAGCGGTCGAGCGCGAATTTCCGTCGGCTGCACAGGAATGGGTCGATCCCGTCTCACGCCGCGGCTTTATGAAGCTGATGGGCGCTTCGATGGCCCTGGCCGGTTTGGCCGGCTGCACCAAGCAGCCTGACGAGCCCATCTATCCTTATGTGAAGGCGCCGGAAGATCTTATCCTCGGCAAGCCCAATTACTTCGCCACGGCACATCCTTTTGTGACTGGCGCGGTTCCGCTGCTGGTCAAGAGCGACCAGTACCGGCCAGTCAAGGTCGATGGCAATCCGGAGCACCCCTACAATCACGGAAGTTCGGACCCCTTCTCCCAGGCCACGCTGCTCGAGCTCTACGATCCCGACCGCTCGCAGCATGCCACCTATCGCGGCGAACCCCGTGAGTGGGCCGAATTCGCCGAAGCGCTTCGCGACAAGGTCGCCGGGACCAAGGATGGAACCGGCATCTACTTCCTCAGCGCGACCATTACCTCGCCCACGCTGGCCCGGCAGTGGAAGGAGGTTCAGGCGGCCTATCCCAAGGCGACGCTGGTTCAGTACGACCCGGCGTTGGCGGGTACGGCACCGGCGAAGCGGTCGATTGTTCAGTATCAGCTGGCCGATGCCGACGTGGTCGTCTCGCTCGATGCCGATTTCCTCTCCGGCGCCGCGTTTCCCGGATTCCACAAGCTCGTCCGCGACTATGCCGAGCGGCGCAAGGAACCCGGCAAGCTAAATCGTCTCTACTCGGTTGAGAGCACGCCGACGACGACCGGCTTCAAGGCGGAACATCGGCTCGGCTTGCGTGCGAGCGAGATTCCGGCGTTTGCGGCCGAGCTTGCGAAGGCGGTCGGCGTCGCGGACGTTGAAGTTGCGGCGTACGCATGGACGGACGAGCAAAAGAAGTTTCTCGCCGTGTTGTCGAAGGACCTGAAGGCGCATGGCGGCAAGAGCGCTGTAATTCCCGGGCTGTATCAGGATGTGTCGGTGGAGATGCTGGCGCTGGCTATCAACGAGGCGCTTGGCAACGTCGGCAAGACGGTTTTGATTCCGGCGGAGACCGTCAATCCGCTGCCATCCAAGTCTCAGATCGAGGATCTGAAGGCGCTGGCCGCCGATCTGAACGCAGGCAAAGTCGACTGGCTGGTCATTCTCAATGCCAACCCGCTCTACTCCGCACCGGCCGATCTCGATTTCGCGAACGCGATCAACAAGGCGCGGATCGTCGCGCACCTCGGCTCGCATGTCGACGAAACGGGCAGCATCGCGCACTGGCACATTCCCGCGGCGCACTATCTCGAATCCTGGTCAGATGCGCGCGCCTACGATGGCACGGCGTCGATCGTGCAGCCAATGATCGAACCGCTCTACGGCGGCAGGACCGCGCACGACGTCTTCCAGACACTGCTCAACGAGCCAAAGCTCAGCGCGTACGAAGCGGTGCGCGAGACATGGCGTTCGGCGATCAAGGGCGACTTCGAGGAAGGCTGGCGCAAGGCGCTGCATTCGGGCTGGATCGATGGGACGGCGTTCGCGGCCAATGGAGGGGTGTCGAAGACTGGAACGCTCAAGGCTCCCGCGCCAGGCGCGAAGGATGCCATCGAGATCATCTTCCGGCCCGACCCCAACATCTACGACGGCCGCTGGTCGAACGTAGGCTGGCTTCAGGAGCTGCCCAAGCCGGTCACCAACCTGAGCTGGGACAACGCCGCCATCGTCTCCGGCGGCACGTTGACGAAGATGCGCGGCGAAAAGGGCAAGGAGTGGAGTCTCGAGGAAGACGACATTATCGAGATAACGGCCAACGGACGCAAGGTCCTCGCGCCCGTCGTCGTCGCTCCGGGCCATCCTGACGAGTCAATCACGGTCTATCTCGGCTACGGCCGCCGGAATGCCGGGCGCGTCGGCTCCGGCGCGGGCTTCGATGCCTACTCGATTCGCACCTCGGATGCTCCGTTCTATGCGACGGGCTCGATCAAGAAGCTCGACGGCAAGTGGGGCGTCGCGATCACCAAGAGCCACTACCAGGATCACCGCTCGAAGGCTTTCAGCGAGCACGGTAACGAGAATCGGTCGCTCGAGGCCGTCGAAGCGCTCGGCCCGCGCGGCGTCATCCGCTATGCGACGCAGAGCGAGTTCACGGCGCATCCCGATTTTGCCAGCGAGGGCGAGGGCCGCGAGAAAACCGAGATGGGGACCTCGATGTTCCCCAACTGGGAGTACAAGGAAAACGCCTGGGGCATGGCGATCGACATGAACAGCTGCACCGGCTGCAACGCCTGCATTGTGAGCTGTTATGCCGAGAACAACATCTCAGTCGTGGGCAAGCAGCAGGTGCGCATCGGCCGCAACATGCAGTGGCTGCGCATCGACACGTATTTCGAGGGCGACCTCGCCGCACCGCGCGGATTCTTCCAGCCCATGATGTGCCAGCACTGCGAGAACGCGCCCTGCGAACAGGTTTGCCCGGTCGGCGCCACGGTGCACACGCCCGAAGGCCTGAACACGATGGTCTACAACCGCTGCGTGGGCACGCGCTACTGCTCGAACAACTGCCCCTACAAGGTGCGGCGGTTCAATTTCCTGCTCTACTCCGACTACGAGACCGAGAGCCTGAAGCTCTCGCGCAACCCGGATGTCAGCGTGCGCTCGCGCGGCGTGATGGAGAAGTGCAGCTACTGCGTGCAGCGCATCACCGCGGCGCGCATCGAGGCCGACAAGGAGAACCGCGCGATCCGCGATGGCGAAGTAGTAACCGCCTGCCAGCAGGCCTGCCCGGCCAATGCCATCACCTTCGGCAACATCAACGACAAGGCGAGTCAAGTGGCGAAGCTTCGCGATGACCAGCGAAGCTACCAGGTCCTCGCCGACCTGAACACGCGGCCGCGCACCACCTACACGGCCATCGTCCTGAACCCGAACGAAGAATTTGAAGCAGCGCCGGTGGAACACAAGCCGGCCAATGGCTAAGAGGCGCGAGCAACAATGGCGACCAGCGACATCCAGAAAGATCCCCGGCTCGACCCGCTCACGGGCGAGTACCGCGTCGTCGCGCCGGGACAGACCTTCAAGTCGATCACCGACAAGATCTCGCGCATCGTGCTCACGCCGCACACGCCGATCGGCTGGTTTGCGCTCTTCACTCTCTTTGGCGGCGGCGCGGTGGTCTTGCTGGTTGCGGTCACCTGGCTATTTCTCAAGGGCACCGGCATCTGGGCCGTGACGCAGCCGGTCGCCTGGGGCTTCGCCATCATCAACTTCGTCTGGTGGATCGGTATCGGTCACGCCGGCACGCTGATCTCAGCGATCCTGCTCCTCTTCAAGCAGCAGTGGCGCAATGCCATCAGCCGCTTTGCCGAGGCCATGACCATCTTCGCCGTGGTCTGCGCCGGCATGTTCCCCCTCATCCACGTCGGCCGGCCCTGGCTCGGATACTGGCTGCTGCCGGTTCCGCTCACCATGGATGTATGGCCGCAGTTCCGCTCGCCGCTTGAGTGGGACGTCTTCGCGGTCTCGACCTACGCAACAATCTCCGTAGTCTTCTGGTACATCGGCATGGTCCCCGACCTCGGCACCATGCGCGATCGCTCCGAATCCAAGCTCGGCCAGTACTTCTATGGCATCCTGTCGCTCGGCTGGCGCGGTTCGGTCCGCCACTGGATGCGCTATGAGACGGCTTCGCTGCTGCTCTCGGGCCTGGCCACGCCGCTCGTGCTCTCCGTGCACACGGTCATCAGCTTCGACTTTGCCGTGGCCATCATGCCCGGGTGGCACACCACCATCTTCCCGCCCTACTTCGTTGCCGGCGCCATCTACTCCGGCTTCGCGATGGTGCTTACGCTGGCCATTCCGCTGCGCAAGTTCTACCACCTGGAGTCGCTGGTCACCGACCGCCACATCGACAATATGGGCAAGGTGATGCTCGCCACCGGCTTCATCGTAGCTTACGGTTATGGCATGGAAGCCTTCATGGCCTGGTACTCGGCATCGCACTGGGAAGCCTTCATGTTCTGGAATCGCGCCTTCGGCCCGATGGGCTGGAGCTACTGGGTTCTGGTTACGTGCAATCTGGCGATCCCACTGACAACGCTGTGGTCGCGCAAACTGCGCACCAACATCGCGTTCATGTTCTTCATCTCCATCGTGGTCAACACGGGCATGTGGTTCGAGCGCTTCGTCATCGTCGTGACCAGCCTCTACCGCGATTACCTGCCCTCGTCGTGGGGCACCTATCGCGCCACCAAGTGGGATTACATGACCTTCATCGGAACCCTTGGGCTGTTCACGACGCTGTTCCTGCTCTTTGTGCGCTTCCTGCCCATGATTCCCATGTCCGAGATTCGCATGATTCTGCCTGGGGCAAAGATCAAGCCCAAGGCCGCGGAGGCTGCTGACTGATGCCGCCCACTGAAGGAGTCTACGGCCTGCTGGCCGAATTCGATACTCCCGGCGACTTGATTCGCGCCGCGCGTCAGGCGCGTGAGGACGGATGGCGCCGCCTGGACTGCTACACGCCCTATCCCGTCGAGGAAGCGGCTGAAGC
>Ga0335069_10000273_pt1 | contig 90360 bp, 138 predicted proteins | sample Lox_Sample_11_FD_206714 | JGI IMG/M metagenome (GOLD analysis project Ga0335069, IMG submission 206714) | Soil microbial communities from Loxahatchee National Wildlife Refuge, Florida, United States - Lox_Sample_1.1 | ecosystem: Environmental > Terrestrial > Soil > Wetlands | place: USA... | reverse complement strand
GGCTTATGACGCCCCTAAAATGGATCAGGCGGTAAATGATGAGCCACCAAAATATATCGCCGGGATTGACCCATTTAGAGGATCAGACGACGAGTCCGTCGGTTCTGTAACGGTTTTTAAGAAAAATGAGGTTGTTTTCCCTGCTCCAGCTTCTAAAAAGCCATCTTTAAGGGACATTTTTGAGGATCAGCCAAAGATCGAAGGGAATGCCCATACCTCCATAAGCAAACAGGGGGAAGATGTTATAAAAAAACGGAGGGGTTTCTAATGCAATATCGTGAAGGGGGCCTATGCCCGTCGCCAGGAACGGCCAAAAGATGCTTTGCTTGTATTGAACGCATTCATCAACTGCCAGGAGGGAAAAAACCTCTCAAAATGTACACTATTTTCAAAAGATTACTCTTAACTGGGGTTATTTATGACAAAAAGAGAGCGAAATTACACACATAAACAACGGATAACCAGAAAAGTACGTAATTGGCTATACAGGGATCGCTGGAATTGGGAATGGATCCAAAAGGATGATAATTCAATGCGTACGAGCCGCCCAGTTATGCCACCCGTTTTTCTTGATTATGTGGAATGCCTTCAGACCTACCGAAAACGAGGAGGGAGGATAGGTTACATGATGAAAATCAAGCCACCAAAATAAAAAGAAAGCCCAGAAGTAATATCCTGGGCCTTTTTGTTTTAAAATCAATCAACTACAATCCAATCTTCTGCAAAAAGATCTCCTTGTGAAGGAACCCATCCCGGTTGCCATTCTTTTTGAGCATTGTATAGAGCCAAATACGGACGGCAGTTCAATGGCTGATCCTCTCCAATCCATTTTGCTGTTCGATCATTTACTTTACGGGTTTCATCCTGAGTATTGAATGGTGGCAATCTTAACTCGGGCATCATAACCACAAATTGATTCTTCCCATTCCAGCCAAGACGGGCAACCCTTCGGCCATGTTTCAGATGATCCAGCGCCCACGAGAAATTCATGGTTGATGGCATGTCTTCGGTGGCACGTGCTGGCATTTGCTTTAGTTCTTGGTCGTATAAATTTCGTTTTGGACGATCCGCGTCATCGAAAGCGCCAAGCGCATCCAGTGCTTTTTTAAATTGTTCTGACGGTTCTGCTGACATAATTATTGTTTTATTAGTGTTCAATAAATTTTTTATCATCACCTTCTACATATGGGGCAAGTTTGAGAACACTGCCGGTTAGCACCCCAAGTTTATTTTGAGCCGATTTTGCTGTGTCTAATATCTCATGCAAATCCTTTCTGGCGCCCGTATTCCATTTGACACTCTTTAGGGTCTCGCTAACGTCTTCTATCATAGCATCTAAAGCCAATTGAATAACATTAACTTCTTCTGGCTTTAAGATATTATTTAACTGGTGACCTTGTGACATGATTGTTGTGGTTTAGTTGTCGTTGTTATGGAATTGATTTAATCGCTTTTCAAATTCGGATACCGGAAGATAAATCAACCATGTGTCTCCACTTTCCATTATAACACGTGTATAGATCGGCTTGGCTTTCTTTACATCTGGTTCGCTATCGTCCAAATATGGACGGTAAGACTCTATCTTGAAAGGATTGAGTTTACACGTTATGTCTCTGGATGGACACTCCCAACTCTTTTTATTTGTCAATTCTGCTTCCTCACTATTATAAAGCTGAGTGGGTAATTCAATGAATCTATCTGTAAACATTATAGTACAGTTTGAGTTGGATTTTTAAGGGAATTGAAATAGGCATCATACTTTGACTTAAAATCATTTATCGTCATATTTACGATAAATTGGTCTCCCGATCTCATGGTCACATCGGTCCATACCTTATTTCCTTCATGGAAATCGGATGCCGGAATCGATTCGTTAAAGCTCTCTATTAAAAGAGGGTGTAAATATCTTTTAATAGAAATCAAAGTGCATTCATCCGGATTTTTATTGAATAAATCACTTTCTTGTTGACTGTAAGCGAAACATTCTACTTCTATAAAATCATCTGACCACATTATTAATGTTTTTTAGTGGTATCTGTAGGTTGTGTGGGAGGCTCGATTTGCCCTATGATCTTTTTAATTTGAACGACCACGGAATCATTCATTATACCATAAGCCTTAGTTATAATTTTCATTTGGCCGTTTGTAGTATAGTCATTTGAACTGGCGATTTGAGAAGATAGTGTTACGCCACTCAATAAGTCGGACCAGGACTGAAGACTAAGAGCTACCGTGATTTTTTTCTGTGGATTTAGGGCCGGAGCCGAGGTCTTCTGCGCAAAAACCGAAAAAGATAAAAGGATAAGCCCAGCGGAGAATGTTAGTTTTTTCATTTCTTATTTATTGATTTAAGATACTCTTCGAATCCCAATTTCATGTTAATAACAACGTATCTATACATGGTATTGTTCTTGATGACAGAAGACGCGTATGTCACCCCCGCTTCAAAAGCTTTCCATAAATCATCATCGGTATATTTCATGGCTGGGTTAGGGGGCCTTTCGTACATGCCAGTTATCTTATACCCTGCATTTATTACTACAGCCATAGCGGTGTCAAGATCAATATTCACTTCAGGCTTAAACCATTCTGGATTATTTTCAACAAAACTTGCTGGGAAATATGGTTTAGGCCCATGAATAGATACAGGTCTAAATTCATAACTATTATCCGGGGAAACGTGCATGACATATCTTGTTCCTTCTGGTTGGCCTGGGATGTCCCTTTGTAATATATACGTTGTTGGTTTCTTCATAACAAAGTATCTGTTAAAGTTGTTTGTTTTTGTTCTTTGAAAATGGTGAGATCCACTACTACTATATTTTCAGGTATTTTCTGATAGTAACAAGCACCCTTTGAGTTAGTGGGGTTTAAAACCGTGTAATTGTCGTCTATTATTACGCCGCATTCTTTCAATAGATCATGAATCGTTTCTGTCTTGTTGCCATTATCCGCTTTGTAGCGATCACGAAAGTATAACTTTATTGAACACGCACATTTTTCAATAGGGAATATCAATCCTTTATCTTTAAATCGAGCCGACCACCAAGCCATTTGTTGCACTAATTTGGGACGCCATTCTTTGACAAAATCATTGTATAAATCGTTTGGCTTGAAGTAAGCGTAGCACATATCCAGTGCATCTATTACTTCTCGTTTTGACATTGATCCATTTTCTTCAAACATCCGATCAATATATTTGACTGCTTCGCCCCGAGCCATCTTAGCATTCTGTAAATTCTTTTTGGATGGTATGTACCCATTTATGACAAAACGCAATGGTATGGTTTCATAGTTCTTTGGGAAATAATCGTCTTTCCAGGCCGGGACCACGATGCCAAAGAACGTCTTAGCTCTTGTCGCCGCCATGATTTTCACGTTTGATAGTAATGGTTATGATTTTACCTATTTCTACGGCGGGTCGAGATGTTATCCATTCTTCCCATTGAGCACTTTGAATTGCATTAGTCGTTTTGGCAAATTCTTCCGCACTGTACTTGGGAATTAGGGGAATGCCATTTTGATCGTATACAATCCCAAAATGAAAATCAGCAATAAACCTATTCCAAAACTTATTAAACTTTTGTTTATGGATATATATTGCCGTCCGTCGTTTCATACTTTCCCTTGCTTTATATCCTTATATTTGTTTTTAAGCCGCTTGTATTCTTTAATAGTGGATCGCACAGATTGTCCTTTAGTATTATCTGCCGCCTTCTGTCTTAGTGCTTTTGCCGTTCTTTTGTTCATAGTCGTATTTATTATCGTGAGCCGTGAGGCATTTATAAAGAACATTGATCTTGGCGCTCACCAATAGTTTCGCGCTCTCCTTCTAGTGATTTGATTTCAGCAAACATATAGTCTGCCAAAGAGTGTTCATTTACCTGCATGTCCGTTTTCCTTTTTAAGTTGATCCAAATAATGCCTCGCGGCCAGATCGTAAAAGGCGCTTATAGGGATTCGTGTTTTCTTTTTGTGCTGTACCACTAACTCGAAAGTATCCCTCGGAAGTCTTACTACAGCCCATTTGCTTATTACCTTTGCTTTAGCCATGATGTAAATGTAGCAATAAGTTGCATAATTCCAAATTAAATTAATTATCTTTATTTAATGGAAGGATATAAAGGATTTTTGGCGCACATGAAAGAAGCGTCGAATGTTGTCACCTATAGCGTCCGTGGATTTGCTATAGATGATTCAAAAACGCTAATGTATAATCACAACGATCGACATAACCGATGTCCGACTATAATGGTTAGCGGCTATCAAATGGTCATCCTCAATAACGACAAAGAAAAAATAGCTTTTTATAAAAGAGAACATCGTAAAGATTATGTTCGGAAATGGCGTAAACTAGTGTCTACTTTCGGTATAGACATAGCTAAAGTTATAGACTGGCTTGGCAAATACGAAAATCACTTTAGATCGATCGGTTATAACGGAGATACATGGGAAGCATCACATTTAGGACTAGTGTGGGGAGACTATGGCCGGCGCCAAGGAGATTACGACGAAAGCTATGTTAGTTTAATCGTTCATATGAACACGGACAAAACTTTCAAAATAATGCTACGCGGCCAAGATGGATACGGCTACGATACACCAGTTGAAAAGATTTTATCCTCTCACGCATCTTATAAATCCGTTATTAATCAAGTCAATTACTTCAAACGTAAATATTCAAAACAGGGAGTATGACATATAAAGTATCAAGTTGCGATGAATGCCAACTTTTACAGTTTAGCGATTGGGGGGTATTTTGCCGACATCCAAAGGCTCCTGATGAAAATATATCTCTTGATGATCGACTTAATAATACCCCAATATGGTGTCCTCTTAAACTAGAACCATTAACTATTGAATATGACCAAGCAAGAACTAATACAGCAAGTAATTGACCTCAAACTCAAAAAGAGTGAAGTAGAAAAAGCTATTGGATTAACCTCCAATAGCCTATCCGCAATATGCTCGGGCAAAAAAGTTCTCCCAGAAAAGTATGTAGAGTCTTTGAGAAAATACTTATTGGACAAGACCAATAATTTGAAATTCGTAGTTGCTTCTGGGGCGCCAGTTATTCCCGTAAGCACATCATACATTGCAACTCCATCAACCGAATCGATGACTTTAAATGTTCAAATTCCTGAAGAAGTTTTAGAGGAAGCCCCTATGCACCAATTATGGCTTTACTGTCAAGAAAACAAAATAGGTCCAGAGGATCTTATTGAAGCACACAAAAACTGGTCATCAAAAATGAACGGGATAGCCAAAGAAACTGAAAAACAAAAAGCCGACCTTCCGGTTGCGACAACAAGAAGTATCGGCCTTAGTGAAAGACAATTGGCTATTAGAAAAAATAAACTTGGATTTTAATGGCAATTTTAATTATCGTTATCTCTCAGATATTTTTTTTCCTCATCTGGAATAATAGGATGAAGTGGTCTTTTTTTAGATCGAGATAGGGCTAATGCTCCATCAATTTTTGTCCTATCGCCATTAAATATAATATTGGCATTGATCCAAAAGCATCGTTGAAATCCGGCTTTCTTTTTAATTACATTCCTTTCAGAAAGCTCAGTAACGGCTAGATAATACATTCGGATGCTATTTTTAGAATAACCGCAGTGTAGTAGCACTAGCCCTTACTACCAAAATCCAAGTATAATTACTTTTGATGGAATATGATTTCCTTTATGTTCATCACAAAGGAATATAGGTTCGTCTTTCCATCCTGGCACTTCTTCGGTGGGTTTTCGAACGTAGTCTTTTCCTTCGTGACAATTACATCCAGGATGTTCACATATCATTGGTGTAGGTTCTGCGGGGTGTCCTTCTTGAGATATGGGCATACACTAATATTTAATATTTTGAAGACGGTCTATTTCTGCTGCTATAAGTGCTCCGGCTATTTTTAATCGTTCTAGCTCATATTCTCGTGCGGTCATACTAGATCGTTTTTTTGACATATTTTCAAGAAACCAGGTATCCCAATTCGAGGGGTATATCTCTGTTTTTTCAGTTAGCACGAAAAGCGCGGCTTTTACAAGTTGCCTATCTGAATAATATTTTATATCTTTTTGAACATCATAGCCATGCTTTTCTATTTGCTCTTCTCGCTCTTGGGCGATTAATTCTACTCCTGTCATACATTATGTGGTTTTAGAGTTTAGATATAGTTGATAAAGCTGTTTCGATGTACAAAATTCGCATGCATCCGGGTTATCAATATTACCTTTAATGAAATTGATTGTTCCGTGATCTATATCACAGAAGTTCCATTCGCTTTCGAGATACCAAGTTAAAAAGTCTATGCTTTTGTCTTCGGCATACTCTTCCATTGCTGATGACGCAGCAAGTATTCTTACTCCTGAATGTTCATGTTTAAGATCGGGGGTATGCTTTTTGAGTATTTCTTCTTTTGTCATGGCTTAATTATTTTCAGATTCATTCCTTTCAACAGCCGTCAAACGTTCTTCCATTGGAGTTCTATAATTCCAAAGGTTATAATATTTTTTCAAAAGTATTTTATCCAAATCGTGCTTTGTTTTGTGCATGAATGGTGCTTGTTTTATTACCTTGGCAGTCGTTCCTATGTATATAAGGCCCGCATATTCCGGAATTTCTTCCATCTTAATAAGTCCTTCCGGGACGGCGTACCATATTTTATTAGGAGACACTATTGAGGATATTGGCACTATTTTTATACCAGTAGTTGGGGCATACATATCAATATGGCGCTTGGTTAGTTCGATCCTTCCATAATCATTTACCCAATAGCCATATTTTTCACCCTTCATGCCGCCTCGCCAATTATGTTCTTTTCGCCTTCCCAATCCTTCAGGACCATATGAAGTACTTAAAGTCTTATATTCCACCCTTCCTAAATTATCCCCTCGGTTATACCAATCATTTCTTATATAAATGTGGTGTGATTTCCCCGCTCGTATATTCCTAAACAATCCATGTTTTTCCTTTATAAAATCCTTGAAGAAATCGCTCCTTGATATTTTAATTTCTACCTCAACGGCGTATCCAGACTTAGAAATACAGAAGAAGTCGCTTTCCCAATCGTAAATATAGGTGTTGTACAATTTATAGTCATGATTTAAAAAATGCCAATGGAGCGCTTCTTTAATCTCAGGTACACCTATATCATTCATTAGTCTATTTATTTAGTGATTTAAGATAATCATAAGCCCCATCCATGTACTTTTCCATTCTTGTATCGCTGTCTTTATCTAGCATTAATTTAAATGCATCCCATCCTGAGTTCCATGCATGTTCTATGTCTTGATCGGTGTATTTCCCATCTGTCAATGCCCGTCTGACTAAAACGCTATCGAATATATAACCTTGTTTCCGCAATAATTCTTTTGCTTTAATGATTTCGATTTCTTCTTTTGAAGCCGGCAAAAACCAATTAATATCTTGAACATCACGTCTCAAAAAGCCATAAATTGCAAGTCCTTGAGGCCTATCTTCAATCAGTTCTCCATTTTCATAACAATCTTGTGGGTAAAATCTATTTACAGCTTTCGGATGTTGGATAAAGACGGTTCCGGCTTTAATTCCCGGCAAATCCTTTTGTAGGATATATATTTTATTATCGATCATCTGTTAAGTGAATTTTACAATGAAAAGCATAGTTTCCCACTGGCGGTAAGAGCTGGCCATTGGGGAGAGTTATTCCTATCGATAAACTCTATGTATTGGTCATATAGTTCTTTCATGATTAAGTCATTTTTTATGAGCCATAAGAACTTACTTTCACCATGAATGAATGTTGCATGATCTCGGTTGAATATGGCTGTTATTTTTGTCTTAGTCATTTTGGGGAAATACTTTTTGACTGCAAGCATAATCATCCACCGAGCATCCATTAGTTCTCTTTTTCTACAAGGAGATGATAATTCCTCCATTGTTAAATTAAAAAATAATAGGGAATAATTCAACAATTCATTAAGAGTAAGAGGGGAAGATTTCATGGCTTTATTCCTTTTGATTCGAGATATTTATCCATATAATTATGAAAATCCGTGTCACCTACTATTTTCTCCTTACCACAACCTGCTATATCTCCCATTTCAAACGAATGTTTAAGTGCCTCTTCTAGTTCCTCTTTAGTACACACTATACCGTTCTCTTGTTTTTCAAGCCAATGGGTTACAAATAGAATGCCCTCAACTCTTGCTCCACCAGGGAAATAAGACCACGCTTGAACGTTTTCATTATACCAATAGTTCGCTTCTCTACCTGTATCCATTCTACATAGATACCAACCGTCTTTATCTGGCAATCTTTCTTCTACCTGTATAGGTATATATATGGTTCCTTGTTTCATGGATTAGTTTCCTCAAATTTTTTTGTTGCTTGAAATATTAAATCTATTGCCTCTGAAGATAAAGCTATTTCATGAACGACTACGGCAATACCGCATCGAATTATTTTCACATTATCTTTTATTTCATCGGTAATAGCTTCTTTTTTGATAGCCCGAATCATCATTAATCGATACCCTGGACGATCTAAATTATGAGGCCACCCAACTATTCTTCTGCTACCGGTCATCCTAATTATGAAACAATCTGGGTATGTATGTAAAGAGGGCCTTTTTGTCATATCCTTTAGTATAAGTCTTCAGAAATTAATTCGTCGCCTTCTGTATTGCCAAATATTTGTTGTGCTTTTATGGCTATCGCATTGGCATCTATTCGATCAAGAAATCTGTTATGCGTAGTTAAAAATCCTTGAATACTCGTTTCTCGTCTCGTTGGTTTACCTGTTAAAGCGTAATATGAGGCAATTATATTATTATGACGGAGCCCGCAAACTACAACGCCAGAACTAACGTTTTTGGGTTGATGAGGATGTGTTTGGCCGTCCTTATATAAAATTGCTGCACATACTATTCTTTCTGTATTATCCATCATTAGCCTTTTATATTCTGAATACGATCAATTTCCGCCGCAATAAGGGCTCCGGCTTTTACCAAGTCTGTGATTCTATCGGTAGGCTTAAACCAAAATATTTCAAATGGCCAAAAGAATAATCGTTTGAGGGATATAAAAACAGAATCATCATGTCTTGATACATTGGTGACGCTTTTGGGAAGCGCATAAGTAACCGCCGCCCACGCCAATTCGCATTCATCATGTTTTGCATCATGCTCTGGCGTCCATCCTTCTACCTCTATTTGACGCTGGCGCTCTTTGGTGATTAATTCGATACCGGTCATATATAAAAATATTTTGTTTTTCTAAAAGAGGGGCTACCTAGAAAGGATGCCCCGATTTAACGATTCTTAGCTTGCTTATGAGTGGAAATGACGGGAATCGAACCCGCGTAACGCCGAACTTAGTTTAACCATGTACGGCGTTCCTTTACCATTCAGGACACATTCCCCAAGTTTGCCGGTCTTCCCCGGCTGCCAACGGCCTTGTCCAATCATCTAATTTTCCAAGGATTCACTCTTTCGAGTACTGCCACAGCAGTTAACGATTGCTGCTCGGTTTTTACGTCTGCTCGACAATATGCTTTGCCGCTATTACCCTGATGACGTTTAGGGGGGACGAGACGCCGTAATCGTATCCCATGTCTATCTAATTTTCAACGGCGGACAGAATAAAGTATGTATTGATGGCGCGCATAACTTTCGCGGCTTCACTACCCATGTTGGTTTTGTTCTCTCTCTAAATTACCCAAAAGATATTTACGATCCAATAACTTAAAAAGTATCCTTTCCGTCTTAGCGTTGAATTTTATCTTTCGTTCGGGACCTCCTTTTATAGAAGTCCACCATTCGGTTATGTAGTAATCTCCGTTAATCCTAAATTCGGATACTTTTTCTAGTTCATGGTTAATATGGAATACTGAGAAAGACATAGGTTAGGTGTTTTCGTGTTACTTAACTTTAAGTGGCTCTGCGACGTCTTGCTGTGCTGCCAATTTCCTTTTTAGGGTATCAATGTTTACTACTAAGGAATTGGACATGGGAGGCGGCAAGAAGGGAATAGCAGCCGGTAGGTTTTCAGCGATCTGCTTTGTGGTCTTCAAGTTTAGGAGTGCCGTTTCGGTCTCCTTTTTCAATTTCTCATATTTCTCTTTTGCCTTTTCTACCTTTCGCCATGCCGATAAAAGGATGCTGCCTACTTTCTCGGTCATGGGCATATGTGCATTCAGACTGCCTTCATTGCACACGACCGGTTTTGAGGCCATTGCTCGCATGTAATTGAAGCCATGACCGTTGATAATTACCTCTTGGCGTGAAAATACCCAATCGGGATGCTTTTCAAAAACCGCTCGAACTTCTGCCGGTGTACGGCTCATATATGTTTCGTACACCAATTCTTTAAAGGCCGTTTGTTCGGCAATGTAAGCCGCTTTGCTTTTTTCTGTAAGTTTCGAGGCTATTTGTTTAGCTAAGTCCTGTGAGATACGCATGAGTTACTGTTTTTGTAATTCCTGAAGATAAATATCGTAAAGCTCTTCTGTAGTTATTAAAACTTCATCTGTTATTGAATGCCATTTTGAATCTGTTGGGCTGAATATATAGGGATTTTGTAGGCTATGGGTCCATTCGGTAAAGGCTAGGGCGTCGGTTAATTGTATCATTTGCCCGAAATTATAGCTAGCATAAGTATGATGCCCAATATCACCACCACTGCAACTAGCGGAATCCATAAAGGGGCCGTTACCCACCACCATGACCAGTCAATGTAATGGGTTAGCTTGAGAACTAAAAAGATAAGAAATAGGACTGTTCCAAGGCCCAAACCGGCACTCGCCGATGATTCTTTAGATGCCATAATTTATTTATATTTTAAAGTTATCGTAAGACAGCCTTTGGCCCTTTCTGCTGGTGTCATTAATTCAAAAGTTTAAGATTCCCATTAGTTACTTTTTCATAAAAGGTCTGTTCTGTAGAAGGATTGTACACATAGGGTAGAAATACTTGTAGGGCTTCTGCCTGTTCAAGACGGATCATGGATAACTGGACCTCTACCCAATCGCTTACGATCTTCCATGCTGTCCGTTCTGCCTGTTTTCGGGTGTTCATTTCCGTTTCTTTGCGCGGTCGTTTAACTTCTGCCCACATGACTTTAAAACATGCGCGGACATTAGCCGGGAGCATAAAAAAAACAGGAACACCTTTAACCATAAGTCGGAAAGTAATTGACGAACAAATACCGTCTTCGTACTTTTTGCTTATATCTGTTGCTCCTGCCTCAACTAAACATCGCTCAATTTTAGTAATCGAAGTCGAAACTGGGGTTTCTGATGTATAGTTCTTTAAATTAGTCATTTCTTCCGTTTTAAAAAAGCCAGATATTCCAAAAGTTGTTCTTGTTCAGATTTAGTAAGACTTTCTATACTATATCCTTTCTCTCGTTCGTATTGTTGTTCTTGAATTATCCCCGCAGCCAAAAGAAAGTCCTCTATCCTGCATCCGTATAGTGTAGCCAATTTATAAAGCACATTGGCTGATGGCCTACTTATTTTTCCATTTTCCAATTGACTAAGATAGGCATTAGACACTTCTGTAGCCTCTTCAACTTGACGAAGAGTTAAACCACATGATTCACGATTAAGTTTTAAACATTTTCCCAAATCACTCTTAGCCATTATTTATTTTTTTAAGAAGTCCATTTACTTTATCCCGGTAGTCCCTAATTAATTCATTCAATTCGTGGCGAGAGTATTTATAGATCGTATTCGCTTCCTCGGTTAAAATGTCTACAATTCCTGGACTTTCTTTTTCAAGGGCATGAGCATAAGACGATATATCACCGTCTCTAAATCTATTGGATATTATTGCCTGGGGCTTTACATTGCGAAGATCCCAACGAAGAAACATACAAGATCGTGAGATAAAATGGCCCGCATCTAAGGCGGTCCAGTGAAATTGATACCCGGTTACGAAACATCGAACAAATCCATTTTCATCGGCATATTTCAAACGAACATACTTGCTGAATATTGCGTCTAATATATCAATCAATTCGCCCAATCCGTCGTCTTTCACGTCTTTACTATTTTGCTTATTCATTGAATTTAATTTCAATGATAGCTGATAATGATTGGGGCAAAGACCTTTGGTTAATGGCTGTTCATTGCTATGTGGTGGACACATACTACATTGTCCCATTTTAATTCGTATCGTAGAATTATGCCTGTACATTAGGTGAACAATAATCGCTTATTTTCCTTCTGAATGACTGTAGTAAATGGAAACTCATCTTCCGGCACTTGCTTTATCAGATCTATCAAATATTGAGAACTAGTAAACATGATGTGCATAGTATCGTCTAATTGGATAGATAGATATAAACAATCTCCTTTATCCTTAAATTTGGATGCCACAATCTTGAATGCCAGAACCGTTATTTGCCGGTTTAATATTTTTTCTACCGATATCTTTTCGCCAGCGAATGCTTTTTCGCTTGGCTTGATGTTGAATTGTGAGAAACTTTTCATGGTTGGGTAACAGTTTGCGTACTAAATTTTTGCTGTCACTATAAAGAGCCCAACCCATATATGATGCTATAGACTGTTCGCTTTTATCTTTTGCTACAGCCCTGGCAAAATTTTGTTTGATTCTTTTTCGTAAGCGAGTATGTGTGCTACGATAAACGAACCCAAGGAAATCGATTCCACACTTGTCTACGGGAAATACCCGATAATTCTTTTTTATTGTTAATTTCAATTTGGTTTCCAGATATTCTTTTATTTCCTGGAATAAGGAATGCAACTCCTCTTTTGTGGCTCCCAGGATTACCATATCGTCACAATACCGGAAATATTTAACCTTTTTGACTTCCTTTAGCCAATGATCTAGGCCAGATAAGTACAGATTAGCAAAGAACTGACTTAGAAAATTACCGATCGGGCATCCTTGTGCAGATCCTATGATTTCATCCAATAGCCACAAAAGATCCTTATCCTTTATTTTCCTCCGTATTACCTGCTTTAAAATTTCATTATCAATGCTTGGATAAAACTTCTGAACATCCAGTTTAAGGCAGTATTTTGCACCAATGGTGTCTTTAAGTACCTTTTTTAATTTCTCTCCGGCACGATGTATACCACGACCTTTTATACAGGAATAACTGTCGGCCACGAAAGAGCGCGTCCAAATAGGTTCCATGTAATTAAGGATCGCGTGATGCAATATGCGATCCGGAAAATATGGAAGCCGATAGACAATTCTTTCCTTGGGCTCATAAACTTTAAATGTGGTGTACTTGGAAGTCTTATATGTTTTATTGACAAGCATTTCATGAAGGGCAAGTATATTCGATTCTCGGTTTCGATCATGATGGATTATACCATATTGCCGTTTCTTACCTTTCCTGGCCTTTGAGTCGGCTAAAACTAAGTTTTCGACACTAGCTATTTTATCAAATATTCTACCTACCCGTTTCATTGGTTAAACGTCATCCATTCCTTAAACAAATCTTCAAAATATTTTGCGGCATGTAGCGCTATCGCTTTCGATTTGAAGACAAGGCGGGAGCCGACAAACGAGAGCGAGAAGCGGTTGGCGACAGTGCCGAGCCGGAAGCCCGCACCCGAAAGGTCCAAATACAATTCCCATTTATACTCATCATCGGACCAGTTTGGTTTCCATCCGTCGTTTAAAACATCCACCACTATGAATGTTTTTGCCATAGATATTAAGGCATTCCTATGCTCTTCTGGATAAAACGAGCAATCCGGAATAATCGTGCTCGGGTCAAATGCCCTTTCTTTACATGCAGCTTCAAATGTTTCTACCAACATATAGTATGTTTATATTATTATTATTTAATGCTTTCGCCCTTCAGGATCATCTTCCCTTTCGGTACCAATACTCCTTTTGAGAATTTTATTTTTCACCAAGAGGTGAGGTCTGCGACGCAAAAACATTGCGAAATGCGGGAGCTGACATTCGAGTTCGAGTAGTTGTTGTTGACATTGTTGAGCTGGAAGCCTGCACCTGAAACATAGCGTCGCACCACCTTTTTACTTATTTGCCGTACATATGAATCTTGAACATTTCAAAGAAATGCTTTGCAGCATGTTCCGCTGCCTTTCGATTCCGAAAGGTAAAGCGGGAGCCGACAACCGAGTACGAGTAGCTGAAGTAGACAAAGTCGAGCCGGAAGCCCGCACCCGAAACACCATCCATCCACCACCAAAGCACATACTTTTCTTCATTATCATTTTCCCAATCGGCTTCTTTACCGCCGTTCACTTCGTCTATCAGAATTTGTAACTTGAGGTCATTTATAAAAACGGCCCTAAATTTTTCAGGGACCATAGAAACATCTGGCAAAATAGATGATTCCTCTATTCCCCTTTTTTTTAGATATTCTTCCCAGGATTTTACAAGCATATTATTGAATTAAGTATTGATTAAAAAAGGATGTCATTTTTGTGGCCGCGTGTTCGGCTTTTTCGTATGACTCGAACGAAAGGCGGGAGCCGACACTCGAGTACGAGTAGACGTGGCAGACATAGCCGAGCCGGAAGCCCGCACCCGAAACAAATTCCCAGTATATATAATACTTCCTTTGACTGTTATTGTTCCAATCTGGTTTCCAATCGCCATTATAGGCTTTCATAACTACTTTCAAACGGCGATTGATGTTGTCGTCCTCATCAGAGGTATTAAAGCGTGGGTCATTGGGATTGTCTCCGGTTATTTCACAGCAATCTTCAAAACAAGTAATATCCTTCCATGTTTTTGTGAAGTTTACTTGTCCTTCAAAAAGTTTTTGGAGATAAGGTTTAAAATCTTCGGGGGCTAGTTTATAAGCCTCTATGGCTTTGTCGTCGGTGAGAGTTATTGTCTTAGACATATGTTTATTTTAGTTTGTCTCTATTTTGTTCAATATGATTTTCTATGGCTGTAATGACCTCCTTGTTAAGGGACCGATTGTTTTTTTTAGACAATCTCCTAATCAGTGCTTCCATTTTTTTATCGAGCCTAAGGGGCATTTGATATATCTCTTTTCCCTTCATGCAACAAATTTAAAGAAATCATTTTGATATTACCAAATCTTTTTTATAAATTTGTTTTTGTATGAAGGTCGTTTCATATAACCCGGATGCTCCCAAAAGAAATTCATATGAATGTCATGTATGCGGCAATAGGTATTATTATGATAACGAATTTCGCTTCATCGAACGACCTTCAAAAAATTGGATCGGTGAGGAAGACTTCATTATCTGTTCAAAAGGATGCCGAGAAAAAATGCACGATTCTTATATAACCTGGCTTACTACGCGAATGGGATGGAGCGCAAAAGACGCAGAAGATAATTATGCCGAACTTGTAAAAAATAGAGACTAATTATGTGGTTCAAAGCAACGACTACAGAAAACGACGACGGATGGCAAATGATGTATTGCGGAGTATCCAATCAAGATAATCATGTTTGGGTAGTAACAACACATCAATTACATGCGGATGAAGTACCAGAAGAATCTATGGACGCAAAATCAACCGCCGTCTTAGTAGCACAACTTCTTAATGAATATTACGCTAAGAAAAACAATAGGCAAATTCCTTTATTCAATGAAGACACTGATATATAACGTGAAGAATCCGCCTAAGCGGAAGATACCAAAGATGCGAGTTCCTCGAAGCCATCATTATACTATGATTTGGCCCACTGATTTTACATGGGGCCATTCTGGATTACGCGGAATGGCTTATATAAATTTCTCAGACTCCTTCCTGGAAGATTGTGTAAAAAGAATGGCAAAGCATAAGGATGCAGATAAATTCCTTGACGGTGGCTTATTTAATGTAATGACAGCTTGTTTAAACTAAAATATTATAAGCTATGATCACTTATCCCGATGGCGAAGTTCCTGAATTTGATGATGAAGAGGAAGAAAATGAGATTATAGGATACGAATGCCTTTGTTGTGGGTCCGATTTTGATGTTTATGAATGCGATGGGGATACTTGTCCTATTTGTACTGGATCAAGCCTTAGTGCTTTATATTTTTAAGTATGGCTGAAATTAAACTCACAAAGACTCAAAAGAGCATTATAAAGTTAATGCGGGACTACGCCGATAGAGGGCCCTTAACATATCAATTTATCGATAACTCAATACCCGTAACCCAAAAAGCATTTAATGCTCTTCTAGCAGATGAATTAATATTTAGAAGAGATTGGCATGTTAACTCTCCGGCTCTTTATTCACTTACAGAATTAGGAAGAACCATTAAATTAGATTGATATATGCTAAATGATGAAGCAATAGAAGGATTAGCTCGTTTTTATGCCAATATAGAAACAAGCAACACGGGCAGTGCAACCGATTATTTCCAAGGCTATAAACAATGCCAAAAGACTATTCCTTCTGAATGTATGGCTTTTGTAGAATGGATAGTAATCAATCAATATTACAAAACTCCTGATGGCACTTGGGTTGGACCTTCTGGTAGGCCTACTGCAAATAATTTAAAAGACTTGTTCAATATATATCAAGAGCAAACTAAAAAACTATGACCGCAAAAAAGAGTATAGAAAACATAGTAGATGCTATTGAGTTTTACATTAAATGCACCAAATGCTATGATGTAGCAACCGCCCAAGCATGGGGTGAACAAGATGATTGGGGTGAACATTTGCATCAATTAGGCTGGCGAGGAACGGAAAATAATATATACTGTCCAATATGCGCAAAAACATTTAAACTGAAATAGAGATGCCTATAATACATCATCTTAAAACGTGGCCTGAATATTTTGAAAGAATTTATAATGGCGACAAAGCATTTGAGGTACGTAAAACGGACCGCGACTTTAGAGAAGGAGATTTCTTAGTGCTCAAAGAATATGATCCTACAAATGAATCCTATTCCGGAAGACAATTCTCGGCCATAATTACTTTTATTCTTCGTGGTGGAGTATTTGGAATACAAGAAGGGTATTGTGTAATGTCAATTAAATCGCTCACAAAAGATAATAGTTAGCTTATGCCTTATCTTAGAGAACACCAAGAATATGATCACTATTTAAACGCACAATCCATGGCAAAGATAAAACACATACTTACCTTGGTTATTGATTTAGTAGATTTATCTGCTTTAGAAGGTCTCTTACAAGGAATGATCGATGGAGATGACACAAATGATCAACACGAAAAGGCATTTGCCGAAAGAGTTTTAAGCAGTCTCAAATATAGCACAAGAATTACTGGTGATCCTGATTCAATTGATCTACCTGATTAAACCGTAACTGATGAAAACCCCTCTACAAGAATTAATTCAAGATCTTTATGAAATAGGAAAGATCAATCAAGGAATAAGCAAATCGGTCTGGCCTCTTTGTCTTTCTGATGATCCTTTTTATCGTGGGATGGAATCGGCTTGTGACTTTGCTATTACTTCGGCTAAACGTTTACTTCCAAAAGAAAGAGAAATAATTGAAAAATCTTTCTTAGCCGGATATATATCCGACAATGTGGAAGGGCCTACAACTGGCGAAGAGTTCTATAATAAAAAATTCGGCAATGAACAAGCCTGAACGGACATATTTAAAACCAAAGACGCGTCGGTGGGGCTATTGTCCATATGGAGTACGCCGATTTACCGTAGATGCAAGTCTAGTTAACAAACCAATTATCGGAAAATCTTATCGTGATAACTTCGGTATAGCTATTCCTATTCCTCAGAAAGAAACCAGTAGACAGCGATTTAAGAGAAGGAAAGATAGGCAATGGTTTTATTTTACTGGAACTAAATATCCTTATTGTGGAGCAACTCCGCCACCGAAAAAGAAATTGAGATGGTCAGTAACCACAACAAATGAGCCTGAAATGTCGGCTTTCTTTAAACGAAGCAATGAGCAAACGTTAAAAGATGGGATTGGATATACTGGACCTCGGAATAATCCCCATTGGGAATGGACTTATGAATCATTTAAAGCATCCGCATCTAAAATAGACAACAATGAAGACAAAACCAATTAGAGTTTATTATAGAAACAAATTATTCGAAATTTGGCCGGATTACTATGAAGTAACTTGGTTTGGACTAATTAAAAACAAATAACAATGCCTATTCCTAACAATTTTGATGTATTCAAAAAAATGTGCGACGACAATAATCAATGTTTCAGATTATTGCCTCTTTGTAATATCAAACGAACCGATCTACGAAAGGATCACACTGAAATAGTAATTGGAGGACCGAGAGAATTGGCCTATGATTTCATGAATGGGAAAAAATTTGTGGGTGGCTTATTCTTAATAGATAAAGAAGAATTTAAGAAATATAGCCAAGAATTAAGCGAGTCAAATGATACATTTTCAGTTACAGATGTGACAGAAATAATTGATGGAGTCATAGCTTTCGCCTTTGACTCTGGGCTTAATAAGTCACACGTAAAGAAATTACTGAGAGAAAAATACAAAATACCTATCACTTAAATATATTTTGTATGCCACAATGGATAAAAGCCACGCGTAAGCTACCGCATCATGGTGCTTATTGCAGAAGGAAAGATGTCAAATACTTCTTTAGCGAGGACTGGCTTCCAATGTTAAGAGGCAACCCAGCAAAGTTAGACTTTGAATGGCTTGATGAGAACAGTGGCGATTTTAGTCTCGCCGATGTTGAGAAAATGGTAAATATGGCTGTAGAATATGCCCAAGACGGATCTTTTTCAAAGAAACAGATATTCGGATTGATTAAATTACAATTTAATATTATTGGATGATAAAGGATTGGAAAGGGAATGAAATAAAACCAGGAATGGAATGTTGTTTTATCGAAACCAAGCGCTATAATCATGGTTTTATTGGAATGGAGTCTATTGGTCCTATCTCATGGTTAATTCCCTCCACTGGTGAAAATATAACACTTCCTGAGCAAGAACAAAGGGGATGGTGGCCAAGTGATTATTTTAAAGTTGTCCTGTGTAATGGAATTTTAGGTTGGTGGACAACCCATGAAACACCAATTGGTACAGTGGATATGTTTAATACATTTTCTTTTGCATGGATTGACGATTGTCACTTATTAGCGATAAAGGGCATATCGGATATGCATCCTACCAAAGGCCCGCTTTAATAGCCTCGTCGTCTTTATCCACTATTGTTATAAAGACCTTTCCGGCTCCCAATGCTTCAAAGACCTTTTTCAGAACATCATAAGAGCATGATGTTTTCCCACTTTTTATATTAGTCATTGTTGCCTGTCCTATGTCAGCCATTTTACATAGGTCTTTTTGTGTCATCCTTTTTTTCTTCAAATAGAAGTTTACTAATTCTCCTACCGATTCGTAGTGTATAGTGGTCATCAGTTAAGATTTTCCAAATGAAGAGAGAAGATGAGTTAATGACGGATCAGACCTAAGTAAATCTATGCTATGTTGTACCATACTGACATATCTTTTATCTCCGGGATTATATGCTTTGATGCCTCTTTTCTTAAGATATTGTGCCGCCTCATAAAAACTATTATAATCGGACGGCAGATTTTTTTGCGCAAGAAGTTGTTTGTATTTATCAATTAGCTTTGGGTTTTTCGCAAGTGCTTGTTCTAGGGCGGCTTTATCTGTTACGGTATATTCATACCCATGAAAGGTTTTTTTGGCTTTAACTCCTGGCACTCCGGATTGTTCAAGGAATTGATCGGGGTTTATAGGTTTATATCGGTCATCTAAATTCCAGCCGGATACCACATCGCGTCTCGTAAATGATCGACTATTAGTAGTGGGCGCCCCAAAGGTACTTTCCTGCCCGGCAAGTCCCATTAAAATATACGGATCTATGCCAGCCTTTTTAGCTGCAGCATACATGTCTTTGACCATGCCAACAGGAACTTTTAATCCTCGGTATTTACCATTAGATAATGTTACTGTCTGCCCTGAATCGTAGTTTAATGGTTCTGCATCATATACTTGTTTCTCATACTTTCCGCTTTGCGCTCCATACAAGTCTTGAAGTACATCATAGTTGGTCTTGGTTGCTGGCTTTCCTCCGCCTTCTGTTGGCGGCGCGGTCTCTGGGGCATCCCCTAAATCGCTAAAGTTTAGTTTTACTGCCATCTCGTTCTTTTTTGTTCTCCAAATTTCGCTTAATTAACCGAAACTTTTCTTCTGCTTTTTCTAAGGTCCAAACTGTAAAAGCATTATTACCCCATTGGCTTGATGAGGGACTTGTTTCTTTGGCTGGATAATCATAACCATTCAAATTTTGAGCGGCTATTTTCTTTACTTCATACACTTCGTATGCTATAATTCGTCCCTCACACCATTGGGCATAAATAGCCACATCGCCTTCCCTCTTAATTAAGGTATATTCGTATGTGTTTTGTCTGAAAGAATCCGGAAGTTTAACAAACCCCGAAATTTCGTCTATTTCATCGGAGTGACTACCTACGGCCATAAAGTTGTTTTTAATCGATTTATGAAAAGTATTATTGCAATAAATGGCATTATGATTGACTTATTAACTGGCGAAACACGCTAGAACAAATTCGCTTGATTAAGTTTGTGGCTATTTATGGCTTCGGCGACGTCGCAAATCGATGGCCCCGGCATTACCGATTCGGGCGCCCGAGATTCATTTCCTGCTCGAAGTATCCAAACATGCTCTACTGATCCAAATGGCGACGGTATCAGTTCTGCTGTTTTTAACAGAACATCGTCGCACTTCGGTGATGCGAGATCCGACATTGCACGGCGCACAGATGTAATCGGCCAGTTAAATCCAAATCTACTTTGAATCAAATCCAAAATCTGCGAAGGTGAAAACTTTTTTGTTGGATTAGCTTCAAAGATTGCTTGGATTATATCTCCCTGTTTTGCTGCTTTTGCATTCACATGTGATAGTATTTCTCCATCAAAAGAAACCGTGTTGTAGAATATGCTGCTCATGGAGTTTCGTTTAAAAAGTATTCGATGGTTATAAGTGCTTTTGCCAGTTCTATTGTTTTTTGTTGATCGAGTCTTTGCGCACTATATTCCTTAGCGGTCTCCCATAAATCCTTTTTTTGTTCAACCGGAAATGTTTCAATAGCTGGAATTATATTTCTACTAATCAACGAACGATATGACTGATTCAATATCTTTCTGGGAGTATCAAATTTCACTAAACATTCCATGTATAGCAGATTGTCATTTAAAAACAACTCCATTTGTTTCCTTCCAAGTGATATTTCTATACACTCAATCATTTTCTTCTATCATCTCCTCCTAAATCAAAAAAATTAAATATTTCCCTCATCCTGCTTGTAACTCTTTCGCCATAAAATGATTTAAGTTGATCAGATGAAAAATTGGTGGTAGCATGAAGCATTATCCCAACATGACCATTTGAATACCTTTTTTCAATAATATCTCCTACTACATTTTTTTTGTTTCCATAATGATTTTTTACATCTTCAGTTCCAATATCATCTATACATAAGCCGGATTCTTTTTGAAGGAAACAGGATATATCTTGAAATGCATTTTGTATGGGCTTACAATATTCATCAATATATTCTTGTCCATTTTCTTCAAATCCATCCGAAATAACTTTTGCATTCCTGATAACAAAAATCTGTCTTTGATTTTTTTGGAATAATTTAACCATCCATGTCTTACCAACTCCGCAATTTCCTGCTAACATAATTCCCTTTGTGAGAGAAGGTGATTCGACTCCAATTGAAATAGCGCTTTGTATAAATCTATCATCATTACTAAAATAGTAACAGAGGGTATCAAACAATATTTCATTCGATGAATCTATCTCAAATTTCCCGTTGAATAATGGCAGATTTGCTGATCTATATAGCATGTATCCCTTTGTTTGTTCAAAAGACCACTGCTTCTCAATTAGCATTCTCCTATTCTGTTCTTGTCGTTCTTCAATTTCCTTTTTTTTAAGAAAATCTTCTTTTTTTCTTTTGGCCCAAATTATTGCTTCCAACATTTCGTCTTCAGTAAGTTCTATATGCCTATAACTTTCCTCGACCTCCTTTAGGGATAGTTTGGACGATAGGTTTAAATTGTTTAGTAGTTGGGCTAGTTGCTGTGCCATTTGAATGTTTTTGTGAATTTATAATTTGATCCAATTTCCCATTCAAAGAATTAAGCCAATGGCCAAAATGAACTCTTATCTTATTTCCACTTTGTTTTTCATTTGACATTTGACTGATATATAAAAATGCTTCCAGTGCTTTTTTAAATGCTTCGGCTGAATTTAAAATTCTATATCGATTGATTGCATTTTCAAATGCCGTTTGACTATTGTAAAAAAAATCTTCATATTGTTTGGTTCTCCAAATATCTCCGTCGTCCAAAAAAACGACTTCTACCCTTCCAAGATTTTTAATTTCAATTTCAATTTTTTTTTCGGACGCCATATTATTATTTATTATGTTATGTTCTAATATATTGCTGTTATCTACCTTATAGATTATGTTATCTGTATTAATACTTATAGTATAGTATAGGAAATTGACGTTAATTACCTTTAATGTATACGTCAAGTACTCATTAATTATATTATTGTCTACAAAAATTGAATTAATGTCGTCATAAATTAAAATTTGGCACTTTCCGTTGCCTTTTATGACCTCTTCTTTTGATAAAAGACAGAAATCTTTGATTATTTTAGGGCCGTCACGTCTTTTTGTTGATTGCAAAAACCTTGACTGTATTGACTTTGACGTAAGTATTTTATATTTTTCAAATAGTTCTTTATTGAATAGCTGCTCTTCTATGCACGAATTAACTACGTCATTTAATGAATTAATGTCTACATTAATTGAATTACTGTATAATTTGAGTTGTTTGGGTGTGAACATGATAAAATATCCATGAGTCTTATAAATCCTACATAAAAGTTTAACAAAAATCTTAAATCCATTGCATGGGTGTACTGCTTCCAGCGCCTGTATTTTTTCATCGTCCTCTATGGTGGTATCCATGAAAAAATAATCAAGACCCTGTTTATATGGTCTACCAGCCATTTTAAAAATTTGTATTTAGAACCTCATTAATTTTCTGGCGATGTATTTCTTGTAGTGTTCTTTTTTTTGAAAGTATCTGCGACATGTGCGTACGGGAGATGTCTAGGTTTTCAGCCAGCCAACTATATCGATGCCCGCGCTTTTCCAAGTATTCTTTAATAGCGTCCCTGGGGTCTTTTAAGTCTGGAATTGAAAGATTTTCGCTCATTTATGGGAAATGTTATACCCAAATATAAGAAGGGAAACCAAATAAGCAAGTTTTGTGCAAAACTTTATTTAAAAAAGATTTTTGCTGAAAATTATCTCCATAAATCACGGCATTATATAAATTTGGGTATCGAAATAAATGTATAATCAAATTACTTTTAAAGTGAACTCTAATGGCCAAACCAAAGCCTTTTAATGACCCGTTTCTTAATGAATTTGTCTACGACTGCCTATGGAATGCCTTTAAAGATCAAAGAGTTAATCTAAAACTACGCGAAAATAAAGCCCTAAAAAGTGCATCAACCGCTCGGTCTTTTGCAACGAAAAGTACATTCGAGGAAAAAATTACCCTTTTGGCTCGCCTTGGTATCCCATTTTTCTTTGGATTTGGCACTATGGATAGTAAGGTTCTTGCTGATTTGCATAGAACCTACAAGGAGAATAAATTACTTGATGCGGTTAACGAATTATTGGCGCGGAAAATATTCGTGGTTACTCAAAAAGAAGTAGCAATGTACATGAGCCTTATGGCTGCTTCTGTACATTCGGATTCCTACGTAATAAATAGGGATTACATTAAAATGGGATACCATATAAACGCTTGGAAAAAAGATGTGGTAGAGCCTTCAGATGCAGTGACCAAGGATGCGTTACATTCGGCTCGTGAAATATCAAGGGTAATGATTCAAACCGTAATGCTACCTAAGTATATTGAAGAATACGGTATAAATGAAGTTGGTCTTACGGTTATGCTTTTCTTGTTCACAAAAAACAGATACGATACCCCAGTTCAGGATATAAAAGATTTACTCATTCCAATGTATTCACCATCTAAAGTGACAAACGCAATAAAGAAGTGTATAGAAAAGCAATTTATGGCAAAGTCATTACGAGAGAAAAAACAAGTTCGGTATACATTAACCGGATTGGGAGTAGAGACTGCGATGCGGATTCAGCATAAAGTAATGAATTTGGCCACACGTTTCTGAAAAATAGTATATTTGATTGGAATATACTAAAAAATGGCTATTGGTGTACGTTTTTATCCTAAAAGGGTAAACATAGACCTACAAGAAGGCTTATGTGATCCCGATGTCGCTAGGTTTATTAAAAACCTTGTCTGGGAAGTAACGGATACATCTGAAGCAACCCATAGCCGTGGTGCGCAAACGGGGGTAATGAAACCCATTGAATCGACCTATTTAATAGGAAATGTTCCGCTTCCTCCGGGTACAAACATGGTCGTTGGTTCAGCCACATCAAAAGCCGCCGGTTGCGCATTGGCCCTCGTCTGGAATAAGAATAATAATCATACTCTTTATCGCATAAATGCAGCCGACGAATCCATTGATATTATAGATCAAGGACCTTGGTTAGAATTAGGAAACAGACCAACGTCATTTATCGGAGAAGGACAAGGAGAAATACAAATCATATATTTGACTGATCCAGCAACCGGCGCAACAATACCACGAACTTTCTTTTATTATACAACTGGTCAGAATACTCAAAAACAAATAGTACTCGAAGATTCATTTGCGACGCAAGGGTATAATGCAACAAAATTTCCTTATTTCAACAGCAAATATGATCCATCGTGGATGCGCCGTATGGGATTATCCACACCGAATACTTGCTTAACATTTACGGAAAATCCGATTACAACAGCAGATGCGGGACAGAACAATACAATAATTTTTAACACATGGCAATTTAGAATAACTTACATTGATGTTTGGGGACGACCATCTGAACATGGTGTTATAAGCGATTTGTATATACCAGGAATTAATGATTGTCTTTCTGGCAGTACAGGCATTCCACGGTGTTTAACGTTATCATTCGACGCCGGAAGTCCTATTGTAAATGCCATTCAAGTAGAATATAGAAACGGCAATAATGACCAATGGTATTTAGACACCACACTGTTTTTATATAATGGTTCAAATATAGGTCCTTGGTGGCTGCGTCAAAGAAATTCAGATATTACATATGACTCAAATACCAATTTAATATCCTATGTTTTTTGTCGTAATAAAGAATGCGATCCCATTCCTGTCACAGAAACCGAACGTACTGAAAATGATTTGCCAATAACATCTCAGGCCATAAATAAAATTGGTCAATTCTTAGGACTCGGAAACAATACTGAAGGGTTTTTGCCGTTAAGTCAAGACATTCTTAATAAGATTCATATTAACATTACGTCACCGCCAGAAGGTAAAACTCAGTTAAGGCAAGCTCGAATATTGGTCCCAATCTATAACAATGCATTGGGTAACTACCAACAGGTAAGCAAAGATGGAACAAACGGATATATTTGGGGAGATAATAACGGAGATCACGGGGGCGCCCGAAATTATTCACAGTTCTTTACAAATAAAAATCAATCCGGATTCGGCGGTTATTTAGCCGGCACCGGCAATTATGTTATAGGTCAACAATTTTATGTAGCGGGCGATGGATCGTTAGTGGCCGATCCGGATTTTGAGGGGTTATCTGCCAGTCCTTATCATATCGTTTTTCAAGAATTTCTTTTTACAAATCTTCAGCCAGGAACATATATTTTTAGACTATTTTCTCACTTGGCCGATCCTACTCAAACGACTAATTGGGCAACGACAAGCACGACTGTTTGGGGACTATGTCCCTTTGTTGGCGCGCCATTGCTCACTAATCCGAAGTCAAGAATTAACACTACTGACCGGTACAAAAGCCAAGAATTAGAGATAAATGTATGTAATGGAAACTACGATACGCTTTCTGATAATAAAATTCTTGTCATAGCCGACTTGGCTTATCAGATAGATGGGACATTGAGCGTACTTAATAGACAATCAAGAACAACATGCGGCTACATATATGAAACTCAAGTAAATGGGTTCAATCAATACCCTATAGAGTTAATGAGCATAAAGATTGGCGCTGCCAATTCATTTACATCCGTCATTACAGATCACAATGGCTTTTATTGGTTTTCTTTTTCTTCGGATTTTGATACAAAACCAAGTTGGATAGGCTTTGAACTTGAATATAAGTGCAAACAGGTGGATCTTTTTTCGGGGTTTAATTTTCCATCCAATATGGGTTTTGCCAAAACAATGAATTTTTGTGATGTTATTGTAGACCAATATAATAGTGGTGGTGTTTTTCCATTTGCCGACTTTGCTGATCCAAACAACGGTTTATGTAATAGGATTATTGTAACAGGAACGATATTGTTAGCTCCAAATAATATTCCGATACCAAATTTTACAGTAGTTCTTTCACGTGGTTCTTACGCGACGACTGATGATAATGGAGTGTTCCAGATAGTGGCACATGATGACATGACAAATCCGCCTGGCGTCGGACCGAGGAATGATTTTATTATAGCGGCCAATTCGGGATGTAATTATACTTCAACTAATGGTGGCTGTATAACACCCATTCCGATATTGATTGTTGATTGCACTCCTGGACAATGCGTTAAAAGAACTGTGATAATAACATTTCCACCTTTATTTTTTCAAGCACTTCGTGGTCTTTTAAGTGGAGGCGTTTATGGTATTGCAATGACACCTCGGGATTGGTTGGGACGAGAGCGGTATTCCCAGCTATTGGGATATATTACAATGCCCAATGTAATCCAAACCCAAACGTTAGCTCCTTCCACGGTGACAATAACCATGGATAGGGATATAATATTCCCTTCGGATGTTGCTTATCTTAATTTCTCAATGACGGCCGAGACTACATTAAGCGACTATCTTACGTGGATAGTAGACCGCGTACAATTTGTAGACAATACTGGGAATGTAAACAACGTGGCACCAAGCCAGATTAAAATTTATTATGCTTCAATTATAGAATATAACAAACAAAATAATTTCAACACCACAGATAGTTGGGCTTTTATACCAGCCAACCAAAATACTCCGGCGACGGGAGACAAGGTTCAATTTTTCATTAATGGCGACGGAACTTTTTTTACAAAAAGCATTATAAGCCTCATAAAATACGATCAAACCGGACAATATTTTTTAATTGACTATGACAGCGCTCTTGCAAATCTCCAAGCCAACGCCCTCATACGTTTAATGCGCCCTAAGCAATGTGCTTTGGAGGAAGAGCCGTATTACGAAGCATGTCCTACTGTGTTGATAAACAATGGCGTTCCTTCTGCATTTACCATTACGCCCGATTTTTTTGATACATACTATGTTTCACGTGGAATACCAGTTCCAACACCACTGACGACCAGTACGGCCGGCCAAGCCGTTACGACTTCCACTACATCCGTATCTGCTGGCATAACAACAACGGAATCTTATACAGTTCAAAATCCGGCCACAACCAATGAATTAAGGACATTTGGTTTTCTTTTCGAACACCATAGTCCGAGTAATTTCTGGGGATACAAAAATTGGAATCAAGGGCGAGTTAATGTCAAAAACCCATACGAAACAGTTATTCACAAGCAAGATTGGGTTGCTTTAAGTGGAACATTATCTATAAATGGCCAATTGAACTACTTGAATTATTTCACTGAGGCCAATCAAATGAACTATGAGAACGCTAATTTGTATGGCATCACGGCCATGATCCATCAAATGTCTGTCCTATTCATTTTGGGTCAATACAATAACTTCCGAACTGGATTTAGTGATAACCTTATTCGAGTAAATCCCAATGGCACCGTCCAGGCGCAAAGCATCGACAATGCATTGGGGCAACCAGAAACGAAGGTGGGGATGCCCTATGGATGTGTGTTAGAAGATAAAAGTACGGTCAGCGAATTTGATGGAATTGTATGTTTTCTTGATCGAACAAAAACCTCTGTAATTAGATATGACTACCAAACTTGCAAGCCCATATCCAACAATGTGTGTGATTCATACCTTATTCCAAAAATAAAATCCGTTATTGCCGCCAACCAAGCGGGCGGAAATAGATATTTCATAGGCAAGATCAATCCCAATAATAGCGATTATTTATTATCAGATTTCGATGCCAATCTTTCAACATATCTAAATCAAGCCAGAGAATACACAATAGATTTACCCGACACAATTGCTTTTGACTCTAAAACCGGAATATTTAAGGGATGGTTTGGATATACTCCGGAGTTTTATGCTTCCTTAGAAGGAGATTCACAAGCCCAACAATTATTTTCTTTTACCTCTGGCTTTGCCAATGGCCACTATAGTGTAAATAAAACGAATTATGGGTCTATATATGGCACTCCCGTAAACAGAACATATAGAGTGATTCTTAGTCTCGGAAAAGATAAAAAGGGGAAACTATTATCTTTGGCCGTTTACTGTAAACAAGGGGTCTACTTCGTAGATCAATTACTCACCGAAACCGGCCAACTAAGTCGCATCCTAAAGTCCTATTTTAATCAAGCTATGTATTTCTGGCAGGCGCCCACCCTTTGTGATTTGAATACGCCGTATGACCCCAACCTTCCTCAACAAACAGGGCCCAATAAATTGACAGATGGGAATAATCTTGTGGGAACATGGTTTGATCTACGTTTCATAGGGGATCCTAGCATCGACAACCAATATAGTGAGCTTCAAGCAATTGATGTTTTTATTTTTGGATCTGAAAAAACCGGAACACAATGACAAAAACCGCAAATGTAAATAAACTAACTTCTATATTTCCACTTACCACCCCAACGGTGGTGAATATAGTTTATAAACCGTATCTTAATCCGTCGTTTACTACAGCAGCGACAAATATCACAATCAATACTGATGGGACTTTGGCCACAACCGTCTCTTTTCCGATAAATACAAATACTATTTACTTGGTTCAAGCACAGGATCAACAATGCAACGTAATCGCTCAAGAATATATTCAATTCCCCTGTGCCAATTCTTGTCCTCCAGGATATTTGTTGAGTGCTGATGAAAGTTATTGCTATTCCACCATGAGTATTCCGGCCACACCCCCCAGTGGTGGAACACCAGCGACGGCCGTTGCGCAATCATTTGGAAGCTATAGTGTTTGCGGGTCTTATATATTTTCTCTTGGTTTTAATGTTAATGGAACCGGTACGGCAACGCAAATACCCATATCGAATCCATTTTGGTGTAATGGAGGTACTTGTGTTAATACAGGAGACACCACCGATGGACCCATGAATAGGTCTGCAATCTGGATATCGACGGTAGAAAGCAATCAAACAGTGGGATTCTCGGTTTGTATAAATATCCCAGAATCTCAAACTTATTATGTTGGATGTGGAGCAGATAATTACTCTATTATCAATTTGGACGGCGTAAATATCCTTACTCAAGACCCGGTTGCCCTTTATGCACAATTTCCATCGACGGGGCCCGGTCAGGCGCCTTTTGCAATTTGGTTTTTATATCCAGTCGTGATTCAAGCCGGATCGCATAACCTAGAAGTCATAGGATATAATACATCCGGGCCGGCCGCAATGGCAGCAGAAGTGTATCAAAATACAGCGGCCGAAATAGAGGCTGCGACAAGTTATGCGGATCTTAATTTAATTTTTTCTACTAAAAATATGGTCGGACAACCCATTCAAATAGGGTCTGGTGGGTTTGGATATACGTGTGAGCCTGGGTATTCTTTATCTACTTGTAGTTCTAGTCCAGTAATGTGTGTAAAGCAAATTACGACGACGCCAACTTGCTAACATTGATAATACAGAGTATATTTGATACAAGGTCCTTCCCAAGGACATATATTCATAAATGGTTAGAAAAACGGAGCGGTATTCTTACCGCTCTTTTCTATTGGTTATAGCAAAAGCCGATGAACTTAGTGTCCGCCATAATATATTCTTTTCCCATAAATTCTACTTTAGTTTGACAGCCCCGCGTCTGCATGTATAAAATTGATCCGTCTCCTATGTGCTTGTCACACCATTGACTTACTAGGGGATTTGCATAAGCTACTTCATATGGGGCGTAGCTATCTTTATTGAGTTCCTTGGAAATAGATTCCATTCTTCGTTCGTTCTCTCTGATGGCTTCGATGATGTGAGGCTTATTGACGCCGCCGTGCGATAAGGTTTCATTCCGTTTTTTAAGATCGGCCATTTTATCGATCTTTTCTTGTGTGGTCATTTTCCAATCTCTGAATACAAGAAGTCCGCTACCGGTAGACATTAGAGCATCGTTAATATATTCGTCCGGCGATTTACTATTATCTGCTGGCGGGTCTGTTTTTAAGAAAACGTAGTCTTCATGAGGAATAATAGTTTCTCCATTGAAGATGCCATATGCCCTATTGGGTTTTCCTTCTTCTTTTACTCCCCATACAGCGTAGTAGTTGTATTCTTTATCAGTATGGATCAGAAAGTCATCGTCCTCAATGAAGTGGTGGCATATGAGTATGTCGCCTTCTTTCGCTTGTGGAAATCCGGCTTTCACCCTGTCTCCGATACTTACGATATTGCCGCATTGCATGTTTCTTGTCATGAAGACGTACTGGGGCGGAATTACAATTAATCCAATCTTATCTTTGCGTTCGGCCTGTTTATCCTTGGCGATTTTGATGACATAATAGAATTTTGTGGCTTTAATGTTCATTTTTTTATATTTTTGGTTGGTAATTCAAATATTTTTTAGTATGACAGGGCCGAGTTTCGTTTTATACAAACAATTTATTGGTGAAGAAAAAGATGCTGCATTTTTCGATCAATCAATAACAACGATACGCCGGGATTGGCGTCGAATAGTCCAAAGCGACCGAGCCTATGAAGCAAAGAAAATACTTTTATCCCAACAATCAATGCAAAAGATCATTGATAGTTTTGATGACGAAGATTTTAAACGATGCAATAATTTCGATCCGTTGCCAATTTGGGAAAATATTTTAAACACCCTCATCGAAGAAATTACCCAAGCTCCCCCCAAATGCGAAATCTTTGCCACTGACCCAAGTGCTATAGATGCTAAACAGAAAGACCTCAATTTACTAAAAAATAGAAAATTAATTGAAATCCCATTAAGTCAAGCACAAAAAGCCGTAGGTGCACCACCGCAATTTAAACTTCCGAGTGACACCTATAATAGTAACGTAAAGGAATTTGATGGAATGGGGTTAAATGAGAACGATCCTGATGACATAAATTTCTTCTCTCAAAATTATCACAGACTTTGGTATGAATTAGGAGCGCAATCCATTGTTGACAATACTTTCAAAATAAATAGGTTCGATCAGGATATGATTGAACCATTAACCATTGATGCATTGGCCCATAAGGTAACCTGTTTAGATTGCTATGTAGATAGGATGACTGGGGCTATCAAACACAGGTATCTTTATCCTGAAGAATGTTTTGTAATTCCGGGAAATTCGAATGACGGACACGATGATATAGCTAAAGGATGGGAAACCATGGTAACATTATCTGAGTGGATCGAAATGGTCGGGGATAATTTCGTATTTGAACGAGATTGGCGAATGCTACTTATGGCACTTAATTTCTCCAATACCAGTTTTAGATATACGGGATTTACTCGTAATGGAACAAACTATGACTGTTGTGGGAATCCTCAATGGGAATCTGAACTAGCAGGCTGCCGGGCTGAAGGGCATAATGGAAAATGGGAATCTGGACTATGCGATTGGACACAGGCATATACCTACAAAGTATATGTTGGAAAAGCGCAATGGCCGGTTGTTGAAGCGACTACAACTTATTTACAAAAATATGGCAAAGGTGGTCCTACTCCGTATAAAATAGTTCCTTATAACTATCAGTTGTCCAAAATGGAAATGGAACAACAGTATGAAAAGGAAAGTCTCTATCAACAGCAGGTTTATGAATCATATTATCTAGCCACGACTGCTATTTCTCAATGGATATTCAATTATAGCAAAGTTTACTATATGGTCACAGAAGGCGTAAACGATGAATATGCCTTTGGGTCTATGATTTTTTACAGAAAGAGGGGAAAACCGGCCGCTATTCTATCCGAACCTTACATAGATATAGCCAACTTCGCATTTTATAAAATGAAATTCGCTATATACAAGGCTAAAATGAACTCTGATATATTTCACATGGAAGAAGTCGTAGAGGTGGCCAAGTATATAGACCGAATGAATACTAACGACAATGTAAATGTGGCCGGCAAAAATTTTCAAGGCATTATGGAACAAATAATGCAGATGGAAAAAACCAAATCCATAAAATTGCGGGCTACACCTCGCGTAGATGGTGCTCCGGCTCCTATGGCCCCATCCGATGATGTAAAACACAACGGGCTTGATCCAGTGGCCATTTCTATGCAAACTTGTATCCAATGGGCAATCCAACAAATAACTACGCAAGTAATAGGAATCAATGATCTACGTTTAGGGCAGCAGCAGAACGAGCGAGAAGGATATAAATTGAATATGGCGGAAACCGAAAATTCGCTAAAATCTACCGGGTACATTTATCGAATGATCCAGTATTGTAAAGAAAGACTCGCAACGTATACATTAAATTATGCGCAAGACATAGTAAAATTCGAAGATTCAATTCCCTACAAATGGATACAACGAATAGTAGGAGACGAAGCATTTGACCAAATAAAAATGCTCAAAGACTTTGCCGCACATAGATACGGTATGTTTGTCCGAGATAGAAATAATCAAATGGAGAAACAGATGTTACTTCAGGCGGCCGGAGTATCACTACAGCAAAAAGAAATTACGCTTAACCAATATTACATTGTTATTTCCACCGAAGACCATAAGAAGGCATTCAAGCTGCTGGACTTCATAAAAATGAAAGAAGCCAAAAAATTGCGTAAACAGCAAATTCAAGACCAGCAGATACAAGATGAAATGGCCCAAAGAGAACATCAAAGGCAAATGGAATTGCTTCAAGCCCAGACACAAGGGAAAATGGATATAGAAAAAGAAATTACAGCACGAGATGTTCGGGTCGCTAATATACAGGCAGGCGCCAAGGTTCAAGTAAAAGAGATAACCGTGCAGTCAGAAGGCCCCAAGCAAGAAGATAAATCAGAAGGAGCACGAGCACTAGCGAGAGAAAAGGCGAATCTTGAACAACAATCGGCCTATGCCAAATAATTTAATATATTCTATAAATAAAGTTACTCCCCAAATAAAAGAGGTTGAATAATAACCTTTTCCACCAATTCGGCAACAGTTAATTTTAATGGAACACTTATCTTCTCTGCCATATCATAAAGTTCGGTGGGCATGGCATAAGTCTTTCTAACTGTTGGAATGGCACAGTTTTCTACGCATTTAGGACAATTGTCCGTCATTTCCCCGATTCTATGAATATTACTTCGTAGAAAGGAATTTAAATTTTGCTTACCCTTCTCTTTTATCCTTTTTTCTATCAGATCCCATTCGCGTTGGGTATATCTAAAAGTAAGTCTGGGATTTTCTGGCATGGGCGTGTCGATTTCGTCACGCCTAAGTTACGAAAATGATTGAAATATAAAATGACCTTCTATTTTTGGTCATTGAAACTATTTCTTCATGCCTCGTACTAAGGAACAGATAGATAAAATGAATGTCATCCGGAAGGCTCAAGGTCTTGCGGATTTGCCTTATGAGGATGAACAACCCAAGAGCGACGACAAGGGTAACTCAGAACAAGAAGCCGCCGCGAAGGAAGAAGCGGAGGCTAAGGCACTTGCCGAAGCCAATGCCGCCAAAGAAAAAAAGGATCAACAAGGCAATGGCGGCGGCATTCCCAATACCGAAGAGGACGAAACAGAAGAACAGCTTATAGCCAAACTCAATAAAAAGGCCGGTCTTAATATAAAGTCTCTTGCTGACCTAAAACCCCAAGAAACGACAGAATCTGTAGAGGCGGCCAAAAAGGAAAGAGCATCAAAAAAACTAAGTTGGGGATTACAAAATAATCTTTTCACAACAGAGGATTATGACGCATTCCGCCGGGATTATGATAATCCGGAATCAGTAGTCTATAACGACTTCCGCCAAGAAGTGATTGCTGAAGAACCAAACCTTACAGAAGAAGAAGTTCGTGAACGTTTCCAAGAAGAATATCATCAAAATCAGGATCAAGATTCCGCAAGCTACAAGAGGGGCCAAAAAGCCATTCAACAGCAATCGGAACGCATTATCCGTGAAAAACACGCAAAGATATTTGGATTGGATGCGGCTTATGATTCTCACGAAGCTAAAGCGCAAACTTCCGAGGCCGAAGCAAAAAGAATATCGGACGCCATGCCTGCGTATCGTAATTCTGTAAAAGCGGCCTTCGAAGCGAACAAAACAATCAAAGCCGAAATCGGCGGAACAGAAATAGAAGTACCTGTACTCCCCGAGCATATCACCGAGATCGAAAATGCCCTTTTGGCTGCCGAAACAGCAAAAAACAATATTAATCAAAAATTCGACCAGGATCGGATAAATAAAATTGTTGAAACTGCCATTATCACGAAAGGGTTTAAGGCATATGCTCAACAATTCGCCGAACAATACCATATCGCCCACGCAGCAGGGACTAAGGGTATTCCTGCATTGGATCGATCTAAGCCCGAAAATCAAGGTAAAAAGGTTTATACTCCGAATCAAATAAAAGCCTTGAAAGAGGCTGGTATGGGACATTTGGTTGACAATAACGCGAACTAATTTTCAAATAGCACACAATGGCTACACCCGTATTTACTAACAGGCCCAGATTCTATCAAAAACCGCTGTCGTTGGCGGTCACACTTGACCTGCCGCACTTCAACGTATTGACGCAATCGGCGTTGGAAAACAATATCAGCGCCCAGGGTTTTGCGACGCTTTGCGGCGACCCCAATCAGGCAACACAGTTCATTAAGAATGTGGTGCACGAGGTTATTAGGGTCGGTGGTCGTCCTATTGACCTTAACTTCTTGTGGGATCTGTTCTATACTGAACCGACCAGCGTACATACCAAAAGGTGGTGGAACCACTATACTAGCGACCCGGATATGAATATATTCGCGGCTGCTACTGTAACAGGAACTACACCGGGCGGTTCGCTTGAGTTTCAAATACTCAAACAAAACCACGGCGGTAGTGGGAACTACACCAACGTGGTGCCGGGGTATCTTCTTTTTGACAAGGACAATCAGATTTATTACACCGTAGATGAGGTAGATACCACTACTGATTTCGCGCATAAGGCAACCATTACCCCGGCTAACGGAACAGTAACGGGACAGATTCTTGCTAATAAAGCATACCTGGTTATTCCTGCCCGTCTAGTAGGTGGTGAATCTTGTAAGGTCATTCAGAACAGCATGATGTCTATGGGCTATACGAGGGAAGTTAATCCTTTCCGTGTCCGTAAAGATTGGCAACTTTCTATCGACCTTTTACGTGGATATCTGGATAAATTCCAGTTCGCTACAGTCTATGATTTGGAAGGAAATCCGATGGATGCATGGGATGTTAAAGAAGCTCAGGACATGCGCGAAGCTATTCGTATAGCATGTAATATCCTTTCATTCATCGGGACGCCCGTTACAAACCAATCACTCATCAGCGGTACCGGCGCCATCATCGACAATATTTACACCGGATTTTATGGAGTTCTGCCTTCGATTCAATTCGGCGGCGGCCAAGTATATCCATATCGCTCGTCTACCGGATTCGATCTGGAAAGCGACGGTGAACCTATTTTCCTGTGGCAAGACAGTCTTAAAAGGACAAAGAAATTCCTTGTCCTTTGCGGTCTAAAATTCCTGTTCGACCTTACTAACCGTACGAATAAACTGGTTGCCCGCGAAAACGTCGGTGCAACTATCTGGGAAGCCTATAAGCGTCTTGGAGAACTTTCCGGGGATGATTATCAAACATCAATGGCTAAGTTCGGCATCAAAATGTACGAATATAATGGCTTCCAGCTTGATTTCAAGTGTATTGATGCATTCTCCGATCGTCGATATATTGGTTCGGACTATTACAGTGGTCTTGGTGTAATGATCCCTCAGGAAGGCATTACCGAAAACGGCAATCCTGTTAATCCGATTGAGTTCTATCAAACCGAATTTAACGGATGGACTGGGGATTACGAAGAGTTCTTCATCGATCAACGGAAGCAGGACCCCGGTTGCGAATTGCTCTCCGGATGGGCTGCTCAGACAATCGCCATGACAGTTCATGGCCCCGATCTTTGGGCATTGTTAACGCCGGCAGTAGCCGCATAAAAAAACAAATATGGCAGAAAATACATTACCTGATATGTTTGTGGTGGAGTTGGTCAACCAACAACCCAGCGGTATCATAAAAGACGGTACGAAAGGGATGCCATGGGAAGAGCAAAAAATGTGTGCTGAAACCCATACAATTCCTTCTACCGGTTTGCGGGCCATTTTCAAAACAGACGAGAACGGTGATCCTGTTCTTGACAAAGACGGCAAAAAAATCCGGGTAGGCGTAGAAGAAATCCAATGGATCGAGGGACAGGACGAAATCGTGGTAGCCAAACAACGTGAAATGGGGCTTCTTCGTCCTAATAGTGATGTTCCTATCCATGGGCGGTCTCGGATTATTATAACCAAGGGATATCGACAAATCTTAAAGGGAGGCGTCGAAACAGGCCTGTCTAACTACATGCGTGATGTATTTTGGAATGTGGAGGCAGAGGGTCGCTCCGAAAAGTCAACTGGATTCTTTAAAACTTCGAATCCACTTGCGGCAGTAGAAAAGCAAAATTCAAGCATTTTTGAAGTGGCCGAAGCGGTTTTTTACTGTAAAAGTCTCACGGAAAAGGTAGGGGATAAATGGGTTTATAAGGAGGACCGTATCGATGCCATCATGCATCTTTTCAACCTCGGTTCGGAACGACCCACTTATGAAAGCAAGTTAACCGCCATCTTGACCAAGGCAAACACTGACCCGGTAAACTTCTTGAATTTAGCCAAAAAGCTGGATCAAGTTACAGTAACCGAAGTAAAACATGCCATCGAATTGGGCATTATCAAGATCGAAAAAAATTCCTTCCCTTATGTAAATAAGGATAAGATCCTCCATGCCCTTGGCCTTGGAAATTTCTCCGAAGATAAAAAGATCGCTATGCTTTGCGACTATCTCCAAAGCAAAGATGGCTTTCAGGATTGGGCGGAATTGAGGGCAGAGGTCCAAGCAGCAAAAGAAAAACTTAACGAAAAATAATTTTTTGAATCATGCCATCGGGAACATCTATACAAGCGTTAGTCCTTCAAAAAGGAACGACTAACTTTTATAAGCCTAGTCAGAATCAGTATGGGACGATTATGCTTATCCCTACGCCTGGCGCCGGTGGTCTTATCGACGGCGATTATCTGGCCACATATGTAACAGACTATGGCATTGATGAGGGCGGTTTGCAGTACAGCATTATTTCTGCTGGTCAAAGCCCATTGCCCGCATTTAATGCTATTCCGTGTTGCCGCATTAGTACCACGAATCAAGGTGCCGATGACTGGTATATCGCAGGAACTTCTTTGCAGTATATCAGCACAGCAAACGCCGCCGAATGCTGTTCTGGAACAAATACCAATCCACTCCCCACAACGATTCCGCCGGCGTATCCTTGCCAATTGCTTTGTAACCAAGATCCGACAACATTTCTGTTCTTTGGCGTCTTTGGTATTCCAAGTCTCCCAGCCGGGCAGAACTATTATGCAGCTGGGTATTTCAACGGTGTTGCATTGACAGCACTATCCGGCTCTGGGTATGCAAGCCCGGCCGCACTGTTGGCTGCCTTTAATACCAACTGGAATAATGTGGGTACGTGGACAAGCCTTGGAAGCCCAGCGACGTTTGTAGTTACGGAAGCGGCAGGCACAGGAACGGATTTGTTGTGTATTCGGATTTTCACGATGTAATTGAATGGCCGGAAATACACAAATAGCTACCATACTCGTCCCCTGTCTTGTATTAAAACGGAATAATACCGTTTTCAAGACAGATGACAATGTAGTAGGTCAGATAGAAGAGGTTCCATGTAGGAATGTAGATATAAAGGAAATCCCTTTTTGGATGGAGCCGGTAAAAGACGATGGCATCTTTTCCACTTTGGAGCCTATTCTTGCAACTGGGGGTGATTCGTCACAACCAACCGTTGATAGCCTTTTGGCTACGCGAGTAATAGATAAATTGAGTGAAACGACATGGCATATTTATACGCCAGGAGGATATACTGATTTTGTTAACTCCTGTAATACGTGCTGTCAATCTCCTTGGGTACCTATGCCAGGCACTGATGGAACGTTCTTACAGAGGATAGCGCCATGCCAGATATTATGCGAAATAACGAATGATAGTGGTCAATATGTAATGTATTTTGGGATTCCATCTTTAGCGGCCGGACAAGCATATTTCCCTTATGGAACGTATAACAACACTTATCTTGCCGCAGCGTCTCCCACAGGATATACTACCATAGCTGCATTATTAGCCTTTTTGAATGGTAGTTGGAATGTTGGATCACCTCCGATAACATGGACGGCATCAACTGATGGACTGACTTTAATTTCAACGGGAGGGTCTTTGTATGACCAACTTTGTGTAGTGGTAACCGCCGTAACGGCTTAAAGAGATATTGCGCCCCTTGGGCGAAAGATACAAAGGGGGTTTCTGTAATGGCCCCCTTTTTCATTAAAAAACAATCGAAAGTGCAGATAACGACATCGCCCGATATAACAACACTCCAAATACAAGTCACTTTCGATATAAGTGGAGCCAGTCCTGTTGTCTCGTTGGTAAACCAATCAGTCGGGCCAAATCTTCAAAATATCATTTATGCTTTTAGCGTAACATCTCCCAGCGGCACGCCTATTCATAAAGGATTATTTTCTCCGGCAGATGTTGTTGGTATTTGGTCTAGCTTTGTTATTACTGATCCTTGGCCCATGCCTGGCTATCAAATTGAATGGTCGGGCGCGCCCTATATATTTTCAGTGTCTATTATGGACTCTGTAGGAAATATTTTTTCCGCTCCGCCACAATTTGCCACAATTTGCCAACCGAACGGAAACACAAACCTTTCTAAGAATTTTTATGGTGTAGGCAAAATGAATGTACGCGTTCAATGCCAAGCTGGGAATATATTTTTCGAGGATACAAGTAATGTCTCTTATCAAGGACAAGTCGGCACTCAATTAAGTGCAGGACTGACTGTTGTTTATCCAATAGATGAAACCAATGTAATACCGACTCCATTCAGTATAACTAATTTTAGCACAGCACTTGTGCCTATAAGTTATAGTTCTACAAATTATCAATACACGTATAATTCAATTTATATCTATCCCCAAGCGAATAACGTAATTATTCAAATTAGATATAGATCACAAGACCCTAAAACGGGAACGTATGCAGTTAGTTTTCCCGTTCTTTGTAACATTGATCTTTCGCCTATTGTATGTAATCTTGTTAAACTAAAAGAATCTCTTCGTAATGGCAGTTGCGATGATGTCCAGCGAGCAGAACAGCAAGTAATACAAATCACGCCTGCGTTATTCTTGGCATTTATAGGAATAGAACAACCATTGAATGGAATTAATGTTCCTAAACAAATAGAAGAAATCCAAGAAATAACAGGGTGGGATTGTAGATGCTGTTACATGCCTACCGGGATTATTCCACAAACGGGAGCTTTAGCATCGGGGAATCAGGGTACGTTCATGTATCAGATAGTTTCCCAAGGAGGAGATATAGGGGGCGTTGTAAATGTAGTAGGAAACAACATTCAATTTATCCTACATGACAAGTCTTATATCTTTGCATTATCTGAGAATGCGATTACAGATGGATTCTCTATAACACCAACGGGCACTACGTATAGCATGACGTATACGCTGGATGTGAATATTGAAACATTGGCGACACAATTAGTCAATGCTATAATAGACAATCCATCCCTGATTACATTATTGAGTAATAATCTTCCCGGATCGAATGCAAATTTAATTTTGGATGGAGCCTGTATTTTTTCATCGACCAATACGTACAATTATACTTTCATTTTAACAAATGCTCCGATTAACGGAACTCAAATAATTTTTAATAGCATTCTTTCGGGTGGAATGGCGATAGGAAATACATTTGTATTTACTTCCAACACTCTTTCAGTATTTCAGACATATTTGAATAGTCTTGGAATCGGAACTTTTACAGTGTCTTTAGGAAGTCCGGCGGGTATAGTAGTCCAGTCGTCCAACAATTCAGCCAACCTATCTAATCTTACCTATACAGTATCGGGCGCCATTTCAGTGGCGAACATGATAAAAAATAGTAATGCCGTTGTACCGGTAAGCGAGACCTATGCAATTCAAAGGATCATCTATGCATTATGTGGATTAACAGATTCGGGCATTGCCCTTAGTCAAGATTTTGAAATACCGACTATATTAAATGGTGTATCTAATACGATATTGGCCGCACAAGGGGCACCACTAACACAATTTTTACTAGATATTATTGCGGCCCAAAACAATATCATTAGCTATACTTTAGGACTAGGAGCGGTCACATGCCAAAGCATATCTCCAATTTTCCAGCGCAATACTAATTCAATAGATGGCAATAGCCTTATTTATGGGTTTAAGGGAACAGGGCCCGATGAAGGATGTGCGGGGATGACTATGTTAGAGGTATTCCAATATATGCTTCAGGCGGCCAAATCAGATGCTACGACATCTAATCTATTCTGTTCTTTAGTAAGTAACTGCACGTTGGGACAACCTTGCGTAACATTAACCGGAAATGCAGTGGTGACACCATATGATACTACTTGCCCATCCATTGTGGGGATTCAAATTACTATAAGCTAATGGCAGATACTATTGACATACCGCAGATAAATCTTGGTAATACAGCATCAGCCAATCAGTTTGTAACAATAAATTACAAATTATATACCGCTACTTCATGGACTCTTTGGAATAACAATGTTCAGATCGATCCCAATGGTTTTCCGGTGGCGCCCAATCCCATTTCTATTGGTCCGCTGCCTCCAGGAACTTATAATGTACAGGCAATAAAGAATTGTGGAAGTCCTGCATCAATGTGGACAACAACTGTAACACTTAGCTAATGAGTAAGATAAACATATCGATTCCATATTTACCTAACACGCCGGTTCCTGTGACCGGAACAATTCAGCGTATAGATACATCTGGGAATCCTGTCATAAATGTGCCGGTACAGACTAATTATCCAGCAAATCTGACTCCAAACGGAATTGATAATGGACAATATGCATGGTCTATTACTCCGGTTTATCCGGATGGCCGAACTTGCCCATCTTTGACCGGCACAACGCCCGCTTGTCCTAACATGATAGCCGTAAGTGCAGCACAGGTAGGTAATAATATCGTCGTTACTTACACGGCGCCTCCAAGTGTTCCGCAAGTATCTGTAACCATAAACACTCCAAATGGAGGCACATGGAATCCGCCACCGTTTGCAAACGGAAACCCGATCGTTTATGCATACCCATCCGGGTTATATGGAGCATATAATGTGTCCATGCAATGTGTTTGTGATTCTACGACAGGATTTTTTGGTCCTTCGGCCAACGGAGGAACAGTAACAATTGCCGCCCCTATAACCAATCCGACACTAACAGGAACAATGTCCATAGTTTGTCCGGATGATTGTAATGGACAACAGCAAGGAGGTATTCAATTTAATTTGGCCGCCCCGCTTTCTGCCGATCTCACTGTGCAAATGGCACTTCAATATACGACACCAACGGGCCAACAACAATACGGATGTTCTATTATACCAGCAGGTGATATTACTGGTTCTTGCCAAGCTACAGGTTATGCAACATTCGTCATTCCGGGCGGTGTTACCCAAGTAAACATTTCTTCTGGGGCCATTCGTTTTGCAACGGGATTCGCTCCGGCCACATTAATATGTTTCTGTCCGACAAATCCGGATTACAGCACGATTTATATGAATACCATGTTCTTGCATCCTACTAATCAATCGGGAATAACTATTTCTTTAACGGCAACCGATACAAGAATAACAGTAGTACAGATATGATCGATCCATACGAATTATATAATCGATTTGCGTCTAAGGTAAACACTTATCAAGGAGGCTTTTTCAGAATCCAGACAGATTTTGAACGGGCTGCTAATGATATAAATATGGAGCTATGGAAAGAATATACAGCAGTAGCAGAAAAAACACAGGAGATAACCGATTACTTAGCCCCCTTTACTAGAACTAAAAATATCATAGTAAAAAAATATAATAGCAGCTATGGATTTGCTGAATATCCTTCAGAACTAAAGGAAATCTATGCTCGCTTTTCTAATGCTACTATCCGAGTCAAAAAAAATAAAAAAATAGAAGAGACGGTTCCATGCGAATCGGTAGATGGAGGACGATGTATTGGCCAGGAAGATGAAATAGAACAACAGAGGAAAACGGATGAATATTATGACAGTCTTATTGAACGGCCCGTTGAACTTATAGATAATTCAAGATGGGCGGCATGTCTTGAACACGAGACAAAACACCCGACTCTGAATGATCCCAAAATGCGGCAGGCCGATAAAGGATTTTGGGTAGCCCCTCGACAGATTAGCGTTATTACATTGACTTATTATGTCGAGCCGCAATATGTAAAGATAAATTATACGTTAGCTCCCGGCAATGTTCAAACCGGAGATGGAGATCAAATAATTTATCAACCAAGCAAGGATAATCAATTTCAATGGAGTCCAACTTTAATAAATAAATTTCTGGATCGTCTTAAAGATAAGTTTGCTGAATTTACGCGCGATCAAGTATTAGCCCAAATATAGAAATATGTTTCCATCTCAAACATTTCCCAATTTAGAAGCGGTCAGAACGTATGTAAATACGTTTATTATACCCAATGGGGCCAACTTGATAGATGGCACAGAGGCTAATAATGTATTAAACTCTCTTATCACTTTTATAGAACAGGCACCCTTAAACTGGGCCGGAGTAACATTGATTACGGGTGGTGGAAATATAGTAGCTGGTAGTTTGGGGACTCCGGGTCCTGTGCTTCTTTTTACCGGCATAACCCCCACATCGTTGGGATGGTCGTCACCGACACCTTACAATGAATATGTTTTTATCAATGTCACGCCGAATCCCATACCCTTAGCAACAGACTTTACGTATTTGGATCTGACGTTGACTCCGAGAAATAGTGTTCCGGCGAACCAGGCGTTGGTCATATACATGCTTCCAAATAATCAATGGGTTCAGGGCAATAATCTTTCTTCTACTGGAAACGTTCCAGGAGGAGGGATTCCAGGACAATATCTTGGAACAAACGGAACCATTCCTATTTGGCAACCTACCCATATTAAAATACAAGTGTCATCTTTTACGAGCCCAACGGTCTATAATAATGGATTGCTTGCGGGGATGTATTATGATATATTTTGCAACGATATTTCCAGGTATTTTTCGACACCTAATGAAGATCCCAATCCAGAATGGACGAATAACTCGGGGGGAGGGTTTACTATAACAATACCCGAATTTAATTTACAAACACTCTCTTATCCTCTTTATCTGTATTTCAAACCCAATCCTGCATGAAATATATATTAATCATATTATTTTCTTTTTTGTCATTTTGGGCATATGCGCAGGTTCCGGTTATTCAACGTGGAACGGCGGCACAAGTGACACTCGACCAAAGAGAAATGGCAGGATTTAATTTTTATCTTCCTCGTGTTATAGGGAAGCCAGTACTTCGCCCTTCTCTACAAAATGGTGGGGTTGATACATTAGGGGCTGAAGTTTACAATATACTAGATAGTTCAGTATATCATTGGATCGGGGGTAATAACTGGGAGAAGAATCTTACAATTAGAGATACATTATTTCTTTTGGCGACAAAAGCCGACTTATTGAATGTCGGAATGGCAACATTTGGAACAATCCAAGGTAATGTGTCGGCACAAACAAATCTGTATGACACTATATTAGGGCGCGTTAGATATGTAGATACTTTATTGGGCTTTATAGCAACTCCATCCTATGTAAATTCTAGGGGATTTTTGACCACAGAAGTGGATCCGATTGCGAATGCAAAAGTGATAAGCATATCTCCGACATATGGCATTACTGGCGGAGGATCGTTCACATTAGGTTCAGGCCCCTCCTTTTCAGTGGGTGCCGATACGGCTCTATTAATTCCATTTACGGACACTTTAAGGGCATTGGGTATTGCAACTAAGCCATTTGTAAATAAACAGATTTTTTTAGATACTGGTAGATGCTCGACCTGTTTAGTAAACGGCGGCTCTTTGAATAAAGCCATTGACAGCATTGCATTGTACTCTGGTGTTACTAGTTTTAATACAAGGACCGGACCGGTTTTGCCTCAAACGGGAGATTACAATTATGCTCAAGTTACAAACGCAGCCGGATTAACCGCCAATCAAACATTTTTGGGGTCTAATACATTTAATGGAGCTTTGATTGCGAACAATGGAATGGTGCTTAATGGAACATCTACTGGATCAACTTCTGACAGCATATTAACACTTAGCGGGGGCGTTGTCCGGAGAATAGCATCTTTTTCTAGCACATTTTTGACCTTTTCTGATACCGGACGATGCCCTAATTGTCTTGTTAATGGGGGTTCATTAAATAAGGTTATCGATAGTATAATTGTGTCTGGCACGGCGGGCGTGGCTTCATTTAATGGCAGAACCGGGGCTGTTGTTCCTCAATCGGGGGATTATTCTTATTCTCTACTTTCCGGCAATGGATCGACGGCGATAACAACGCTAGGGACGATTACTACAGGGACATGGAATGCATCGCCTATATCAAACTCTTTTTTGGTCAATAGTTCCATTAATACAACAACAGATAGCACCGGCACTGTAGTAGCTTGGGGAGCAGGAAGTGTAGCTTTGGGGGCCACAGCGAATCTTCATATACCAAGTGCTTCGGCTACTGCTAGAGGGGTAGTTACTACAGGGTCTCAGATATTTGGAGGCTTGAAGACTTTTAATCAAGGTATCATAACAGGATCTAGCATATCCCCTCTTACGGATAGCGCATTTTCATTAGGGATTTCTTCATTTAGATTTAACAATGTTTATACCGCACTTCCAGCATATTCTACCGGATCGTATTTTATTACAGTAGAAAATTATACTAATGGAAGACTTGAGGCAATACCTCTTTCCTCGTTACCTTCTGATACAATTAGATTATTTAATACCGGTACTCCTGGAAGCGGCATAATATGGAGTGGATATGGCTCAAATGATAGCTTACATTTTAAAAGTCTTATTGCCGGTCTCGGAGTAAATATCACAACCAATTCCGATTCAACAATTACTATATCGGCTCCAGGAGCAGTGACCAATACTTCAGACACGACGCTAACAATTACAGGAAATTATAATGTCACAAATGCATATAAATCTACGCGGATTATATTGAATGCCACAAGCGCCACAATAACGCTTCCAGATCCGACTTTAAGTATCAATAGGAATATGGTCGTTTTTGTGAGAACATTATCAGCTAGCGGTCAGACGGCTACAGTCACTACGGCAGCGGGAACAATAGAAACGACACCTGGATCTTTTTCGTCCACCTTTTCGATTGTTGGCGTCCCTGTTTATAAATGGACTACAAACGGAACAAATTGGATTTTAACAGAATGAAAATAATAGCAATTATATTGATTTTTATTTCCCCTTGCATTTCACAAGGACAGAGATATATAGTCGGAGACGGAGAGTATGTGACTACGATCACAGATAGATACACCTATACTTGTTTTAGTGTAGCTGGTAATATACGTGCTGTGCCTGGACTACCGAACACGATTATAAATTGCGCTGGTGCAGCACATGGCGCATTGTTTCTTGATAGCTCTCATTTTGTATGGGCGATAGGTGATAATCAATATGGGGAATGCGGTAATGGAACCACAACTTTCGTCTCAACAGCCACCAAAATATTGGTAGACAGCCTTGGAAATACCTTTGATCATGTCATTCAGATTTTAGGTGGTGCCGCGGTCTATAGTCCTCAGTTTGGCTGGTCTAGCGCGGCAGTAAAAGATGACGGGACTGTCTGGGTGTGGGGCGCCAAGGTGGGAGGACTAGATGGGAATGGAACATTTGGGAAGGATACTTGTACGAGACCGACTCAGGTAGTGTTTCCTGCCGGAACATTCATCGTGAAAATACAGGGTACGAGCCCAATGATCGCGCTTGATTCGGCCGGGAATGTTTGGACGTGGGCTGCGAATATGCCTCAATATAATGCTCAATATATGTTAGCGAGGGGAAATAGCCCCAATTCGTTTGTGCCATTAAAAGTAACCTTACCTACTAGATGTCGAGATATTGCGGGGGGGGGGCAATGGAACTATGCTATGCTTATTGACAGTACTGTTTATGGATGGGGAGTATACGCAGGGTATCTTGGAATAGGCTATGGAGATGGCGGTGGAACTCTTTATGCTACTCCAAGTATAAATACATTTTCAGTATCTCCTATAAGAGTAGACACGGCGTGGCATCTTCCCTATAATGTCCGGAGCATGACAGTCAACAACAATTTCACATACATGATTCTTGGGAATCATAGTCTATGGGGAATGGGAGATAATGCCCAAGGCAACGCAGGCGTAGGAACGGAATTAAATTTTGCAACTTATGTCGGTGGCAATGGATTTACACCTTATTTCTGGGATCAAGGACCTGGAGAAAAATTACAAAGAAAACCACAACAGATAGCCCCTGGTAAAATAGACTTTGATACTGTTTTCGCTGCCAACACAAATGAATTTTGTGCATATGCAGAAGATTCACATGACTCATTATTTGCATGGGGACGGAATAAAGGCGGTATGATTATTAATGGAATACGAGAGTGCGACAGTTTAAATGGCACCCTTACCGCTAATTTTCCTAATGCATGGGACGTTCCGTGGATAACTCCGGTGAGTCTTTCGTCTGGACTTTGGATAAGTACTTGTCCTCGTTGTGTGGACACGACAAATGCCACCTATTGTAATACTTGTACTATTGGAACAATAACAACTCCGACAGCGAACTTAACATTGACTCAGATAGGTCCCACCACATTTGTGGCAGATGCAACCGGATCAACCGATGCCATACACAATACATATTCAGTTTTGACACAGATTGGAGGACCGGCAGTTCAAATGAGATTAAATGCAGCATGGAGAGATACGATTTATAATGCTCCAGTTGGAGTGCCTTTGACTTTTCAAGAAACAGTAACAAATACTAAATGGCAGTCTAACACATCATCGCCAGTAAGCATAACACTTATTTCAGCTTCGGCATCAAATTTTTTATTAGTAAATCCGCTGCAAAGAATAATAATCAGCCATTAAATGAACAATATGAAGAAGATTTTATCAATAATGTTTCTTATTTTTTTGATGGTAAAGTCTTTTGGACAGACATTGTCAACTCAAGCTAACGGAATATTGATTTATCCTAGTTTGGATTCTGTTGGTCAATTAGCAACTCTTAGTCCATCACATCTTTCTTATGTGACCGTGAATGGATTTTATATATCGGGTGATGGAGGCGGTGGTCTATTTTATTGGGATGATACATCTACAGCTACCCCTGTTCAGGGAATTATTATTCAGATTGGAAGTCAAAATCCGGGCAGATGGATAAGAAGAATAGAGGGATATGCTTTTAATGCACTGTGGTTTGGGGCGAAAAGAATGACGGCACCTATAACTACAAATGCATCCAATGATAGCGTTACTGACAATGCTCCCATTTTTAGGATAGCGAGGAGTTATATCTCTTCTTTATATTCTACTGGTGGAATTTTATATTATCCAAATGGATACTTCAGATTTGCCGATTCGGTAGCTGTCCCGCAAGGATTAACAGTAGAGGGAATGGGACAATTTGCTACCGTATTCTATGCAGACATGAAAGCGCAAAATTCACTTAGAATTGCCGGTTATAGATCGTTATTCATGTGTTATGGGGGGGGCAGTGGAGGAACTGGATTACCTCCGGTTATAGTAAATTCTTTTGGTTATATCAATCTTAAAAATTTTGGGATTGTTTCCTCATTCTCATCGGGAGGAGGAGTAACCCCACTTCATTTTACTATGAAGAATGGAGTCGAGCTAAGGAATGGATTCTTTAGAATGGAAAATGTGTGGATAAGTGGGGGTGACAGTAGCGGTGTATTTGCATATGAGCTTATCCAGAATAGATTCGATAACATAAGAGTAGATTCCGCAGTAACATCAGGATTTCATCTTTCATTCGACCCAAAGGCGCCCACCAACACTTCAACTACTACTGAGTTTCACAATTGCTACTTTAGACAAACCAGAAATGGGCCAGGTTTAATGATTGATGGTCCTGTTATTTCTACAGCATGGTATGATTGTTTATATGAAGAAAATGGAAAAGAGGATTCTGTTGCTGGATGGGGAGTTCAAGTATTAGGAGATAGTAGCAAAACTTCCTTCACTAATTATTCTATTAGAGGTTTGTCTTTCTATACGTGTGACTTTGAAAGAAATTATGGGGGTAAATTAATGGGGAATTATGCAACTCTTTATTTATCGCCTGGTTGTAGGTTTGCTGGAACACCGGCTGTAGGTCAGCCTGATTTCTATTTTAGAAATTGCGCAGTTGATTTCAGAAACCAGGAATTTAAAGGAAATCAGCAGTTTACTACTAATCCATCAGTAGTCATATCTAATACTTCTGTGGTATCATCCAACGCAGTTTTAAAATTGCCACAATATCTACTTGAACAAGTGGCTTTCTTAGATGGTACAGGTACATCACAGCCTTATAATTGGATGCAAAGTTTGGAATTGCAGTGTCTCAATAACAATGGTGTAGGAGTTATAAACTATTATGGGAAAGCATCTATTGAAACTTATCCTGGATTTTCTTTTTCTGCTTCAGATACTAGTGCGGTTTGCTTCACCTCCCTATTGATAGGTACTAATTCAACCAATACGGCTCAATACAATATGGCCTTGGATATTCAATCGACTAATAAGTTTATTGGGATTCCAAGAACGGACCACACAAAAGCCGTATCTATAAACCTCCTCGGGTCTCGTGGTGGTGTAGTATATGATTCCACTCTGGATCTTTTCCTCGGTTCCAATGCCACTAATTTGCAGCCATTTTTAAGACCCAACTCAAGCGGTAACACTGCAATAGGATTGAGTACCGGGTCATCGCCTAAGTATAAATTCGAATTAGGTCCTTCGGGAGGAACCGGATTTATTACCCTAAACCAAGCTACGGATGACTCGGTGAATTACTCGCAAATGCGCATACAGAACGCAGGTAGCAACTGGCAATTCCTGTCATATGTCGGAGGAACCGGAACGCAGCAAGGAATACAAATCGGATTGAATGGTGGTAACGCTCCGACAGTGACTTTATCTACCTCTCAAACTGGTTTTGGTGGTAAGATCAACTTAGGTTCAACTACGGCAGTGGGCGCAATGGCTAGTATTGGAGATGGCAATACTGTCAATAATTCGAGCAGTATAGGTACTGTTCTTTCTATTGACCCAACGATTAATGGATCTGGAACAGCGAATACGTACGGCTTATTCATTGCACCATATTATCAGGCTACCGGAAGTGGTAATCAATATCTATCCGCAATGGGAACCTCTACAGCGTCACACGCTGCCGGGACAGTGGTATTAAAACACACAATTGATACTTCCGGAAACGTAGTTCAGTCTGGATCATTGACAATCGGAAATACGCCGGGCTCCGTGGCGACAACTGCTGTGTTGGCTGCTATTGACACGTCAACTGGGAAAGTAGTGAAAGGCTGGAAGTTCTCCCCCACAAATCCTATATGGGCCGCAGGATTATTGCAAGGATTCACAGTGGATGCCGGAGCCCCGACTTTGGGGAATATACTATACTTCAATTCCAGCAATCACTGGACCCCAGCAAGCATCTATACTGCCGCCGATACAACCCACGGTCCCGGAAAATATGCAACTCAGGACTGGGCCCGTTTTCTTGCGGACAGTGCTGCGGCAGGATCATTGAAAATAGTGGGCGGTCCTGGAATAACCGCAACTAATAATAGCGGAGTGGTTACAGTTTCTCAAACACGGTTAGATACCACAATGAATTGGACTTCTGATGCAACTAACTCATCCACGTCAGTTAGCGCTGTCTATACTCAATCTTCCAATCTAATATCCGGTAAAACATATGCTATAGACGCATTTTTAAGAGTTGGGGCTTCCTCTACAAATGGAGGATCTTTTAGTGTATCTGATGGGGCCAGTAGCTCTACCATGAATGTGACAGTGTTTGGGAACTCATCTTCAGCTACTGCCTATAGAAATGAAAATGTGCCTCAAGGTACCAGTACTACTACTGGTTTTGTAACGTATGCTGGTCAAGGATTTATAGAAATAAAAGGCACAGTGACAATGAATGCCAACACAACTCTGATATTTGGATTTCTATCTGGAAACTCTTCTAATACAGTTACGGTATATTCTTTAGGTTCTTACGTTAAAATAAGGCAAATAAATTGATTATGATAAAGAATTTATGTATGAAGGGAGGCGGCGTTCTCGGTATAGCCTACGCCGGATCTTTAAAAGTCTTGGAAGAAAATAATATCCTTCAAGGAATAGAAAAAGTAGCTGGAACATCTGCCGGTTCCATTGTATCCACATTGGTAGCGCTTAAATACACAGCCAAAGAAATCTATGATATTGTAAACACTTTAGATTTTAAGTCTTTTGAAGACGGCCTTAACCCATTCCGTGTGATATCAGAATATGGTTTATACAAAGGGGATTTTGCATTGTCGTGGCTTCATTCAATTGTAGATAAAAAGGCCGGTCAAAATGCCACATTCTTAGATTTAAGGAAGCAAGGATTTTTGGATTTGCATGTAATTGCCACTAACCTAAGGTCAAGGAATTATGAAATATTCTCTTTCGATACTACTCCGGATGTTATGGTAGCCGAAGCAATCCGAGCCAGCATGTCTATTCCTATTTTCTTCGATGCGTTCAAATTTTCAAACTGGAATACTGATACGGTTTATGAAGATGGCGGCGTAATGTTAAACTATCCCATTTCGATATTTGACAAAACAAATGCTCCGTCCGACACGCTTGGGTTTTATCTCCACGATGTTAACCAAATTGCTAACGAGCCTGTTTCTTATGGCCATTTAGGGGAATATATTAAAGCATCATTTGATTGTTCTTTATCTGCGCAAGATGCTTATGTCTTAGGATCTCCTGAAATATTAAAGCGAACAATTATTATAGACGACTTGGGTATTAGCGCTACTAATTTCAGCCTATCGAACGATCAAAAACAGGAACTATATCAATCCGGTATAACAGCCGCCGAAAATTATCTAAAAAACAAACAACTATAATATGGAAACAAAAGTAAAATTTGGGCTTAGTCAAATAACCCAAAAAACGCCAGATTTCGCTCATTGGATTCCTAAGTTTTATATTCTTTTTTCTGGATCTGGGCTAGTAATGCTAACCGCTTTGGGGGTGAGCCCGGATATTGAAAGCAAAATAGTCAAACTGGCTATAGCTTTTTCGCCGGCGTTTATTTTGATAGGAGAGATGTTTGGCATAAATTTAAAGCAACAAACGACCACTAAGGCAAATGAAACAGTTCAACCGCTGGATTCGGGTACCGGGACGGGCAATAATGGCGGCGATACGCCCCCTGTTCCGCCTGTTGTGGGATAAAGATTTTATGCTACAATTTACCGTTTGTTTTATCCTTATTGGAATGGCAATTTCGTATCTTTATGCTAAATATGACTGGAATGTGTTATCATTCTATAATCGCCGCTACTACGAATGGGACAAAGCAAAGGACTGTTTATTAATCTGGACTCTTTATCTACATATTAATAAAAGAGAGACAAGATGGGTACTGTTTTTGCTACAGTGCTTTTGTCTAATACGATTTATATGGCAGCTATTCGCGGTACAAGATTATCTGAAAGCCAGCAATCCAACAGTCATTCTATTGCTATTCACAATAGACATACTGATTATGTTTTTAATATCCATCAAACCCCTGTTAAGAAAAAAATAATGGGTGTCGCTATTAAATACTGGATTTTAGGAGATGTAATATTCGGCGCAGCGGGTATATGGACAATTATCCAAAATGGAATGGGGGATATTAAATCAATCATAGTGTTTATTGCTTTTGTGATCTATACTTTCTTTACACTTAAAAAAGTCTACTGGGAGTATAGAGACAAAAAAATAGGGGTTGAACGCAAAGAATATGAATTGTCTAAAATGAAGGAAGAAGACAAAGAACTTTCACTTAAAAAAATATAACTCATGACATTTGCTGGTAAAATTATCCACAACATAGAAGTGGATGCAGAAAAACTCATCGAAGGTTTTGGCTATGACTTGGAAAATGAAATTCTTCCTGTAGCCATCAGCGTAACAAACACGATAAAAGAAATTACCGATTTTGATACAACAGATATTATCGGAAGTATCGCCGGTAAAGCAGGAGCCGCCGCAGAAGAAAAAGTTAAAGCCACCCTTACTAAGATCGTCCCGGAACTTCAATTGGCTCAGTCTTTCAAGTCATTGAATGATCCCAACGCAATCTTAACCGCTGTATTGAAACAGATTGGCGATAGTACAGCCAATACTAAAACGGCAGCTTATATCGAACTGGCCGGCATGATCACCAATGACTTTGCAAAAGGGAAATTGACAATCGCCGACGCATTCGCAGCAGCGCAACAGTTCTACAAAATTAAGAATACGCCTGCGCCGGTCGCCGCTCCCGTTGCTCCTACACCAGCCGAATCTACCACGACAACCGTATAAATTATGGCACTAAAGGGAATTATACAACATGCCCCCGCCGGAGTAAATGGCTTTGATGTAAATCGGCCACTAACTCACGAAAGCGCCCGAGACTTCAAAGATGCCGGATATGACTTTTGCGTGAGGTATTTGCCCCGTCATCCTACGCAAGATCCCGGTAATCTAACTGAAGTCGAAGGTGAAGCTATTCTATGGGCCGGATTAAGCCTTTTGGCGGTCCAGCATGTGGCTTTGCCTGGATGGATGCCTACGATAGAACTAGGAGCAGAATACGGATCTTTTGCTGCTCAATATGCAAAAGAGGTCGCGGGACTTCCTGAAGGAATTTGTATATTCTTGGATTTGGAAGAAGTGGCCAATCAGGCAACCTCGGAGGATGTTATCGGATATTGTGGCGCATGGTTTTCAGCAGTAAATAACGCTGGATATATTCCATCACTATATGTTGGATGGAACGTAAAATTAGATGCGCAACAACTCTACTACCTTCCTTTTAAGCACTATTGGCGGGCTTATAACACTGATACTGATATAGCTACACGAGGTTATCAAATGATCCAACACACCCAAAAAACGCTGAATGGGATAACATTCGATCCTAATACCATGCAGAACGATCACTTAGGGGACTCTATTATTTGGTTAGCCCCTGCCTAATATTTGGATTTTTGTGGTTTTACAAGAGAGCGAATGGCCCTGATTTCTATCGGGGCCTTTTTGTATCTTTGAATCAAACTAATTACCGATGTTAAACTTTCTCGTCTTTCTTGTATCCTTTATTTTGATGGCTATAATTTGCTCTATCATGATCGTAGGGTGGTATACTATTACACGAGGCACTGAGTACAAATTACCAGATGGATCAACAAAAAGAATTGGAAAAATATTTATGGGGTGGCACTTCTTTTTTGATAAAGTAGTTGGACAAAAACGTATAATGTATAAAGAGGGAGCGCTTTGGGCGAAGATCGATGAAATATGGAACAATGCAGCATGGCGTCCCCAATGGAATACATTAGAAAAGCTATCGGCGAATAGATTCCAAGTTCCAGAGTACACTAGGGATTTTTGGTCACAAAACCTAGAAAAATTTGAAAAAACTTTCCAATGTAAAGTGTTGATTGAAGGCGATTATGTATATTTATACCAAGAAATGCCGATATATAGGTTTCCGGAATGGGTCCGGGCACCGATGGAATCATGCATAAATTGCATGGCCTCGGTGTATGGGTCGGCCTTTTATTGGTTTTTTGTGTTTTTGGCTGGTTCTGAATGGTCTATAGGACGCATAGGTGAATTTGTACTATGGCCTGTATTCTGTATAATCGTTTCAGCATTGAATCCGATAATTTTTAAAAAGACACTATAATGAAAAAATTACAACCCATTAAATCCTCTTGCGGCGGCCAAGGCTGCGAGATCAAAAAGTACGTTCTGCCGTACATGATTAAGAAAGACGTGGACGCATGTCGGTCAAAGGATGCAAGCGATTGGAAGGTTAAGAAAGCAGCCTGATGGCTAGAAAAAGTCTCGTCGCAACTAGGGTCATGGACTTGTATTATCAACAATTCCGGACAAACTCAGATTTCTTTAACAAAGAAGATTTTGAGTATTATGTTGGTGTTGGCTATGGGGAAGTATTGCAATTGGAATGGGATAAGAATTATGCCCTAATTAAAAGGGATGAAGGCAATAGCGATCTTGTCAAATTTGATAATGGGTGGCTAAAAGAGATTGAAGTAAAGGTAAAAAGAGATTCTAATACTGGGTGGGCTGAACTTCCTCAAACAGTGATGTCATTCGACTCGGATAGAAACAATACGGGAATACAAGATGTTTTCCCAGTTGGATGTACGGGATGCGGAATGTTAGTTCGCGATACTTCGGATATTGAATGGCAGGACGAATATTTGCCAGTAACAAACAAGACCTTTTTCAGTTTACAGATAGGTCGTCGTTTAAGACTCTATAATAATAAGGGGACAATGCCCAATAAAATTAGAGTCGTCTATGTTCCGGGTCCTGATAATCCGGATTTGGACATTGCAGTCGTAAAGACCGGTCGCATCATACAATATACTTTTAACCTTATGGTTCAGGCAAGACAAGGTAAAATCGTATCTCGCGTGAATGATAGAAACGAAAATAAAACAATGCAAACCGAGGCAGATGCTACTGCTGCTAAACAGCCTAGTTAATAAATGGCCACTTGTCCTACATATAGCCTTTCCCAGGTCGTAGATCAATTTCTAATAAGGAAATTTGATTCGAAAAGAAAATGGTACAAGGAATTTCTTGTAATTTCTGCTGATGTATGGAAAACTCTATTTTGGAATACTCTTTTCGTTACTCAACAAAAATGGGTGCCAGTTCAAAAAGGACATCCTTATCCATACGTAGACATTCCCGAAGGATGTCACATTTTTGTTAAAGCATCTATAGAAGACAAAAGAAAGATAAGCATAAACGGCCATTTTACTCACTGCGATACCTTAATGGACTTGGTCTATAATACTTCCATAAATGTTATTCCACAACCAATCCATAGTACATGCGGATGTGGCAAAGGATGTACCTCACTTTGCGGAGCTATAGATCAATGGACGGTAACGATCAAACCGGTTATCATCAATAATGTAACCTATCAAGAAAAGACTTGGCTAAAGTATTGTCCGAATGGAGATGTAATCCAATATCGGGAAATACCAACAAAACAATACATGTCAAAAGTTATAGCCGGGGATTATAACAATGATTACAACAATGATTTCAGTAATGGAAATCAATTAGAGAATTTTAAAGTTATTACATACACAGACGAAAAAATAATCTGTAACCTGAAACCTAAACCATGCGGATGCCCGGAAGACTCGGAAGAAAACAATGAGAAATTTGATATTCATTGTGGATGCCATACCCCCTATTGGCGCGGAAGTTGTTGTGGCGAAGTTTGTTATGAATTTCAAGAGCCAATAAATGCGCGAAACAAAGGAGAATACAAATTTTCAAATGATGGCAAGAGGCTATATTTACGCCGCTTACGTAGAGGGACAAAATGGGTTTTAATCACATATCAAACAGATGGGACGGTCGTAGATGGAGAAATTCAGGTGCCGGATTATTGCCGTGGCGTCATGTTTGCGGGCATCGAAAATGCATCCAAAGAATATAATGACAGATTCAATCGACTTGAAAAACAAACGGCTAATTATAAACTTATCGATGAGGTTAACAAATTAATAGTTCAAATGAATAGATTGAGCATAGTCTTCCTTTCTAACCTACAAAACGCCGCCATACATTGGTAGAAATATCGACAATACCGCCGTATATATTGCCTCTTTTTATTGAAAGAGCCTATAGTGGTGATAAAGAATTGCTAGAAACGTATCATATAGTTAATGGCAGCCTTGAATTTTGTGTAAAAGAACAAGTCAAAATAATACGAACTCAATCACGATTTGATAATTTAGTTTTCTATGGGTTGAAAATAGCTGATGATATTATTGGGTATATGGTGATAGGGGAAAACTATTTATTCAGCTATTGCATAAATATAGCATATCGGACAAAAGTAGTGTTGATGGATTGGTGGGCTCAAGTCATTGATTTGTTTAAAGGCCATTTTGGAACATTCTTATATAAGAAAAATGATAGGGCACTTAGATTCATGATTAGAAATGGAATGGAGGTAATTGATGAAAAACCGAATTATGTCACTTTAATATATACAGGACCATGGCCGTTATCGTCCCCGCAGCAATAGGAGCAGTAGAGTTAGGATATGGGATTTATTCCAAAGCTCATGCCGCTAGTGAGGCTAAAAAGGCAGCACGACAGAGACCGGTATATCAAACGCCGCCACAAGCGACGAGTGAGTATAATCTTGCTGCGTCGGAACTGGCTAGAGGACTTTCGCCGGAAGCAGAACAAGCATATGAAACGAATCTGGATAAGGGATTCTCCACTTCTGTGGGGGCTATTGAGCGTTTAGGTGGAGGCCCAAACAATATTGCCGAAGTATACGATGCTACAGAACAAGGACGCCAAAATCTTGCTATGATGAAGGAACAACTTCGCATGGCGCAAGTTCAGCAAGTAGTAGGCGCGTCTAGGAATCTTCAAGAGCAATACGACAAAGAGTTCCAGATAAATGAATATGCACCTTATGTTGATAGAGTGGCCGCTATCGGACAAGAAAGGCAAGAATCGGCGAATATTGAGGCAATGGGTGTATCTACCTTGGGATCTGCCGCATCGTCGTGGGCAAATAGTCAACAATTCAAAAATTTCTTTAAGCCACAACAATCGTCAATATCTGTGCAGTCGACAGGACCAGTGACATCTACATCAGCCGCATCTTATTATTCAAGACAAGCCGGACCTGATTTGGGAATGCCTGCGCCAGGAACGTCGACAACACCAAGATTTAATTCCTTGGATGTATCCGGAAATGGCGATGACAATTATTTTAATACGTTACCTATTAACGAATAAATGGCAACGGGAAGCGAAATACTCTCATATAGGCCAGATGAACGCCTTGGTCTTGGAGCGAATCCAAGTACGCCCGCATTACCGGATCAGAATGCTTTAAATACAATCAATTCCACAGTTAGAGATATTATGCTATTAAACCAGCAAACTAACATGGAATTATTCAAACAAAAAGTACAGGATAGAGATCAATTACGCGCCCTCATTTATAATAACCAAGTTCAGACCGAGGAGATTGATCCGGCAGATCAAAAGCACTTTGACGAAGCCAAGCAAAATTCTATCGACGCCTTTGAAAAATGGGGCGGTGATATGAACGATACCAAAGGGTATGCGAAATATCAAGAGTCTATAAATAATCTTAGGGGGGTTGCAACCCATGCACAACTTCGATGGGCGCAACTTACTAAGATGAAACAAGATATAGCTCAAGAAACGCTCCCATGGAAGCGAAAAGATATGCAAGATTGGTATGACAAACAAAGTAATAAACCATTTTGGGCCCAAGTAGATCCATACCAACAAAGATTTGATTTTCAGGTAAAACCTATCTTAGATAATCTGAAAACAGGGCAAACTATTATACGTGGTGAAGATGGATTTTACTATAATCAAGGATATGCCGATTATGAAGCTACTCAAAAGGCAATGAATGCTACGTTTGCAGAAAACGGGCAAACAGCAGAAGACATGCGGCAACTATTTACGCGTATACAAAACTATACGCCGGCGGAACGAATCAAATTTGTAAACTCCATAAATTCCCAAATAGATAAATATAACGAAGCATGGGGAACAAAAAGCGGAAATGAGGCACAACACTTAAATGTTGATATGAGTACCGGACAGGCGGTTATTAATGAGGCTATACCGGATTTTGCTGCTAAATACACGCTTGCATCCCAAGAAAAATACGTATCTCAAATGCCTAATAAGGAAATGAATGATGCGTATTCTAAAAGAATGGATACTATGTTGAAAGGACAACAAGTAGCCATTGCGCAAGAACGAGCAAATATCGAAGCTAAAAAGCTAGGTATTGAAGGAGAGAAGGCGAGAGCCTACGTTGATTATATGGAAACAAGGGCCAATAAATTAAATAAGGATAACGCGCAAACCGTTACTGATATTGGTCAGCAAATGGATTCTTATATCAAGAATATACAAACCGTACCGGTTGGTCAAGACAAGGGTGGCTGGTTTGGTATAGGCAGTAAAAAAGGAACTCCACAAGACGCGGTTGTATTAAATGATCTTCCCCAATCCTATCAATACATAAGCGGACCTGTAATAAACTCAAAAGGGAAGGTTACGGTTCAGCAGATAAAACCATTTACAGCTACAGTAAATGGGAAAGATGTAAACTACTATATCCCGAAATATGTAGATCCTAATAGCGGCAAAGAGCTTACTAAGGATTTTTTGTTGCAAAAGTATAGTCAAATCAAAGATCAAGTTGGTACTTGGAATGACTATTTGAATCAATTGCAGAAAAAAGGTATTTTAGAATTAGTATTGAAGGGCCAAAATGGATCGGCCAATACCGCATCTATATTTTCTTCGGCTAAAACAATAGCGGAACAAGGCGGCAAAAAAGGAATGGAAAATATTGTAAATCCTCCTAACTCGGGAGCGACACAAGATGAAGACCAAACACCAGATGATGACCAATGAGTAAAGCAACTACAGACCCATTTTTATTAGGATTGGACGGACCCTCCGCACCACAGGAAAAAGTACGCGCTACTGCTAAAACGAAAACAAGCGGCGATCCTTATTTATTGGGAATGGGTGATAAAAAAAAAGTAGCTGGTGGGGAATCTTTTGGACAGCCATCCGCCGCACCTTCACCAATTCCTTCTACTTCTCAATCTCAATCAACATCCGAATCGGTAGACCAAGCGATGCAAAACTTCAATCAGAAGAAAGCAACGCCCGATGATATTAAAACTCTTTCACAAACTGATTTCGGGAAAGCCAATGGTCTAAATAATCTTGACGAAAAAGGATATGACCAATACGCCCGCGCCCATAATAACGGGACCCAAGTAGACTTAAAAAATTCCGTTCAAGACGTAACAAGCAAATATGGCGATCTTCTTTATTCGGTTCCTCAGAATACTAATGTCTCTGCCTTCGATGCCCAAATAGCAAAAGCGAACTCTGCTAAAAAGAATGGACTTATTCAAAAAGTTAGAACAGGAGACGTAGACGCTTCTGTAGACTTCAAAAAACAGGTTTTAAATAACCTTAATGGCCAACTAGCGGCATTACAACAACAAGCCCGTGAGCAAGGAGATTCACGTGGAACATTACCAGTCGTTCGGCCGGATCAATTCCGGACTTTACAAGACAACCAAAATCGTCAGGCCGATGATATAAAAGCCAAAATCGCCGATGTGTCTAAAACAATGGATTCCTGGGTAGATAACAATTTAGTCAAACAAGCAAAAGATAAGCCAGGAGGTATATATAGCAATGAAAACCTCATTTGGATAGGGCAACAAAGAAGAAAGATAAATGCCGCCGCTCCTAATCAGTTCGAGCATGAGGAACATATCCATGATCCGGAAGCCATCACGGAAAGAAATTATCTTGATCATAAAGAGGGACTACAATCAGCTATCCAAAATACATCAAAGGATTACGCTGGTCTCTATAAGGAATACGTTCGAACGGGCGACCCCACCACAAAAATCGCCTTAAATGATTACGGTCTTCGGCTTAATGGCCTTTTGGAACAATCGTCTAAATTGGATGAGCAATATTTGCCAGTTCAAATGTATAAGGTAGGGCGTATTCTTCAGGACAAAATAGCTGCAAATCATAACGCGTTTAATGTTCACATAAGCGAAGACGATATAGACGAGGCGGTAGATCAGTTAGATAAAGAATCTCCGGGATTTAAGAAAAACAATGAAGCAGTAATTGGCGCTATAAAACGGAAGGAAGAAACAAGCGGATGGGGGACTTTGCTTAATCCACTGGGGCCTACAAGTGCACTGGCTCCTAAATTTTTATCTCGTCAAGGACTTGTCGGCGGCATTGAAAGTGGGGCTCAATCCGGTCTTAAAGAAGTGGCACATGGCATTGAATCTTTATTAGGCAGAAGAACGGAAGCCGATCGTGCTGCCGATGAAATAAAGGAGCAATTCGAGCCCAAGACAGTAGGAACAGAACAGGAGGGGTTAACTAGAACAAAATTAGTTACAGGAGAGAACGGTGAATATTTTAGGGAAGTTAAAAACGAAAACTACAATAAATTTTTCAATTGGAATAGTGTCCTTCACGGAGTAGGACAGTTCACAGGAAACATGGCCGTTTATGGGGCTCTTACTGAAGGACTGGGGGATGTCGCTGGGCTGGCAGCCAAAGGCCCCGCCAAAATAATAAATGCCGTTGGTAAAGAAGTAAATGCCCAAGTGGCGGCCACATTAGGACAGGATGCAGAAGAGTTTCAGAAAATGGCCGAACCGTTTGCTATGAGTGTCCGAACAAAAAACACCGTTGGCTTGGTAGCATCTACTTACTTAATGAACTATGACAGTAATTTAGCTCAGATAGAAAAAGAGATTCCGGATCAATCTAACAACGCCGACTTCAAGCGTGGATTTGCCGCCAATATGCTTACATTGGCGCAGGCGGCCGCCATGAAAGTATTGCCTCCGAATGCTTTTATCAGAGATAGCTTTATGCGAGATGTAAAAACCGATGCGTTGAAAATATTATCGGAGGACGGTATTTTACAAAGAGGAATGACGAAAGACTTTTTAAAAAACTGGCTTAACAGAACAAAAGAGGCCGCTCTATCCTATGTAAAAACAGGAGCTAAAACAAACGCTGAAATGCTTATTATCAATCACTCGAATGCTATGATAAATTCGATGTTTGATGAAACTGGCGCCACTAAAAAGAATAATGTATATGAACAAGATTTAAATACAATAAAAGATGTAACGCTAGGAACATTGTTTTTAAATCTTCCGAAATTAGTACCAGAAAGTATGAAAACATTGCAACGAGATGCGTTGTATGATGCTGCCCTTCACAAAGATGAAAACATAGAGCGCATCCGTGGGTTGATGGAATCTGGTGATATGGACGAGGCACGGGGAAACGGAATTATCAAACTATTGAATACCGCCGAAAAGCATATGCCTACGGCTTTCTTCGGACGTAATGATGATGGTACCCCATTTAGTGCTAATCAGACAAAAAGGTCTTTATTCAATTTGGTTAGTAAGGATGCACTTGAATCGTATCTTAAAGATCATCCTGATGACGAGGAAGCCAAAAAAGCGCTTGCTGGCGTAAATAAATCACTAAAAGATTTATCGACAGAAACGCCATATGAAAGGATTAACGATAGCGAAACATTAAAGGCTATCGGCGTTAAAGATGCTAGTGAAATTGATCCTAAGCAAGAATATACTTTTGAGCTCATAGAAAAGCCAATAGGGTTTAGTAAGCCTGAGGTGACCGAAAAAAAAGATGAAGATGGAAATGTAACCGGATACGAAGTAAAAGCAACTGGTGCAAAAATATTGGAACACCTACCCAATTCAGAAATAAATGAAAAAGACAATCAAGCCGCCGATGCTGAAGCTAAAAAAGCCGAAGGTACCACACCTTCCGAAGCTGAAGGTGCCAAAACCGTCCAACAGGAGTCACAAGTAAACCCTTCATATGAAAAAAATGATGAAAGGGAACACCGTGGCAGCGAAGAACGTGGAGTCCAAGAAACACCCCAAACCGGTGAAAGGAACCGGGAGCAAGATGAAGAACATCAAGGGGGTGTACAAGACGACACGGACAACGGGCCCGTAGGTTCCAACCAAAGCGATCAAAATGAGAAGCCGATGCCTGAGCAATCGGGCTCGGTTTCTTTTGAAGATGATGCACGTGAAATGAGAGACAACCACGCAGAAGCACTACGCATGATCGAAAGAAAAGATGATCGAATATCATCCTACGATTTAGCTAATCCCGATAAGGTCAAGGAGTCTGTCTTAAAGAATATCGCAGCTAAGGAAAAAGCCCACGAACAATTGACAGATGCTGAACGACAAATAGCTGAAAAGCGACGCGGAGACATAGACGAAATAAAGATTAACGATCAAGAAGAAAAACTACCCAAGAAAACCACCCAGGAAGAAACAAAAAGAGCAGAAGATTTAAGAAATAGGATTAAATTGATTGATAAATTTGGAATTGATGATGTTGTTAAAAGAGCTATTGATAATGGAATAGTAAAACGCGACTGTTCATGATTAAAATAGTAAAGTATCTTTTGTGGGCTTCGTTTCTTGGGACATTCGGGGAGAGTATGATAACACCAATCGTCTCTCTATTTAATGAAAAGGTGGGAGGCAATGTATTGGATGCCGGAATAGGATTTGCTCTTTTTTCAATCTTTACTGGTATTGTAGTTGTTATTAGTGGAAAAATAAAGTGGTTCAGTAACAATACTCACGGAATAGTTTTTTGGGGATTTTTGTTTGCCGCCATAGGAGATTTTTCATTCTATTTTGTGCATAATGTATTAACATTATATGCTGTTCAAATACTGAATGGTATTTCTGTGGGACTATTAAACCCGGCATGGGAAGCGTTATATACTAAAAGCATGAAGGATGGGGAAGAGCATGAATTATGGTCTTTGTGGGGTGGTGGCGCCAGCATAAGTACTGGTATAGCGGCTCTGGCCGGGGCAGTTATAGCAAATATTTTTGGTTTTAAAACAATGTTTTTATGTACGACTGCTATAAATGGTGCGGCATGTATATTTGCATATTGGGTTTTTAAAAGTAGAAAAGATGGATTACAAACCTATAAGTGAAGTTAGGTGGCTAGTATATGATTACGGCGATTATATTTCAGTAGCACAAAAACTTGCTGAAATGTCTGCTGTAGTTTACTATTTTAATCCGTCGATCATAACAATGTTCCCTGACCATAAACCAAGAGATATTGGTAGAAATGTTCCGGGCATTATTAAAATAAAAGCATACGAGCCTTACATAGACAATTTCGATGCAGTATATTTTACAAATGTTCACGAGCCTGATAAACAAATTGATTTTATAAAAAGAGGCAAGTTTGTTTTTGGATGCGGTCGCGGTGGTCGCCTAGAGTTGGATAGAGGGTATCTTAGACGTGTCATGGCAGAAGTGGGACTTCCTATAATCCCATATACAGAAGCATATGGTCTTGATGAATTAGAAGCCGTTTTAAAAGATAATGAAGATGTATGGGTAAAATCAGAATTGCGGGGAGACATGGAAACATGGCATTCTTGGGATTATGAAACATCAAAGGATGAGATAACTGATATGCGGTCGAATTTGACTGCTTATAGTCAACAGGAGCGATATACTGTAGAGCAATCTATGAAAAGCATTGGGGAAATAGGATACGATGGATTTTGTGTTGATGGGCTTTTCCCTAAAAAATGTTTAAGCGGGCCAGAAATAAAAGATTTGGGATATGTAGGTATGGTGATGGATTATAAATCATTGCCTAAGCAGGTGAAAAATGTAAACGACAAATTATCAGATATATTAAGAGAACATCGGTATCGCGGCGCCTTTTCAACAGAAGTTATGATTCCCGAGAATCTAAAAGGATATTTGACGGATATAACAGCTAGACACCCTCAGCCCCCAAGTGATTTGTATATTGAGATGATTAAGGACTATGCTGATGTGGCATGGAAAATCGCTCAAGGAATTGTCCCAGAAATAGAATATCAATATAAATATGGTGTTCAACTTATCATAAAATCAGATATTGCAAGAAATAGATCAATCCCAATTCGGATCCCAGAAGAGTATAAAAAGTATGTCAAGATAAAGAATTTGGTTATTGCTGATAATGGCTTATCTTATTATACATATCAGGGATTAGATATGCAAGAAATAGGTAGCGTAATAGGGATGGATAATTCTTTAAAGGGAGCAATGAAAATGGCGGAAGAAATAGCGGGATCATTGAAAGGATTGGATATAAAGATTAAAACCGATTGTCTTGGTTCGGCGATGAAACAACTTGAAAAAATTAAAAAAGCGGGAATTAATTATTTCTCCTAATGGCCGATAATTGCACATATACATATAAAAACCCAGATGGGGAAGAAAAGAAATTTGATGATAAAGACGAACTGTATCGCCATTTATTATCCGATGAAGTTCAGCCCGAACACATTTTATCACGTATAAAACCAGAAAATTATGCCACTCCCAAAGGCCAAGGGCCACAGCAAGAAAGCGATCAACAAACAGGTGTCGAAGAACATCCAGGAACTGGAACACCACGGGAAGAAAAAGCGTCCACTGAAACAGGAGATAGCAATCGCGGAGGCGACGGCGAGGGGACGCGGAAAGAAAAAGAAATAGCTGATCGTGACCGTACGGTAGGGATTAAAAATGCCGCCGTAAATGAAGATCGTGCGGCTCGTGGATTAAAACCCGTTATAAAAGCGGCTCGTAAAAGATTCGGTCAAGTCTGGGAAGAGGTCCGAGCTCATGTTATTCAAGGTACAGCAGATCCCCGAGCCTTCGTAAACAATTTAGCAGAACGTTTTAAAGCAAATGAACGTTTCGGTGTTACCGATTACGATAATGCGTTGGTTTTGATGGATCGAATCGATCTGACAAATCAACGCATTAATGCAATTGATGACTATGAAAAAGCCGTAAAGTCAGGAAATGATATGCTTGAAGCGGTATCATGGCAAAGACTTCAAGAAATAGAGGGAAAATTACAGCAAAATGATGAGGTAGCCGATAAAATGGGTACCGTTGCATCCCTCGCTTTGGGCACTCGACGAGCAATGGCCAATTTAGATTTTTCACTTGCTCAAATGAAAAAAGAGATAGGAGTTTATTATCCGGGTGGTATAGTACCTCCTGAAATGCAAAAACGTCTCGAACAGATAGAAAAGCAACACCAAGAAGCGCTTGCCAAACTTCAGGAATACGAGGAAAAGTGGAAACAGCAACAGGCCGAAAAGCAATTTACTGACGAGGTAAATAAGAATAAAAAGACTACAAGTTCGGCATCTAAGCCCGGACCTAAACCTAAAAATCAAAAAGCTACTGGTAAGGAATTGGCCGACCGCATTCGCGCGATACGGCCGCGAACAGACATTGCCCAATCCAATATATTTGGTTTGGGCATAGCTCTTTATGATACCGCATTAGTGATAGCCGCAAATGTTGTAGAAGGAGGAGGCAAATTAGTAGACGCCATTCAGGCGGCCGTAGACCATATAAAGAAAAATGGGGGCTTTCCATCCAAAGAAGAGGAAGATAACTTTAGGGCTCACTTAAATGGAATAGATGCTCCCGAAGAACAGGATCGGAAAGAATACCTAACCAATAAAATATCCGAACTAGCAAAGAATAGTAATGCAGAAACTGTCCAAAAGGACATGATTACGCCGATTCGGCAATTAATCAACCAATATGCCAAAGAAGGACATACCGATTTTCAGACAGTTTTGGAAAAAGTACATCAAGATTTAAAGGGGAGCTTCGGTAATCTTACTCAAGAGGATTTAAGAGATGCATATTCTGGCTATGGAGATTCGAAGTTAGAGACTAAGACGGAATTGCAAAAGAAGCTGGCAAAATGGAAGCAGGAAGCAATCCAATGGGCACAAATGCAACAAATCCTCGCAGATGAAAAACCATCAAAAAAGAAAGGAGGAGCGCCCAATCCCGAGATGGACAAAAAGAGAGCGCAACTAGAAAAGAGAATGCGCGAAGCCGGAATTACTTGGGAAAATGCCCCTAACACAGAAGAGGAGAAGAATAAAAGGGCTCTTGATTCTTTAAAGACGCGAATAAAAAATCAAATCGACCAATTAACTCAAGCCATTGAAAACAGAAGACCATTAGCAAAATCCGGGAAAATACAATTGGATGAAGAGGCTAAAAACATGATTAAGCAACGCGACGCGCTTAAGGAAACGCTTAATTCTATTCTAGGCAAAGAAGATAAAAAAACTCTTTCTGATAAAGACCGGATTGAACGAGCTCAAAAGGCACTCGAAAAGCAAATAGCCTCCCTCGAAGATGATATTAAAGCTATTCATGATAATACATATCAAGGTAAATCCAAACCCAAAAAACTTCCATTTAATTCTACCCTGGAATTGCTTCGGGGACGTAAAGAAGCCTTGCAAGAACTCAAAAGAAAATTAGTCATTGATTATGATCCAAACTCTAATCAATCTACGATAGCTCTTGAAAAATATAAAGATGGATTAAGGAATAAAATCCTTGATTTCTCCCAGAGGATGGAAAATAATGACTTTGAGGATAAGCCTAATAAGCCAGCATTCCAAACTGATGCAGAAGCTAAAAAATTGGAACTACAATTAAAACAAGCCCAAAGTGCATTTGCTCAAGAAAAATTAAAAGCTCAAAAAGACAATCAAACACGGCTGCAAAAGATTTATAAAAAAATAGTTCAAATTAAGAGATTTGGTATCCTCTTCAATTTTCCCATTTTGGGTAAAATAGCGATGCAGAATATATACAGAACTGTTTTTAATCCGGTTGAAGAATTAATTGGCGCTGGGGCAACCATGCTTATCCCTGGCGTTAAGTATATATCTGAACGAGCCCCAAGAGAAGGGGGTGGACTCAATATTAAAGCGGAATCGTCGGCATTGCAAGAATGGGCTAAAGCCGATACATGGAAAGATGCATTGAACGTGTTAAAGACGGGACAATCAGAACTAGATCACATGTTCGGAAAACACACATCTATGCCCCCTGAAATGTTAGAAATATGGGGACATCTGCACGGAGCGCTTCAAACACCTGTTCGAAGGGCCGAATTTGCGCGTTCATATCAAAAAAGAATGGATTATGCCATTTCGAAGGGCGCAGATCCGTCTGATGAATTAACTCAATTAACTGCTCAATCTAAGGCGTTTGAGGATGCCAATAGGGCTGTATTCTTACAAAAGAATATCATTGCCGATTGGATTAATAAAGTATTAGGAAGCGCCGAAAGAAGCGATAATCCATTTAAGAATTTGGCAGCATTTGCCGGTCGGTATTTTGTGCCATTCACAAAACTACCGGCCAATGTTATTAGGGAATCGGCTAATTATTATCTTGGCATTCCCCGCGTCGCTATAGAGAGCATTATAAGAACATTAAGAGGCTCTTGGAAAGATCTTTCGGAAGACCAAGCAGATAGCTTAATGCGCAGCCTTAAAAAGGGCTCAATAGGTGCAGCAATGTTTACTATTGGTTTTACTATGTCAAATTCTTTTGGTGGCATATACAGAGGAAAACAGAAGAAAGAAGATGGAGATTTGGATATAGGAGAAATGCAGATAGGCGATGTGACATTGCCTAAATGGGTCTCTTGGTCACCATTTTTTATGATGGCTCAATTTGGAGCAACCGCACGAAAGGTAATGGAACGGGATATTTCACAAGGCGATGAAAGCGGGTCGGCACTTACTGACGGAATAGTAAAATCAAGTCGAGGCCTTTTTGGTGAAGCGCCGCTATTCAATCAAGTAGATGAAGTTGAACGCGCTTTAGACTCAAAGGATTTTGCTAATCAATTATTGTATCCTGAACTTCTAAGCCCTATTCCAGGAATAATACCAACCATAGCACGGCAAATGGATAAGGACGAAAGCGGTAATATAATTAAAAGGTCTCCATCTGGACTAGGAGAACAATTTGAATATAGAATCCCTGGATTGCGTGAAAATGTTCCAACGGCTGAAGAAAGGAAGGAAATGCGGGCGGAAGAAAAAGAAAAACAGGAAGAAGGGCAATGACATCAATATATGAACAGATAGAATCATCGAAGGATGATAATATACTTTCGGTTTTACGGAAGGCCAATTTAATGCCTATATTTCAAGGATTATTTACAGTATTTCCTGGCAAAGCGGAGAAGATAATCCGGTATATTATTTATTGCTATAGTGTAGAATCTCCAAAGGTTGTTTTTGGCGGCGAATGGCGCCGAATGAAAGGAGATATTTATAGGGAATTAAGGCTACCAGATAGTGATTATGAGTTTGTGGTAGACTTAAAAAGCGAAGATATTGTAGGAGTGATAAAAATGTGGTTAGAATATCAGGATGAAGAGGCATTTTCTACTTACTGTATGCTATGTGATTTAATCGTAGAAAATAGGATAGCCGCTAATTCAAGTGTACGTAAGGCGTCAGGTGAAATAGACTATGACCAAAAACGAAAATGTGCGGAATCTGCTATTGATCTATTGGCAAAAAAAACTGAGTTTGAGCAACGGTTAATTCAAAATCACGACAAGTTTAAAGGAGTTCCTGAAGTTCAAAAAATAATGAATAAAAAGAGAAATGTTACCGGCCCCGAGGCATATTCGCCGACCGTACGGGTTCCGGTTGTTGCTTCTGTGGACGAAGATGCTGCATAATTGCTCGGTAAATATCGGCATCTTTTAAGGATTCGTCCGGTGTTAGGAGTATCGTTAAATATGTATCCATACATAATAAGCAATAACCAAAGGCCATCGCTAAGTCATATTTTTTCGTGTCTTCTGGATTAAACTCCATTAACTGATTGATAAGACGTTCGCTTTTAATAGTTCTTCCGTAGTTTTTGTCTGTTTCTGCGCCTGGATTTAAGTATGCCTTAATGATACGGACCAATGTTTCAAGCATTTCCTTGATAGCGCCATTTGCCGTAGTCCGGATCAATTGATATTCTAGTCCTGGACGCCACATACATAATGCGCCCGTTTCTTTATTTCGAACAATCATATATCTACCTAATCCTTCCTCTATAAGCATTGTAGCCACATGTGGGGCGTTGGCTTCCACAATAACTAATTTGCCATAATAGATTATTTCTTTTACCATGTCCTCATAGGCCTCTTGCGGTGATTCGGGCCTATAGAAATATTCTGATATGATAATTTTGGATGCAATACGTTTAAATCCAGCATCTAAAATCTCATCCGGCATATTCATGGTGTAAGAGGCGTTTTTAGAGCCTTCTATAATCTCGGAACCTGCCGCATACTGGGTCGGGTCCATACCTCCCACATGCACAAAACGTTCTGGAGCTTTTAAATTTCCATGATCGTCTCGCCCCTGCTTTAGAGCCAAATTTCTAGCAGATGGATGGAGAGATTCATATATGCGGACGCGACCTTGCTCACCTTGTAATTTCTGTAGTTCAGTGAGAGGCACCCATTTTACATTGGTGAACTGCCCTTTGGGGCGCTTATCCATTTTACCTATATTCCACAATTCAATATCCCAATCAAATCGCCCATCTTCGTATTGGTTGCCTGGGAAAGACTCAATATCTGATAATATATCCGCCAAAAGAACGTTATCGTATGTACTACCGGCACCGGCTGGCATCCAGGCTTCTTTTTTAGTAGTAGCATATTGTCTAGTGATTGCTTGGAGAGCTCTTTTATTATCATAGACTCGGCGCCGTTCTATCGATATTTCATCCCATGCTCTTTTTTCGTCGCATTTCCCATATTTATTAAAGGCGCCCTCCCACGAACAATAGGATGGGATATGATGACAAATCATGCCGGTTTTAGTCTGTCCTTTAGACCATTCTTGTACTGTTTTAAGCTCAGAATCAAAGAATATTTTACGTGCTTCGAGAAAAGACTTTGTGTCTTCATCCGGGGTATAAGAAGTCAGTAGTGCTATGCCATTTTTCTTGCTTTGGATCTTTATAGCCTGAGAGTTTGTGCGCCAAATTTCTTCGGGAGATTCCTCGTATTTGGGAAACTCGTCACACCATATTTTTTTCATGACCGCGACGTCAAATGCTTTTGGACGAGTTGGCACACAAAATATACTTGTGTTAAGGTCGGCCATCGGATCGACATATATGCCCTTCTTGTTTTTAGCATTTGTGAAGGCGTTCCCTAAGATAATGGAGCCGTCCATCGGTGCGAGACTCTTAATAGACGGTCTTAAAGGCAAAGGCAATCCTTCGAAGGAGTAAAGGAAATAATCCCGGAATGTTTTGGCGCATAGTTTCTGGTCTATGTTCATCGCGCCTAAATTATAATTCCGAAATAGAGTTCCCTCATTGAGGTATGGACCAGACCACACTAGATTTGTAATGCCTGTTTTCTTTGCTTTGGATATATCAAGCCCTATAATGTGCGGCGACCATTCGCAATGATTGATAAGAAGCATGAAGTCGCACTGAAATTCCCGGAAGTCACCGTAGTCGCCTAATCCATCATGTCGCTGCATCCGACCCCATTGCAGCACAAAATAATAGTGGTTGGGTATATAAGTTAATACGCCGCCATTGTTCATCCAGATGCCTGCCGTACGCCTTAATGTTTCACGCTTATAGATACGATCTACGTATTCGGAGTCTTCTTTGTTAACTGATAGCAATTTCCCGGTATTGTCGTCGCGTCGGGTGCTATCAGCATACATCTCAGTTATGTAAGGTTGAAAATCTAGCCATACATCCCGAATAGAAGTATCGCGACGCCAGTAAGCGTCCTCTTTTTTGTTATCCACAAAAAGAACTTCCCGGCGATCTTTTGGAGGTGCAGGGAGAGTAATTATATGTTCTCCAACAGTTACCGTTTTACTAAACTCTAAACCAACCATTAATGAAAGGTACAAAAAAGGGCCCAAAGTAGATACTTCGGGCCGAACTCTTGCTTGCAGTTGTCTTAAAAACTAAGACATCATATCAACCGACTTGTATTGGGGAAATACTCTAAAATAATGGTCGTAGTTTATTTCCCTTCCAATATGATAAGAATGGCCATTATATTGGATAGCTGCCATCGGAAGACACATTTTGAATACGCCAAAGTGCTTTTTACTAATAGCGTCCGCCCATTTAATATGACCTTTCTGACGGCACTTATTTTCGATCATTTTTGCTCTATGCTCTCGAGCAGACATAGACCGGTCAATATCAATGTCGTCATTTGAAGATAGGAATCTATCATAGAATCGACTGTGAACAATATATAAGTGCATTCCGGCCCAGTCTGTTAACCGCCCTTCTGTATCTGGCGGTGTCATAGCCTGGGAAATGCCGCCCAAATAAATATCGAAATCACAAGGAATATTATCTAAAAAATGCTGCCACGCACCCCTATCACACCATTTAATATCATCCTCTGCGATACAGACCATTTCAAGTCCTTTATCTTTTGCCCATTGGACTATTTTTTTGTGTGACCGATTGATACGAATGTGAACAGCCAATGTTGGATCATCAATGCCATCCCAAAACTTGAAAAGACATCCTTCTTTTCTCATTTCTTGGATAGTCCTACTTCGGCGAGGCTTCGGTTCCTGTTCCGGCTTGTTGATTATATTGATAAACATCTGTTAATCTATTTGCTTCAAGAATAGGTAAACCAAGTTGTTGTGATGGAACGTAAATTACTGATTTATCTTGATTTTCCATGTTGTTGACCCATAGCCATTGTATATATCGTTCGCTAAGGGATGCTCCGATTATTTGATTACTTCGACTAATCCCAAGTGCTCTAACAGTATCAGATCCCCTTTCAAATTGCGCCGCTTCCATCTTAGCTTGACTTTGCACAACTTGAATTTGCCTATTTTTTTCGGCTCGTTGATATTCGGCCTCACCGGTCATACGTGCATTATATACGCGCCAAGCAGGGTATCCCCAACATCCACCACCCAAAATAATAACAATGAATGCAAGGATAACTATTAATCGACCATTTGAAATAGACTTATTATTTTGTATTGGCATATAGTATTAGTTTTGCGCCTGTAAATTTATCCATTGTTCAAAAGGTTCCGGCGTTTTCAGATATTGGGAAATGACTTCGATCATTTTTACGCGACAAGACCATCGTACATTATCCTCAGTTATATCTGGATGCTTTGACATGTCGAAGCCTATTTCGACCGGCTGATTAACGCCCAATGTGAATGAAAATCCATCATCGGTCTTTTTGAATACTGGGGCTATGCCGGTAATGTCGTAAATGGCCTTATCTAAAATTGCAGTTGTAATCATACTTAATTAATTTTTTCATGAAAGGTAATCTTCATGTCAGCCTCTTTTCTGTTCATGAGTGTACAAAACAACTTACAACCAGACGCGGCCAAGTGATTTAATATTGCCACGGCTTCACTTCCAAGTACCCCCAAATTGTCAACCAGTACGAATCGAGTATTACTCGCCTCCCATATCCGGAGGAATAAAGACCATAACTCAGATTCGGATAATTGAGCTAAATTCTTGCCATGAAGATATACCCCTACCTCTTTACCTTCGATAGAATCAGTGGCTATAACTTCCAGGCCTTCGATATTGGGCATTCCCTTTTTACCCAATTCCAAAATTTGATTGTTAAGGTCGTCTTTCAGGCCGTCCGCTTTAGCGACTAGGGTCTCGTATTCCTCCAGTTCTTTTTTCCGTTGTTGAACCGTTTGCCATGCGGCCTGTTGGGACAAATATCTGTCTATGGTGCGATATTCTTCTAATGCGGTATTGTATTTTTCTACACTTCCCTTATTTTGTTCGAGGAAGTCTTTCCCTTTTCCTATCGATTCGGTAGTTGTTTGCAATTCCTGTTTTTTCAATATAAGACGTGCTTCCATATCAGCAATTTCAGATTGAATATTCTTCTCGGTTTGCTGAAGAGTCTCGACACGGGTAATAGCGGCAGCATACTGATTCTTATTAATCTCGCATTCTTTCAATTTTGCCGCTGCTGCCTCAGAAGATTTTTGTTCTTTATATTTTTCTTCCGATTGTTCCCAATTAAGATACATTTCATCGGCTTCCAATATTTTTTTGATAGAATTATATGCAGAATTAGCCTCGGTCCGCGCCTTAGTGGCGGATTTAAGTTTTTCCTTTAATTCTGTTTCTTCATTTTCTACGTCTTCCGATACTGTAAGGGCTTTACGAATTTCCCTTACTTGATCAGCGCCCTTTTTGTCTTTTAAGGACATGGGAGAAACACCCACATGACCGATAAGACGTTGTAGTGTAGCTACCGGCTCGCTTACTGGAAGCCAATATGGTTTACCACCGACTTCTGCAAACTTCGTTAATTCAAATTTGCTTTTAGTGGCATTTACTCGGTACTTGTCTGGGCCATCCTCAAATTCAAGGCCGGCTTTTAATTTACCGTCGGTCAGATTTACAAGGTCCTTATCTTTGACATTGAAGTTAACGCCAAAGGTATACATAAGGCTATGGAGCCAAGATGTTTTACCAGTCCCTTGATCGCCCTCAGCGATAGCTATGTTTTTCCCTTCGGGAAGAGAAATGACTATGGGGCGACTTTTGTCTATACCCCCAAACGATTCTACAGAAGTAGATACAAGCGTAAGTCTGTTTGTTGACATGATATATTTAGTTTTAACTTAAAATATTTTTATATCCTAAAGCAGGAAGATAACTGCTTGTCAAAAAATCCATATTAGATAAACCTGTATAGGAGAACTCTAATGATACTTCGTCTGGAATATTTTGATCGGTTTGTTGATTAATTAATTTTAGTAATTCGATTCTATCAAAGGACTCGACATACTTAGCAAATTCGAGATGCCTTTCTACAGATTTTTTATTTATTTTCATAAAAATTGTTTTTTAGTCCTCATCTGTTTCATCGGTCATTATTCCTGCGATTTTTCCAAGATCTACAAGATCATCCCAGTGAGGAAATGTCTTTTTTGCTTCAAATATGATTTCCTTATTTTGCTTGGTCATATTATCGCAGTTAACACAGCGTTTGTAGACGCGGTTTATCTGACCTACGAATTTGGCGTATTTCGTTCTGAAATCTTCTGGTGTCTTGAATCCGTAACACATTTCCAAATAAGGGCTCCATTCGATTTTTTTATTAAGCGAAAAGGTGCAGGCATCATCATCAAAGAGTATCGGTTCTTCTGGCGGCGGTTGAATCTTCTGCACGTATAAATCCGTCATTGTTTCTACATCTTTGGTATATGTAGCCTGTAGTGCGGCGTTCTCATGATCTACTAAAAACTCTTGGATGCGCATATCATCACGGCAGATATAGCCTAATTTGGCCATTTGCTCAAATCCTTTGGCATAGTGGAAGGTTTGGATTTCATGAGTTTTATAGCCACATCCAGCCCGTTCCCTAAGATCGAATACAAAGGAGGATACGGATTTTAACTCAAAAACGTATTCTTTCAGCACTATACCGGCGTAGGCTTCCCTCATTTGGGAAAGCATGATAAAACATCGCTCTTTGGTGCGAGGCGGCAGAAAGGCTTTATTTAAGTGATTTTCGGCAGCATCAAAATCTAGTTCTGTTCCGCCTACTATAAAATCACTTTCCCCAGATACCGGAATACATCCTGACAATGCGTATTTTACTTTGCGGTGATGTTCTTTAAGAAGCCCGAGTCGGATAAAAACATCTTTGATAATTTGTTCTAGGAGCGTACCCCCTTCAAATTTGCGCTCAGATCGACCAGTAGGAGGGTTTGTATATTTTGTGCCGAGCATTTTTAAGTACCTGTCGAGAAAGGCTCCACACAACTCGGAGGCATACATATAGTCGCGCGGGCGAACTTCTTTTTCTGGCAATAGATCGTAGCTTTTGTTCCAAACTCCAGCTAATGTCCAATGGATTGACATGAGTATTATTTTGTGGTTTTAAGAGACATCAAAAAGGCAAATCAGACAAATCTGGATTATCGGGCGCTACATAGGCGCCAGTATTAACGGTTGAGTTTCCCGTATTATTGTTTTGCGTAGATTGATTTTCTGATTTATTGCCCAGTAGTTGTATCGAAATGATGCGGCATACCATATTGGAATTTACTTTTCCGTCTTTGTCCCATTGCCGGATACCTGGAATCCCCTCTACATATATTTGTGTGCCCTTCTTTAGGTACGGAACTATGGTGGTTTTATCTGTCCACCAATTGCATTCTATCCAGGTTGTCGACTGTTTTTCGATCCCGCTGGAATCGCGGTATTTTTCGGTATGTGCAAGGCTGAAGTTTATGACTTTTTTTCCATTTACTTCTCGCACTATAGCGTCTTGGCCTAAATGGCCGATGGCCGTCATTTTTAACATTATTGATTTTTTATATTTTGGTCGTAGAAATTTTTCCATTCATCATCTATATTCATTTGGGCATCAAATTCGCTTTGCGCTTTTCTTTTTCTATGTTTGAATCCATGCGGGTCTGAAATCAGATTGATAATCCGCCGAATGAGAAGGACGACCATTACCAAACAGATTAAACAAAAGGCAACTATTGCAGCTATTTTCATACTTTAAAATTTCACTTTGAATAAAGTATACCCTTCTTTTTCTTCAGTTGAAACCCAAGTGAATTTGCAATTATTTAATCCATCGGTAGATTCATCTCGTCCTTTTTGGAGTAAAGCAATGTTTTTAGGAAAATGGATAGGATCGTAATGTCGTGCATGATCGTCGCAATCATAGAAACAGGTACGGCGTTCTATCGCATATCCCTTTTTTATCAGATTATTGCGCATCTCATCGTCCTCGGCATTGCGGCTCCAAAATTCATTACTCCATCCATTAGATCGTTCCATTTGATCGGCTGTTATCAAACAGACGCCGCCAAAAAAATCTGGATAAGGTAATTGAAATTGAAACTGAGAGGCATGAGTGCATAAGTGAACGGGATTTGAAGGATATTTTAAGTATTCACCTTTGTATTTTTCGACAACATACATATCTACGTCGTGATATGCTGCGTAGTTGTATTCATGACCACGCAATAAAAAACAAGCATTAAAAAGTCGAGCCCTATTAAATGGTTTATCATCGAATTGTTCGACTACGAATATTGGAACTCTTGGAAATAAAGTATTGTAGTGAGGAACAAACTTTGCTAAGTGTTCCTCTCTTTTACGATAAGGGACTATAAAACAAAATGGGTGCTCATTCATAATTTCTGCTTTAAAGCTAGTTCATAAATCTTTTGAATCCTGGCTTGATTTGACTCACTTTTATCTCTACTCATCCATGAATGATAACATATAGTTTGTCCATGAGCCCCCTTTATTGCTGTTGTTAATCCGTCTCCTAATGTTTCACCATTTAGGTATAATGGCACTCCTATAGTTACTAGCCAATAGAACAGTCCGTTGAATGGCTCGCCGTGTCCATGATTATAATTGCCCGTAAGAAAATATGGTTTATAGCGATCCATCGAAGGATCGAAATCAAATTTATCTATTTCATCCCAACTAAGTTCTCCTTTGGCTTTTTTTATCTTATCACAGTCAAAAATGACAAACGATGGATTTGCTGAAATAAAGCTCCAAGAACGATGTGGGATTGTTGCGCCGTCTGGAACACCACAAAATATAAAATTACTATGTGATAGATGCGTCGCCAACCATTGAACGGCGCTCCATTGGGTTATAAAGGCGTCTTCATCACAAATAAGTAACATGCCATCCGTCATATCGATGGCATCATGTAAGAAGGTTGCGGCCCCTGTCCAATCATCATAGGCGGTATGGGCTATACATTCGACACTTTCTGGAATAAAAGAACGCATCTTTTCGTACAATTCTGGATTGCAAGACCGAGTTCGGACAGTAAGTCTCATTTGTGACTGATTATTGCCGTAACGCTATCATGGAATACGTTAGGGTCTTTGTGATAAATATCTACGTCGTAGTGTTGGTTAATAATATTCTTTAGCCAATCATAAGTAGTAATTGGTGAATTTACATATGCCGATAAAAAGGAAGTATGTATATCTTCCATTATGTAGAGTCCAGTAAATTTAAGTAATCTGCTTAAATACAAGAAAGTTGTTTGTTGATCTTGCGTCATGTGACTGCCGTCGTCAATTATCAGATCGAATTTTATGTCTTTTATTTGATGATAAAATTGAGTAGTTGTTGCATCCCCTCGCAGTGTCACAACACCTGGAATATCGAAAGAAGGATTGATGTCCACTCCAATCACGATGGCATTTGGGAAAAACTCATGCCATGCGCGCAAACTCGCCCCATCTTTTATGCCAACTTCCAAGATAGTTTTTGGATGAAATTGAAGTTTGTTAAATTCCCGTTCATAGAAATCGGTAAAGCCGTGATAGGTGGCTTTATCGGTTCCGTGTTTAATGCCTATTTCAGTTAATGTCATAGGAAAAATCAATTATTCCGGTTCCTGTAATATGCCCTAAATGGCTTATATCTGCTTTCCGTGGATGATCAATACTATTCCAAAATTCTTTCATTGCGTTGTTATAATAAATGTCATCATATATAAGAAGACCGACCCAGTTCCATTTTTTAAGAACTTCAAAAAGTTCTTTTTCCATTTTACCATTATGCCACGTATCACAAAAAATTATATCGGCATACAATAAAAAAGCCGCATCGGGTAAGGCGTCTTCATCATTTACTAAAAGAAACCTAATGTTTTTAGATGAACTCAAAGGGGCTTTCCATTGTAAATAGCGAAAATCTGTATCAAATGACGAAAGATAGATAGATGGGTTGACGGCTAGACACGCAGCAGAAAGTCCTTGATAGGTTCCTAATTCAATTATACTACTACTTGTTCCATTTCTTTCTGCCTGAAGACTAAGCCACACTAACAATCTATAATGATCGATTCCACTTTTATTTAGTAAATATTCGCGTTCGGGTATTGCCGGGAATTGCTCATAAATTGGCATCATATCTATATCGTCCAATTCTGCATTTGTTAGTTGTAATATTTTTTCAAGCATAAAAAATGATTAATGGCGAATTTCTCGCCCATTGCCGCCGATGTGTTTGACATATCCCTGTCTTGTGATAGCCGCTTGGTATCCGGCGGCTGCATAGAATTGCCCTATCTTTATCTCCGATTCCCATGGTCTTGTCGGTTCGAATTTGGCAAGTTTACCATATCCGCCACTCAAATCATAATCTACACGACGTCGTAAGCCAGGATTAAAACTAAACCCGCGCCACATAGGGCTATATTCAAGGCTCATCATATCATATGATAAATTGAATATTTTGGTGATCGGATGTTGATTGGTATCGGTTTGTTCTCTGAGCCAACATTGAATCACCTTTATCCTTTTTTCTTCAGCATCTTTAAGAACTCGTAGGCTTTCTTCTATAAAACCTGGACGGTAAAACTCCCAATCGTCTTCCAAGGTAAAGACATAATCTGTTGTTGTTTGATCCCACAAACTGTCAATCGATGCTATTTGTCCACGGCGTTCTGGCGGCATTAGCCACCATATAGACGGCAAAAGCAGATTATTGTTTTGATTGAATTTTACTTGGAGTGAAGAAAGATGTTTTTTTTGATCTTCCGAAAGATTGAGCCAACCGTAATCATCTAATATGATGAAGTTTCCTAAATCCTGATATGTATTATACCGAAAAAAAGAATCCAGTGTTCTTTCTAAAAGATCAAACCGGTTATAGCTTGTGAGAATAACATCTATCTTCATGCTAATCCTTTTTGAAGAAATTGGCAATTTGATTTTCTGTCACTTCGTTATCTAGGATGCGCAATAAAAAATTGTATGCTTTTAGCTTATGCTCAGGCATAAGAACTGGTTCTTCTGATGTATCTACAGCCTTGCGGAATTTCTTCAATTCTTTTAGGCTATTAGGACCTTCCTGGACTGTTTTAGCTGTTATGGCGGCGCGCTTAGGAGTTTTACGATTCTGTTCCTGACCGACTGTATAGAGCACGGTTTGAGGCTCCTTGACATCATCCTTGGGGTCAAATTTACCACCGTTATAATCTTCTAAGAAAGCATCTACAAGACCTTCGCGAATACGGGAAATGGCAAATGTTGCCGAAATAGCGTTCGAGGCAACAAGAGCTTTAATTTGTTCGGGCGCGCCGTTAAGCATGGCCATGTTGATCACTGTCTGACGAGAAAGCCCCAATTTTTTAGCAATCATGTCTTCATCCCAATTATGGGCGATCAGCTTACCAATGCTTTTTGCTTTTTCCAGTGGAGTAAAAGGCTTGCCTTCATTGCGAAGCAATCGGTCTACTACACGTTGGGCTTCGTTTACATAGCGAGGATCGAAGGTAATAACGCGGAAGATAGTATCCACACCTGTTTCTTCGTAAATACGTTTCATGGCATACCAGCGGCGAGAGCCATTTTCCACAAAAACGACCTCTTCGCCCGTTTCCGGATCTTTGCCTTTATAACCTGAAAGAGATTCTTTGACTCCTTCTTCTTGTATGTTTACAACAAGCCAGTCAATATCTCCTAAGTCTTCGCGTTCATTATTTGGAGCGAGACGGGATTTTGTGAAGTGACACTTCCAAGAATCCGCTTTTACAATTTTTGCTTCGTCAGACATTTTATTTTGTTTTTGTGATTTTTAAATGAACCGGTTAACTAGAAAGAAAACCGGGTTTTAGTAATAACCAAAATAAACCTATATCAACCGAAAACAGTTTATTTCTTGTCATCTATTAAGTCCGATAGTTTGTGAAATCCCACCAGCAAAGTAAACACTAAAAGGCCAGTGGAAAAAGCGATAGGGTTTATCGATTTAGGATGAACATCGATAAGAAAATAGGTAAAACCGCCAATAGAAATGGCTACGAGTGCATTTATTATTTTCATCTTCCATATGGTTTAGAATGTGAAGCCGAAGCATTAGGACACCCATAACGAGGACTACAGGCGCATAACATAGCAGTGATTCCAACTACAATAAGTAGAGCAATCATAAATTTTTGGGGTTTATTGTATGACATAAGTTAAGAAATTTTGAGTGTTATTTTGGCTGATTGAGCAATTGTTTATAAATAAGGCTGTCATTTAAAATAGAGTCTTGTTGTTGAGACATTATTAATGCTTGATATGAAAAATATTTAGATTTCATACTATACACAGAGCACTTCTTGGCCCAATAAGGTTCTTTGGCTGTTAAAAAAGTAGACAGTTGATTATTCAACGCTTTTTCGGCCGAATCATTGTATAGATGGGCCAATCTCCATAACGAATCACTAATTAGTCCTACAGAATCAAATCTAGCCAGTTTTATTTGCCATATATCCGAAGATGAATAGGTATCGACAGATGGGGATTTATTATTGCATCCAGCAAAGCAAAGGGCTAATACCAATAAGACAATAGCCAAGAGTGTGAGTTTATATTTCATGCAAAAGATTTTGTGGTAAGAAAAAGGAGATCATCATAATCAATCCCATAAGGACAATGATGGCCAAAACCAATTTCCAAAGGAGGATTAGATACCAAGGTAGTTCATTCATGGTTATAAGGTATGTATATTCATTTGCTGACGTTGATGGAGTTTCTTTTCATCTTTTGTCAAATCTTTCCAGCAATCATCACAAACTACCGGATACCCATGAGAATAAAGGTTTTCTTTTTTATCTACGAAATAACAGCAACACAATTCGCAACAAGAACCGTCAATAATATCTTCTGCTATCTGTCTCATGATTACCAATTTGGGCTATCCATATCTAAGCTGGAATGGCCTTTATGAATAATAAGATCAATTACATAAGCGGGCCATACAGATGCTACGATGCACATCCAAAACCAGCCAATTGGAGAGATAACCCATAATCCCCATTTTCGACCAGCATTAATAGCAACTATAACGAAGCCGATTATTGGATAAATGATAGCAATGATTGTCCACATAAAATCAATATTGAGTTTGTAAAGCAATTTCTTCCATGCGTTGTTTGACTGACCTAAGAAGCAATTCTACAGTATTGGTAAGAACTAAGAAATCTTCATCGTCCCAAGCGTGTGAGCGAGCTACGCAACTATCGATAGCGCCTTCGCATACCTTTAATTGCTCCTCATTTACACAAGACTTTATCCATCGACTAATGATTTCGTAGACTTCGCCTAATTTTGGAGGCTTTTTGTCGTCGTTTGGCATATGGGATGACTTTGGTTATAAATTTGGATTATTTCCTTTACGGTCAAAAGATCGTAGCGGAGATGTCCTTTTAACTCTTTGCAGTACGTTTGCCTTCTGAAAGTGGAAATATCATTCCACCAGTCAAGAGCATTGAATTTTAATTTTGTTTGGAACATGGTGAAAGTTTTTCGGAGTTATAGATATGTTGTATTTGGTCGTCATTTAGCTTCCAAAATTCGATATTTGGGAAGTACTTGTTTTTTATTTTAAGCCTTTTCATTCCCGGCAAAAGCCAATACCACTTTAATGCTGCTTCGGTTGCTTCCATGAAGATAGGGGTTTATAGTCATCAATATCGCGCAGAGAGCCCTCTTCATAGGGTCTTGGGGGTAGATCGCTCGGATCAATACCTGGATGCCTTAGCTCCCAGAAGATCCACAAAAAAACTAATGAAGCTACTCCAACAATAACGAATATGACCCAATGATGGAAGACAAAGAAAAACATACATTTCAACATTTAAAAAGTTGTCGAATAAATAAACCAATCAGAGCATAAACCAATATTATCCCTATCCAGTACATGCGTATTATAACGCAGAACTAAGATATTTATTGTTTGGGAGGATAGTTAGCATTAAACCAATCTTTTAATCCGAATTGCATATAAAGGATCTCCGGCCGTCCATCTCTCAATCGATCCAAGGAGGCATCAATCGCATTTGCATAATTACAAAGTAATTCTAAAACAGACTCCCGGCTAAAGAAGTTATTAATAACCGCTTCGTCTTGTTTCTGTTGCCATTCTGCACCGTCACGAAATCCTTTTTTAATCGCTTCTTTTGCGTTTGAGGAACTACGCATTGACACACCATGCGCATAAAGACAGGCTGCTTTTTCTAGTTCTATAGACATACAGAGTTATTTAAGAAGGTGACGATATTTTGGTTGAACATAGGGGATCGGATCGGTATCTAATCCATCCTGAAGGTCATCAAAGACATCTACTGTAGAATTATTCCACCAAATGCCCCATAATACCGCATCGGCTATATTATTGCGTTTGCCATAAACCGGACGCCTGCGCCATTCTTTCAAACACATTCTCCTCCAAGGTTCTTTCAATATCTGAAGCCATTGGCTTATTTCGTATTGTTTTTGATGAGGCATAATATTTTAGAATTTAGGATTAACTGTCCATGTGGCAAAATGATCGGTGCGTCCCCCTTTTAATTTAGCCTCATAACCGAACTGAGTGGATACTACTTTTCTATCCAGAAGAATAGGGCAGCCATTAAGACTTACACTTTTATGATTTACTCTTCTGACCGGGTAAATAAAAGCACCTCTATTGCAGTGCATTGTAATTATGTCTCCGACTTCTAGTAAGTTATCTTCTGTCATAGCTAAATATTGGAATAGATTATCGTCGGCCATTTGCTATGAATAAGTTGGTAAATAATCGGTAGAGACGCCAATAAGATCACGGCAGTAATGAAGTTTTTCAGTTCCTTCTTGCCATCCGTTCGGGTCATCAGCGCTTAATAATTCTATGGCCTTACGCCATGTATCTATAAGATCTTTTTCTTCCGACGTTAGAATAATGGGCGATTCCATAATAATCAATTTAAGGGTGTTGCTAAAAAGAATGATATGTCTTTTCCGGGGATACCTTCTACACTATCCCATACAAAAGAATGCTTATCGGCCAATAATTTCCAAAAAGCATTTGCTCTTTCTTGTTTGTCTAATCCTGACCAATACTCTCCTATTTTCATGACAGGAGTAGAGTCTTGAGAAATTGATTTCATTTCATCAAGCTCATCCTTCGACAATTGATATTCTTTTTTCATGGTAATTGATTGATGTGATCGTTATGGAGATGTGCTTTTAACCGTTGGGCAAGTGCCTGAGCCAGGAAGTCCGTGATTTCATAACTCGCATCAAAGATCCGATATAACTTTCGGTAGGTCACATTGGAATTAATTTCATAAGAGTGGAGTTGTTCTGCGACTGAAATAAGGTCTTCGTCAGAAAGTGTATCGGCTATCTCTTGCCATTCTTTTTTCATAGTTAATCGTTATTAAGTGCTTTAATCAATAATATCGGCCAAATACGTTTTTGCTTCATCTAATTTTACCCAGGCGTCTTGAAGAGATGTCTTGTCTTTATCCGTATTTCTAAGGGGCAATTGCATCCGATCTAAAATGTCCATTATTCTGCCTATTTCGTCATATATGTTGTTAAGGGTGCCTTTGTTTATCATGATGAATGATTTTATTGGTTATTTAGGACTTTTTGTATTACTTCTTCTGCTTTTGCCACGACATCCCAATTTATATATTCATCGGCAGGGACGTATTTTGTGACTTGAAAAAGCAGAGCCTCTAATGATTCAAGTAGTTCAGGAGCGCAAGAAGCCAAAAGGGCATTTGCTTTAGCTTTTGGATTTCCAATTGAGACGAATAAATTTATTATTGCACTTTCCTGTCCATCTTTAAATTGTTCGGACAGAAAAAAACAGTCTTCATCGGTCTCAACTTCCCAAGGACCCGGAGTGTATTTTTTGTTATCCATAGAAGCTAATTTTTAGCTGATATAAAATCATATATTTCTTGGGCTACTCTTTTATAGTCGGAAGAAATACCCGCACATTGTTGGATTGCCAATTCCATGGCTTTATTACGCAATTTGTTCTCCGTTACTTGAGAGTCATTGATAATCTTTCTCAGCCGATCATTTTCTTTCTGACATTTTTTTAGAGGTTCTCGGCCAGTGATCCAACCTAATGCGCCACCAAAAACAATAAGGAAGAGAAAAAGTATGCCATTTATATCCGGTGTCATATAGTTTGATTTAAGATACTTCCAAGACTTGAAAAAATATCTTCTTGTTCTGCGAATAGTAGATCGTTTTCCTCTACAAGAAAAGACAATCCCTCATATCCTCGTGGAGAAAAAAACCATACTGAATGAGAGAGAGAAAAATTCGCTATTCCGAAAACTCCCATTTGAGAGATATTTTCATCGTCTCCCATGTATGTAGCTTTTTTAGGTTGTTGCATGATTGAAATAGGTTTTTGTTTGGTTACGAGGAAATCCCCCCAAGGCGAAGGGAAAATTAATCTGTATCTTTTAGGTGATAAACGGGCGTGCACAGTTCAAATACATGAAAAACATAAGTACCGCTGACGATTTGATAGGTGCCAATGTATTTTCTGTTTACGCCAGTTATTTCCGGTATCGGCTGTCCTGTACCGAATATTTGAAATGTTCTTGATTCGGTAGCTGCGGTTGGCTCCACTAGGGCCCATATCATGGGAGCGCCAAACTGAGCCTGAATAGTAAGTATTTCAGCATGCATGGGCATTTGAATGATAATTTCTTCTCCCACTGATTGGTCATCATTGCCCAAGGCGTATTTGAATATTTTTTTCATCGCAAATTTTTTAATTAGGAAATCCCTCCGCGCGGAGGAAAAGAAAAATCAAAATTCAATTCCTTTTGATCTAAGATAGGTATACGGATGCTGGCTAACATCATCGCCAGATTCAAAATCGGCAGTCATTTGGATAATGTCGTGCAATTCGGATTTTGTACAGACAATTGCATCTGAAATGGGCTTATACCAATGGGTCACGGATTTGGTTATATCGTGGCCGGTGTGAGAGTACCATGTATTATTAAAATAATGTCCCCGCGTTTCAGAAGTAAGCCCTCTTTCTTTTACGATGAGGGTGCATTCATACGGGTGGTCCGGTAGAAGTCCGGTGGTGACCGCGACGGGTACCAGGATCGGAATGATATGTTGTTGCATATAATATGGTATTTAGTTTAGGTAAGAAATCCCCCCGCGAGTCCGAGGGAAATCATTTTCTTATAATTTTTCTAAAGTCGTTGGCGTAAAAATACTTACCATTGGGATCAGGTAATTCTTTGCCGATTATTTTTTCCAAGTCTTCAAAATAAAGACGATTGGGAGTGCGTGTCATCTGTTGCACTAACTGCACTTTTAAGATTTGATCCCGTTTGAACCAAAACTTATGCCCCGAATCGTTAAACAGGCAAATACATTCGTCGCCTTCCTCGATGGGCTCCTCAGAAATGGTGTATTGGCGTTCCACCCAGGCTTGGTGCGCGTCTTCCCAATCCCGAGGGTCCAGCCATGAGTAATCGTATCTTGACATAATGGTAATCGTTTACAAAGTGATATTACGATAGTAAATCTACGTTGTCTCTTATAACTAGCCTTATGTTAAGGTCCTATATGCCTTCTTTGTGGTATTTTGTGGCCTTAATGGTCTTACAATATTCGATGATCCGGATACAGGCCCGGCAATCGATTTTCGCCGTGGTTAGGGTCGCCCCATACCATCCCAAATGGGAATCACCCATCAAATCACTCCCACATAGCGCTATATCGCCGGGCTGGAAAACACCGTCCGCATGTACTATTTTTTGCCCATCAAAATGAATGACTTGGTACCGATCCATATTAATCTTTTTTCGGACTCGCGGGGAGGGTTTCTGTAGAAGGATAAATTACATTAAAACGCGGAATCGGAAAGGCATGTATCCCTTCATTAATTTTATCATGAAATATAATCTGAATTTGCGTTGTCCGATTCATAGCACTTTGCTCCCAGGTGGTTTGGAGCAATTGGGCGATCATGACGACACGCTTCCGGGTTGGGCCAGGGTATGCCTCTTCCGGAACAGATTCGAGCTTCGTAAGAAATTCGGCGGCCAGAGCCATAGCCTTTTCATTAATATTCGCGTGGGGGGCATTCATGATTGAGAATTTAGGAGAAACATGCAATTATGCTCACTTTGTAGAAAAGCCAAAGCACTATAACCAATACAATTAATGTAATTACAATTGACACTATCCTTTGCCGTTTTCCGGGTGCCCTTTTATATTCATGAGGATAGTATCCTGTTACCATTTTAATGGCAATATTCCACAAGCTGAATAATAATAATATAATAGCGGCATATACAAACATAGACATTACTTTTTTTCTTCGGTGGGGAGGGTTTCTTGAATTTAAGAATGGCCATTTAAATAAGCTACTCGCGCCGCCGCTTCTTCTTTCGTTGAATGATCGCTTTCGGGTTGCCATTTGCCATTGGGATCATAAAATCCAACGGTATACAGGTCATGATTTGCTGAATGTTCAGAATGAATGTAAACGTACATAGTTTTAGATTTTAAGCCCGTAGGGGGCATTCATGATAAAAAAGAAATTAAGTCTTTGTTGTCAGAAATATATTTTTTGGCTTTTTTCAGCGCTCGATCTCGGCTGCCTTCCTTTTCGATGAAATATCCACAGGATATGACGCACTTCAATTTTGCAAATACAATCATATAAACCATAAAATAACGCTTCTTTTCCCGGGGGCGGTATGGAGTCTCCCTTATTTCTGAACCGTCCGCATATCGTTCGATCAATACCATGCTATTTTTTTTCCTCGCGGGGGAGGGTTTCTGGTGAAAAATGTCTATGACTATTGTTGATAATCGTATAAATACATTGGCTTTACAATTCTTTTCCGCTTGCCTGGATTTTCGGCTATCCATTTTTCACCTTCTTCTAAGGAGGCAAATTTTCGGTTGATATAACGCCATGCTTTTCCTGTTTTGGTCAATTCATATAAGCCATACCCGGTGAAGTATCGAACAAGTGCCATATATTATTATTTTTAAATAACCGAAGCCGCTAAGTGCGATCCTATTCGGGTTATTAATTAAGATAATTCAATTGGATGAGCGGCGCATATATCGCCATCAAAAAAACACTGACACGCAGATTCTATATCTTCAGGGAAATCTGCAACCCATTGGAGATCGTCCTGCGATGTTGAAGGATTATTGCAAAATGTAACATATCCAATTGCTAAAGCGGATCTGGCATTTTCGGCTTCTACAATGAAAATCTTGTTTTCATTATCAAACAACGAAAGGAAAGCGGTGACGTATTTTTTCATAACTAATAGGTTTTAAAAGGTTATTATTTACTAACTTTTCTCACCCAAAAGGCCCCGCAGCTTTTGACTGCGAGGCTGAGAGAAATAAGTGAAACAGACCGATTAGTTGTAAGACTCCCCGAGCGCGAGGCCCTCCTTTTCTAGGGAAATCGCCTTGTCAAGAGCCCGATCGGCCATATTCTGCTTACCTTCTTTTTCCATCTTTACGGCTTTGTCGAACCATTCGAGGGCCTTGTTGAGTTTTTAGCCTTGCATAAATGTTTGATTTTTAATTGTTAAAAAATGTCTTTCGCCACCGAAGCCCGCTCGATTGACGGTAGCGGGCTGGCGAGGTAGTCTAAAAACCAGGTGGTACCAGCTAACAGACCAATCGGTCGGCTAACATCTTTTCGGCCTCTTCGCGTGTTGTAAAAAAGAAAGTATCGCGTTGATCGTCCTTTTGAAAGTCGTCATTATAGATGTACGTGTAATGTGCGTCTTCGGCTTCTTCTTTTGTGGCGAAGTCGGCGATTACAGTGGGCTGACTGAATTGGTTCATATGTTTCCAGCTTTTCACAGCCCAAACCGGTTCAAAAAACCAAGCATCCTCATTGTCGTCGCCGGCATCATCATTGATGATAGTGGTTTCTTCGACGAAGATAACAGGCATAAGGCCGCGCGGGGAAGTCGTCCGATCTGCGCTTTCCATAACGTGATCGTACAAAGTAGTTTCTTCGATTTCGCCTTTGCAATTGATGACGAAAACTGTGGTTTTCTTTGCTTCTGCTGCTGAACGGTAGTTCATGACGAATTATTTTAGAGGTTATTAGTAGTTACTGCCTATTTGGAGCGGAAAAGAAAAATAGTTAAGGTGAGGATTGATAAATAGATTATGTTTGAGTTATCGCGTTGTAACCGGATAATGTGTGGCCCTTTTCTGGTTTTGACTATCATAAAACTAATACCGAATAATTGTACGTAGAAGGGAATAATGCGAGAAGGTTTAAAATGAAAGTTCATGATCTAGGTTTTTAGGTTTATTACTGATTGATTACAACACTAAGCTAAGATAAATTTAGTTTCTAAACAATAGGTCGGCGATTTATTTTAATAATTATTTTGTTGACAAATCATGGCTATCGCATTTTACGCTGAATATCAGCATCTAATGTATTTCTATTAACGAGGACTAAGCGAGAACCCGGTATAACCCTTTTTTCAATTTTTTTGCGCCGGACCCAATTATTAACCCGCTGAACACTGATTCCCATTTCTTTTGCGAGGGCTTGTTGAGTTATCCATATTGACGTATCTATCAACATTGTATCCATATTCTATTAGTATTTCCCGTTGTGAATTGATTATATGTTGTAAGTGGGTACGTGTCAATAAATTGGCCGGAAGACGCTTTCGCGAATTAATTGTAACAAAGGAGCCGCCATTAAATATCTTAAATCCATGAATGTGTAAGACCCTAATCGCAACTTTCTCCATTTCCGAGGCAACACTTCTATCGGTATTGCAATAAACTATCTTCATTTTTAATAACTTACCTTTGAGGGCTAGCATTTCCCTGGCATATGAATAGAGCGAACTATCATAATGATAATAATGAGCCAAATACCGTTTAATTGGATTATTTGTGAGACCCGCATAAATTGGCAACTCATTCATATATAGCACATAAACGTATTGCATCTAGTTTAAAGATACTAATAATTTACTTAGTAAACAATTTATTTAATAAAAAGTTCCTTCGTTCAAAAAAATAGGGAGTCTTATGTGATTTTCTTTTAGATTGCGACCGGTTACTGCTAATGCGAATCTAAACCGTTACAGAACCGACGGACTCGTCGTCTGATCCTCTAAATGGGTCAATCCCGGCGATATATTTTGGTGGCTCATCATTTACCGCCTGATCCATTTTAGGGGCGTCATAAGCCTCTTTGGTCACTTTGCTAATGGGTTGGGTGTTTCCCTGGACATCGTTTGTTTTTTCGCTTCCGCGCAACTTTATCCCGGATCTTGCTGCTTGTTGACGACATTTAGGAGAGCATATTTTAGCGTCCGATCGCTTGGCCTCAAATTCCTTGTTACAAATAATGCACGTTGCCATAATTTTTAGGATTTGTCACAAATATATGTCACAATTGTCACAATTAATTACTAAATCCCCCCCCCTCTTCTCCCAATTAATTGCAATCTTTTTCCCTAAAACCCCTAAATTTTAATCCCTCCTCTTTTTCCCTAAAATCACTAAACTTAAATTCCCTAATCCTCTTAAAAATCTCCTTCCTCTAATTTCTTGGTCTATCATTTTAGTATTTTTAGTAAAGCTACTAATCCCTCCCATCCTTCAAACACCCCATCATCTCCCCCTTTCCCCCCACCTTTCCAAATCTCCCTCTATCTTTTTATCTATTTATCAATTCCCACCATAGCCCCCCCCCTCTCTCTCCTCCTTTAATCATTCTTCGCACCTCTTCCCGCGCCCCCCTCCAAACTCTCCCCAATCAAACCCAATATTAGGAGTTCCTCCCTGTCCTGGCCGGCCCCGTCACACACCCTCCTTTTTCAACTTTTTCACCCAGCTAGTATGCAAACCAATTTTTGGCTTCACTAGCCCCGGCGCCGCAACATATCCAGAACCTCCACTAATCCCCACCACGGCCCCGCAACCCCATAGGGCAAGCAACACTACGCCCGCATATATTCAGGCCTCGCGCGAAGCATTCTAAAAGCATCCTTTTTCGATCAGCTTTTGCCTGTGCCAAATCCAAACTCATTTCCCCATTTGGTCCCCTCGGCCAATTTTGCCCCACTGGGTCTATACGCTGACAGTTGATATACCCCGAGTGACGTTTCAAGTTGAAACATTATATTTTTCGTGGCGGGTATACGAAAAGTTGGGTAAAGCATAAGTGACAATTTCGATAGATAGATCAATCAACGAATTAAATAAAACTTCATAATGAAAATATTGAATTGTAAAAATAAATATTATGATTTTAG
>Ga0335069_10000272_pt1 | contig 90728 bp, 68 predicted proteins | sample Lox_Sample_11_FD_206714 | JGI IMG/M metagenome (GOLD analysis project Ga0335069, IMG submission 206714) | Soil microbial communities from Loxahatchee National Wildlife Refuge, Florida, United States - Lox_Sample_1.1 | ecosystem: Environmental > Terrestrial > Soil > Wetlands | place: USA... | reverse complement strand
TCGACGGGTACGTCAATGCCGAGATTCGGCCCCAGGTCTCGGGATACATCGTCAGTCAAAATTACAAAGAAGGTGCGGTCGTCCGGAAGGGACAGGTGTTGTTCGAAATTGATCCCCGCCCGTTCCAAGCCACATTGGATAGTGCCAAAGGAGAACTTGCGCAAGCGGAAGCTCAACTGGCAAAGAGCGCCATTGATGTCGAACGCGACACGCCTCTAGTGGCCCAGAAGGCTGTTCCAAAGGAGAAGTTGGACAATGAGATCCAGGGGAAACGCGCGGCGGAGGCGGTGGTGCAGAGGGCAAAGGCAGCGGTAGAACGCGCTGAGCTTGATCTTGGCTGGACCAAGGTCACCTCGCTCGTGAATGGCGTTGCGGGTATCTGCGAAGTGCAGATGGGAAATCTGGTGGGCCCGTCAGTCCGCCTCACTTCCGTTTCGCAGGTGGATCCGATCAAGGTGTACTTCCCTGTCAGTGAACAACAGTATCTGAGAGCCAAACATATGAGCTCCATCGGAGAGCCAATGGAGTTATTCGATAGCCCAGCAGAGTTGATCCTGGCTGATGGCACGGTTTATCCGCACAAAGGACGGATTCTGTTGACAGACCGTCAAATCGACACCAGCACTGGCACCATTCGGCTGGTTGCAGCATTTCCGAATCGCGGCAACTTACTTCGGCCTGGCCAGTATGGGCGTGTGCGGATCCAGACCAGCTTCCGGAAGAACGCGTTACTGGTGCCGCAGAGCGCGGTCATGGAACTTCAGGGAGGCTTTCAGGTCGCCGTCGTCGGCGCCGACAAGAAGATCAGCATTCGCCCAGTCAAGGCAGGAGAGAAGTCAGGCACACTTTGGACAATCAACGAAGGCCTGAATCCAGGTGATCAAGTAGTCGTCGAGGGCGTTGGAAAAGTAAGGGACGGGACTTCAGTGGTTCCCAAATCGACGCAAATGCAGGCGAAGGAGCGCTGAGCTATGTCTAACTTCTTTATTCGGCGTCCGATCGTCGCCATTGTTATCTCGATTCTCATGGTGATCGTGGGCGCGATCACCATCATGAACCTTCCGGTTGCGCAGTTTCCCGACATTGCCCCTCCGGAGATCCGCATTCAAGCGATGTACCCGGGCGCCGATGCCGAGAGCCTGGAGAAAACGGTGGCGACGCCGATGGAGCAGCAGATTAACGGCGTCGACAAGATGGACTATATGTACTCGCTGAACTCCACGGGCAGTTCGATGACGTGGCTGATGGTCGATTTTGACCTCAAGACCGATCCGAACATGGACCTGATCCTGACTCAATCACGCCAGCTACTATCATTTGGTCAGCTTCCCCCTGTGGTCAACATGGTCGGCGTCGACATTAAGAAGTCCATGACGTCGCCAATGATGTTGGTCGCCCTGTACTCACCGAAGGGAACCTACGACACGAACTTCCTCGCCAACTATGCGTTCATCAATCTGAATGATCCGATCGCGCGCTCGTACGGTGTAGGCCAGACACAGGTCTATGCTGGGCAATATGCCATGCGGATCTGGGTCAAGCCCGATCGTCTGGCAAAACTGGGAGTCACGGTCCCTGAAGTATTTGAGGCCGTGCAAGCGCAAAACGCGGTCAACCCAGCGGGCCAGATCGGAGGCGAACCGACTGCAGGAGGCCAGCCTTTCACGTATACCGTGCGTGCCCAGAGCCGCCTCAAAACAGCGGAAGAATTCGGCGACATCGTGTTGCGCGAAAACCCCGATGGCGGCTTGGTGCGAGTCAAGGATGTGGCCTCCGTCGAACTGGGGTCGCAGGACTACAACATTCTGACCCGGCTCAACGGAAAACCCTCTGCGACGATCGGTGTTTACCAATTACCCGGTTCCAATGCTGTACAAGCCGCAAAAGACATACGAAGGCTCATGGCCAAGATGAAAGAGAGCTTTCCCGCGGATTTGGAATACGAAATCACCCTCGATACAACGGACGCCGTAAGGGCTGGCATGCAGGAAATCGTCATCACTCTGGTAATTGCGTTTGTGCTGGTGATCCTCGTGGTCTATCTGTTCCTGCAGGACTGGCGCGCGACAATCATTCCAATGCTGGCGGTTCCCGTCTCGCTGGTGGGGACGTTCGTTGTTTTTCCGTTCTTCGGTTTCACTGTCAATACGCTTTCTCTGTTTGGCTTAGTCCTGGCGATTGGCCTGGTGGTGGACGACGCCATTGTCGTGGTGGAAGGTATACAGCGCCACATAGAAGAAGGGCTTACTCCGAAAGATGCGGCGCGCAAGACAATGGAGGAGTTGACCGGTCCAGCCATCGGCATCGCACTGGTCCTTTCGGCTGTATTCGTGCCAACCGTGTTCATCCCGGGCATTACAGGTCGCCTGTATCAGCAATTTGCGTTAACCATCGCAATCTCAGTCATTGTGTCCGCATTCAATGCCTTGACGTTAAGCCCTGCGCTCGGTGGGATGTTGCTCCGGCCCAAGGAAGAAAGCCGCGGCCCGTTTGCGAGATTCTTCGGCTGGTTCAATCGCGTGTTCAACAAGGGAACAAATTTCTACTTGCGGACGTCGGGCCTATTGATTCGAAAGAGCGCCGTCGCGGTACTAGCGCTCACCGGTTTCGCGCTCGCCGGAGTCTTGCTCGCGAAGCTGCTGCCATCAAGCTTCCTTCCCGATGAGGATCAGGGATACATGTACATCCAGATGCAACTGCCGGAAGCCTCTTCCATTCAGAGCACGGCGGACGCAGCCCGAGCAGTCGAGGACGTCCTGAAGGACACGCCGGGAGTCAAGCACTACACCACCGCAGTCGGATTCAGCCTCCTTAGCCTGACCCGCAGCACTTATAGCGCATTCTTTTACGTAACCTTGCAACCCTGGGAAGACCGCAAAAAAATCGAGGAGCAGTATCAGGTGATCAAGGCCAAGTTGAACCTCAAGCTGCTCACTCTTCCCCAGGGAACGGTGTTTGCTTTCTCTCCCCCCGCGATCCAGGGAGTTGGCACCTCGGGCGGCTTTCAGTTCGTTCTGGAAGATCGCTCGGGAAGAGAATCCGAGTTCCTGGTAAACAATCTGAACAAATTCCTTGCAGCGGCCCGCAAGCGCCCTGAAATCGGCATGGTCACGACCACGTACATACCAAATACTCCGCAAAAGTTCGTGTATGTGGACAAAGAGAAAGTACTGAAGCAAGGCATCAAGCTCCCAGAAGTCTATGCGACGCTTCAGGCCTTCATGGGTGGAGCATTCGTCAATTACTTCAACCAATTCGGCCGTGCGTGGCAGGTATATGTGGCGGCCGAAGCACCCTATCGAGCCAGCCTCGACAATATTGGGCAGTTCTACGTGCGTAATAACCGCGGACAGATGGTGCCGCTTTCGGCTTTGACGCGATTCGAACCGCGTTACGGACCAGAATTCAAGATGCGCTTCAACGAGTATTCGGCGGCGCAGATCGTCGGCAGCGCGGCGCCGGGATACAGCTCGGAGCAGGCCACTGCGGCCCTGGAAGAGGTCTTCCATGAAACCATGCCTTCTGAAATGGGTTTCGATTACATGGGCATGTCGCGGCAGGAACAAAAGGCGCGCGACGGCCTGCCATCGTGGGTCATTTTCGGGATGTCCCTTCTCTTCGTCTTTCTCATCCTTGCGGCGCTGTATGAAAGCTGGTCTCTGCCGTTCGGTGTGTTGCTCAGCACCCCGGTTGCGGTGTTCGGAGCCTTTGGATTGCTCTGGCTGCGGCGCACTGTGCTCAGCATGATCTTCCCGGCATTCATGGTGCAGATCGAGAACGACGTTTATTCGCAGATCGGGCTGGTGATGCTCATCGGCTTGGCTGCTAAGAACGCCATTCTGATCGTGGAATTCGCAAAAAGTGAATATGAAAAAGGCAAGCCACTGGTGGAAGCGGCGCTGGAAGGTGCCCGACTAAGACTGCGGCCAATTCTGATGACGTCTTTCGCATTCATTCTCGGCTGCGTGCCCTTATGGTTTGCGACAGGGGCCGGGTCAGTCGCCCGCCAGATCATGGGAACAACCGTCATCGGCGGAATGCTCGCTGCGACGGCGCTCGCCATCTTCATCATCCCTGCACTGTACGTACTGGTGGAGCGAATAGCCTCCGTTCGGAAGCAACGGACGGCAGCCGCTGCTGTTCCCCAACCGCATCCGATGGAGGCAGACTAACGTGAAACGGATGACCACATTGTTGCTCCTGATGCTCTTGACCTGCGGCTGTGCTGTCGGACCAAATTACCGCCGGCCTAAGGTTGATGTTCCGGCGGCGTATGGCGGAGCACCCTCTCTCGATCCCGCGCAAGCTCAGCAGAGTGCATCACACCCGGCGCCTCAACCTTCGGAGGTTTGCTTTGGCGATCAGAAATGGTGGGAGGTGTTTCAGGATCCCGAGCTGCAGGGCCTGATCCGCACCGCAATTCAGAATAACTACGATGTGAGGATCGCGGCGGCGAGAATTCTGGAAGCGCAAGCCCAGTTAGGCATCACGCGGGCTGACCAGTTACCCACAATCGCTGCGGGAGCTTCTGCTGTCAACCAGCGCGCCCCCAAGCAAAAGCCCGTAGGTCAGGAGTACGAGACTAGTGCGAACTCCGTTGCCGCCTCCATGGTATGGGAACTCGACTTCTGGGGCAAATACCGACGGGCGACGGAGGCCGCACGTGCCAATCTGCTCGCAACAGAGTGGGCGCGCCGCGCCGTCGTCAACACGCTGGTGAGTAATGTTGCTGCTTCCTACTTCGAGCTTCGCGCACTCGACCTTCAACTCGAAATCTCGAGGCGTACTCTCGCAACGCGTCAGGAATCCTTGCAACTGACTCGCACGCTGTCTGACGGCGGGGTCGGCACCATGCTCGACGTCCGCCAAGCGGAACAATTGGTTGCAGTAGCGGCGGGAGAGATACCAGACTTCGAACGCCGTATCCAGCAACAGGAGAACTTCATTAGCACTCTTCTTGGAAGCAATCCCGGTTCGGTCACTCGTGGCATGAAGTTGACCGAGCAGCCGCATTTGCCGCAAGTTCCAGCTGGAATACCTTCGCGTCTGCTGGAGCGGCGACCGGACATTCGTGCCGCTGAAGCGCAATTAATCGCGGCGAACGCTCAAATCGGAGTCGCCAAAGCAGCATACTTCCCCCAAATCACATTAACTGCGAACAGCGGATTCCAGAGCTCGGCGCTCACGAACCTATTCACCGGGCCAGCGGGAATGTGGAGCTTCGGTGGGTCGCTCGCGCAGCCCATCTTTGCGGGTGGCAGAATCAGGTCCGGCGTGCGGTTGAGCGAGGCGCGCAAACAAGAACTGGTGCTGAATTACCAGCAGACGATTCAGCAAGCGTTTCGCGGCGTTTCGGACTCGCTGGTTGGCTACCAAAAGAACCGTGATTTCCGCGAGCATCAACAGGAATTGCTCCTCGCCGCCCAGGACGCCGCACGGCTTTCCGAGTTGCGTTACCGCGGTGGCGCCACCAATTACCTGGAGGTGCTGACCAACGAAACGAATGCTTTCAATGCAGAACTGGGATTGGCCCAGGCGCAGTTGAACGAACTGGTCAGCCTGGTTGAGATCTACAAGAATCTCGGTGGAGGCTGGGACTCGTGAAAAAGGTCACTAACCATTCAGAACAATGTTTCTTGCGGTCGCCGAAAAACTAGTGAGCTCAGCTTGCCGCTTAGTATCGGCAGAGCGGAGACAGTCGCACCGGGAGGAGAAGTGAGCGTATGACGAAAATGGGAGAACTCAGCTCGAAGCCCGATATGAAAGCCTCACGCGGCCGACCAGCTTTGAACTCGTGGATTGTGATAGGTCTCATCTTTCTGTTGATCACAGTTTTGATCCTGATCGACTTGCATATTCGGCGAAACATCGAGGGGCCTGGTCGCCTACTGCAGAACAACTCAAGTTCAACTTCCGGCGATTCGGTAGCTGAAGCCATCGCGCAGATAAAAAGCTACGGGAGAAGGTGAACGAGAGTTTCACCTAAAGAGCAGGCCTCAAAGGAAGCGAATACAAGTCGACTCGCAGACGATTCCTATACAAAGTCTTGCGCGCACAGAGGAATGCCTTCAGACGCTTGAAATGTTGGCAATGCTTAGCAATGTACAGCCACAATTTACAGCCACCCCCACGTTGTAATCGGCTAAAGGCGCAAGTAGGTGCTGCATTCACATCTTAGGGCTACTGCGATTTCGACGAATCCCCTTATCAGGGCGCCCAAATTTATGTGCCGTGAACTTTAGGAGGTACCATGGCCAGAACGCGCACCGGACTTTTGGCAGCATTCCTGTCCTTTTCTGGGGCAACGATGACTAGCGAACCGGTCGCAGGCAGGGCCGCCAGCGGTATCGATTCCTCGACAACGTAATTCCCGTGCAGAGCGATCTGGCGGGAGAGCGTACGATCAGAGCCGAGGCCGGCTGGAGATTCGACAATGAAGCCTCGTGTGTAGCGCGCATCCATAAGGAACTGCGCTGCATCGGCTGAAACGGGGAACTGTACTGAGGAGTAGCTGTCGGCAGTTTTAGCGCGCCGCACCGCAACGATCGCTCCCTGCGGTACATTCCCATGCTGTGCTTCCCAGTTGGCAATGTTATCGACGGAGATTTGCCCCGAAGACGTATTCAAGTCCATCACCACCAGCGGTGCGATCAAGCGTTCGGCAGGAATCTGCGCCGTGCCCCAGGTTCCGGGAATCAAGGCGGCTGGGGAAATAACACATGTACCGGAGTTTCTTCCTGTGTCTGCCTTCAGGTGCGCAGTGCGGGTCAGGTCCACCACTTGGGAGTAGCTGTTCTGCGGACGAGCCACGGTGCGCCGATCGGCAAACAACAAGAGGGCCAATACAAGCGCACCAACGAGAATGAAACCAATCTTAGTCGTAGTATTCCAGCCCCAGGTGCGTAATCAATCCTTCGCCTTTCAGGTGGCGGAGTGTGTTCTTGAGCTTCATCATTTGAATGAACAGGTCATGCTCGGGGTACAACCCGGGTGCGGCCATCGGCGACTTGAAGTAGAAGCTCAGCCACTCCTGGATTCCGCGCCGGCGCAGTTCTGGCGTGCGTTGAGCCAAATCGAGAAACAATACCAAGTCCAGCACAATGGGGGCGGCGAGGATCGAGTCGCGGCACAGAAAGTCCACCTTGATCTGCATCGGATAGCCGAGCCAACCGAAGATATCAATGTTGTCCCAGCCCTCTTTGTTGTCACCGCGAGGCGGGTAATAGTTAATGCGGACTTTGTGGAAGATCTTGCCGTAGAGTTCCGGGTAGAGCTGTGGTTGCAGGATGTGCTCAAGCAGGCCCAGCTTGGATTCTTCCTTGGTCTTGAACGAACCCGGATCGTCGAGTACTTCGCCATCGCGGTTGCCGAGAATGTTCGTCGAGTACCATCCACTGACCCCGAGCAAGCGCGCCTTGAAGGCAGGCGCCAGGACAGACTTCATTAGCGTCTGCCCGGTCTTGAAGTCTTTCCCACAAATCGGCAACTCTCGGTCGTGTGCCAGTTCGTGCATCGCCGGGATGTCGACGGTGAGGTTTGGCGCGCCGTTGGCGAAAGGAACATCCTCCATCAGCGATGCATAGGCATAGATCATCGACGGCGCAATGGTATCGTCATTCTCCTTCATTGCCTTCTCGAACGACTTCACGCTCTGATGAGCTGCGGTCGGCTCGATGAATGTCTCCGTAGACGCGCACCAGATCGTAATCAACCGTGACGCACCGCTCGATTTCTTGAAGTCGCGGATGTCCTGGCGCAACTGCTCTGCCAGGTCCATCTTGTTTTTGCCTTTTTTAACGTTCGGTCCGTCGATCTTCTTCACGTAGTTGTGATCGAAGACGGCCCCCATCGGCGCGATCGAACTCAGGCGGCCCTTGACCTTGTCGAGCAAGTCGCGTTCTAGCACTCCAGCTTTTGTCGCCGCCGTGTACATGTCGTCTTCGAAGATGTCCCAGCCGGTGAAGACGAGATCGTCGAGGTGGGCAAGGGGTACAAACTCCTTTATCTTGGGAGCCCTTCCTTCGGTCCGCTTGCCGAGACGGATCGTGCCCATCTGGGTGAGCGAGCCAACGGGCGAAGCAATTCCGCGCCGGACCGCTTCAACGCCCGCAACAAAAGTGGTCGCGACCGCGCCCATGCCGGGGATCATCACGCCCAGTTTTCCCCGGGCGGGCTGAATCGTGGAGGTGTGAGATTGACTTTCGTCCGGAATCCTGTTTTTCACTCTTGAAACGGTGGTCATAATGCCCCTGCTTTTAGAAGGCTGTTCCCAACGGGATCTGTGTCGCCCGAGCAACGATTGCCCTCAACTGCTTTCCGCTCCGCTTCACACTGATTCATCGCGGCCATCAGCAAGAGCTCTGCGAGAGTGAAGTATTGAAGCGTGTTGTGCGTGATCTTGAACATGGCGCGTGAGGCCACGACTCACATTGCAGACAATGCAGATTGCTTGCCAATCCGAGTTCTTCCTGAAGTGGTTCATTTATTTGCTCCTGCGATGAACCTGCGAGACGGGCCACTGTGCCCGGTCGAGGTCCGTGCCCGAATGTGGGCATTACGAAGGATCGCTGTCCCGACATAAGGCAACGACTGTCACTTGAGAAGGTGGGGGCAATGTCTCAAAAGGGCAGGATGTGCTTCGTGGCTGCTAGGGTGACATGGGAAGGCAAAAGAGCCTACTGCGCCAATCCATGCATCGGCGCGCCGTGCTGCATGCCCCCTTCACCTACCGGAGGAAGGACGGGTGGATGGCGGCCCGCTTAATGTGCGCCTCAACAAGAGCCAGCATCACGATCGTAATCACTAGCATGCAAGTCAAAATCCAGGGATTCCAATTTATCTGGCTTCTTGAAGAGTCCTTGCACGGTTTAAGCGGTACGCTCCGGTTGATCACACCACGCGGCCCACCCTGCTCTGCACTCCACGGCAGGCTATGATGTCGGTCCCTATCGATTTCTCGGTAACAAAGGCGCAGCTTGGACGAGGTCATCTGATAAGCCTGACAGCGAAGCGGATGGCTTCATCGTTGCTCTGGAAGTTCGCGATTCTGAGCAAATGATTCCATCCTCAGAGATCTGCGACGTTTCCGTTTTCGCAAGCCATCCGCGTTTTCGCCAGTCGTATCCAACCGGTGGCTTGGCACGTTTGTAACCATATTGGTCAGCCGGCGACTCAAGAGGTTGCAACTGCAGTGCTGCTGGTTGCGCTCCCCACGGCTGCCCAAATTGGGGCAGTGCCCTCAAGCGGTCGCCGATAGCCCGACGTCATGTTGGTCGCGCGATGCGAAATAAGGACTTAGAGACCCATCAGATTGGTAAACGGTCTGCAGTTTGGACTGTGCAATGCGAAGTGCTTCCTGAACGAAACGGAATGCATCAGCAATGAGCCTACGAAGGAGGCTTTATGGACAGCGTGGTAGGGGTACTTGATTTCCTTTTCGGCTGTCACCACCACAACCTGAGCCGGGTGTTTACGATCCACGGTCGGAGTTATCAGGTGTGTTGTGACTGTGGCGCCGAGTTCAAGTATTCGCTGACCAAGATGTGCATCGAGCGACGCCTACCGCGTGAACCCATGCTGACTTGCCTTCGCATCGCGTGAAACTGGAGCACCCATGAATACCCATGCAGTTGTTGACGATGAGGGAGTTAAAGAACAGGTAACGGAGACCGCTACCACAATCGCAACGAGACCAGTTCCGGTGGGGGATCAGAAGCCCCTGTTCCAGGAAATTCTGCTTGAATCAAGTGGCGGGCAGCGCAAGCGGAGGACGTGGGCGACGTTGCTCTCGTTTTTTCTAGAAGCCATCCTCCTGGGTGTCCTGGTCCTGATTCCGTTGTGGTTTACTGATGTGCTGCCGAAGCAGCAACTGCTGACGTTTCTCGAAGCTCCGCCTCCCCCACCGCCACCGCCGCCGGCGTCACCAGCCCCGACGGCTGTCAGGGTGGTCAAGGTCACGAGCGATATTGCCAATGGGCAACTGCGCACCCCGGGCAGAGTCCCGACAAAGGTTCAGCTGATTAAAGAAGATGACGCGCCGCCGCCCGCCGCGATATCAGCGGGAGTCGTTGGCGGCGTGCCGGGTGGGGTACCGGGAGGCCAACTCGGCGGGGTGATCGGTGGAATTATCAGCTTGACCTCGAGTGTGGCAGCACTGCCTAGCATGTCCAAACCGACGCCGCAACGAGTCCGGATCTCCCAGGGGGTGAGCAAAGGTTTGCTCATCTATCGCGTTGAACCCACCTACCCGCCTGTTGCTCGAGCAGCGCGCATTCAGGGAGTCGTGGTATTGGCGGCAATTATTGACAAGGACGGCAATATTCAAAATCTGCAAGTCGTGAGTGGGCACCCCATGCTGGCTCCCGCAGCGATCGAAGCAGTGAAGCAGTGGCGCTACAAACCGTTTCTTCTCAGCGGGCAACCGCTCGAGGTCGAGACTGCGGTCACCGTTACGTTTCAGCTGCGAGGTGATTCATAAGGAAAGATCGTGCTTCATGCTGAGAATCAATGTACAGGAAAGCGGCGAGATTACCAGTTTCCGGCACGAAGGCAAACTGAAAGGCGACTGGGTTCGAGAACTGGAGCGATGCTGGATCCACGTCAGGGATGTCCGTCCGGAGATGCCGCTCCTTGTCGAACTCAGTGACGTCAGTTTTGTGGACGAGAGTGGGAAAAGCCTGCTCAGCCGAATGGCTTCCCAAGGAGCGAGGCTGGAAGCACAAAACAATTAGCTGAGTGCATCAGTCGTTGATGAAATCGTGTATAGTGGGGCACTCCGAGAAGGTACACCTTGAGACCCAACACCGTATCTTCGGTCCGCTGGACTGGATGCGGCCAATTCAAGATGTGAATCCCTAGATCAACGCATCAGCCATCTCGTCCGCGCAGCCCCGGTACTGATTGACTCGTGTTTGATGGCTCGGAGCGTTGGTGGAACAGATTTGACGACAACGTTGACAGTGAAGAAGGCGCTCGCCTCTTTTTCGAAGCCAAAGCGCCCCGCAGTTCTCGCAGTACTTCAACTCCAGCTTGATTAGATTCACGTTTCTCATTGCCATCGTTCCCGTCCTAGTGCTCGAATCCTTGGCTCTCTTCCCGACTGCCCATGGCGCATATTGTTATCGGTAATTTCAGCCAAGCCATCAGCAACGACAATACCGACCGCGTCGACGACCGCCAGAAAGAAGAAGCATCCAAGCAGAACGAGCACTGCGATCAGGTGCTCATCCGTCGTCTGGGCCCGGCGAAAAAGAACAATTGGACAGCTCATGAGAAGCAGGTTGACCATCGTGAGTCCGCACCAAAAGCAATTCTTGGCTTGCTTCATGATTGCCGCCTCCCAAAAGGCAAACTGCAGATCGTCTGCCATTTGAGAGGTACTCCAAATAACGGGTTTTCCACGGCGCGAATCGCTATCGAGGCTGCTTTACACGCCCTTTATTGGGCCGTGCCCAAATGTGGGCACAACAGCCCGGAGTGTTCAGGAACCACAAACGATTGATAGAGAACTACTAAATCGTGACTCGGGTTTGGCCGGATGAATGCAACTCGACTGAATGTCCTGTGTGAACGCCAGAGCCGTCGGAGCACGGCACAGGTACAAACTTGCGGTGCACTCGTCGGGAGGCTCTCGGAAACGAGAGCAGGGCTAGGGCATCGCACCGAAACCGGCGGCTCTGTGATTATGTGCTCCCGGACGATTGTCAATAACATCAGGCTGAGAGAGCGTTCGGCCTCGGAGGTGAGGCGGTAATGAACATCCTTTATTTCAATCCAGGCTCCACGTCTGGGGCAGACGGCAGACTGAGTACTGACCCAAGCGATGACATCGTCTTCACGGACGGCCAGACTGAAGCGCTTCGTCTGATTCACAAACAGAGCTTTGACGCGGTGGTGATCGAGAGTGAAGCTGAAGACAGCAAAGTTCTCGACTTCACTTTGCAGGTATATGGGGCGAGACCAAAACTCCCGGTATTTCTGACGAACGATTGGGGAACGGAACTGCCGATGGGATTGAAGGGCCTTGCCACCGGCGCGTTCGCCTGGTAGGCAAAGCCTCCATCCCCAGTCCCTCTCCAGAATTGATCTCGAATTCCGGGATCTCAGCCGTTTCTTAGAGTCACTTCTTATGTGCTATCGTTTGCCCGACACCGTCGGCGTCCAGCGTTCGCGAGGGCTGATCACGTTGGGAACGAAATCTATGAAGCAGCAAGCTCGCCGTAGAAATCCAGACGGAGAGATCGATCTCACTTCTCGAACATCAGCCTGAACGCCTTCGCAGGCCGACGGAGATCGCAGATTGAGTCCAACTGTCATGACGACTGCCGAAGCTCGATATCGAACTCTGCTGGATGCCTCCAGTGCATTAGCTGATCAGCCCACGGTCAAGGCCGTCCTGCATAGCCTCCGTGGTGTTTTGGCCAGCACTTCCAAATTGCATGGCGCCGAACTCTATGTCTTGAACGATGACGAACAGGGCCTGTCTTCGTTTGAGTTTGATCGAGACGCCGATGCGCCCGCGATCAAACGCGGAGCAAAGTTGCGACGCGTCGGGTTGGTGGCGCAGGTGCTGGATGAACAGAAACCAGTCTTTGTTGCCGACCTATCGCAAGAGATGTTGGAACACCCGGACATGGCCCCATTTGCAGCCGAAGTTGCCGGACGAAGCACGTACCTGTTTCCCGTCTCTACTTCTCAGAAACAATACGGAATCCTGTCGACGCCGAAGTTGGCGGGTCAGCAATTTACCCCGGACGACGTTGAGATGCTCCGCGCGTTGGCGTCCCACGTTGCGGTCGCTTTGGAGTGCGCGCTAGCCAGGGACACGGCAGAGCTTTACCACCGGCAGGTCGTGCAACAGCGGGACCGGCTCAGTCTGCTGCTGGAGATCAACAATCACATTGTCAGCAAACTCGAAGTCGACGAGCTGTTTCGCGTTGTAGCAGGATCGCTGCGCAAGCATTTCGGCAACGACCTCACCTCACTGTGGCTGCTGAACAAGGATACAGGCTGTCTGGAACGGAAGTTCCTCGATTTTCCGACGGGCAAAGGCATTCTGGAGAAGGTCGCTGTCGCCGTGCCCACGAGGGAGGTTGATGAATGGTGGCGACTTGGCACGCCACAGTTTTATTCGTCCGAGGACCCCGTCTTCCCACCGGTCCTGCGCGAGGCGAAGATAGCCGAATCACTCCGCTCGAGCGTTGCTGTGCCGCTGATGGGCGTTTATGGCCCGCTGGGTGCGTTGGCCATGGACAGCAGAAGAGAGCGTGCCTTTGGCGAGTCGGACCGCGATCTGCTTTCGCAAATCGGCACCCAGATATCGTTGGTGCTTGATAATGCTCTGGCCTATGGCCGGCTGCGGGCATCGCGTGACGACGTGGAGGAACAGCGGCTCTATCTGGAATCAGAAATCAATTCGGAATACAACTTCGAAGACATCATTGGCAAGAGTTCAATGATGAAGAAAGTGTTTGAGCAGGTCTCGATCGTTGCGCCGACGGATTCGACTGTCTTGCTGCATGGCGAGACTGGCACCGGCAAGGAACTGATTGCACGCGCAATTCACAATCTGAGCGTCCGGCGAGATCGCACGTTTGTGCGTATGAACTGCGCCGCGATTCCCTCGGGATTGCTGGAAAGTGAACTGTTTGGGCACGAGAAAGGGGCTTTCACGGGGGCTATTACCCAAAAGAAGGGCAGATTTGAACTTGCCGACCGTGGTTCGCTCTTTCTCGATGAGATCGGGGATATCAGCCTGGAACTTCAGCCAAAGTTGCTGCGCGCCGTGCAGGAACAGGAATTCGAACGGCTGGGAAGCGCGAAGACGATCCAGGTGAATGTGCGGATGATCGCCGCGACCCACCGGGATCTTTCCGCAATGATCCGGGAAGGCAAGTTTCGCGAGGACCTCTTTTATCGACTGAATGTGTTTCCGATTGAGATCCCTCCACTCCGCGAGCGAAAAGGGGATATTCCGCTACTCGTCAACTACTTCGTCTCTAAACTGTCACGACGAATGGGAAAGCACATTGAATCAATTCCCCGAAAGGTGATGGAGGTCTTGACCAATGCGGTGTGGCCCGGCAACGTACGTGAGCTGCAGAACTTCATTGAACGCGCGGTGATTCTTACGCAGGGAAGCGAGCTGCATGTCCCGGTTGCCGAACTGAAGAACGGCGTGCCAGCGTCCCGCACCACTTCCACGCCCACCACCGTGTCCACATTTCAGGCAGCCGAGCGGCAGGCCATCATCGATGCTCTGCAGGGTGCGTCGGGAAAGATAGGCGGGGTAGACGGCGCAGCGGAGCGTCTCGGGCTCAAGAGAACCACACTCCAGAACAAGATGCGCAAGCTCAAGATTACTCGTGCCGACTATTCAGCCCAAGCGTAATTGTGAGCCGATTTGCTTGTGGCGTCACACGACGACGCGCCGCTATCAGTTCACATATCGAGGCCAGCCACCGACATCGGGTCTGCGCTGCAACTCGCGTTGAATCTGTTCCAACTCGGCAACGTCACTGAAGGTGAGTGCCATCTCGCCTGCCAGGATCACGCAGATCATGTCAATCAGGGTCTCAGTCGGGATGTTTCCAAGCTCTCCGAGCATCTCGCACCAGCCTCACGCCTTGAAGAAATTCGCTATAGATGTGGCATTGCAAATTGCATGCCAAAGCGGAACACGCGCATTCGTCGACCCATCTTGCCTTTCCGATACTCTGTGGCGCAGGCTCATTCATTGCGTGCCCGCATGTGGTCATTGGCCCGCTTGCAGGCAGCACCCAGTTGGGTTCTTGAACGAAGTCTGGAGACCGGCTCAGTTTGAACGGTAGTCCTCTTTCGTGATACCGAGGCGTCTCATCTTGTTCTGCAGGGTTGTGCGCTTCAGACCCAAGCACTCTGCCGCTCCACCTCTACCCGAGATTTGGCCAGACGCCGCATTCAATGCGTCGATGATCACATTCCGTTCGGCCTCATGGAAGGTAGAAGCTGGGACAGCAGCGCTAGAGGAGCGAGAGCTTTCCAGTTCGGCGACGGGTACTTCCAATTGTTCGCCCTGCGACAGGATGACTGCGCGTTCGATGAAATTCGCCAGTTCCCTGACGTTACCCTTCCACGGAGAGTTCGTCAGTATTTCCATCGCTTGTTTAGGGATGGTCCTGATCTGCTTCCGCATTCTTCGGGACAACTTGGACACGAAGTAGTTCACCAGCAGAGGAATATCCTGGCGGCGCTCTCGTAAGGGCGGAATTTCAATTGGAAAAACACTCAGTCGGTAGAACAGGTCTTCGCGAAAGGTCCCCTGCCGAATCATCGCGGGGAGATCCCGGTGGGTCGCGGCGATCATCCGCACATTCACCTGGATCGTCTTCGCGCTTCCCAGCCGTTCGAATTCCTGTTCCTGCACGGCGCGCAGCAACTTGGGCTGAAGTTCCAGGCTGATATCCCCGATCTCATCGAGAAAAAGCGAACCGCCATCGGCAACTTCAAATCTGCCCTTCTTTTGGATGAGTGCGCCAGTGAAAGCGCCCTTTTCATGCCCAAACAGTTCACTTTCCAGCAGTCCTGATGGGATTGCGGCACAGTTGAGTCTCACAAATGTGCGCTGAGACCTGGCACTGAGATTGTGAATGGCTCGTGCAATGAGCTCTTTCCCGGTGCCGGTCTCTCCGTGAAGCAAGACAGTTGAATCGGTCGGCGCAACAATGGAAACTTGCTCCAGTACTTTTTGAAAGGCCGCACTTTTGCCGATGATGTCCTCGAAGCTGTATTCAGAACTGATTTCCGATTCCAGATACAGACGCTGGTCCTCCAGTTGGTCCCGGGATGCCGTCAGCCGGCCATACGCCAATGCATTGTCGAGCGCCAGAGATATCTGAATGCTGACCTGAGAAAGAAGATCCAGTTCAGACTGGCCGAAGCTATTGCTCTTCCGACTTCCAACCACCATTGCTCCGATCGGGCCATGCGACACAACCAGGGGCAGGGCCGCCACCGTGGCAATCGACTCGGCCCGGAGCATTTCCGCAACAACCCCCGGCATCTTGTCGGCAGGTGTCAACACTCGGGGGGTGCGCGTTCGCAGCCGCTCCATGTCTTCTACCGGGATTTGTTGGACCGGAACGTCACTCATGAAACCGCGACTGCCGGGAAAATCCAGGAAAACGACCTTCAGGCGATCGGAACGATGCTCCTCGAACAGCATGAAACCCGTAAAGTCGTTGCCAAAGTGTTTGCGGATTGATGCGGACGCGGCCCGAAACAGATCGTTGATATCGAAAATGGTTACGATGTGGTTGTTGATTTCCAGCAGCAGCCGAAGGCGATCGCGCTCGCGCGCCAGATCACGCTGATGGGTTTCCACCGAACGCATCGCGAGGACACTCTCCAGTGCAACCGCGACGTGCCCCGCGACCGACCGCATGAGTTCGACATCGGCCGGACTGAATTCGTCTGTCTCTTTCCTGCCGAAGGTCAAAACTCCGAGTCTCGTCCGCGAAGTAGAAACTGGAAAGACGTACCCACTATGGACGTTCGCCTGGCGAATCACCGATGCTATCTCGGGGTATTGTGTGAGTTCCTGCCGGGCGTCGGGAACGAATATCGGTACTTGCTCGTTAAGCGCGCGTTCAATGGCTGTTCCCGCGTAGGTGATCTTCATGCCCTCTTTCACGTCCGGATCGCTGAGAACTTGTCCGGACGCACGCAGTATCAGCTGTTCGCCGGATGCATCAAACAAAAATAGGTGGATTGCTTCGAATCGAACGACGTTCGAAAGCAGATCGTTGAGGCTGTGGAGAATCGCATGAACTGTTGGTTGCGATCCCACTGCACCCGAGATCTTAAGCAGTGCACGATACCTGCTGAGGTCTGCCACGGCAGGATTGTGGTCTTTGATTGTCGCGATTCCTTCGCTCATGAGATCGGTGTTTGCCCGTTCCAAGATCGCAATGCAATTTTACCGTGTTGCTCCGACTTGGAATTCTCGCCCGTTCGCCCGTCAACCGAATGCCTCTCCAGCGGCTCCTGAAGTTCAGCCGACTCAGTAATTGCCGTCACAACATCTGCCGACTCACGAACGTGCGACCGTCTGCTAGAGAGCCGGGCTGTGATGCCGACGCGGGCTGCAAGTGCAAGTCACGAAGCCATGTCATGGCACGGCAATTCGCTGCGAGCACGGCGGCACGTCCAACATTCAAACGGAGTACACAATCTTGAATGGAAGATCTGGTTGCAAGCCTCAGCACCAGGACTGCCCGGCTCAAGGCGTCGAGTTCCGCGATCATTTTCAAAATGTCAGTCCGAAGTAGAATGTCGAGATAACCTGCACGCTCCTCCGCGTCGATCAGCGACGTATGCTCGACATGGGCACAAGCCTGACCTCTATAGGCGGCTTCACAACCACTAATGTTCTCTGCGCATTGTGAGATTGCTTCCGTGATCGCAGCGACTTTGGCCCATTCGAGAAGCCAATCGCGGAATGGACGATAGCCCTTCGCGGTCATCTGACACGCGGTCACAACCGATTGCTCCGCCGATGCCGAGTTGCCGGTTATTAGAAGGGCCAGCTGACTTAGGAATGGTCCTGCCTCCCGAAAGCACTCCATTACTTCCACTGCTGACGCACGACTTCGATCCTCCTGAGCTTTTACGCCTGTCTGAAACCAAGACATAGTTCAATTCCACTTGCCAGCTGAATTCGTGTCGTTTAGCCCGTAGCTTCTGGCTCGCATCTTCAGACTGTCCGACTGGGGCCTGCAGTATCCAGCGTTGGTAACTGCAACCGTTCGCAGATGCCAGCAGCGTAGATTCCTTTCGCGATGAATTTTGCTCCAATGCTTTCGAACCATTTCAGAACCCGGTCGCCCACGGAGTCGACATATGTCACTTCGGTCAGATCGATCATCAATCGCTTCGGCACGGAATCTCTCATCACCAGAGATTTGGCCTGTTCCGCCCAATCGCCTACGAGCCTGCCTTCCATCTTCAAGATGGGGCCATTTTCGAGCTGATGAATTTCTGCACGAAACATTGTGTTTCTCCCTAGCGAGTCGCTTACCTGGTCTGCGGCTGCATGGATAAACGCATGTTGCGTGCCAAGAATGCTGACGCTATATCACTGATAGGAAAGGATATTTCCCTCAATTTGATTCGGCCGACTGCCTCAATGCGGTCATTGTCCGGATGTGGGCAGGCCCCGTCGCAGCCGAAGGCGAGGAAACCGTAAACCCAGGAGTAATGCTCGTTAGCTGTACTTGACTCTTTGCTGCCTTAGCGCTGGGCGGGGCGACTTGCGATGCAGCAGCACCTCCGCGACCAGGCGAATGTCGTTGTTGGGATCATCCAGCGCTGCGAGAAGCTCCTGGTATGCGGGTAGATTCCGGTTGTTGCGCCACTCCAGGTGGCATGCAAACAGATACAAGGCGTCGCGATGGCCAACGTTGTCCGACATCTCACCTGCTTGCCTTAGTCAGACGGGTGTTTTGTGGCAATGCAAGACCGCGATGGCGGCCCCTGTACAACCACAACGGCGTCTGGTCGACATGATTTTTGAGGATGCGCTGCGGCCGCTGCTATCTGAATGACTTCGTATTCCAGGCTGTCATGCAATGCGCTGAAGACCTCATACTGCATCAGTGCAAGCTGATATCTCTGTTGAATCAAGTACTCGGCGTCGGCTCGTTTGATCTGTCCACTCTGAACAGCTTGCGAAATGACCGACAAATCCGCAGACAATGCCTGCGAGACCAACGTCATCTGGTTCCGATACTCCTGGAGCAGCTCCTGAGGCCCACGCGGGAGATCGGGCGTGATTGCGAGGATCTCGCGGAGGGTCTCGTCCGCCGGGCTGTTCGCTTTCAGCAAGACTTGTGGCGGTACTGGAGGCTCAGCCGTCTTCCCGCGGGAGTGAACTCGCTGCCCCAAGACAAAAGACGATGCAGCTAGGAAGAATGCGAAAGCAAGTATCGGTTGGACTTTCATAGCTCCCGTTCTCCCGGTCTCGATACGTGGCAAAAGAGCGATCACCGCCTCAGTGGGCGCGTCGAAGCATTCCGGGGATTACGTTCTGCTGTGCAGGTACTGTTCCAATCGTTCTCCGCCGAAGTGCTTGGTCCGATTGCACTTTTGCCGGACCTTGCGGGCGGGCCGTGACCTTTCGAGGGCAGTGCCTCAATGTGGGCAGGAAGACCGAGCTGCAAAACATCTATGTGGCTGTGATCCAAAGAGTTGTAACACTGGGTTCTTGGCGAACCAGGTGCAACAGATATGTGAGATGAGCTGCTCGGGCCGGGCTTGGCGCCGACATCGTGCAAATCAACCTGCTTCTGCGGCTTCGCAGGGTGGGCGGCTGTAAGGCCGGCTGAGCGAACAAGAGACGGCAGACAATCTGATTGTGAACCCAGCAACCGAGGAACAACAGAATGAAGAAACGGCGGCCGCTCTCGTCCGAGAGAAGCCACCGGTTGTGTCCATGGAGGATATCCAACAGAAGATTCGACAGCGAGCATATGAACTGTACGAGCTTCGTGGCAGAGCAGATGGAAGGGACTTCGACGACTGGATCGAAGCTGAACTGGAAGTGATCGGAAAGGCATCGATCCCAAGTGCCGACCCGATGAAGGTTTATGCGCGCGCCAACCGTCGGAGGCGGTGACCACGGGGCGACAAATGCGATGCGCATTGGCTGGCCTCTCCCCTAGTAAGTGCCAACCGCATCGCACGCCCCTCCCGACGGCCTACAATCCGAACAAAAAACGCGACAACACGGTGCTGGTTCCACATCTAAGCATTCGGGGCGCTATTCCCCGAACCTAATCGACCGTCATAGTCGCTCATGGATAACCGCATGAGTCTCAGTGACACGGCAGATCTGGACTGTACGGAGTAGGCAAATGGACGCTGAAACAACAGCCAATCGGGAAGAAGAGACAGACAAGCCGCAAGTTGAGTCGCGTTCTTCGAGTCTCCGTGGAAGTGGTCGCCTCTTGATCGGCCATTTCCGGCGACCGGCAGAGCGACCCTTTACTGCCCAAGAACGCAATCATGCCACCATTCTGTTTGGTGGGCTCACGTGGAAACATGAACGGCTCATTCAGGCCGCATTCCAGGCGTGCGGTTATCGCTTCCAGCCTCTTCCCCATCCCACGCTCTCCAGTTACCACCTCGGACGGAGTTTCGGAAATCCCGGTCAATGTAACCCCGCCTACTTCACGGTCGGAAACCTGATTCGGTACCTGCGTGAACTGGAGGCTCGGGGGCTGCCCAAACAGGAAATCATCGACAATTACGTCTTCTTCACCGCCGGCTCATGTGGCCCATGTCGCTTCGGCATGTACGAATCGGAATACCGAATGGCACTGGAAAACGCTGGGTTCGGTGGCTTCCGCGTTTTGTTGTTCTCGCAGAACGACGGGATCAAGGCCGAATCGGGCGAGCCAGGACTGAAGTTCAGCGTGGATCTGGGCATGGGCGCGATGAATGCCCTCAATCTCGGCGATATCGTCAACGAGATCTCCTACCAGCTCCGCCCGTATGAGGTCGTGCCCGGAGCAACCCATCGGGCAATAGATCGGATCGTGGACGAGCTTTCGGACTTCTTGCGAACCCGGCCGGTATTCGAAATCCTTGAGCGTTCGCCGGAGTGGCTTTCAGCACGCTTGGCAAAGAGAAAGAAACTGAAAGACATTCCGAACACACTAGGCAAAGTCCGTGAGCACCTCTATGGGATGCCATACCGTGAAGTTCTGGAGCGATGCCGCAAAATCATGGGCGAAGTTCAGATCGACCGCCTTCGGGTAAAGCCGACGGTGAAAGTCATTGGGGAGTTTTGGGCACAGCTTACAGAAGGCGACGGGAACTTCAATATGTTCTCGTTTTTGGAATCCGAAGGCGCTCACGTGCTCGTCGATTCCGTCGGCAATTGGGTGATGTATCTGATGCATCAGGCGAAGGCCACTGCCCAGGAAAAGCGTCGCCTGGACGTGCCTTACCCTCATGCAAATTGGTGGGAAATCAAGAAGCAGTTACTGAATGAACTGTCGTTCCAGAAAAAGTGGACACTGTTAGCACTGGGTGAGCGCATCTGGGCACGACAATATCGGCGGGTCGTCGAGGCCCTCGGAAATGTGGCAGGTCCGCTTCCTTCTCAAGCCGAACTGGCGCGGCTGGCACATCCGTTCTATCACTCCCTGGCTCGCGGAGGTGAGGGGCACCTCGAGGTTGGAAAGAATGTCTACTACACAAGAAATCATCTCTCGCACATGGTGTTGGCGCTTAAACCATTTGGGTGCATGCCGTCGTCACAATCTGATGGCGTGCAATCAGCGGTGGTGAACCGATTCCCGGAGATGATCTTTCTACCGATTGAAACCGCGGGCGAGGGAGAAATCAATGCCCACAGCCGGGTTCAAATGGCGCTGACGGAAGCCAAGATGAAAGCTCGCGCGGAATTCGACCAGTGTCTGCAAATGAGCGGTCAGCGCCTTGAAGACATTCAGTCATATGTCGAAGATCACCCGGAATTGCGCAGTCCACTCTACGAGATTCCCCGTGCCAAAGGCGTGGCTGGCGTGGCGTCTAACTTCGTTCTGCACGTCGGCAAGCGAATGAGCGGCCAGGCGGGAAAGTTCTTAATCGAATTGGAGACAGAGCCATGAGTGCCCAGTTCGTGATTGGTGTCGACATCGGATCAACGACCGTGAAAGCAGTCGTAGTCGAGGGCAGGAAAAACCATATCGTCTGGCGCGACTATAAGCGGCACGACACTCGTCAACCTGAGGTACTGCTGGACTTCTTGTGTCGCATGGAGAAAGAAGCCCACGTCAGTCCCAAGAATGCCCGGATTCTTATCACTGGATCGGGGGGAAACGCACTGGCCAGCCTCATCGGGGCCAAGTTCGTGCAGGAAGTGAATGCAGTCGCGCTCGCTGTCGAGCGTCTGCATCCGGAAATCAATTCCGTTATCGAACTCGGCGGACAAGACGCCAAGATCATCATCTTCCGGGATGATACGAACAGCGGACGCAAAAGAAAAATTCCCACCATGAACGACAAGTGCGCGGGAGGAACTGGCGCGGTCCTCGACAAGATCGCCAGCAAGCTGCACATCTCTCCCGCACAACTGGCCGAGCAACCGTACTTCGGAATCCGGTTGCATCAGGTGGCTGGTAAATGTGGCGTCTTCGCCGAGACAGACATTAACAGCCTGCAGAAGCAAGGCGTTCCTACCGATGAACTGATGGCCTCGTTGTTCGATGCGATCGTGCTGCAAAACCTGACTGTGCTGACACGTGGGCATACACTTCACCCCGAAGTTCTTTTGCTTGGAGGACCGAACGTCCTCATTCGCGGAATGCGTGAGGCCTGGCAACACAACCTGGGACTGCTATGGCAAGGGCGCCGAATCGGGTTACCCGATGGAGCTCAGACGCAGGATCTTGTCACGGTTCCCGAAAATGCTTTGTATTACGCCGCTTTGGGCGCCGTTGAATTCGGGAGGATGGAGGAAGAGGCGGCCGCCCGCTATCTGGGAACCCAATGTCTCGAGCACTACGTCCGCGACCAGCGTCAGGCCGTTAAGGTCCGTCGTGGAGATCCGGGCCTGATTTCGTCCCAGTTCGAGCTTGTGGAATTCAAGAACCGGTATTCGAGAAAGCCGTTTGTAGCGGCCAACTTCTTAGCCGGCACAACCGTTCGTGCGTTCATTGGGATCGACGCCGGCTCCACCTCGACGAAAGCGGTCCTTCTTTCCGATTCCTCGGAAGTTCTCTGCAAGGCCTATCAATTGTCCCATGGCGACCCCATTCAGGATGCGAAAGAGTTATTCGAATCGCTACGAAATCAGGTGGAATCGCAGGAAGCGAGGTTGGAAATTCTGGGCGTGGGCACGACGGGCTATGCGAAGAACATCCTGCGCGATGCCTTGTGTGCCGACATCGCACTGGTGGAAACTGTGGCCCACACCCGATCAGCCTTGCACTACCACAGAGATCCCCACTGCATTGTCGACGTGGGCGGTCAAGACATCAAGATCATTGTTCTCCGCGATCGCCGCATCAAGGATTTCCGGCTTAACACCCAATGCTCGGCAGGCAACGGCTACTTTCTGCAAGCCACAGCCCATAGTTTTGGCGTTCCGATGGATCGGTATGCCGACGCTGCCTTCTCGGCCGGAAGCATGCCAACCTTCGGTTACGGATGCGCGGTATTCCTGCAATCTGATATTGTAAATTTCCAACGCAGCGGCTGGAAGGCGGAAGAGATTCTCGCCGGCCTTGCAGCCGTTCTTCCCAAGAATATTTTCCTGTACGTTGCCAATGTGCCCAACATACAGAACCTGGGCACACGCTTTGTCCTGCAGGGCGGAACGCAGAACAATCTTGCGGTGGTCAAGGCGGAAGTGGACTTCATCCGCGCGAGTTTCGCCGGCAGCGACGTTGAGCCTGAAATTGTTGTGCATGAACATTGCGGAGAGGCTGGAGCCATTGGCGCTGCGATGGAGGCCAAACAGCTGTACGCCACCGGCCATCGGACCAGCTTCATTGGTCTTGACGCTGTGCGCCACATTCAGTATCGGACTACACGATCGGAGGAGACGCGCTGCACATTCTGCAGGAATCACTGCCTGCGTACGTTCCTCGACATTCGAACTGAAAGTCAGCACATCGGACGCTCGAACAGCAGAAACAGCAAGGTTCCACTCGAGCAGGATCAAAGGCGCGTGATCATCGCCGGTTGCGAAAAGGGATCCGTCGAGGACATCGATCGCATGCGCGACATCAAGGCGGGCATGGATTCGGTTCGGGCGAGAACGCCGAACTTGGTTGACATGGCAGCCCGCGATGTCTGGAAGCCGCGCCATCCCAGTCTCGTTGCCGATCCGATCCCGGCCGCTCGGTGGAGAAACTCGGTCCGGCGTCGTATGGACCTGATGAAGGGCCGTTCAAAATTGCGGATCGGAATTCCGCGAGTGCTCAACATGTGGGTCTATGCCCCGCTATTCAGCGCTTATCTGGAGAGTTTAGGCGTCCTCGCAGAGAACATCGTTTATTCGGACTTTACCACCAACGAGATGTACCGCGCGGGCTCCAACCGCGGCTCGATTGATCCCTGTTTTCCATCGAAAATAGCCATCGCACATTTTCATCATCTGATCTTCACCAAGCATGTCCGGAAACCGCTCGATTGCATTTTTCTCCCCATGTTCGACGTCCTGTGTTCGCCCCTCGTACAGACCCGTGCCTGCAATGCTTGTCCCACCGCCGCCGTAACGCCGGAGACTGTGGAAGCGGCCTATATCAAAGAAATCAATGTATTCGCCGAAAACAACATCCGGTACCTGCATCCAATCGTCAACCTTTCCGACAGGAGGCTCTTCGAGCAGCAAATGTTCGAATGCTGGGGTCCAATCCTGGGACTCTCTGCAGAAGAAAATCACCGCGCGGTGGAAAAAGGCTTCGCAGCTCTGGAGACCTACGAGCGTGATCTTCGCCACCAGGCACGGGCCACCCTCGACATGCTGGAACACGAGGACCGTCTGGGCGTCGTATTGCTTGGACGCCCCTATCATCATGATCCAGGACTGAACCACGGCATACTCGAAGAGTTCCAGAAACTCGGGTACCCGGTGTTCTCACAGAATACTTTGCCGCTCGATGAGGACCTGTTGGATCGTTTGTTCGGGGAAGAGGTGCGCGCGGGCATCATCACGCACGCGCTGGACATCTCAGACGTATGGAAAACCGCAACCGCGGCCAGTAGCAACATGAAGCTGTGGGCGGCGAAGTTCACCGCACGGCACCCGAATCTTGTGGCCGTGGAACTATCAAATTTCAAATGTGGTCACGACGCGCCGGTGTACTCCGTCGTCGAGCGGATCATCGAGCGCTCGGGCACGCCTTACTTCTGTTTCAAGGATCTGGACGAGAACAAACCGGTTGCTTCCATCAAGCTTCGGGTTGAAACGATCGATTACTTCTTGAAGTCCTACCGCGAAGGCGTGCGGCTCAGGAGTGAGAGTGCACCAGCGGAAACGGAGCGGGATGTTTCGGTACCGGAAGGGTTGATCGCACTAAATGTCTTAAACGGGAATTAACGCGCTGGGAAAAAGATGATTCCCAGGGCGGACGGTATCGAGCAGATCGCTATCAATCGTGAGTGAAATGACCGCGACGGTTCTCTTGCCAGCAAGACTCATTGTGCTCGGTGCAGGCAGGTTTCTCCTTGCCGTAGCTAGTCGTAGCGACGTTCGCCGGGTTGACGCCAGCATCTACTAACGCTTCCCTGAGAACGGTTGCGCGTTTGACACCTAACGCCAGGTTGTACTCGACCGACCCGCGTTCATCGCAATGGCCTTCGACGGTCAGGTTGATGTTGGGATGCTGACTCAGGAATGCGGCATTCGTCTGAATCGTGGCCACCTGGTCGGGGCGAATCTGCCACTTGTCATAGTCGAAGTAGACGTCCCGCACGTTGCGTGCGAACAGTTCGTCGTCGCTCGGCCCCGTGACTACCGGCGGCGGAGGTGGAACAGTTACGGTGATGCGTGCGGTAGCGGATTCCTTTCCTCCTGGTCCCTGCGCGTAGAGCGTGTAGGTTGTCGACTCCATCGGTGTTACTTGCAGTGATCCTGTGGGTTGGGCAACTCCCAGAGCTTCGACATGGTCTCCAACTGCGTCGATGCGGACCGTGGTTGCATTGGCCGTCTCCCAGCTTAGAGTAGCGGACTGTCCCTTCTCAATCGACGACGGGTTTGCCACCAGGGAAGCAGTGGGCGCGGCGGGTGGCGGCGGAGGTGGTGGTGGTGGAGTCGAAACCACCTTCGCCTTGTGGCATGCGCTGGATACTAAGATGGTACACAACAGTACGAGCAGAGGTACACGTGAGATGACGAATTTCATATGATGACCCTCGCAAACCTGGTGTTTATGACGTGGACTACCTGGCAATTGCCAACACAGACGACTTCGGCGTGCTCAGATAACCGGTTACCTTGTTCTTCTCGACTGAAAAAATAACCACTTCGTAGAGTTGGCGGTCTCGCCCGGAGTAAAACTGCAGCGGCTCGGCAACCCCACGATCCTTTTTCTCGACAATGCGATCGTCAGCGGTCACGGTCAGCGTGAATTTGTTCTTCTTCGGATCAGCCTTCTTCAATTGCAGGCGGACGGTCGAGACCTGTGTCGGAGAGCCCTTGGACAAGCTGAATTCGAAATAGTCGCGATCACCGCGATGCCTGAGTTCTTCGAGGTCTTCGCGGGTGCGGGCGATCAGGCTGCCTTGGCCGGTCAGATCGCCGACAGCGCGTTCTAGCTTGGCTTTGGTGGACTCCAGGTCAGTTCGGGTGTCGACGATATCTTTCTTTGCTCCGCTCAGTTCGCCTCGAACATTGGCCACCTCACCTGTGACTTGGCCAATTTGCTCATTCTGCGCTTGCAGACGTTGGTCGAAGGTTATCTGCTGTCGCTGCAAATCGGCACTGTGTGACTGGATACTCCGCTGCATCTGCGTCTGCAGTTGCTGGACCGTTAGACCTAGGCGCTGGGACCATACCTCGTTTGAGGCTTTGAGCTGGTCTTCTGTGATTCCTTGACGTCTTTCCAGCTTTTGAATGGAGACTTGCTGGGCCGCCCCCAGCGACGCCAACCGGCTGCGCGTGTCGAAGATGAAGTACAAAGAGACAATTACATAGGTTGCCGCAAGGATGAGGGCTGTGTATCGAGTAAGTCGATTCTTGCTGTTAACGGAAACAGGTGCGGAGGACGGATCCTCCGTTTCGAAAGCATTCATGTTGTTCTCCTGCCACGATCAAATGCAAACCGCTGGCCAAACGTGCTGGCTGTAAGTGCGCATCAGTTCAAGCAAGGCAACAGTGTTGCGCGCCCCCATTTGGGCAGTGCTCTTAGATGGGCATGGCCAACGTGAAGGGAGGAGCGGAAGAACAAAGCGATAGCGATACCTACTGTGTTGTTACATTGGCACTCAATTTGCATTGCCCGAAGTTGACGCGAGGGAGCCTTTGCCCAATTTCTCGGTTCTTGTTTTTGAGGAGACACCATGTCCACGACTCCAAAATTTCGCATCGATGTCAAGGTTCACACCCTGCTGATGGATTCGGCGTCGGAGGGACCGGAACCCCTAGTCAACAATGGACTGACTTTGCCAGAACCGGTGTATCCGCGGTTTCCTGAGAAGCTGTCGAATCCCGGACCTGAGACAGCTCCGGAAGATCGCAACTGGACACTGCCCCAGGTCTATCACAAGATGAAGGGCTGGCTCTTCCCCTATATTCGCTCGCGAGTGCTTCCCGGTGAATTCCACCCCATCACTGCCTATCTGTTCGTGGAATATAAGTGCAACCTCGACTGCTGGTACTGCTGGGCGTTCAACAACAAAGTGAAGGGCATGACCGAGGACACCGCCCGCCGATCGATTGACTGGCTCCACAGCCAGGGTTGCCGTGTGTTGGCCTTGATGGGAGGGGAACCGCTCCTGCGGCCGCAATTTGCGCACAAGGTCGTCCACTACGCCGCGAAGAAAGGGTTCTGGATTTACATCGGTACGAACGCTCGCCTCCTGCGGCCCGACGTTGCCGATCGTCTCGCAGACGCTGGGGTATCGGTTTTCAATGTGGCAGTCGACGCCTGGGACGTGAAGCCAGGTCTTCCTAAGGCCCTGATACCTATCGAAGCTCAACTGGAACGGTTGCTAAGGAAGCAGTATGTGTATGGCTACATGGTCTTCCTGAACATCAACATTTGCCGTAACAATACCGAAGACGTTCGTCGGCTGACCGAGTGGGCACACGCTCACAAGATTGCCACAGATTACCACATCAACGAGACACCCATGCTCGAACAGGATGACCATTTCAAGCACCTGTCTGACAATCCGACCTACATACGCCCGGAGGACTGGCGCCGCACAGATGACCTGATTGACTGGCTGATCGAAAGGAACAAGGCCGGGTACCAGATGGTGAATTCGGTGCAGCGTCTCGAAGAGATGAAGGCATTCATGCGCATGGGCGGCGGTAGCTCCGACCTCGCCACCTATGGCTGGAACGGTGACGGCAGCACCAACGGCACGGCACAGCACCTCGCCCGCCTGCCGGGCATCGTGCAGGATGCTTCCGGCGAGCTGCGATTCGCCGACTGGAACTGTCGGGCGGGACAAAACAATGTGATCGTGCGGACCGATGGCACTGTGGCTCCGTGCTTCCCGATGTATTCGTCGCCATTCGACTGGGGCAACATCGACGACGCCAGGTTTGACGACGCACAGCTTTGCGACATGAAGCAGACCTGCCAGCGCCATTGTTTCTCGACTTTGAATCACAATCTCGCGTATTGCTACGACGACTCGCGGGTCATCAAGTTTGTTTGGACCCAACTCGTGAAGAATCGCCTGAAAGGCGGGGCTCGAAGCTTTGACGAGTGACGTGTCTGAGCATCGACACCCGGCTCTTTGACTTGTGCAATAATCGATCGCGCTGGAGGACTCCGTATGAACTCCCGCCTCAGTGTTCTCTGTAAACCTTGCCGCATTGCGTTGGTGCTGGTATTGACCTGTCTTTTGTCCGCTTGGACCTGTTCCGCAGTGGTGAACTTCAATAGTTGTCCGGGCGCGGTGCCACAGCCTCAGATAGCCTCTCTCTCACCAAATGCCATTTCTGCCGATGCAAATTCAGTTCTGATGCTGGTCGACGGGGCGGGTTTTGTCCGTGAGTCGAAGATCTTGTGGAACGGAAACCCATTGCAGACGACGTTCCTGGACTCACGTCATCTTCAGACCACAATCACACAGGAGACTCTCAACTCATTCGGCGGCTCAGATGGAAGTAGCGTGCTGATTTCAGTGAAGTCTCCGGAATCGGTTTCTATCGAGGGCTGCCCTAATGGTGGGAGTTCCGCCACGCTGGTTCTCAGTATCCACTAGCGAGTTGCAGGGCGTGAGAGCGACTTCTCATCTCGACATGCCCGGCCGTCGGGGAATTCATTCGTTGGAGCTGAATGCGCGAGACGCCGAGATTACCGGCGCGAATGTTTGCCCTGATCTGCCGCGCCCCCACTTCATGCCGCCCAGCGATGACTCAGGTTCCACCTGTTGCGCCGCGCCCGAATCTTTCGGGCGTGCTCGGCCCATTTGTAATAAGGATGGACTTCTTCTCGAGACTTCAATTGCGCCTGCACAAGATCTAGTGGATTACGCCATACGACTTCCAGACGCGTACCCACCGATGGCATGTTGTGTTCATCGGTCGTAAGCATTGTTAACCCCCTACTGGTTGCGTTCGCACGAGTTCCCTACGGCCTGCCCGCAAAGAACTGATTCTGACACGTGCACGACAAGCCCAATGCAGATCGTCTGCCAATTTGAAAACTCGCCTAAGTGATTGGCAGATCACTACTGTTTCATTGCCCAGTCTGTCCCTCGTGCCCAGTCGAGGGCACTGCCTCAATGTGGGCATCGCTTCAGGCAGGTAAAGCCCAATTGCCCTTGGAAGGACAGACGTTTACGCCGATCCCGATTTGGCCTTGCGCATGCACAACCCTGGCCGGAGGCAGAGCATTGAAGCCGCGATCACATCAGCCGTATCCATCCGTGGCTTCTGACATGTCGGTCGAGCGAGTTCCAAAGCGCATAGGCCTGAGCAGATCAATTCTGGTGGGAGTATTCAGGATCGTCCTTCTCAGCTGGGCATTCGTAACCGCAGTCGTTCTCTGGCAACTGAGATGAAACTCTTCTGTCGACACCTAGACCACGCTGTATGGGCGCTGCTTGCCTTCTTCTTGATCGCTCCGCTCACCGTGATTGCGCAAAGCAGCGGGACGGGAAGAGTGGAAGCGTTGGCATTCGTATCGGATGCCGAGGGCCGTTCGTATGTGGCCGGCGCGAAGGTTGTATTAAGTGGTGCCACGACGCTTGAGGCGGAAACGGATATGGAGGGGAAGTGCCTCTTTAATAATGTCGTCCCCGGCACCTACTCGATCCAGGTGCAGTTCCCCGGACTAGAAGCTACCGAGGTAGTGACGGTTGAATCAGGAAAGACTACGCAGTCTCCTCTGGAACTGAAGCCAACGACCGTTAAGAGTTCCATCACTGTGACTGCCACAGAACCGGAAGTGAAGGCCCCGACCACCGACCAGACCATCACGGAAAAGACGGTGCGAGACGCCCCCAACCAGAATGATCGCGTGGAGAATGTTCTTCCTCTGGTTCCGGGTGTGGTTCGTGGACCCGACGGCCGCATCAACATGAAAGGTGCGCGCAATACTCAGAGTGGTGCGCTTGTCAACAGCGCCAACATCACGGATCCCGCGACCGGCAGCCCTGGACTAGATCTCCCCATCGATGTGGTCGAATCCGTTCAGGTTATCTCGAACCCCTACGATCCGCAGTACGGCAAGCTGACTGGCGCTCTTTCGAGCATCGGCACGAAGACCAGCGCCTTCGACAAATTTCACTTTTCCATTCAGAACGTGATGCCGCGCGCTCGCGTGCGTAATGGCACGTTAATGGGCGTGGGCGGCGCAACCCCCCGGGTGACCTTTACTGGCCCTATTATTAAGGACCGGCTCGCGTTCACGCAGTCGATGGAATATCGATTCATACGCACCCCCGTAAACAGTCTTCCACCCTATCAACGCGACACCACACTGGAGGCTGTTAACTCGTATACACAGTTCGATTTGAACCTGACGCCCAAACAAACTGCCACGGTGTCTGTGAGCGTCACTCCACAGAAGCTCCAGTACATGGGACTCAATACGTTCACGCCCCAGTCGTCGACGTCGGATTACCACCAGCGGGGCTATCAGGTGTACGCACAACATCGGTACGTCACCGGCGAAGAGAGCCTGCTGACGTCACAGTTTAGTTACAAGACGTTCGATACCGACCTCACTCCTGCGAGTGATGGAACATATCGCCTTCTGCCGGACACGACCGAGGGCGGGTTCTTCGATTTGCAGGCCCGGCGGTCGTCTCGCGTTGACTGGCAGGAAACGTACCAATTGTCGCCGCTCAAGCTTTGGGGAACTCATCAGTTCAATTTTGGTTTGAACTACGCCCACTCTTCTTATAACGGCCGGCAGACATTTCTGCCCGTCGAGATTGCGGACGTCTCCGGAACGACAATCGAAAAGATCACGTTCAGCGATCCCAGTTCGTCCAGTATCGGCCAAAACGAGGTAGCCTGGTACGCCTCGGACAAGTGGACACCGTGGTCGCGGTTGTCATTAGACCTCGGACTGCGCTTTGACCGTGACAGCGTCACCGATTCCGTTCACCCGGCGCCGCGGGCCGGTTTCAACCTTGCGCTCACCAGCGATGGCAAGACCATGTTGCATGGCGGCGGAGGTCTGTTCTATGACCGCGTCCCGTTGATGATCCCGACATTCTCGTCGTTCCCGAGCCGGAACGTGTCCATCCTTGACCAGTCCGGTCAGATCAAATCATCGACCTCTTATTCGAACCAGATTGAGGGCGGGCTTCGTAACCCGCGCAGCGTCGCATGGGATCTGGCGTTGAGCCGTCAACTGGTACAGGGACTCACCGTACAGGTCGCCTATGAGTGGCGTAAGACCACGGACGATTTCGTCGTTTCGCCGCAGGCCTGCGCTGGGTCATGCATCTTGTCGCTGTCAAATCGAGGAGAACAATCGTATCGGGAGTTCCAGGTTGGTGGCCGCTATTACTTCCACAAACAAGTGCTCAACGCCTCATACGTGCGCTCGCGAGCCTATGGCGATCTAAACGACTTCTTCCAATTCTTTGGGAATACGCCGAAACCCGTCATCCAACCGAACGACCGCGGCAGACTTTCCTTTGATGCGCCGAATCGCGTGCTTCTCTGGGGTGAATTCAAGGCGCCATGGAAGGTGACACTCATTCCCGTCTACGACATCCATACCGGATTTCCTTTTTCGGTTCAGAACGAGTACCGCGACTATATCGGACCACGAAATTCCGAGCGGTATCCCAGGTTCCAGTCGTTTGATCTGCAGGTTCTGCGCCCGGTTGCGATACCGATTCGGGACAGACACATTAAGGCGCGCGTCGGCTTCAGCGTTTTCAACCTCTTCAATCACGACAATCCACGCGACGTACAAACAATTTCAGAAAGCTCCAACTTCGGCCATTTTTACAACAATGCATGGCGCGAATACCGGGGGAAATTCGTAATCGAGTTTTGACTATGAAAAACACCATCGTTCCTTTGCTCTCTCTCTTGTTGGCCTCGCTGGTCTGGGGCCAGACTTCGACGCCATCGGTTGCCAACGCTGATGAAGTAATGGCCAAAGTGTTTGCGCAAGACGGCAAGCGCGAGGCGCTCAGCCAGGGATACGCGGGATATCGCCGCTACATCTTCGACAACAACCGCATGCACAAACACTCGGAATTGCTCGTCACAGTCAAGTGCGACCTCGATGGAAGCAAGCATTTCGACGTTGTGACTGAAGAAGGGTGGAAGACGGCAAATCACAAGATCCTGCGGAAGATGCTGGAGTCCGAGGCCGAGACCTCCGAGCCGCAGACTCGGCCCAAGAGCAGGCTCACACCGGATAACTATTCGTTTTCCCTGGTCGAAACAGGTTCAGTCGCCGACCGGCCGACCTACGTAATTGACGTCAAGCCGAAGCGAAAGGACAAGTACTTGTTTGAAGGCCGGATCTGGGTTGACGCAAACGACTACGCCTTGGTCCGCGCAGAAGGAAAACCGGCGAAGAACCCGTCGTTCTGGACACGCAGCATTCACTTTGTCCACGAATATCACAAGAGCGGTGACTTCTGGTTTCCAACCACAACCGCGAGCATCACCGAGGCGCTGTTCTTTGGAAAAACGGACGTAACGATCCAGTACTTCGACTACGCGCCAAATACCGCATCCGGCGGTGATTCTTCAGCGCCCGGCAAGGCGTCCATTCAAGAGGTGACTTATGTTCAGGACTAATCTGGGTTTGATTCTCGCTGCCGGCAACGGGAGCCGGCTGGCCAGCGTATCGGAGACCCTCCCGAAGCCGCTTATCGAACTGCATGGTAAACCGTTGCTCGAACACGTCCTTCTGGATGCGCGCAGCGCCGGCATAGAAAAGTTCGTGATCGTTCTCGGATATCGCGGCAACCTCATCCGATCATGGTTTGAGGCTCGCCGCCTCAGCGGCATTGAAGTTACCTGGGTTGAGAATCCGGACTATAAGACGAAGCACAACGGCATTTCCGTACTCAAGGCGCGCGACGTGATCCACGAGCCTTTCGTTCTCTTCATGACGGATCATATTTTTGAGCCTGAGACGGTTGCAACTCTAATTCACCAGCCCATTGGGAAAGATGAGACCATCCTCGCGGTGGACCGTAAGCTCGATTGCATCTTTGATATGGACGACGCGACCAAGGTCCGGTGTATTGGGAACCACATCATCGACATTGGAAAACAGATCAGACTCTACGACGCCATCGACACCGGTATGTTCTACTGCACTCCTGCGATATTCCAATGGCTTGAGTCGGCAATGAGCAATGACAACTGCTCCCTGTCCGACGGCATGCGACTGATGGCGGAACAGCGCAAATTGCGTGCGTTCGACATTGGAGATGCGATGTGGCAGGACGTGGATACACCCGATGCGCTGGCTTATGCGCGACGGCTCTTCCTGCCGCCGAATCCTGCCAGCTACACTCTGGAGCAAGCCCGTGTCTAAGACCGATTCCAAGCCGCGCGATACCTTCCGCGTCTTCGCGGGTTGCGTGGGCATTGCACTGCTCGTCTACCTGGTACTTCGAACCGGGGCCGGAGCTATTGTTCAACACTCGAAGGAAATCGGATGGGGACTGGTTCTGGTCTTCGCCTTGGGAGGCGTGTCCCATCTCATCAAGGCCTGGGCGTGGCGACTCACATTTCAGTGTGATCTCAGCAGAGTTTCATTCTTGCGCAGTTTCGCACTGCGGTTGATCTCGGAGGCGGTTGGAACATTCGGTCTTCCTGGCCAGGTACTTGGAGAGACGATGCGTGTATCTCTGCTCGGCCCTTCTGTGCCTGTGGCGAACAGCGTATCGGCGGCAACTCTCGACCGTGGACTCTACACCGTGTCGGCCGCGATCGTGAGCGTGGCGGGAATTCTGGCCGCGCTCGTTTCAGTCCCGCTCTCCAAAACATGGCGGTTATATGCCCTCCTGTTTGCAGGCGGTGTAGCCATTTTCATCGCTGTGCTCGCTGTGGCCATCCTAAGACGCTGGCCGGTGATCTCGGGTACGGCTCGCGTTATCGGCCGACTGCCGGGGTTCAAGAAGTGGCTGGATGGCAAGCAGTCGGTCGTCAATTCTGCAGAAGAGAATTTCCTCGGCTTTTACCACGAGACTCCACTGGCATTCTGGGCCAGTCTCTCCCTTAATCTGGTGTGTCAAGGCCTAGCAATCCTTGAGATTTACCTGCTTCTGCATTTCATGGGAGCGAGAATCAGTTTCCTAGGAGCATTCGTGCTCGAAGCTCTCACGAAGTTCATCAGCGTCATCGGCGCAATCAATCCCGGGAATGTGGGCACCTACGAAGGCGGCAACATGATGATCACCCGCTTGTTCGGAGTTACGAGTGCAGCCGGATTGACACTGGGACTCTGCCGCCGAGCGCGCAGCCTATTCTGGGCTGCAATTGGAGCCGTATGCATGATCGTACTGTCTAAAACAAGCAAGCAAGACAAACTCGAAGTCAGCGGAACTGCACCGCGGAGCGACTCCCCCGAACAGTCTGAAGTGACAAGCACGACCCCGCCAAGCACAGATGCTGTGACCGTCATCATCGCGGTGGAGAATTCCAGAACCAACAGCGAGTACTCGCCTGCACTGGCTCGGGTTGGCACGCTTCCCGTGTTGCTAAGGACCATCTTGATGGTTCAGTCTTCGAAGCCAAGCCGGATTCGCGTGTGTGTCGACGCAGCTGCGATGCGAACTGTCCGGAGCGTGCTGGAGCGAACCGGGCGTTTGCCGAAATCGATCGAATGGTGCGAAACGCCATCGGGAACAGATCTGGCCTTAATGGTGAGCAGAGTCGTGCGTTCGTCGAACCGCATCGTCGTACTTCTAGGAAACCGGGCGTACCAGCCCGCCTTGCTGCAAAGTGCCATCGAGTGGAAGAGTGCGAGTGGCGCCTTGGTCTTCACAACTGGCCCTGCGCCGGTTGGCATCTACGCACTCTCTCAGGCGGCGGCGCTCGAATTCACAAGTGTGTGCGATTCAACAGGCGATACTCTGGAACAACTTGATGCCTGGGTGAGATCGACCGGTTCAGTTACAGAAAAGCCGGTGCCCTTGAGTGCGTGGCACGAGATCCTGGCCCCCGAGGACCAGCCGGTGGCAGAACGCAAGCTCGACAGCTGGCTGGTGAAACCCACCGACGGCTTGTGGGCCCGCATGAATCGCAGGGTCTCCATTCCGATCAGCCGGCAGCTCATCAAATTTCCGATCACCCCGAACATGGTGAGCTTGTTCACTCTCCTCGTAAGCTTTGCCGCAGGCTACTACTTTGCGCTCGGTGGATACTGGAACATGCTTCTCGGCGCTGTCCTATCGGTGTGGGCCAGCATTCTCGATGGCTGCGATGGCGAGGTCGCGCGCATCAAGCTGCAATCGTCCGACTTTGGATGCTGGCTGGAAACGGTTTGCGACTATCTTTACTACCTCTTCGTTTTCGGCGGTATGTCTTTGGGTCTGACGAGGACTTACGGAAATAGATCGTATCTTGTGTGGGGCGCTGTGCTTGGGTTTGGAGCCATCACGAGCTTTCTCACGGTTGGTTTCATGAGACAGCACTTCGCTGCTGCTCATCCCGACAAGTTCCTCAAGATCTTTCATAAGAAAGCAGAAACCCGGAAGAGTAATCCCTTAGTGTACCTGGCACGTAATACCGAGTTCATAATCCGCCGCTGCTTCTTTCCGTATGCGCTGCTTGCTTTCACGCTATTGAATCTCACAAGGTTTGTGTTCATTTGTACGGCGATCGGAGCCAACGTGGTGTGGATGATCGCACTCTATTCCAGTATCACTCTCTCGGGGAAACAGCGCGTATCGAAGCTCGCTCCTGTAGTGGTTGAACAGGCGAGTGCATAGAGCGCGTTGAAGATTCGGCATGCGAATTATGTCGCTGGACCAGGTTGAAACAGGTTCATTTGCCCCGCAGGAGGGGATCTCGCACGCGTCCCGGAGGATTCGGGTTGTGAGCTGGAACATCGCTCGTGGCCGCCGCCTGGACGAAATTGCGGAATTTCTCGTCGGCGCGAACGCCGACCTGATCCTGTTGCAGGAAGTGGATATGCATGCGCGCCGAAGCGCCTATCGCAATATTGCGGAGGTCCTCGCGCAAAAGCTGAACTTGAACTACGCCTTCGGCATTGAGTTTCAGGAGTTGGCTCAAGGTTCCTGTACCGCGCCCGCCTACCATGGCCAGGCTACTCTCTCGCCTTGGCCCCTAGCTGATTCTCGGGTACTTCGATTCCAGCGCCAGTCGACTTTTTGGAAGCCGCGATGGTGGATACCGGCCCACCCGCGATTTCAGAGACGTGTCGGCGGCCGGATGGCGCTCCTAAGTCACGTCTCGATTGGACACACGATCCTGGCCGTCTATAACCTGCATTTGGAAAGCCGTGGCGGAGATGACCTGCGCCGCTCTCAACTGGGCGCTGTGTTGAACGATGCCCTCCGATACGGCGCGGATGTACCTGTCATCGTGGCCGGCGACTTCAATTTTGACGTGACTGAACCCGCCAATGCATGCGTCAATGAAACGGGCTTTCAGAATCCCTTCGCGGATCTGGGACTGCGCACTGCGCAAGCCCATTCGTTCAGCCGCAGCAATACGATTGACTGGATCTTGACTCGGGGACCAGTTGCCCCGGACTCTCCGAAGATCGATCATTCCGTTTCGGCGTCTGACCACTATCCCCTATCCCTCACCCTTGAACTCCGAGTGCCGCAGCGATGCGGCATGCCCACATTCGGGCCCTTGTCCGCATGCGGTCATTGAACTCTATCCTCGGTTCGGTGCGCGTTTCTAAGTTACTGCCTTGCCGTAAGATAGGCCGATTCGGTATGGCAACACACCTGCCATCACACTGTGTGTTGATCGTTTGCGATGAGCTGAATTCCGGCGAGGTTCCTCGCTCGTCTTTCCCGAAACTGGGGCAGACATGCGGAACTGATTAGTGAACGCCAACCTTACGGTTCGTGAATGAAGACCGGTGAACCGACCGGCCACACGGACGACCAGAGGGGTGGCGCGGGGCGGAGTTGCGGCGCGTTTTGGCTATGGCCCTCCCCAACGCCTGACATAGCCGAGCGCATCGCCCGCCCCGCCCTGCCCCCGGGTCTTGTGCAATACGACGATGAATGAAACAAAGCGGAGAGATGTATGAGACTCACAGCAAAATGCTGCCAGCGCGAGGTGAGGCCGAATGAGAATTCTCTACGTTGATCTGAATCCCGACTCTAGCCCTGCAGGAACCGACAAAGCCCTAAGGAACCGCGGCCATATGTTGCTTTATGTAAACACGTGCGGCGACGCGCTTGAGATGATCCGCAATCAAGACTTGGACGCTGTTGTGATTACCCATGACAGTCTTGAGGTTTTTGACTTGATCACCAAGGCGCAGGCCATTCGCGGAGAACTCCCCGTTTTTGTTACCGACGATTGGAGCATTTCCGAGCTTCCGTTGGCATTGGAATGGTGTGGAGGACTTCAGGAAGCCGGGAACCACCTCCACGCATGAAAGCTGGTCTGCCGGATGCAACATGAGCTGTGACAGCCAAGGCTTGACCTTACTCCACCATGCTGTCGGATGGGGTCGATAAAGTCAGGCGTATCAGGATTTCTAAGCGTAGTAGATGGAGGGCGAACAGACGGCGCACGGCTGGGTGAATACCTGATTACGACAGTAATCTGCCCCGCAAGCCCCCACGCCTGATAATGAGAAGTATCTTTTGCGAGTGTCGCCAACGATGTTGAAACAAATGCGTACCGCCGCTGGTCTGGTTGTTGCATTGGCTTGCATAATCCAAGTTGCTGCCCAGCAGAAAAACACAACTGTTCCATCTGTCTCGGGCACACTAGCCAAGCTGAAGAGTCCGAGGTGGATGGAACGCGAGAAGGCATTCGGTGATGCAGTTGAGCTGTTGCAGTTGACGACGAGGACCGAAGACGCCGACCGCCTGCGGCTCGGGATTATTCAGTTGCTCGACATCGAAAACCAAGACAAGACTCCGGCACGTAGCGAAGCCGAAGGCGAGAGTCATGGCGAGTTCCATGCGGGCCTCATTGGCTATGTCGGACACATGGGTGACGAAAGGGCTATTCCGGCCCTGTTGGGTGCAGCCGGAACAGGTGGGATGGCTACGCGGGCGGTCGCTCGCTTCGGGAAAAAGGCTCTCGACCCGACACTTGCGCGGATAACAGGAAAAGACGCTGATCTAGCCAGTGATGCCTTATTTGTACTTCGAGACATGCTGGAATTTCGGTTGATTAGCGACGCAGAGTCTCTCCTTCGGATAAAGGGTGCGCTGCGCCTCGCTCTTGGTTCACCAGCGTGGCAGGTGCGTGACGGCGCAATGGCTGCGATTGAGTACCTTGAAGACCGACAAGAGTTCGTGCCGATGCTCAAAGAACTGGCAGATCATGACCCTTTCAAAATACCGAGTCAGCCGAAAGGAGATGGCACAGTGGGAGACCACTATTTCGTAAGGCAAGGCGCCGCACGATTGCTGCTCAAGATCGAGAACCATGAACGACCGGTTGTTGATAGCGGTTTAGACCCATCCGAGTACCAGCCTGTGAATCAATGACGGTGAACAGTCAGGTGGCTTGACCTGCAATCAGCACCACCACCGACCGCGCGCCTGCGTGATATCTTTCAACTGCTACCGGCGCCGCTGTGCTCCATTCGCAAATTTCTTCTGGCGGATCTAGGGCGGTATCGATCCAGCGCCGCCAGCTCCCTGCGCCGTTACTCGGTACCGGAAGTTCGAAGTCCAGCGGTTCCCAATAGGCATTCAGGATGACGTACAGTAGCAGCCCTTCATTCTTCAATTCTGCGCTGATCGCAAGGCTGTGCGAATTGGATGACCAATCCGGCTGATTGAGGTTCACGCCATGCCAGGCGTGCTTTGCGTCGCGAAGGAACTGGCTCAGACTCAGGCGCCCGCGCTCATGCTCCACTTCCCGCATCACACGGCGCTGGATCAGCAACGCAACGAACCGGTGGACGTCCGCATGTTTGGATAGCAGGTTCCAGTCGAACCAACTTGTGTCATTGTCCTGGCAGTAGGCATTATTGTTGCCGCGCTGGGTTCGCCGCACTTCGTCGCCCATGACAAACATGGGCACGCCGACGGAAAGCATGGCGGCAGTGAAGAAATTCTTTATCTGCCGGTTGCGGAGCTTCTCGATGCCGGGATCGTCCGTCGGCCCTTCAACGCCGCAGTTCCAGCTTCGGTTATCATCGCGGCCGTCGCGGTTCTCCTCGCCATTTTCTTCGTTATGCTTGCGATTGTAGGAGACGACATCGTTGAGCGTGAAGCCATCGTGGCAGGTCACAAAATTGACGCTCTCCTCGGCTTCGCGCTCCTTCTGACCATAGATGCTCGGGCTGCCGAGCAGGCGGTCGGCGATACGCGTCACAGAACTGTCCGAGGCCCGGAAGAAGTCGCGGACATCATCGCGAAACCGATCATTCCACTCCTTCCAGCTATCTCCCACGAAGCTGCCCACCTGGTAGAGTCCTCCCGCGTCCCAGGCCTCCGCGATCATCTTAGTGCCGGCCAGCGCCGGATCCGATTCGATGTCCCAAAGCACCGGGGGATTCGACATGACGGAACCAGACGAATCGCGTGCAAGAATGGATGCAAGATCGAACCGGAAGCCATCCACGTGCATTCCGCTCACCCAGTAACGAAGGCTATCCACAATCATTCGCCGTGCGATCGGATGGTTCGCGTTGAGTGTGTTTCCGGTACCGGTGAAGTTGGCATAGCGTGAGCGATCTTCAGACAAGAGGTAGTAGGTAGGATTGTCCAAACCGCGAAAGCATTGTGTCGGCCCGTCGTGCTCACCTTCTGCTGTGTGATTGAACACAACATCGAGAATCACTTCAATGCCGGCGCGGTGCAGTGCCTTCACCATGCCCCGAAATTCATCCACCGCGCCCAGCGGTTCTTGGCGCGAGCTGTAAGCCTGGTGCGGCGCGAAAAACGAGACCGGCGAGTAACCCCAGTAGTTCATCCGGCCTCGCGGTGCATCCTGGGCATCGAACTGGAACACGGGAAGCAATTCGACTGCTGTTATCCCCAGTTTCTGAAGGTAGGGGATCTTCTCGATGAGTCCGGCGTATGTACCACGTTTCGATTCGGCCACTCCGGAGCTTGAGTGTGCCGTGAAACCGCGCACATGCATCTCGTAGATGATGGTGCGCGACCACGGCCGCTTCAGAGGTACGTCACCTTCCCAGTCATACGCCTGCGGGTCCGTGACCACGTTCTTCATTGCGGTTGCGGCGTTGTCACCTTTGCGGCGGGCCGACTCGCGGCAATAGTTTTTCGGTACAACGATGGCGCGGCCATACGGGTCGAGCAGCAGCTTGGCTGGATCGAACCTGAGACCCCGATCTGGCTCGGAAGGTCCGTACGCCCGGAATCCGTAGATCTGCCCGGCTTCTACGCCCGGAACGAATACGTGCCAATAGTGGTAAGTGCGATTTGTCGTTGGATCGATTGGGATGACACGTGAAGGACGAGCGTCATCTGCGCCGTCGAAGAACAGCAGGTCGATGCCGGTCGCAGTCCGGGAAAATGCTGAAAAATTGGCGCCGCCGCTTACCAGCGTAGCTCCGAGTGGAAAGCTGCGACCAGCCATCGAAGTGCAATACGGCCTTTCCAAAACGACTTTGTCGAACTGCTCCATACATAGTCACGGAAGCGGAGAGGTCGTCCGAAGATAAGAAGAGCGGGACCTGTTGCCACGCTCTTATCCGGCATCTCCAAAACAAATGTTGAGCGCGCGCGACACCAGCACAAATTCGTTGTCCGGCGGAACCAGCTTCAGCTCTGCGATCGCCTTCTCGATGGGTACGAAATCAATGCGGGGTGGATTGAGTGCCACCATGACTCCATCCATGCCTCTTGAGAGTGCATCGATGGCGGCAGCGCCGAAGGTGAGTCCCAGGATTCGGTCAATTGCCGTGGGTGACCCGCCGCGCAACAAGTGCCCCAGAACCACGCACCGACTCTCTTTTCCGGTGAGTTCCTGAAGCTGCGAGGTAACGGTTTCGCCGATGCCGCCCAGCCGCTCCGCCCGACCAGCTTCGCGACTTCTAACCGTCACATCGCCGCCCAATGGCTTGGCTCCTTCCGCAACCACCACGATGGAATACGGTTTACCTTCGCGGTGCTTCCGACACAGGTGCGCGGCAACTTTTTCGATTTCATACGGGATCTCTGGTATGAGGATGGCGTCCGCTCTTCCAGCTAAGCCGGACTGGAGCGCGATCCATCCTGCATGGCGCCCCATCACTTCCACGACCATGACCCGCTGGTGTGCCAGCGCGGTGCTGTGGAGCCGGTCAATACACTCGGTGGCGAATGACACAGCGGTGTTGAAACCGAATGTAAGTAGCGTGGACTCGAGATCGTTGTCGATCGTCTTGGGCACACCGACAACACACAGGCCCTTGTTCTGCAGGTTGTGTGCAATGCTGAGGCTGCCATCTCCGCCAACTGCGATAAGAGCGTCGAGTTTGTTTCTCCGAAAATGGTCGATGAGTTCGTCAGAACGATCGACTTCCTTGGTGGTGCCGTCCGGTTGTCTCGTGGGCCGACAGAAGGGATTGCCTCGGTTCGTTGTGCCCAGGATCGTGCCACCGAGGTGAGAGATTTCACGCACCGCAGAACGCCTGAGTTCAATCAGGCCGCCGTCAGGATAGTTCTGTGGTTCCAGAAAACCGTCGTAGCCATCGCGAATGCCGAAGATCTGCCATCCCAGGCCGCGGGCCGCATGTACGGCGCCATGAATGACTGCATTCAGCCCGGGTGCATCGCCACCTCCGGTATTGATTGCCACTCTTCTTATGGGGACTGTCATCGCCTGTTACCTCTTCCCATCTCCGAGACACGTTCGCTCTCCATCAAGCAACCGTGATTCTCGGGTCCAGATATACGTCTTGAATGGCGTGTAGCAACTCGATGCCTTCCTTCATCGGCCGCTGGAACGCTTTGCGGCCGGAGATCAGGCCCATGCCGCCGGCACGCTTGTTGATGACCGCAGTCGTGACCGCCTCGGAGAAGTCATTTGCTCCCGAAGCGCCCCCGCTGTTGATCAGACCCGCACGTCCCATGTAACAGTTCGCCACCTGATAGCGGCAAAGATCGATCGGGTGGTCGCTGGTGAGCTCGCTATAGATGCGTTGGTCAAGCTTCCCGTAGGACGAGTCGCCGGTGTTCAGCGCCAGGAATCCGCCGTTATTCTCCGGCAGCTTCTGCTTGATGATGTCGGCCTGGATTGTGACACCGAGGTGGTTCGCCTGACCCGTGAGGTCAGCGGCAACGTGATAGTCCTTGTCCTTCTTAAACGCCGGGTTGCGGAGGTAGCACCAGAGAACAGTGGCCATGCCCAATTCGTGGGCGCGAGCAAAGACCTGCGCAATTTCCACGATTTGACGCGCGGCGCCGTCCGAGCCGAAATAGATGGTCGCGCCAATTGCAGAAGCGCCCATGTCGTAGGCCTGCTCCACGGTTCCGAAAAGAATCTGGTCGAACTTGTTCGGGTACGTAAGCAGCTCGTTGTGATTGACCTTCACGATGAACGGAATCCTGTGCGCGTACTTGCGGGCAACGATGCCGAGAACACCAAATGTCGAAGCCACCGCATTGCAACCCGCTTCCAGCGCTAGTTTCACGATGTTTTCGGCATCGAAATAGTCGGGGTTCTTGGCGAAACTGGCGCCTGCCGAGTGCTCGATGCCCTGATCTACCGGGAGAATAGAGAGATACCCCGTACCAGCAAGGCGTCCCTGGTCGAAAATACGCTGCATGTTGGCCAGCACGCGCGCGCTTCGGTTCGATTGTGCATAGACGCGGTCCACGAAATCAGGACCTGGAATGTGCAAGCGCTCCTTCGAAATGCGCGGATTGCTGAAGCCAAGCAGCGTGTCGGCCGCGTTGGCGAGAAACTGCTCGATGGAGCTAACCTTCAATGCTGTTGCCATATCCACTCCCATTCAAGAGGTATGCGGAACCTTACAGTTGAGTGCCTTCAATCCGAGGAATCGTGCGTTGCCGCACAACTCCTCTTCAATGCGGAGCAACTGGTTGTACTTGGCGATGCGGTCGGTTCGGGATGCTGAGCCGGTCTTGATCTGGCCTACTCCGGTTGCGACGGCGAGATCGGCAATGAAGGTGTCTTCGGTTTCGCCGGACCGGTGGGAAATGATCGATGTGTATCCATTGCGCGTTGCCAGATCGATGGCGGCTAGGGTTTCGCTCACAGTACCGATCTGGTTAACCTTGATCAGAATTGAATTAGCGGAGTGTCGGTCGATGCCCTGTTGCAGGCGGTGGGTATTGGTGACAAACAAGTCATCGCCAACCAGTTGAATCTTGCCGCCAAGCTCCTTTGTCAGCAGCGCCCAGCCTTCCCAATCATCCTCGGCCAACCCGTCCTCGAGCGAAACGATGGGATAATCGTGCGCCCACTTGGCCCAGAAGCGGACCATGTCGTCTGAGCTCTTGATGGACTTGTCGGATTTCTTGAATACATACTTGCCGCCTTCATAGAATTCACTGGAGGCGGGATCGAGGGCGATGGCGATGTCTTGCCCGGACCTGTAGCCGGCTTGCTGAATGGCTTCAAGCAGGACCTCAATGGCTTCGAGGTTCGATTTAAGCGAAGGCGCGAAGCCGCCTTCATCACCGACGGCGGTGTTGTATCCGCGTCGCTTGAGCACGCCCTTGAGCGTATGGAATATCTCGACGCCCCAGCGCAGCGCCTGAGAGAACGATTGGGCGCCTACGGGCATGATCATGAATTCCTGAAAGTCCACATTGTTGTCAGCATGGGCTCCGCCGTTGAGGATATTCATCATGGGGCACGGAAGAACGTTGGACGCGACTCCACCCAGATAGCGATAGAGCGGCAGGCCAAACGCGGCGGCCGATGCGCGCGCCGCCGCCATGGATACCGCGAGAATTGCGTTCGCCCCCAGTCGGCCTTTGTTCTCTGTCCCGTCGAGTTCGATCATGCGGTGGTCGAGGGCGCTCTGGTCGGAAGCATCAAGATTGGCAAGCGCTTCAGCAATCTCTCCATTCACGTTCTCGACTGCTTTTTGCACCCCCTTGCCGAGATATCGCTGTGGAACGTTGTCGCGCAACTCCACAGCCTCGTACTCGCCGGTGGAAGCGCCGCTGGGCACAGCTGCACGTCCGAGACTGCCATCGGCGAGTCGTACCTCGGCTTCGACTGTAGGGTTGCCGCGGGAATCGAGAATCTCGCGAGCCTGAATGTTGGAAATGCTAGTCATGACGGCTGGTGCCTCCTTGAGCGTAGTTGCGGTTCACGGCACACGCGGCCCGGCTGCCCGGATATCGTCCGATATGGTGTCGCCAAAGTTTCGAAGGTTGGCGGCAAAGAGTCCGGCCAGGCGGTGGGCCTGAGTGTCATACGCTTTTGGATCGGACCATGTGCGACGCGGGTCGAGGACCTCGTCGGGAACGCCCGGGCACGACGTGGGAACGCCGACGCCGAAGATCGGGTCTGGTCGAGTCGGCATCTGGTCGAGCGCGCCGGCAAGAGCCGCATGCACCATGGCGCGTGTGTGGTCGATGGCCATCCGGTGACCGGTACCGTACGGACCTCCGCTCCATCCTGTATTGAGGAGCCAGACACTGACTTTGTGAGCAGCGATCTTCTCGCCAAGCAACCGAGCATACACAGCGGGCGAAAGCGACATAAACGCTGCGCCAAAACAGGCGCTGAAGGTAGCCTGTGGCTCGGTCACGCCTTTTTCGGTGCCCGCGACCTTCGCGGTGTATCCCGATAGGAAGTGGTACATCGCCTGTGCCGGAGTGAGCCGGGAGATTGGCGGCAGCACCCCGAAAGCATCGGCCGTCAACATGATGATGTGATTCGGGTGACCTCCCATGCCTTCACGGGTCGCATTCGGAATGTGGCTTATGGGATAGGCAGCTCGTGTGTTCTCGGTGAGCGATACGTCGTCCAGGTCCAGTCGCCCTGAAGCGCTGTCCATGCCCACGTTCTCCAGAATGGTCCCAAATTTCCGAGTCGTTTCGTAGATCTCCGGCTCCGCCTTTGCTGAAAGATGGACAACCTTGGCGTAGCAGCCGCCCTCGAGGTTGAACACTCCGCGATCGCTCCATCCATGCTCATCGTCCCCGATCAGGGTGCGGCTGGGATCAGCGGAGAGTGTGGTTTTCCCTGTGCCGGACAGGCCGAAAAAGATGGCTACAGCGCCGTCAGCGCCGATATTGGCGGAGCTGTGCATGGAGAGAACACTCTGCTGCGGAAGCAAGTAGTTCATCACGCTAAAGATCGATTTCTTGATCTCGCCCGCATACTGCGTACCCCCGATCAGCACGAGCTTCTTGGCGAAGTTCACGACGATGAACACCTCGGAATGCGTGCCGTCGATTTCGGGTATGGCATGGAAGCTCGGGACGTTGATAACAGTGAACTGCGGTTCATGTCCGGCGATTTCTTCGGGCTTGGGTTGGATGAACATGTTGCGCGCGAAAAGGTTGTGCCAAGCGGTTTCGGTGATGACGCGAATCGGCAGACGATATCGGGGATCCGCACCGGCAAAGCAGTCCTGGACGAAAACGTCGCGATTCTGCAGAAATGCCAGGAGCCGGCTATGCAGCTTATCGAATTGCTCGGGCTCCATGGGCCGATTTACGTCGCCCCACCACACCTGGTTTGCGCTGGATGGTTCCCGAACGATGAATTTGTCGCGCGGCGATCGCCCGGTGTACTGCCCCGTGCGGACGACCAATGGTCCCAGATGCGCCAGGCGGCCCTCATGCCGTCGCAGCGCCTCCTCATAGAGCTGAGGGGTAGAAAGGTTCCAGTAGACGGTGTTGACATTCTGAATGCCATGGCGTTCCAAGCCATAGCTTGGTCCGGCTACCCTCGCGGTGGAAGTTGACATGTCCAATCCTCCTAAGCTGTCATCGGTAACAAAGCGGTCCAATATCGTGCGGCTGTGCGCGTCGTGTCGGTTACGCGATCCAACGAACAACGCAGTGCATTTACTTCCATGTTGCACCTTGCTTGCCAATCGAATCTCTGCAAGTGCCCGGTCTCATTAGGGCTATACCATCTCTGAGGGAGATGAGTGCCCATCCCAAGGGCACTGCCTGCATGCGGGCACGCAAACAGCTGCCTCCACCGCGCGGTCGTCACACCAGCAGTTGGGCGAGGATGATTTTGACGATCATAGCGATGGGAAGAATGCCGGCGTAGGCGATATTGGTGTTTTCCGATTTTGTGAGGTTGCTCGCAAACGCCAGGCAGGCCGGTTGAGTTTGCAGGCCGGAAACGAATCCGAGCATGGAGTCCAATGGGATTTTCAGAAACTTGTAGCCGACTAGCAAAGCAAGCAGCGTCGTGGAGAAGGTGATCAAGGCTCCGGCGGCCAGCATTTGTGCTCCGTCGCTGCGCATGGTTTCAACGAATGCGAATCCGGCTTTCGTGCCCACGCCAGCCAGAAATAGCAGCAGCCCGATCTGGCGGAGAGTTAGATTAGCGCTGACCGGCATAACCCAGCCAATTGCGCCGGTGCGCTCGATGCGGCCGAGGATCAGGGCTACGAGAAGCGGGCCGCCGGCCAATCCGAGACGAACCGTCGTTCCGCCGGGGAGCGGAATGGGCAGCATTCCAGCCATGACACCCAACACCATGCCCAGCGCGACGGAACCGAAATCGGTTTCTGCAGTGCCACGAATGGAATCTCCGAACAATTTAGAGATTGCCGGGAAATTCTCGCGGCGGGTGAGGACGCGGATCCGATCACCAAATTCCAGGCGCGTTTCTGGATCAGGGACAACATCCACATCCCCGCGACGAACGCGAGTGATGGTGGCCGACAGGTTGTCCAAATTTAGCTTGCCGATCGGTCGCCCGACAACTTCTTTGTTAGACACGAATACGCGGCGGAAATCGAGTTCGGAGCGGTCTTCTTCCAAGTGCGCATCGATGGGCTCTCCAAAGATAAGGCGGGCGCGCTCGGAAGATTTGTCATCTCCGACGACGGCAATCACATCGCCCGCGGCGAGCACGGTTTCAGCTTGAGCGAGGTTCACGCGCCCGGCGTGCTGGATCCGGCTGATCACGAAACCTGCATCCTTATGCATTTGCATGAGTTCACCAACAGTAAGCCCGGCGACTCCCCCGTTGGTGACTGCAAAATTGTGGACGTGAATCTCTGGTTGTTCCTCCGCGGGTTGAATAGTGTGAAACCAGAACCGCCGTGCGACTTGAAAGCACAAAAGGACACCGATTACGCCTAACGGATAGCTGATGCTATAAGCGACTACCGGCTCACTCGACAGATCGCGGATCTGGCCTTCAGAGAGATGCTGCGCACGCCCGCGATCGCGCAGGCGCTCGCGCACGGCTGCAAGGGCCGGGGTGTTGGTCAGCGCTCCGGCGTAGAGTCCTGCGGCGCGCGGTTTCGAGAGATGCAGTGCACCCCCTATTGCAAACGTCACTGCGAAGGCGAAGACCAGAACGAGCACACACACGACTGTGTGACGATATCCCTGCTTGCGAAAAGATCGCCAGAAAGCAGGTCCGGTTTCGATGCCGATGGTGTAAACGAAGATGATGAGGCCCAGATTCGGTATGACTTCGGGCATTGCGATGTTGGGACCTAGTGTGCCAACTGCGAGTCCGCTGAACAGTACTCCGGCCACGCCCAGGCGAAACCCGAAGAAGTTAATCTGGCCCAGGAGATATCCCAGGCCGATCACGAGGAAGAGCGTGAGAATTGGTGAATCAGAGAGAATGTGAGCGAGAGATGCGAGCATCGGATCAATCACCATCTCCGTTGAGCAACTGCTTGTCGAGCCTTGGGGATTTTGCTGCATCTCCCAAGAACTGATCTGACTTGAGCGAGGTCACACACGGGAGTGCCATTTCTGTCGGGTTGCCGTCATGACCTCCTACATTGCAATATGCGCCGCTGTTTCTGCCAGGCGGGTTGAGTAACCCATCTCGTTGTCATACCAGGCAGCCACGGACAGCATATCGCCCTGAACTGCCGTTAACGGCAGGTCGACGATTGAGGAATGCGGATCGCCGACAATGCGGGAAGACGCCCATTCATCCTCAAGGATGTCCATCACGCCCCTCAGCGGTGAAACCTGGACCGCCTTGCGGAAAGCGTCGTTGACCTCCTCTACAGTCACGGGACGCTCCGTGAGCAGGTTCAGCTCCGCAATGCTGCCGGTGCGAGCGGGGACGCGGTATGCCTTGCCGGTGATCTTGAGGCCCTTCCAGATGAAGGCAAGGGCACGTGCAGCGCCCGACGAAGATGGGATGATGTTCTCGGCTGCTGCCCATGAGTCGCGCCGGTCCTTCATCGGTTGGTCCGTCAGCGATTGGGTATTCGTGTACGCATGAATGGTCGAAAACAGGCCAGATTTGATACCAAAATTCTCAATCACGACCTTGACTACCGGGGCTAGCGCATTGGTCGTGCAGCTCGCCATACTCACGATCCGATGTTCGTCAGGATCGAAAGTATCGAGGTTGATGCCGGGCAGTAATACGGCATCACAGTCTTCTTGCTTCTTACTCGGCGCGCTTACCAAGACGCGCTTGGCGCCTGCAGCAATATGGGCTTGAGCGCCACTACGGGTGGTAGCCCGGCCTGTGCAGTCGATCACCAGGTCGATGCCAAGCGCTTTCCAGTCCGGCAGAGCCTTGCTCGAATCGAAGTACGGAATCGAGCGCCCCCCGATCATGAAGCAGTTGTCTTTGGTTGTGACCTCAACTGGCCAGCGGCCATAGTTGGAGTCGACCTCGAACAGAGCCGCCAGGGTTGGGACATCCTTGATATCGGAGATCGATGCTGGGAAGAACAGATCGTTTTTCAATGCCACCTTCATCAAAGACCGTCCGATGCGACCAAAACCATGGATTGCAATCCTTGCCATAAACATCTTCTCCTCTTCTATTTGCTTGGGCTGTCCTGAAAGCAGGCTTGTTTCATGCCAACACTCCTGCGATCATCGTCCTCGAATTCATCAGAACGTTACCTTGGTCCTGAAACCAGCGATCACCCCAGTCCCATTCTTTGAATTGGCTCCGAGGTCACGATAAATCTGCACCACTGGTTGCCATTGCAGCCAAGGCGTGACTTGCGTTCTATAGTTAACTTCAAATGCCTTCTCCGAGCCGAGTTTTCCCCTCAGCAATCCTTCGTTGGAAAACCCGTGCTGGTAGGAACCGCTGATCTGGCTGTACACAAGGCCAAACGCGATCGAATCCTTGTTCCTCTTTGGAAGCAGGCCAGTGTAGATCGCCCCACCAGCAAACTGCTTGTCGACCTTGTTGAAAGCCTCGTCGGGCGAGTAGTCGAAGCCGAAATGCACATCAAGCCCTTTGTTAGAATTTCCGCTCGATCGAAACACGGCTTGGTTCGCCATGAAGTAAATGAGATAGTTCTTCTGCGAAACCTTCTTGGTGAACGGATCAGTGAACTTGCCGCCGTTGTAGACACCGCCAACTTTGTACAATCCTGGGTAGAGTCTTCGGCGTGTCGTGGTTGCGCCCGGCTGATCGAACAAGAAACCAAGCTCGTTCAAAAATACACCGGAGTTATGTTTCACATAATGGAAACCGTTGCCGTCTTCCCCGTAAGGATCCCGGTTGCCGGACATGTAGGCCGCACGATAGTAAACTTTTCGAACTGGCGCGACTTTAATCTCCACTGCCGGACCAGGAGCAGGGTCATACGATTCATAAGTGTTATTGAACAAGTTGCCGAAGGCGTAGCTCACCGGCCCCATGACGTAATAGGCGCCATAGTACTGCGACCCGTAGAAGTGCATGCCGGCGAACTGTCCGGCACGTATGGATAATTTCTGATGGAAGAGATCTTGCTGAAACCAGAACGAATCCAACCGGGTGGTATGCGCAGTGGTAATTCCACTGGGTTTGGCGATGCTGCCGAAGTAGGGCTTCCCGGTGGCTGGGTCTATACCGGAGCCCAGGTTGACGCCCCCCTGCCACAGGCCTGTAACATGCGTCGAGAATCCTGGAAGGTCCGCAAGCTTGCCGAAGTCAATGTCCATGGTTCCGCGCACACGTTCCCAACCTGACTCTTTCGGCGTTGAACCTCCTTTTGGGTTTGCTAAAAAGTCGGCCACATAATGGAAGTCGAATGTAATACCCTTTTGTTCCGCAAGCTGCCTACGAAGCCCTCCCCAATCCCCGAACAGATACGGACTCGGATGATGGACCTCCTGTGCCAGTAGGGGAGGTGCCCATGTTCCCAACATCAAGAGAAGTATGAGCAGGGCAAGGATCCGATAGCCGCTCTCCAAGCAGCCGGACACATCGGAGCTGATATGCGGGAATAGCTTCACATTTCATAATGAAGCAACCATATCGCCATACTTGAGTATGGGATCTCGCACTTTGTGAATCAGTTGCGAGACTGGCCGGGCGTTGTGACCTTCGAGAAGACCACATATCGGCACGAGTGCCCAACGTGGGCTGAACGGTCTGCCAGCGTGTTTAGTGTGGGTGCTCTACGCGTCACAGCCAGCCACTTCGATTCAACGTCCTATTCTTCTTTTGTCGGCACAGGACATGGTTGTACATGCCAGATGTCGGCGGCATATTCAGCGATAGTACGGTCGCTGGAGAACTTTCCTGAGCCTGCGACATTCAAGATGGACTTGCGTGCCCATTCATGGGAATCGGCGTATAACGCGCGCAAGTGCTCGTCTGCCTCGAGATAAGATGTCAGATCCGCTAGATGCATATAGTGATCGTGAGTTAGCAGGACGTCGCGCAATGGTTCGAAGACGTCTGGTTCATTGCGGCTGAAGTAGTCGGAGAAGATCAGGTCCAAGGCCTTTCGGGTCTCGGGCTCGTGTTCGTAGTGCCAGCTCGGCTTGTACCAGCCGCGGCTGGCAATCACCTGGTCCGCCGTCAGTCCGAAGAGAAAGAAGTTCTCCTCGCCGACTTCCTCGGCCATCTCGATGGTTGCTCCGTCGCGTGTACCAATCGTCAAAGCCCCGTTCATCATGAATTTCATGTTGCTGGTGCCGCTGGCTTCGTAGCCGGCCGTCGAGATCTGGTTAGAGACGTCGCTGGCGGGGATCAGATGCTCTGCAACCGACACGCAGTACTCGGGGAGGAAAACGACTTTGAGTCGTCCCCGTACTGCGGGGTCGCCATCGATAGTGCCGGCCAGATTGTTAATGAACTTGATAATCAGCTTGGCGAGGCGGTATGCAGGGGCGGCTTTGCCGGCGAAAAAAAACGTCCGTGGATGCATGTCCAGCCCGGGGTTCTCCCGTAGCCGGTTGTATAGCACAACGATTCGCAGTGCATTCAGCAGCTGACGCTTGTACTCGTGGATGCGCTTGATCTGGCAATCGAAGATGGCATCAGGATCGAGGACTTGGCCCGTCGACCATTTGTGCCAATCGCAGAATGTCTGCTTGGCGTTGCGCTTCGCCTTTCTGAAATCGTCACGGAAGCCTCTGTCAGCCGCGAACGCTTCCAGCTTGCGTAGTTCGCTTAGGTCGCGGATCCAGCCATCTCCGATGGCATCAGTGATCAAGTCGGAAAGCTTCGGGTTGGACAGCAGCAGCCAGCGCCGGGGCGTGACTCCGTTCGTCTTGTTGTTAAAACGTTTGGGGAAAAGGCCTGCCAGGTCCTTGAGTGTCGTCTCGCGTAGCAGTTTCGAGTGGATCGCGGCCACTCCGTTTGTACTATGGGAGCCCACGACCGCCAGATTTGCCATTCGAACTTTCTTGGCGGGCTCTTCTTCGATGAGACTTACATTTTGAACCCGGCGTTCATCGCCTGGGAATTGCCGGCGGACATCGCCCAAGAAACGGCGGTTGATTTCATAGATGATCTCGAGCTGCCTGGGCAGCATATCCTCGAAAAACTTGACCGGCCATTTTTCGAGTGCTTCAGGCAATAGGGTGTGATTCGTGTATGCCAGCGTGTCCTGCGTTACGTGCCATGCTTCATCCCAACTGAGGTGTACCTGGTCGACGAGGATTCGCATGAGCTCCGGCACCGCCAGCGCGGGATGCGTATCGTTCATCTGGATCGCGACTTTCTTCGAGAACAAGCTCCAATCTGAGTTGCTGCGTTGGAAGCGGAGCACCGCATCTGAGAGCGAGCAGGCCACAAGAAAGTACTCCTGCATCAGTCGTAGCCCTTGCCCCATGAATCCTGAATCATCCGGATAGAGGACGCGCGTCAGGGTTTCAGCCGTGAGGCTATGAGAAAATGCCTCAACAAAATCGCCATGCGAAAACTCTTCGAAGTTGAAGTAGTCCGGCGCGGCCGCAGCCCAGAGGCGGAGCGTGTTGATGGTGGTACCGCCGTAGCCGATGACCGGGCGGTCAAATGGGATGCCGAACAGCGTAGAGGGACGTCCCGGCACAGGCCGCAGGCTGCCACCGGTGAGTTCGAACGAGCACGCTAATTTGATTTCGACTCTTTCGTTCGGGCGAGCCACTTCCCAGGGGTCCGGAGAACGGAGCCAGTTGTCCGGCATCTCCCGTTGCCATCCATTTTGAATCAACTGTCTGAAGATGCCATATTCGTATCGCAGCCCGTAACCCATAGCGGGGAGCTGCAGGCTCGCAGCGGATTCCATGAAGCACGCTGCCAAACGACCTAGGCCGCCGTTGCCTAGGCCGGCATCGGGCTCCTGCTCCAGCATCTCGATTAGGTCGAGTTTCTTCTCCTCGATGACCCGCCTGGCTATCGGATTGAGAAGAAGGTTCGTGACGTTATTCGCGAGCGAGCGGCCGATGAGGAACTCCATCGAGAGGTAGTACAGCCGCTTCACATTCTGTTGTTCGTAGGTCTTCTCGGTTAAAAGCCAACGCTGAGAGAGAATGTCGCGCACGGAACGGGCCAGCGCTTCGAAGCGATCACGCGCCGTCGCATCCGCCAGAGCGACACCACTGTCAAACAGCAGATGCCGTTCATACAATGCTTCGTCCGTTCCGGAGAACTGGACTGGACCGCACCCATAATGAGTATTGATGAGTCTGGCGGCATCCGTTGCCGTCAGTCGGTTTACTGGAGTCTCAGTCTGCACCTTCTACTCCTTCAATGGTTGTGGACGGATCGGCCAAAGAACCTTCACATTCCAGCCGATACGTGGATGCGAGTCCAGGGTCACGCATCGATCGCTTTCGCTGAACCAGCTTGCCCAGCGCGTAGATAGAAACTGCAGTAAGCACAAGCCCTCCCAAAACCGATCCCGCACGGCCAACGTAGACAGCCGCTAGGTCCAATTTATGGCTGAAGACGTACCCCATTCCGGAATAGGCACACGAATAGAGCCCGGCGCCAATACCGTCAAAGGCCAGAAAGCGCAGCCGGCTCGTGCGTGATATCCCAGCCAGTGGAGGCGCTACCGCATCCAGTCCGGGGACAAACTTGGAGATTAGGAGAATCGACGGCCCATATCGGGCAAAGGTCTCTTGCGCTTTGCGATCGTGGTAGTCAGGGTCTCGCGAGAGGCGGTGAATGAAGTGCAAGACCTGGATCCCGCGCCGCCCTCGACCTGCCTCATACCATGGCCAGTCAGCCAGCACGGTGGCAATGACAGCCAGACCGACGGCAGGGGCGAGGGCCAACTTCCCGCTCGCAGCGAGTGCCCCGGCCGCCAGAAGGAACAGCGGCCCCGGTACAGGCAAACCTAACTGGTGCGCGAAGATCGCGCCAAACAGAATGCTGTAGCCGTGCTTCACCACGAATTGGACGATCGCATTCATATCAAAACTCGGCTCGGGCAATCCGTCGCCTATTGAGCAGGCGCCACCACGCTTGTCTCTTCGGGGACGTCAGCGGGCATGGTCGTCGAGGAGCCTTCCGGAATGTCCCATTTGATCCACTTAAGATCCAGCACGAAGATCGAGTACAGCACTGGTACAAGCAGTAGAGTTACGAAGGTCGCGATTGTCAGACCTCCGATCTGCGCATAGCAGAGCGGCTCCCAGAGCGGGCCACCGTGGATGGCCAGCGGTATCAGTCCAAGCACCGTCGCGCCGACCGTGATCATTACCGGCCGCAATCGCACGATGCCGGCATCGAGCAGAGCTTCCCGCAATGGCTCCCCTCGTTCATGTGCTTCCTCGATGAAGTCAAACAGCACGATCACGTGACTGACAATCACGCCGACAAGACTGGCGACGCCCAAGAACCCCATGAATCCGAAGGGCTGACCCATGATCGCCAGACCCGCGAAAGCTCCAGTCATTCCGTAGGGGATCGCTGCGAACACGAGAAGCGGCTTGACCGCATTTCGGAACTGCACAACCAACGCAATGTAGATCAGCACGACGGAAATCGCCATGACCACGCTGAGTTCCTTAAAACCTTTCTGCTGCTCGTCGTATTCGCCTCCGATCTCGAGAAAATAGCCCGGAGGTAGGTTTTTCTGGAAGTCTTTGATCTTCGGCAACAGCGGCATGAGGACTTGTGAGGGCAGCACGCCTGGAATCGCGAATGCGGATACGGTGACCGTCCGGAATTGGTTACGGCGCTTGATCTTCGAAACTGCCATTTCGGTTGTGACGTTGGATACCTGCCTGAGAGGTACTTTTTGATTGGTCGTCAGAGAATAAACATAGGCATTTTGAACGTCAGACAATCCAGCGCGCTCCTCCATTCGCAAACGGACGGCGATGGGTATTTGTTTGTCGGCTTCCCTATATGTGGAGACAGGTAACCCACTCATAGCCGCAGCCGAGGAGAGGGCTATATCCAGATTGGTGATGCCGGAAAGGTTCGCGCGATCTGGGTCCACCTTCAGTCGGACATTCATGGCAGGTTCGCCCCAGTCGTCCCGTACCCTCGTCGCATTGGGCTGAGCGCGGAAGATTGCCTGGAGATCGCCCGAGAGACGGTGCAAAACTTCCATCTCGGGACCTGAGATTCGAATCGAAACAGGTATGCCAACCGGCTTGCCGGTCTCGAGCTGCCGCACATCGACCCGGGCACCAGGAACTTCGCGGCTCAGCGCCGTCTGTAGCGGCCCAACGAATTCGTTGGTGAAGTGCTTGTCCGATACTTCGACAAGGATCTGAGCATAGTTGAGCTGTTGTCGCTCGGGGTCGACCGAGAACCAGAATCTAGGGCCACCGCCGCCGACAAATGTGGTCAGCGACTTGAGAACATTCTTGTCGTGGTGTTCGTTCCCAAACCGTTCCGCCTCTTGCCGAATGACAGTTTCTGCTCGTTGGGTGACCGCATCTGTTGCACCCAGCGGTGCGTCGGGCGGAAGCCAGACATCCACGTACGACAGGTAGGAGAGATCCTTGGGGAAGAACTGCGGTTTCAGCATGGTGAAGAACACGCCGCCCAACACAAGAACGATGAGAGAGCCAGCGAATGTACCCCAACGATGTCTGAGCGCGAAGTTACCTACCCGATAGTAGAGTGCCGGGAACCCCTTCTTTCGCCGTTCTGACATGGGCGGCTCCAGACGCTTTGGGGGCCTGATCATGTAGTACGCAATGAGTGGAATAAAGGTGAAAGAGACAATGACAGACGCCACCAGCGTACACGTCATTACCACCGGCAAGCTGTAGAGGAAGAAGCCCGTATCGCCGGTCAGCATCAGAAACGGGAGGTAGGCGACGATGTTTGTGATAGTGGCAAACACAATCGCCTTCGCCAGTTTCGTCGGTCCAATCCAGGATGCGAGTTCGCGCAGGGAACCAGACCCCAACTCGCGTTTGATCGCGTCGCCCGCTACCACCGGCATGTCTACCAACAAGCCGAGCGCGATAATCAAAGTTGCGATCGACACTTGTTGAATGTCGATGTCGAGAATGTGAATGATGCCGAACGTCATCGCTAAGGTCAGAGGAATGGACGCAGCCATCAGTGCGGCGGCGCGCCAGTCCCAGAATCCGATTAAGGCAACGATTACGACGAGCGCTATGGCCTCATACAGACTGCCCATCAAAAGACTGACTAGCTCCTTCACTTGTCTCGGCTGATCCGACGTGCGAGCCACAATCAGATCGCCAGGGAGTTGCGGGCGCACGTTGGCGAGCGCTTTGTCGACCGCTTCACCAAACTTGAATATCTGCTCCCCCGATCGCATTTGCACTGCCAGGGTGATGGCACGGTTACGATGCCAAGATCCGTTCGACTCACGAGAAACCATGTAGTTCAAGTACCGCGCGGGCGTTTCGTAAGCACGCGAGATGTCGACAAGATCGCGCAAGTAGAGAGGCGCTCCGGTAGGCGACGATGCCAGGAGCACATTGCCAATGTCCTTCGTGCTTTTGAACTCGGCCGTCGCGTCAACCAGAACGTTTCGAGATTGGGTTTGGACGATTCCACCTGGAGCGGTCACATTCCTCGCGTTCAGAATGTCTTTAATCTTCGTCGGCTGCAATTTCAACGCTGCAAGCCTCTCGTCCGAATACTCCAGATAGATCCTTTCGGGCAGAACACCCACACGCTGGACTTTTGCCACCTCTGGTACACGTTGCAGCGTGCGTTGGATCAGGTCGGTGAAGTCGTCTAGTTGCCGATACGAGTAGCGGTTGCTTGCGACCGCTGCGATCCGGTCCTTGGTAGTTTGAGGATCGCGAATGATAATGGGGCCCCATGCGTCTGGATGAAAGTCGTATTCCTGTAGCTTCTTCTCAATAAACTGCCGTCCATAGGCGCGGATTTCGTCATCCGACTTTGTGGTTGCAAAATCGATTCCGGAGCAACTTCCCACGGACAACAGACGAACATCCTGCGCGAACAAGTCCCGTTGGACCTGCCCAGCCAGGATCACAAATGGCCGCTCGATTGCGGTCGGCGATACTGATGCCGGGTAGCAGTACAGAACGGCGACACGCCCACCCGTCATTCCTTGTCGCTCTTTCTCAATTGCATCCCGCACACCGCGGGCACGCAGCTCAACTTCAAGTTCCGGTACAGTCGGGCTGGCTACGGTCAACATCAACGCCGCCGTGTCCCCGAAGTCGCTGATCCAGGTGATGGGTCCTGCACCGTCAGGAAGGTCAGTAATCTGGTTGAGTCGTTGCCCAATATCCTGAAATTCCTGCTGAGTGTTCTTGATGTTGTCCAGCAGCCTGACCTGCACCACCGAAATGTTGTTTTGTGTAGTGGATTCCACGCGATCCACTTTGCTGTTCCCGGTCACGGCCTGTTCGACCTTCCGCGTGACCAGTTGCTCGACTTTGTCCGCCGAGATCCCTGGCCAGGGGGTGATGGCCAGCGCGATACGTACGGGGATATCGGGGTCTTTCCGTTTGGGCATGTTCATGTACCCGAACACGCCCCAGGCCATCGTTACGAACAACGCGACCCAGGCAATCTGACGGTTGTTAACAAAGAATCGTGCTGGATTGCGATTGCTGTTGGGCTTTTCGCCTTTCATTGCAGCACCTCAACTCGCTGCCCGTCCTTCAGCAGATTGGCGCCGGTAGTAATAATGCGGTCTCCTGATGCCAGCCCACTCTTGACTGCTATTTGGGTTCCATTGACTCCACCGACTTCCACCCCGCGCAGCCGGGCTATTTCTCCCGAATTCGAGTTTGAGATTACGAACACCCCATATTTGCCCCCTTTGGCTTGCACAATCGACGAAAGCGGGACGAGCAGGGCGGGGGTTTGATTTCCGCTTCCGGCATTTGTCAGCTGCAGGGAACCGATCATCCCCACCTTCAGCAGGTGATCGTGGTTCGGTATTGCGACCTCGACCTCGAAGTTACGCGTAATTGGGTCTGCTGCCGATGACATGCGGCTGACTCGCGCATGAAATGTCCGCGTGGGAAATGCATCGATAGCAACTTCAACTGGTTGGCCCACTCTCACTGATCGCACAACCGTATCTGGAACTCCAACTACGATCTTGACCGTGTCAGTGCTAGCCACCGCGAATACGGGAGAGCCCGGACCGACGAAAGCGCCCAACTCTACGGCCTTCTTCACGACGTCCCCGTCGAATGGCGCAAGCAACGAAGTATCGCGCAGAGCGATTTCAGCTTCGCTTGTGAGGGCGCGAGCGGACTTCAGCTGCTCCTGGGTTGCGTCGTATTGTGCGCGAGCTGCATCGAAGTCCGGCTTCGTAATGCTCTGACTGTCATACAGACGCTTGGCACGTTCAAAATCGAGCTGTGCTTTCAATGCGACTGCTTCAGCGGCACCTGCCTGCGAAGACGCCTGCCGGACCTTATCCTGGTATTCAGCCGGCCGGATGCGAACCAACACAGCGCCGCGGCTGACCCGGTCGCCTTCTGCAATATCGCGCATCCTGCCGTCCTGCCCACGCACCTGCTTGAGGGATACGACATATCCAGGAATTCTGAAGCCCAGCGGAACTTCTGAATCGGGCATCACTACCGCCGAGAAGCGGAGGCCATCGGCGCTCACGCCTGCCTGCTGGTCAATTGCTTGAGCCTGGACTCCCTGGGGAGGTTGCTCAATCGGCTTCTTCGAGCTACAGCCAGCCAGAGCCAGCATCAATAGGACAATTGGTATTGTGTTCTTCACGTTTATTCGTCTCCCATCGCTTTGCGCAACTCTGCCAGCGCACTCCAGTAAGAGGAGAGTGCCTGTTGATACTGAAACTCTGTTTCGGAACTTCGAGCCTGAGCCTGCAGAAGATCTTTTATGAGCGCCGCCTGCTCCTTGTACTTGTTGCTGGTAACACGGAATTCCTCGGCTGCGGCTTCGTGTCCCGTACGGGTCGCTTTCAATAGCAATGCAGCCTCTTTCCACCTGCGATACTTCGCTCCGACCTCTACCGTGATCTGCGATTCGGTCTCCCGTAGTCCGTTGCGAGCCTGCTCGACTGTCTTCGTCTTTTCGACAACTTGATTGTGACGGCGCCCCCAATCGAACGGTTCCCAGGTGAGATAGAATCCGGCGGTGGCGACGTTCGCCGGCAGCACCTTGACGTTATCCAGTCCCTGATATCTCAGCGACAAACTGAGATCCGGTATGTATTCCGCCTTGGCCAGCCGGCGGTCGTAATTGGCCTGCTTCTCCTTAAGCTGTGCGGCGCGAATCTCGGGCCGGGCGTATGCAGCTCTCTCCCGTGCGGCTTCCAGAGTCAGAGTCGTGTCGTCCTCTTCGGGCAGGGGATTAACCCGAAATGGAGTCGTCACGTCTCTCCCCATAAGCTGGTTTAAGTGCTCGTGTTGTGTGGCAAGTCCGTTCTCGGCGACCGACAAGTCATATTGAGCTTTGGACAATCGGGCGTCGACCTCCAACACATCCGCCCGCAGCACCGTCTTTTGAGCTTCGTGCTCGGCCGTGACTCGCCTTGCCTCTTCCATGGTCTTCACCGCCTCTCGTGCAGCGTCCACGCCAGCCTGCGTTGCCACCAGCTCGAAATATGCACTCCGAACCTCCGCCGCAATCTTTTGACGCTCAGCCCTTACGTCTTCTTTCGCGATGTCGCGCCCAAGTTCTGTCGCACGAATTCCCAACCCGATCTTGTACTGCTGGGTGAGCGGCTGATCGAATGCGCCAGTGACATAGGTCGTGAACCGGGCGGGGTTACGGATCTTCGTCTCTTCGTTGGGGATCGAGCGGCCGTTCGAATCAGTTCCAAATGCGCCCTTATCGAAGGTGAAATCGAATGAATGCAATAACTCGCCACCGAGCACGGCAAACTGGAATTGGGGCAACCTCCTGCTGCGCATGGTATTTACGCGAAAATCGAACTTCTCCGCTTCAAGCGCCGAATTCTTCACCAGCCGGTTGTTGTTCAAAGCGAGGGAGACGGCATCGTCCAGCGTAAGAAGTGGAGCCTCTGGGGCTTGTTGAGCAAGCGATCGGATCGGTGACAATCCGATAGCGATCGTGATAACCAGTGAGAGATATTTTGATTTCATGATTGTTCTGCCTGTAACCTGGTTGAGATCCGACGGCGCGATCAGCGTGACCACATCGTTATCGCTCGTGAGTACAAGGTGCAATTGCCCGACCAACGTAGCGGCGCCTGCAAGTTGTTGAACCGGCTATGCAAGCGAATCATGGTGCCCAAACCGCCCCGCCGCGGGAGATGGCACTGCCCACATGTGGGCATTAGCCAGCGGGAAGTCTTCAGCCGCAACGCGACAGACTGTGTCATCGAGCGTGCCCTGTAGAGAGATGACATCGCTCGCCGAGGCTGTTGCGGTGCTGCCAGCTGAATCGGTGAGGTGATGGTCAACGTTGAGCGAGTCCGCAGGAATCACTTCCGTGTCGTTATCCTCTACCCTGGTCTCGGCCCGTAAGTTGCGCATCCCAACGTCGCCCGCTTGCGCGTTGACCCGTTCGACCGCAGCGATCAAGTCTTCCATCAGTGTTCCGGTGTACATCGTTTCACCCTTGCCTTGAGCTCTCACGCACCAGACATGCCATCCGCAGCACAAGACATCACTATGCGGGACTGGCTTTGGCTGAGATGTTTAGCCGGCGCATTTTGTTCTGGAGAGTGGTACGCTTCAAACCCAACCGTTCCGCAGCTCCGCCCTTGCCGCCGACCTGTCCCGATGCGGCTCGCAATGCCTCGAGAATGACTTTGGTTTCCGCTTGTCGAAGAGTAGAGGCCGAGCCTGTCGCCAAATCTATCGTTGAACAGGTGCGAAGCTCCGCCGTCGGCACCTCCAACTCGTCACCGCGCGTGAGAATGACGGCGCGTTCGAGAAAGTTCGCCAGTTCGCGGACATTTCCTCTCCAGGGGTGGCTCGTGAGAACCTGCATCGCCTGCCTGGGCACCGACTCAATCCGTTTCCCCATTCGTCTGCACTGTTGTGAAACAAAATGGTTCACCAGCAGCGGAATATCCTCTCGCCGTTCTCGAAGTGGCGGAATCTCGATTGGGAACACGTTCAGTCTGTAGAACAGGTCTTCGCGGAACTTTTCCTCCCGGATCATCGCCGGAAGGTCCCGGTGGGTCGCGGCAATCATCCGCACATTCACATGGATGGTCTTGGCGCTTCCCAGGCGTTCGAACTCCTGCTCCTGAACCGCACGCAGCAACTTGGGCTGCAGTTCCAGGCTGATGTCTCCGATCTCATCGAGAAACAGCGAGCCTCCATCTGCAACTTCGAACCTGCCCTTTTTTTGAATGAGGGCGCCCGTGAACGCTCCCTTTTCGTGGCCAAACAGTTCACTCTCCAGCAGCCCCGAGGGAATGGCGGCGCAGTTCATGCGCACAAACGCGCGCTCGCGCCGGGAACTGAGATTGTGAATGGCCCGTGCGACCAACTCTTTTCCCGTGCCGGTCTCGCCGTGGAGCAGGACGGTGGCATCCGTATCCGCCACAATGAAGATTTGCTCCCGCACGTTGTGAATGGCTGGGCTGTTGCCGATGATGCCTTCAAAGCAGTACTCAGAGCTCATTTCTGACTCCAGATCCAACCCCTGGTGTGGTGACCGAACCACGTTAGGAAGACTTGTGTTTGCAAGGCTATCTAGGTCGGTGAAATCAACAGTCGCGTACGCCACAATCGCCTCCGTTACCCTTCACACGTACAGTGTCTTGCAGGTTTGCATGGAATGAATGTCATCTTTCCTTTCGGAACCGCAAAACGTGGATACCAGCTAAGCTGATTTCTTTGCCTGTGGGCAAAACTCGATGATTTTTCCGGGTTGCGCCGGAGTCACTGCCCTGAACGGTTTCCGAAAGTTCTTCGGTACGTAGAACTCAATCACTTTTGCCATGACAGTCTCCTGGACTCTCGTGAATCTCGCGGCGCGGGTCTGCGACAGTTCGTTCGCTCGCCTTTGTCGGTCGCTATACGTGCGGGTTCAACATTCATAGCCGCCATAATGAGAACTTCGGCGAGTGTGAACCTGCGGCAGGTTTCGGCAGTGATGCGGAACATGGCTAGTTGCTCCGATCTGCGCTGTCTTGGTCAATCGGTTCCAGACACGGAGCCGGATAGCGCGGTTCCAGGTTGGGATAGTTCGGGAAGATGACGTGTAAAAGCTTTTCGGAATCTTCCAGTCGCATGAAGCCTTTTTCCGTTGGAATGTACGTCATACTCTTTGCTCCTTGTTCAACCGTCTTGGCTTGAACATGCGAGCCATTGTGCAATCAGTTCTTTTTGCGTACGACCCCACATCGGGACAAATCGCACACTCTTGGTGGACGAATCGTGCCCCCTTCTGAGGCAGGAAATTTGGTATGTAGCGAGTCTCTTAAGGTGGGTTAGAGGTTGTTTTTACGGGGTGGAGCTTCGATGCGCCTCCATCCGAACAGGCGAGCATCGATGGAGAATAAACCCGGTCCCAACATTGCGAGCGCGGCCCCGGCAGTTCCTAGCAGCAGCCAAACCGATTTGTCCCCGGGTAGCGCTAACATCTTCCAGACTTCAATCAAAGCGATCGAAGTCCCGACAATTGGAGTCCACAAGCCTGCAATGAGCAGGATTCCCGCTGCCATCAAGAGCACAGCGGGAATCGTCACGCTCATGGGGGGAGGATCGCTCCATAGCCTCAGGCTCGCACGCGCAACCAGCGTGGAGCCGATGACTAGGCGCATGAGAAGCAAGCCCATTCCGGGCCAACCACCAGCGAATGTGGAATAGAGACGCCGCAACATGCGCCTTTCTGGACATTACTATTTTGTGATGTTGTCAAGGCGAACCGACACCCCAAAAAGAGCGAGGATCGTCACTCTTTAGAGTTCTGTTGTCCGTGTGCGGGGAGGGGGCTAGCTGGTAGATACTACAGCTCGATGATTCCTCGCTTTAGGCCGATCGTTACAGCATGAGTTCGATCGTTGGCGCCCAATTTTGAAAGGATGCACTTGACTCGACTCTTGACCGTTTCCTCTGTGATCGAGAGTTGATCGGCGATCTGCTTGTTCGCGTTCCCCGCTGCGATGAGGCGCAACACCAGGATTTCCGATGGAGTCAGGGCGTCATCCGCCGCATGCTCGGCGATCTGGTACGAGGCTTCCGGAGACAGGGTCTTCTTTCCAGAATGGACGGCGCGGATCGTCTGCAGTAATTCCCTATGCAACGTATTCTTGAGCAGGTAGGCCTGAGCGCCGGCCTTGAGCGCACGGAGAATTTGCGTATCGCCTGCGTATGTCGTCAGCACAATGATCTTTGCCTCGGGAAATTCATTGCGAATCGCAATGAGCGCGTCCATGCCATTCATTTCCGGCATTTGCAGGTCCATCAGCGTCACGTCTGGTTGGTGCGTCCGGAATTGTTGGATGGCTTCGCGTCCGTTGGACGCTTCTCCTATTAGAACCATGTCCTCCTGAATGCCGACTAGACCGGCAATCCCTTGGCGCACGATTGGGTGGTCATCAACGGCGAGGATTCGAATTTTGGAGACTTCGGCGCTCATTATCCAGTTTCCTGCTTCATGCCTTCAGCTTTCGTGATAACCACGAACGTTTCTGGGCTGTCGCATAGGCTTTGCTCGCGGGAATGCGCAGTTCCACTTCCGTCCCAACATCGACTTCGCTCCACACCACTAGCTTACCTCCGATAAGAGTTGCGCGCTCCCGCATCCCGGGCAAGCCGTAGTGTCCCTCACTGCCTTGGGTGGAGAGAAGTGCGGGATCAAGGCCTTTTCCGTTGTCCCGCACACGCAGTCGGAACTGCTCGGGATCGTAGCGGATTTCCACCTCTATCTGCCGCGCCTGGGCATGTCGAAAGGCATTCCGCATCGCCTCCGCGGCAATCTTGTAGACCTCGTCACGAAGAATCGGGTGCAGATTCCGGGATTGGCCCTCAACCGATACCCGGAATGCTGCCGGTCGATGACTCCCTGAGTCGGTTCCAAGTTCTGCTCCCAGAGGGCTGATTGCCGCTGCGAGATCGTTTCCTTGTACTGTGGAATCACGTAATCCCTGCACGGCATCCCGGCCTTCGGTGATCGCGTCGGCCGCCTGCTCGATTGCGCTTCCCAGCTTCTCTTTCGCCTCCATCGGGCGCTCTGGGAGCAACTGAAAAACGGTTTGGAAGCGGAGCAGCAGACCGTGGAAGCTTTGCAGCAGCGTGTCGTGAAGGTCCCGCGCAATGCGTGTGCGCTCGCTGACGCGCGCCTCCAGCGTCATGTCGAACTGATGTTGCAGTTGCCGGACACGGAACTGGTAGCCTGCCCACAGCAGCACCAAAAAGACCGCTCCACAGAGAGCGCGAAACCAATTCGTCTGGTAGTAGGCTGGAGCGACGGAGAAAGCCAGCGTGGCGGCGGTTTCGTTCCAAACCCCATCGCTATTCGCGGCAGTCACGCGGAACGTGTACTTGCCGGGAGGCAAATCCGTGTAGAACGCCTGCCGGCGCGTTCCGGCCTCATGCCAGTCGTGGTCATAGCCGTCGAGCCGGTACCGGAACTTCACTCTCTGTGGAACCGCAAAAGTCGGTGAAGTGTAATCAATCTGCAACTCGCGCGGACGCGGCGGGACTGTGAGGTTAGCGGTTGAGGCTAATTCGTTTCGGTCAGCCGTAACCGATTCGATGTAAGACTCAGCCGGAAGCGCCTTTTGGGAAAGCCGGGAGGGATCCACCACTTGCACCACACGTCCCGTCGCAAACCATACCCGTCCATCAGTAGACAAAGCCGCTGGAGTGATGCCATACAGGTCTGGTCGCGCGCCGTCTAATGCGTCATAGACTCTGGTTTGAACGACGGCTTCCGGGTTGGCCCACCACCGCTGGACTTCGGTGTTTGCAAGCTCGACGACGCCGCATTGGGTGCTGAACCACCAGTGTCCCTCTTTGTCTTCAATAAAGGAATAGATCGTGTTGCAGGGGAGGCCGTTCTTCACGGTCATGCGCTGCACTTTACCGTCTCGCAGCCCGACGAGTCCGTCATCGTAAGCGGCGAGTACGGAGCCGTCTGGCTGAACAATCAGATCGTGGGTGATTTGGTTCGTATTGGAACTTATCTGAAATTTCCTCTGGATACCGTCTCGAAATAAGAGAAGGTTTCCGTTGCGAGGGGCAATCCAAATTCCTCCACGGGGATCCGATGCAAGGCGGCCGGGCGGGATTTGCGATGATGGGAATTCTTCGCGCACCTGGAAGTCGCGGACGCGTATCAGCTTTCGTAATTTGCCTGAACACGCACCCCAAACATCCCCAGTCGCATCTTCCGTCATTGCCAGGATCAACCCAAGCGGCTGGTGATCCGGTTCGGGGATACGGCGGAAACGTCCGTTCCTAAAGATGTACAACCCGTCATAAACTCCCATCCACAGGTTCCCGGCGCGGTCTTCGAGCATGGCGGAGACTTGATCACCAGGCAGGCCCTTGCCCCAGCGTATTGAGGAAACCGTTCCGTTCCTCTCGATGTGATCGAGCGAGCCGGAATTTGCAACCCAGATTGTGCCGTCTCTGCCGGCCAAGACGCCTACTGCCCCATCTCCGGGTGCCAAGCCTTCTAATGCTGAGAAGGTTGCCACCGGCGGGTCGCGAAAGCTGTCAATTCCATTCGTTGTCGTGACCCAAAGAATGCCCTCTCTGTCTTCAAACAAGGCCTCTACCGAATCGCTAGACAAGCCCTCCCCGTGCCCGTAATGCTGCACAGCGTTTCCGCGTATACGAAACATTCCGCTGCCTGCGGTGCCCACCCATAGATTTCCGTCACGATCAACGTGCATCGCCATCACGGCGAGTTTGCTACCGTCTAGGCCAGGTACAACAAACGACCGGAAGACTCCTTTCTCCAGTCGTCCAAGCCCTTTCCCACGTCCTTGTGGGAGCAAGCCGACCCAGAGAGATGCAGTTGCGTCAATAGCCAGTGCAACTACACCACTGTCTGCATTGGATTTCAGCGCTTCGATCGGGTAAACCTCCGCAACGCCGGCATGCCAATGCACGACGGTCCCTTGCCCTCCTAACCAGAAACCGCCTTTGCCGTCGGCCAACAAAGCTTCACCGCCCGTAGGAAGGGGCAGCCCATCGGACTCGCCGAAACACTTCATGGCTTGATCAGTCACATGGCAAAGGGGAGTATTTAGACCATAGCCCGCTTGTAAAACCCACAATGAGCCATCAGGATCTTCGCTGACGTTCTCAGTCCTGCCTTGTCCTTCCAGCGCGAAATGAGAAGTGACCGCGCCACCCTTCAAATGGACGATCTCGTGTTCCTCGATTGCCCAGAGTCCACCTTTGTGGTCGCCATAAACGGCCACAATGTGATCAACCGTTCTGCCGTCGACAGTTAGAGTCCAAGGAAGAAACCGAATCCCATCAAACCGGTACATGCCTTGAGAAAGAGATGTGAACCAAAGGAAACCATCTGAAGTCTGGGCAATCGACAACATTCCCGCCGGCACGGAGCCATCTTGTATTCGCCAAGAGGTATGCAAGTACTGCGTTATGCGTTTATTCGGATCGAGAGCGTGAACCGAGCCAGCCAGCAACAGTATGGAAGTGAGATGACAGGCCAATGCGGCCGTAATCGTGACACGCCACCTAAGAGGAGGCAGAAGTGGTCGCGGAGAAACTGTCTGTTCCATGTTCGTATCCGAACAGCGTCAGACACACAGGCGCCCTTCAGATGCGCACCATCGTGCCTCAACCAAAAGGAACTGTCAAAAAACTTCACATGCCGCCCGCGGCGGAGTGCTCTTTTTACTGGAGTGAGGAATCTACGCGGGTCGAGGAACACGTCTGCGGTCTGTTGTCTTCAACTTCAGGCAATTTTCCAATGCCTGCAGAGCATAAAGAGCATTTTCGATCGCCTCAGTCTCACCATCGGAACTGGAAGAAGCCACGAATAGCTCTCGGGATCGAAGAGCGAGTGCTCTGCGCGCTTCTTCGATGCGCAATTCCATTATGCTCGTTTCGGTTTCGAAGAGTGCCGATTTGTATAATTCGCGCCAGCTCCGGAGGATCTTTGCAGATTCGCCCATGGCGGACCTCCGAAAGTTGCAATTAACACAAAGCACAAAGTGGAGTCTGTGATGAAGGTCACTCCTGCGATCTCTCGCGAGGGGACTCAGCGGCTAGCAGTTCCCCCAATAGATCTCCTCAGTGATACGGCTTCCGGATGCCGTCGAACGGCAGGGTAACCTGCGCCGAGGGTTTCTTGTCCTGCTGCTCTGTGCCCATCTGAGGGCAGTGCTGCAATCCTCATGCCGAGATGTGGGCAAGGGTGACGCTGGTCGGTCATGACATCACTTTTCTAGGTGTTCGGAGATTGACTAAGCGGCAGATATCGGGACTCGGAGGGATGGAATTCAACGTGCCTCTTGGTCTCGCGCCAGGAGAAACCTCTTGTCGGAAACAGATGTGTCCATCCAGGGAGATGGGCAACTCAGGATCGCCCACTACGACGCGGCAGCTCGCGAGATGCAGGAAGTTGTGTCACGCCGCCTGCCGGCCTTCCATCGGACCGCCTACCGAATCCTAAGAAATACAGAAGATGCCGAGGACGCCGTACAAGATGCACTATTGGCCGCCTACAAGAACTTGAAGCGATTCAGGGGAGAGTCGCAGATGTCCACCTGGCTTACTACAATTGTTAGCAACTCGGCCCTGATGCATTTGCGGAAGCGATCACGATTCCAGCACATCTCTCTGGATCAACCGTTGGGTGTGGCGCAAGAAGGCAGGTTATCTCAACATCTGGCGTATCACGGACCCAGTCCCGAAGATGAATATCGAAATTCTGAGGTCGATCGCTATTTGAAGCACTTGACGACTAAACTCTCCCCCTTATTGCGTAAAACATTTTGGTTGCGCGCAATTGAAGAGCTTTCGATTCGCGAGACGTCTCTTGCCCTTGGGGTATCGTGCGAAGCCACCAAGTCGCATCTGTTCCGCGCACGGGCGAGGCTCAGGCGGATGATGAATGAGCGGAGACCTCCAAGGGACCCGAAGTGTAGTGCACCCCTCAGCACTGGACCGGCATCCTAGCCTCCTGGCGGAAGTCCAAAGCCTAAATAACTTCCCTGTCCTGATCTAGCGAGGCACTACGTCAAGCCTCTCCCCATTGGCTACCTCGTGATTGTTAGGTAGCGCTGCCCGCGGGTGGGCGATTGCCCCAATGTGGGCAGCGTTTGCCCAGCCACAAGTCGCCACCGCGCAAAACGGGCACTTTCACGCGATAGAAATTTGGAAGGGCATTTGCATCCTTTCAGCGCGCATTCGCATCGCTGCCGAACTGAGCAACAGACAGCAGGTGCTGCCTGCGGTCAACCGCCGGAGGTGATATGCGAATGCATGCTCGGCTCATTGGCGGGTCGTCATGTGCGCAAACCGTCTGCTCGCTGCGCCAGGCCCACGAACGTCCAGTTCACAGCAAACTGACAGACTCTCGAATGCGACGCCAACGCAATTCGCTATCGCAAGCCGCCAACGGAGCGCGCCTGCGTACGCATCCCCTGTCTTCATCCCAGTATTCGATGTCCCCCGACTTGACAACGCCAGGTTGCAATTCATCCCACAACGAAAGGATGCAAACTAATGACAACACGCACACCTCAGCAAGGACCGCGACAAGAATGCAGCTTTGTGCAACGGCCGAGCTGCAATGAGGCGCATGCGAGCCGGGACAAGCGATTGTCTGTCCTCGGACTGTTGGTCGCGTGCGCGCTCCTTCTTCCTGCCGTTACCTACGCTCAATATCGTGCTTCTCTCCATGGCACAATCGCCGATCCGACCGGCGCAGTGATTCCGGGCGCCACCGTCACTCTTCTCAATTCAGCCACGAACCAGAAGCTCGAATCCACAAGCGACGAGGTCGGTATCTACCACTTCAACGCTTTGCCGCCCGCGACATACGAACTAACGGTCAATCTCGCTGGGTTCAAGCAGAAGGTGTTAAGAAACATCAACATCATCCCGGAGCAGGCGAACGCTCTCGACGTGGTACTTGAGGTCGGACAAATCGAAGAGAAGGTGATTGTCACTGATGCGACTCCGCCCATCGACACTGCGACCGCCTCCGTCAACGGAGTCGTCTCGGACAATCAGATTCAGCACATGCCGTCGTTTGGGCGGGATGTCATCAAACTTTCGCAATTGGCTCTCGGTTCCTTCGGCGATGGCTCGCAGGGAGCAGGCGGCGGCGGCCAAAACCTCCCCGGCACTCAGACCGGTGGTGGGGCTTCCGGTGGTGCGGACGGCATCTTCAAGACCGAAAACGGTGCGCAGGTTATTGCCAACGGCAACCAGACACAGAACAATGGCGTGGCCATTGACGGCATTAGCGTCACGAGCGCCGTCTGGGGCGGAACGACCATCATCACCCCGTCGGAAGATTCTGTTGATAACGTGAAAATCGTTTCCAATAGTTACGACGCCGAGGATGGACGCTTCAGCGGCGCCCAGCTTCAGATCACTTCCAAGAGCGGTTCGAATAACTACCACGGCAGCTTCTTCTTTACCACTCACCAGCCGAACCTGAACGCCTATCAGAGTTACAACGGTTTGAATCCAGTGCAGAGAGACAACAACAAGTTCAATCAGTTCGGCGGCAGCGTCGGCGGGCCAATCTGGAAGAACAAGATCTTTGCCTTCTTCAACTACGAGACGGTTCGCCAACCCAACTCCAACATCATCGGCAGCGGATGGTACGATACCCCGGCCTTCGACGCCCTGGCACCCGCCGGAAGCATCGCAGCACAGTACCTCAGCTTCCCCGGCAATGGCGTCCTCAACCAGGGCATCAGTAGTCACTCCACCTGTAACGATGCCGGCCTGTTAGAAGGTGTAAATTGCATAACCATTCCGGGCCAGGGGATCAATGTCGGCACGCCTTTGACGACGGGCTTGGGTACACAGGATCTGGGTTGGACCAGTACTGGCAGCCCCGGCACGGGCGGCGACGGTCTGGGTGGGGCCAACAACCTTGATCCAACCACCGCCGACCTTGCAAACTACATAACCTCGAACCCGACTACCTTTCACGCCAAACAGTACAATGGCCGCCTCGATGCCAATGTCACCGGCAAGGATCGCATCAGCTTTGCCATCTACTGGACTCCCCTGTCAAGAGACAATTACAACGGCAATCGGACCTACGACATCTTCCATCACTCGCAAACCAGTAACGCGATTTCGGTAATCTGGAACCGCACCATTTCGCCGACCTTCCTCAACGAACTCCGCGTGAATGCCGCTGGCTGGCGCTGGAATGAAATTACCGACAACTCGCAATCGCCGGTTGGATTCCCCACTGACCGGATTGGTCAGATGGGCAATATTACGCCAAATTCCTTCGGGCCCAATGTCGGCAGCATCCTGAAACAGTGGACCTACAGCTACAAGGATGTGGCCACCAAGATTATCGGACGCCACACCATCAAGTTTGGCGGTGAGGCCACGCGACTCTTTTACTTGCAAGCCTGCGTCGGCTGCGGTGTGCCCAGCTACAACTTTTTTAACATCTGGGACTTCCTCAACGATGCGCCAAAGAACGAAGGCGGGGGCTTCGATCCTAATACCGGGTTCCCGACAACGATTCGCCAGGATCAGCGCGAAAACATCCTGGGCTTCTTTGTCCAAGATGACTTCAAACTTCGCCACAACCTGACGCTCAACTTGGGCCTGCGCTGGTCCTACTTCGGGCCGTTGTACTCCAAGCAGGACAACATGCTTAGGGCCGTCCCCGGCGCCGGGGCCAATTACCTGACTGACCTGAACATTCGGAAAGGAAATTCCTGGGACGCCCAGAAGAATAACTTCGGACCCCAGATCGGGTTTGCCTGGAGTCCCACTCGATTCAACGACAAGCTCGTGTTTCGCGGCGGTTACGGCCTGAGCTACAACCAGGAAGAACTCGCGATTTCCGCCAATATCGTCAATAATCCCGGGTTGGTGCTGTTTCCGAGCTTTGACACCAACACGCCGACCGCAATCAATCCTGGCATTATCTACGCCCTTTCGTCGGATCCGCACAACCTGTACGGCTATCCGGCAAACCCGAACACAAAGTTGACCTTTGGCTCGAATGGATTACCCGTAGCCGGGCAACCGAATTGCCCGGTCTCGTGCCCGGCGAATGTCCAAATCTTTCCTGGTACCTTGCCCACCATGCGTGTCCACCACTACTCGTTTGATATGCAATACGATCTGGGTCACCAGTTGGTAGCGTCGTTGGGATATCAGGGAAGCTTGTCGCGCCACATCTTCTTCCACGAGAACCCGAACGCCACCCCTGCGGCCTTGGGCTATACCCTGAACCCGCAGATCGGTGGCGGCGACTACTGGGGTGTCAGAGGCCGCGCCAACTACAACGCTATGCTGGCGGAATTGAAACACCAGTTCTCACGCCAGTTTATGGCCGACGCTCAATTCGTTTGGTCGAAGAGCATGGACATCAGTTCCGCGCCCTACTCCGAGCAGTCCTACCCGTATAACCTTAGCCTGAATTACGGACGCTCTGACTACAACGTCAGCAGGGCGTTCAAGCTCTTCGGCATGTGGCAGCCGGTCTTCTTCCACGGCAACAACGGTTGGCTGGAAAAGATCGCTGGCGGCTGGTCGATCAGCGGCATCTTCAACTGGCACAGTGGATTCCCCTGGAACCCTGTGTACAACGTTCAGGGCGGAAGCCTCTATTGCGGAACTTGCGGGTATGGGCAGATACAACCCGGCGCTTACCTGGGCGGAGCAGGCGACGACTTAAGCAACGATCAGTTCAAGAATGGTTCGAACTTTTCGAAAGGCAGCTTAACGTATTTCGCGGTGCCAACCTATACCGCATACAGCGGCAACAACTACGGAAACGCGAATCCTCAGGCCCCCGGGCTGCGTCGCAATTCGTTTACCGGACCGGGTTACCGCGACGTGGACTTGACGCTGGCCAAGGCGTTTGGACTGCCAAAGATGCCGGTACTCGGCGAAAATGCCAAGTTTGAGCTCCGCGTTGATGCCTACAACGTTTTCAATACTTTGAACTTCAACCCGACGAGCATCTCCAACTATATCGGGGACCCGGTCGCGGGCACTAACAACCCGATCTTCGGCGTGGCTACGTCTGCTCTTGCTGCCCGTACCCTCGCACTGACGGCGCGGTTCAGCTTTTAGCTTTCACGTTTGCGGCGGGCGGTGAAGCACGAGTCACCGCCCAGACCGTCACCTTCTTAACCAGGGTTGCGGGGATCTCCACGAGCGGCAACCCTAACCCCGGCCGCCGCTCGGCCCCGCCTGCATAAAGGACTCTCTAATGACCAGACGATTGGCTGCGTTCCTGCTGTTGGGTCTTTTCGTTGCTACTTTCCCCGCGATAGCACAACCAACCACGGAGTCCGTGCTCATCGATGCCAATGCGCCCGCACATGCATTCCCGCACTTCTGGGAAGGCATGTTCGGCTCCGGCCGCGCGATCCTGACTCTGCGCGACTCCTATCGCACCGACCTGAAGGAAGTGAAGCAGGCCATCGACGTCCGCTACGTCCGCTTCCACAACATCTTCCACGACGAAGTCGGCCTCTACGACGAAGATCAGCAGGGTCACCCGCTCTACAACTTCGCCTACGTCGACCAGATCTACGACGGCTTGCTCGCCGCCAGCGTCCGGCCGTTTGTCGAGCTGAGTTTCATGCCGCGGAAGCTGGCGGCACGCGAGGCTCCGCATTCGTTCTGGTATCACCCTAACGTCGCTCCTCCCGCGGATTGGGATAAGTGGACCGCGCTCATCGAGGCATTTGCCCGCCACCTTATCCAGCGCTACGGAGAAGACGAGGTAGCGCAGTGGTACTTCGAGGTATGGAATGAACCCAACATCGATTTCTGGGCTGGTGAACCCAAGCAGTCCACGTATTTTCAGCTGTACGACACGACGGCGCGGGCACTGAAGAAAGTGAGCCCTCGTATTCGCGTCGGCGGGCCGGCGACCGCGCAGGCAGCCTGGGTAGACACCTTTCTCCAGCACTGCGCACGTGAGCACGTGCCCGTCGATTTCGCATCAACTCACGTCTACGGGAACGACAAGTCGGAAGACGTGTTCGGCACCCACGAGCACATCCCGCGCGACAAGATGGTCTGTCGCGCCGTTCGTAAGGTGCACGACCAGATTGCCGCATCCGCATTTCCGAAACTTCCTCTGATCTGGAGCGAGTTCAACGCCAGCTACAGGAATGAGCCGGAGGTCACCGACTCCACCTACATGGGGCCCTGGCTGGCCGAGACGATCAACCAATGCGATGGACTCGTGGACATCATGAGCTATTGGACCTTCTCCGACGTGTTTGAGGAACAGGGTGTTGTGAAGCATCCGTTTTACGGTGGCTACGGTCTGCTGGCCGAGCGCGGCATTCCGAAACCAGCATTCAACGCCTTCGTCCTGTTGCATAAGCTGGGCGACGAGCGCATCACAGTTGATTCCGATTCCGTCCTCGCCACTCGGCGGGAGCATGGGGCTCTCGCGGTGGCAGTCTGGAATTACGCGCCGCCATCGGAATCGGTGCCGGAAAAGACGATCTCGTTGAAATTCGCCGGAGTTGCGGCCAACGCATTGGCGACGATCTGGCGTGTGGACGTCAGCCATGGAAACGCACTGACAACTTACAAAGCCATGGGCGCGCCGGTGAGTCCGACGATCGCTCAGATCGAACAACTCCGCGCCGCCGCCCTATTGCCGCCGCCCGAGAAGCGGATGCTCCAGCAAGGGGTCATTATCGTACAGGTGCCGTCGCAAGGACTCGTTTTGCTGGAGATTCACTAGCCGATTGGAGATTCCCATGCGTTTCATCGTTCATGCGCTGACCCTTGCTGGCACGACCCTTATTGTCGCACTTTCGGGACCGGTCTCGCTGGCGCAGACACCGGCTGCTTACTACTCACACATTCTCTTCGACAACAGCCTGACATCGGATCAGTACTTCTACGGGCGGGGTGAAGCGACGAACACCAGCACTCTGGTGTCGGTGAACGGCCATTTGCCGGTCGAGACAAAGATCTTCCACACTCCACCGAATGCGCTGCGTCTGCAATGGCAATCGAATCCTAACGGCGGCTGGTCGGCGCAGATACAACGGCCCGGCGTCCGCAATCTGGCGCCTGCGTATCGCGGCGATACGCTGATGTTCTGGTGCTACTCGGAGCAGCCCATCCGTGCGGCGGACCTGCCGCTGATTCAGCTCAGCGACGCATCTTATGGGTTCTCGATCCCGGTGAAAATCGGTGAATACGTGCACGCGATTCCACCCGCGAAGTGGGTGCAGGTGCGTATCCCATTGTCGCGATTCAAACCGTACGCAATGCGCGGCTTCGACGCTACTCACTGGGACAGTCTGACCTTCGTCCAGAACGCGACCGACGCCGCCCCCCACACTCTGATCGTCGATGATGTCAAGATCGACTTCACCGCCACCAAGCACGCGACACTGACTGCGCCCGCAAATGTTCGCGCCAAGGGATACGACCGACACGTCGACATTTCGTGGGACACCGTTTCCACCGAAGGTCTGCAAAATTACCTTATCCTGCGCTCGGACAATGGTAAAGACTACAAGCCGATCGGTATCCAGGTTCCAGGCATCAACCGTTACGCCGATTTTCTGGGCCGCTCCGGCGCAACGGCATACTACGAAGTCGCTTCCGTCGACCATGAGTATCAGGTATCGGGGCCGTCTGCGGCCGTCTCCGCCTCGACGCGCGCCCTGACCGATGATGAACTCTTAACGATGGTGGAGGAGGCGAGCTTCCGTTATTACTGGGAGGGCGCACATCCGAACGCGGGCATGGCGCTGGAGAACATCCCGGGCGACGACCGCATCGTTGCTCTCGGCGCCAGTGGCTTCGGCATCATGTCTTTGATCGTCGGCGTGGATCGCGGATTCATCACTCGCCGGGAAGGGGTACAGCGGCTCAATCAGATCGTCGGTTTCCTTGAGAAGGCGCCCCGCTACCACGGCGCGTGGGCGCACTTCCTCAACGGATACACCAACGACAGCATTCCCTTGTTCGGCATGTATGACGACGGTGGGGACTTGGTCGAAACCGCGTTTCTTATGCAGGGTCTCCTGGTTGCTCGCCAGTATTTTGACGATCAGCCCGATATCGTACGCCGCATCACGACCCTGTGGCATGGCGTCGAATGGGACTGGTATCGCATCAGCGACGACAGCGACGCGCTGTACTGGCACTGGTCTCCCAATCACACGTGGCACATTCATCATCGCCTCACCGGATGGAACGAGGTAATGATCACCTACCTGCTCGCCATAGCCTCGCCCGCACATGCGATTCCTCCTGAGCTGTACTACACCGGTTGGGCCGGTCAGTCCGAGGCTGCCCGCCAGTATCGCAGCGACTGGTCGGGTACGACCCAGGGGAGCCGCTACGCCAATGGGAATACCTACTATGGGATTAGGCTCGATGTCGGTGAGGGTCTCGGCGGGCCCCTGTTCTTCACTCATTACTCTTTCATGGGATTCGACCCCCACGCTTTGACGGACCGAAACACCAACTACTTTGACAACAACCGAAACATCGCCCGTATTGATTATCAGTACTGCCTTGTCAATTCTGGCAAGCACGCTGGCTACGGCCAGGATACCTGGGGCCTGACTGCCAGCGACGATCCTTTTGGTTACCTCGCACACGAGCCCAGCGACCGCAACGACAACGGCACTATCACACCTACAGGTGCACTCGCTTCTTATCCCTACACGCCGGACGAATCGATGGCTGCGCTCAAGCACTTCTATCGCGACCGTGGCGCCGAATTGTGGGGTGAATACGGATTTCGTGATGCGTTCAACGACGACCAGCACTGGGTGTCACCGATCTTCATGGGCCTGGATCAGGCCCCAATCGTCGTCATGATCGAAAACGGGAGGACCGGTCTCGTTTGGAAGTACTTCATGCGCAACCCAGAAATCAGAACGATGATGGAAAGGCTCGCCGCGATTAAGCAATGAACTGATGATCGGAACGACGGCGAAACCCCTGACCACGAACTGGCGCGTCGCCAAGCTTGTAGGCATAAGCCAACCACAGGGACTGCACTGGACAGCGGCACGGAGATCGAGCTGATAATCGCCACGGACCGTTCTTGGACGTCCGCTTCGCCCAATTAGATCTCGAGTTCCGCCCGAACTAGCTGTCGATCGGCCACGGTTTCCATCCGAAAGCCCAAGCGCTTGCACACGGCCTGCATTTCCTGATTCTCCGGCAACATGGTGGATACCACTTTGCTGACCTTCTCGGCGCGAGCTACTTCAATGCCGCGCCGCACCAATTCCGTCCCCAGCCCCATATGCTGCGCTTCGTCGAGCACAACGACGGCTTGCTCCGCGACGTTGGTTCCATGGAGTTTCTTCACGCGGCTTACGGCCAGGATTTCAGGCACTCCCTTTTCGTCGCGCGCTTCGGCGACGAAGGCCAACTCGCGGTCGTAATCCACGAAGCAGATGCGCGTGAGACGTTCGTGCGCCGTGCGCTGACTAAGCCCCAGCGGCTGGAAGTAGCGCAGATAAACGCTGCGCTCCGATAACCGTTCGTGGAACTTCACGATTAGAGGCTCATCCTCGGGGCGGATCGGGCGTATCCGAACGTCCTTGCCGGTACGAGTCGTGAATGGCCACGCGTACTGGGTCGGATAGGCGCGGATCGCCGACTTCGGCAGTGCCGCCTCTTTTACGTCGCTGGGGTGCACGACCACACGGGCATCCAAAACGAGCAGCCTTTCCGGCGATGCAAGCAGCGGGTTGATGTCGATTTCCTTGATCCACGGCTGCTCGAGAACCAATTCACTGAAGCGGACCAGCAACTGCTCCAGCGCGTCCAAGTCAACGGACTTCCGGCCGCGAACGCCCTTGAGAGCTTTGTAGATTTTCGTCTGCTCCATCATGCGGCGCGCCAGCGTGGTGTTCAGCGGGGGAAGCCCGAGGGCGCGGTCCTTGAATACCTCGACCAACTGTCCGCCCGTGCCGAACAACAGCACGGGGCCGAACTGCTGGTCGATCGAGCTGCCAATGATCAGCTCGTACCCATCCATTTTGACCATCGGCTGGACCGTCACGCCGAGGAAGTTTCCGGCCCCGGCACGCTTCTGGACGGACGACTTGATTTTAAAGAACGCGTCGCGAACTGCCTCGGCATCGCGAAGATTGAGCTGGACTCCGCCGACGTCCGTCTTGTGCGTGATGGTCTCGGAGTGAAGCTTCAGTACGACCGGGAGCCCAATGGTCTCTGCGATCCGGACGGCTTCTCTTTCGTTCCCAGCGATCTCGGTCGGTACGGTGGGAATGCCGTAGGCGGCCAGCATTTTCTTCGATTCAAACTCGGTCAGGATGGTGCGGCTGTGGCTGCGCACGCGTTGGAGAATTTGCTGCGCTCCCGTTCGATCCGGCTCGCGTCCAGCCTCGTGGAGCGACGGCGTCTCGTAGAGGGCGCGAAGGTTATAGCTGTAACGCCAGAGATAGTTGAAGGCGCGCGCTGCCGTGTCGGGGAAGGCGAACGTCGGGATACCGATTTGGTTCAGGATCTCCTCGCCCGTTGCGACCTCGGTTCCGCCCATCCAGCTCGCGATGACCGGTTTGCCGAGCGACGTCGCGTACGGCTTGAGCTCTTCGGCGATGCGCGTGGGATTCGTCATGCCTTGTGGGGTGAGGATAACCATCATGCCGTCGATGTTCGGGTCGCGAGCCGCGATCTCGAGAGACTTGGCGTAACGCGAAGGTTCGGCGTCGCCTAGGATGTCCACGGGGTTGTTGTGGCTCCAGTGCGGGGGAAGAAGTTCGTCGAACGCCTTTATCGTTTCGGGCGAGAGGTCGGCAAGTTCGCCACCGCCCTGGATGAGCGCGTCGGTAGCAAGAACCCCAGGCCCACCGGCATTGGTGACGATGCACATGCGCGGGCCAAGCGGGCGCGGTTGCTTGGCCAGCACTTCGGACATATAGAAGATGTCAGCGATGCTGTTCACGCGGAGCACCCCGACTCGGCGGAAGGCCGCGTCGAGGACTTCATCACTTCCGGTCAGGCTGCCGGTGTGCGACGCAGCGGCTTTCGCAGCCGCGGCGGTGCGGCCGGCCTTGATCACCAGCACCGGCTTGCGCAGCGAGACCTCACGCGCGGCGGAAAGGAATGATCGGGCGTCACCGACCGATTCCATGTAGAGGATGATCGACTGCGTGCGCGGGTCGTTGCCAAAGTAGTAGATCAGGTCACCCCAGTTCACATCAAGCATCGAGCCGGTGGACACAAAGGCGCTGAACCCGACGTTCTCGCGCAGGCTCCAGTCCAGGACCGCGGTGCATAGCGCACCGCTCTGGCTCAGGAAGGCGACATTGCCGGGACGCGCGATGGTGCGGGCGAAGGTCGCGTTGAATCCCGTCAGCGGGTTCATCACGCCGAGGCAGTTAGGACCGATGATGCGCATCTTGCCGCCGGCGATGGTGGCGGCGATGCGGCGTTCGAACTCTTTCCCCTCCTCGCCGTGTTCCTTGAATCCCGCCGAGATGACGATAGCCGCGGGAATGCCGGCTGCGACGCACTCCTCGATGATTCCGGGGACAGCGCCGGCCGGCGTGGTGATGACCGCGAGTTCGACCGGCTCCGGCACGGACGCAAGGTTCTTGTGCGCGCGAATGCCGAGCACACTCGGACGTTGCGCGTTGACGGGATAAACCGTTCCGCCAAAGGGAGTGCTCAAAAGGTTCCACAGGACGCTACGTCCAACGCTCCCCTGCCGCTCCGAGGCGCCGACGACCGCGACTGTCTTTGGAAGAAAAATCTCATCGAGGGGGTGCCTTCCCGCACCAACAAGGTTATGCGCCGGATCCACTAACGCCTTGTCGCCTGTGTTCTTGCCCGCTACCACGTCGGTCGTAGTTGCCATTGGATGATTCCTCGTTTAATGCGAATTCGGAAGAAATAATCCCGCCCTTTGCCTTGTCATGCTCACCGCCCAAGTCCGTGACCTTTCCCGTGCCCATGTAGGCGTGGGTAGTGCCTGAAGATGGGCAGGTCCGACAGTGGGTTGGCCTCATCAATGCGTTCGTTCCGCATGCGATTGACGGCTGACAACGCTCTTATTACTTACCGGTCGCGTGTGTCCTTTGCTGATATCGCCCGGCGCGTCCGTCTCTCCCGCCACGTGCAGCCGTAGCATGTTCGTCGAACCTGCCGTTCCGGAGATCACGGCCATCACACTTCCTGCGAACAACAGGCCCCGAGAGATGAGTTCCTGTTCGGCATTTCGCAGCATCTGCTCGACCGTTCGGGCGGGCATACAACTCACCGGCAGCACACCCCAGTACAGATTCAGGCGATTACAAATATGTTCCCGGTGCGCGAAGGCATACACGGACGCGTTGGGTCGAGATTTCGAAATCAGGCGGGCTGTGGCGCCGCTTGCCGTATACACGGCGATGGCACCGATGGGAAGTTCGTGCGCAGCCTGCGCTACAGACCGGCAGATAGTTTCAGAGATGCTAATAGCGGGGTGTTCGTGGCGGTGGTGCACTCTGGCGATCTCGCGCATGTGCGCTTCGGCCTCAACAACAATACGGGCCATCATGGTCGTCGATTCCCTTGGGTAGTTGCCGGTGGCGGTCTCGGCGGAAAGCATGACGGCGTCCGTGCCGTCGAAAATGGCGTTGGCGACATCGCTCGCTTCGGCGCGGGTCGGCCGAGGGTGATTGATCATGGATTCCAGCATCTGCGTCGCTGTGATCACCGGCTTACCCGCGGCGGCTGCGTGCCGTATGATCCGCTTTTGGATGGTCGGCACGCACTCGGGAGGCAGTTCCACGCCGAGATCGCCGCGCGCCACCATCACGCCATCAGCGACCTCGAGGATTTCGTCCAGGTGCTCGATCGCCTGTGGTTTTTCGAGCTTGGCGATAACGGGGAGGCCATGGCTGCGACTGCCGATGATGCGTTTGGCCTCGCGGAGATCCTCGGCAGTCCGCACGAACGAGAGCGCGACCATGTCGACGTTGTGAGCGATGCCAAATTCCAGATCCTCACGATCTTTCTCGGTCAAAGCCGCGACCCGCAAGGCCGTTCCCGGCAGATTGATGCCCTGATTCTCGCCTAATTCACCGCCTTGCAGCACTTCGCATTCGACATCCCTTCCGCGCGTACCGATGACCGCGAGTTCGATCAACCCGTCGGAGAGCAGGATCCGGTAACCGGACTGGACCTCCGCGGCCAGCGACTCGAATGTCGTGGAAATCCGCTCCTCTGTGCCGAGAACGGTGGAAGGCGTGATCGTCACGCGAGTATTGTTCCGCAGCACCACGCTCCGACCATTGCGTATGCGGCCGGTACGGATCTTTGGCCCTTGTAGGTCCTGCAGAATGCAGATGGTGCGACTCTCGGAACAGGCGATCTTTCGTAGGCGAGTGATGACGCGTGCGTGTTCTTTGTGGGTGCCGTGGGAGAAATTCAGGCGGGCGACATCCATGCCTGCGCGCATCAGCTCGCGCAGCATGGTTTCAGTACTGCTCGCCGGTCCAATTGTGCAAACGATTTTTGCGCGGCGGATGTGGCTCTTTCCAGCGGACATTAAGTTTTGCGCTCCAATGTGCAGTCTGGCCAGCAGTGGTTCGTACTTCAGTAGCCGCTCCGACCCGTCACATCGAAGCATTCGCTCCGGCATTCCACTCGAAATCGCAGTCCCTTTACTCCTTATGCAATTTAGAGACCAAGAGCGGAACCTGCTAACTATCCGGGACTGGCGAATGGTTTTGTTGACGACAGTCCACCGGCTGCCCAGATTCGGGCAGTACCGAAAATGGGCGTGGTCGTGCGTGACACAGGAGTACTACTGGCGATGGCGGCGACCCGAGACCATCGGCAAATGAAGAGTTACCCGATGCATACAGGTGGTCGGCCTGCCCACTTGCGGGCAAACATAAAAGCGTCCCAACCTCAGCATTGAGAGAAAGCACAGTGCTCGCAACGACTTCTGTTGAACTCGGAAGTTGGCGAGCGGCGTGCCTACCTTAAATCCAGGCGAACCAATCTTGACGCAAGGTGGGACGATGCAAAGGCAGTCTTCAAGGACATGCTTGCCCACCCATCGACGCTGCTTGCTCTGAGGACAGGGCAGAAAGATAGGAAAGGAGGAGTGCATGGCACGAATCGCAAGTCATGGCTTTGGTCGCATCGGACGGTCTCTGATGAAGGTGGCGTTGAAACACGACTTGTTCTTCCCGGTGTCCATCTCCGATATCAAGGATGTCGCATCCCTGGCAGCGCTTTTCGAGGTCGACTCCAACTATGGCCGGTGGCGGGGAAGGCCTACCGCATCCCCGCACGCACGGGCAGCATTGCTGAGCTGAACCTGCTCGCCGAGCGTCCGGTAACTGTAGAACAGGTCAATGACGCGTTGCGCAAGGCGGCTGGGGTTCCACCCGTCAAACGCGTGATGGGTGTCCTTGAAGACGAATGGGCGTCCTCGCGCATCGTCGGCGATCCGCATTCCTCAATCGTTGACCTGCCACTTGCGGCAGTCCAGGGCGATCTACTTTCCGTGGCCGCCTGGAACGACAACGAGATGGGGTACTCAACCCGCTTGTCTGAAGCGGCGGCGCGCATCACGAAATAGGAGGCAATACCGGCGCAACCAGACAGCGGCACTCTGCTGCGTGGCCTCGCTGAAGGCAGAACCTTTTCGCATTTTTCTAGCGTTAAGTGCGTGTTTGTCATTGCTAGTGTCCGCTCAGTAGCATCAGAGGTGACTCATAGCCGAGACCGTAGAAGTCCCAGCGACCACAGGTTGACTGCCCATGCCACCGACGGGGGCAGTCGACTAAGTCATACCGCTGTCGGGACATAGTCGCAGATCAGGACCGTCAAGTCATCATCTTGCTTTCCCGACCACTGCTGGACTGAAGAGATGATCGAGTCTGCCGCTGTTCCGGGGGACATCCCCCTGGTCTTTGTTAACAGATTGTTGAGCGTATCCTCCCCGAAGAATTCTCCCGCGGCATTGGAGGCCTCCAAAATGCCGTCCGTGTACATCACGATTCGATCGCCCTCTTCGAGTTTGTGGATAGCAGTTGAGTAGGTAGCGGAACCGAACACGGCAAGCATCAGCCCGTTCTCTTCGATTTGAGTGACACCTCCATTCCTCACCAGCAAGAGGGGTGGATGCCCTGCTGCCGAATACCGCAGTTCCTTTAATTCTGAGTTCAGGTGGACGTAAGCGGCTGTGACAAACTGGTTCTGGGTGTTGCCCAGCAACGCCGTATTCATGGCGGACAGAAACTGGCAAGGGTCGCCGGCAAGCGCTCGTTGCGAAGCTGCGGCGAGCTTGACCATCGAGGCAATGAGGGCAGCGGGGACCCCGTGTCCCGAAACATCCGCGATCAACATCCCGACGTGGTGGTCATCAGCGATGATGTAGTCGTAAAAATCTCCTGCGACTGAAGTCATGGGCACATACCGAGCGGATCCTCGGAAGTTCGTTGACTTGGGGAATTCATCCGGCAGAATGGACAACTGAATACGACGGGCTACCTTCAATTCGTTCCGGATTTCTTTTAACTGTTGATCCCGCCGCAAAGTGCTAGACGTAGCGACATAGCCCAGAGTGCCGAGAAAGGCGGCAAATCCGAAAGGTTCAAGTAAGGGCCAGGAAGGGGCGAACAAATCCACCACGTTTTGCGCACCTACGAAAACGAGGAAGATGAGCAGGCCCCAGCGAAGCACGACGAAAGCGGCTGCCTCAGGTCTGCTGCTCTTCGCTGAACGGCCGGTCATGAACCGAATCAGAAAGAACCCCGACGCGCCAACCACCGCGATGCTGTTAATTCGCTCATAAAGGCCAGCGTTGCCAAATAGAAATGTGGCGGCAGCCAGTGCGGAACCGAGGGCAACCATGGCGTGCCCGACTGCCCGTTCGAACCGTCTTGGCAGACCCAAGGAGATGAAGAATAGAAACGCAGGAATCAGGAGAATGTAATTGACGGCTCCGCGTAGGCGGATGTAGAAGGTGGAATCCTGCTCGGCCATTGCAAGCAGGGACGAGCAAATCCAAAGGCGAAGGCCGTACAGGGCAGCAAATAACGCGAAGTAGACGAGGAGGAACTCGCGCTTGCGGCGATGAACGGCGAAAGCAGCAGACACGATGCCGACAGCTACGAAGGCCGCGCCTAAGAAAAGATACGGAGCGTCATGACGGAATGCGCTCCAGACATCCTCGGCCCTCGCACCAGCGATTACGCTCACATTCCTCCCCGGCTATCTGTCGAACGCCCGCGATACGGTGATCCGCATTGGTTCACTCGCCCCTGGCCACGTCGCCAGTGTCGAGTTTGGAAACGGGGGCAATTACACAACCTCGTCAATTCGTTTAGCGCTATTCCATTTCGAACGCGAGATATTGAAACTGCCCCTGGCGCTCGATCCGCAACACCGCCGCATCGCCCGGCTTGAACTGCGCGACTCCGGACTGCAGTTGCTCAACCGATTCGATCAGGGTGCGATTAAGCGAGTGGATTACATCTCCGGGACGCAGGCCAGTGTCGACGGAATTGAAACCCTGCGCTTGTCCAAGGACGACCACGCCCCGGGCGATGCGCACGTCCGAAAGCAGAGACCGCAGTTCACGATCCAAGGTCACCCCGAAGATTCCCAGCCGTTCGATGCGGTTCTTCACCGGATCGGCGACATCTGCGAGCTGGTCGATGCGATCGCGCGCCTGAACGGCGGGAATTTCAAACGACAGCTTTTGCGTGCCCCGCAGCGCGTCGACCCTCAGGATCTCATCGGGCGAGTGCAGATAAAGAGCCTTGACGAATCCGGCGAGGCCCGGAACCGCGTTGCCGTCGATGGCGACGATGATGTCTCCGGGCTTTATGCCGGCCGAATCAGCCGGTCCCCGCCGGACGAGGTCGGCGATAATGACGCCCCAGTCCTGTGTCAACCCGAGGCCTTCTGCCATCGTAGGGGTAACGGTTTGCACGACTGCTCCAAATTCTGTCCGATACACGCGCCCGTATTTTCTTAGACTCTGGTACACGAAATCCACGACGCGGGCCGGGATGGCAAAACCGAGGCCCTGATAGCCGCCGTCGTTGGTCAGGATGAAGGTGTTGAGCCCGACCACCGCGCCTGTGACGTCGACCAACGGTCCCCCGCTGTTGCCAGGGTTAATGGGCGCATCCGTCTGCAAATACACCATTGGGTTGTCGGGATCGGGTTGCCGCAAGGCCGAACTGATTATTCCCATGGTCACCGAGTTCTGCAGACCTTCCGGACTGCCGATTGCAAAGACAAGTTCTCCCGGTTGCGGTTCGCGTTCCAGATTGAATCGGAGTGTAGGCAAATTGCGGGCATTGATTTTCAGCAATGCCAGATCCGTTTCTTTCTGCGATCCGATGAGCTTTGCATCCAGCACCCGCACATTGCCGGGACCGGACGATACCTCGGAGGTATTCGCCGGCGCGGGCAGTACAACTCGGATTCGCTGCGCCCCTGCGACCACGTGCAGATTGGTCATGATGTAACCATCAGGATCGACGATCACTCCCGAGCCGATGGCGTGCTGGCGCACGATGAGGGCAGCGTCCTTGGGATCGCTCTTTTCGGAGACGCCAAAACCGCTCACCTCGATCTGAACAACGGCGGGAGAAACCTTGCTGGCAAGTTCTTTAAGCGAGCCGCTTAACTGCGCGAGGATATCTGCTGGAACGTGTGAGACAACCTGCTCGTCGGCATGTGGCTCCGCTGCAGGCTTCGCCGTCCGCTGTTGGCAAATGGCACTTGCCGACAGAATTACCACGCAGCTTGCCTTTATTAAAGACTGGATCATGTGTCGAGTCATGCGCTGACGCCTTGAATTTTCGTAAGTCCTCGCATATTCAGTCAGCCTCCTTGCTCTTTCATCACGGGTTCAACGGTTCGCCAGTTCTTTCACAATTCGAGTCACAAAGCCCCAAGGGCATGCCTGCAATGGGCAAGTGTGTCGCGATCGTCACTTCACGACGTAATTCTTGGCTTGCGTGCGGGTCTGAGCCCATTCTTGAAGCCGTCCAACTTCTGCAGCATCTGCATCGCAGACATAGGCGCAACAGGAATTGCCCTGGACATTACCTTTTCAAGAAACCTTGGTTTGGACTCTTGTGGCGCGCCATTGACAGTCACTTGCCATTCGAGCCCGGCGGGAACTTCTTGAACATCTTGGCGACGTCCTTGTCCAGATTCTTTACAGCTTTGTCGGAGTTCGTCGGGAGAGTCTGGTCTGAGAGACCCCACCAGACCATTCTCTGGGAGTTGGGGTCAGAAATTTCGATGATGAGAGTTCCAATGGCATAAGTGCTCTTAGTTGCGTTTGCGTCGCCAAACGCCGGGCCGCCGCCCCATCCTCCCCATGGGCCGAACCCGCCGCCCCAACCGCTGGCATTCACGTGGACGTCCTGTCCCAGGCGAGTGATTCCGACTGCATGCACGACGAGATCTCCGCCGGATTCAACTTCCTTCAGACCTTTTGCCGCAAGCTGGCTGTCAATTGTGTCTTTCACGCGCTGGTCCCACATGGCGTTGGCCGTCTCCACGCTTTCCCAGGAGTAGGTCTTGTAGTTGGAAAAATTGGCCTTACGATCGTAGTCGGTAATGATGGTGGCTGCGGCTACCCCGACGAGCAGCACTGCCAACCCAATCAGGGCCGAACAAGTACGGATCTTCATCTGTCTTCTCCTTTTGCCGTAGCATTGTCGAGGTTTCGCCCACACAACGGAGGCCGAATGCCGGACGTTCTGAGCTGACAATGCCCCCTTGTCGTCGCTCATGGGAAGGCACGCCCAGTGCCAAAGCGAGAACGGTAATACAGACTGAGCAATCCTCTCGCGTTCAGGAACTTAGCGCCGCCGGGGATGATGGCCCTTGCGTCTGTCAGGAGCGGGATGTGCCTGTGATGGGGCACAGAGCCGATGCTCGGGCATTTGAAGCACTGCTCCAAAAAAGAGGAAGTAGGTAGGTTCAGTTGGCTGAGTTGTTAGAGGGGGCGATCTGCACCTGCACAGCGTTGGTCTGGTTTGATTTGGAAATGTCGACGGAAACCACTTCAAAATTTCCGTTTAAGTCACGAACTTGAACGCGGCGGCTTGTTTCCGTGCCCGACGATACCGTTCGCGTATCCATCGTGTCGATCACAACGACGCGCAGTCCGGCATGAGGGTCTCCGGGATTGGGCTGCTCGACCTGCTGAACGCTGGCTTGCCGGCTGTTTGAACCTGAACTCTGTATCGTGGTCTTGCGCTGAACCAAGTTCAGCTCGCCGTCGCGGGTGGTTCCAGGCAGATCGATCGAATAGCGGCCGGTTGTGTTCCGCTTTTCCTGAGAACCATTCTCCAACTCCGTGCTGACGGTTCGTGAGACTTCGATCAAGTTGCCTTTGTAGTCGAGCCGGGAGACGCGTTCGTCGGTTGTACGCTTCGTTCCGTCTTCTTGGATCGTTCCTCGCCGCACCTCACTGATTTGCCAACTTCCGCTGCCATCGAGCGTTCGGGTCGTCTGATCGTATTCCGTGTTGTTGCCGACGCGATTTCGATGCTGTTCGATTTGTGCGGTCGCCTCGTACCCGCCACTAATGCTGGGCTGAAACACCGTCGTCTTGGTTTCTTCCACATCGGCGCTGATTCTTCTTGTCTCTGCAATGGCGCGCTGGACCTGCTCCAGGTTACCGTTGAGATCCGCCCGCGAGGCAGTTCGGATTGATTTTGAGCTGCCGTCTGGAAGAGAGTGCGTTTCCTCCTCTGTCACTTGCACCAGTTTCTTTCCTCCGTTGGCGTCCGCGGTATACGTGCGGGTGACCGTTCGCACGGTCGAGGAGTCAATCCGCACAGTCTCTTGGGAGGACTCAAGAGAAATCTCGTATCGTCCATCGGCCAGACGATGCATTGTTGATTGTGTGTCGGATGTGCGATCACCGTTCTGGATGTGGCTTTCGACATAGCGCACCGTTCCGATCGCGTCGTGCGACTCGCCACTTCTTGTCCAGGCCTGATCGGAATCCACCGGTTGGGCATGGGAAGTCTGCCCCCAAAGCGCAGCGTTACAGCACAGAACAATAATAATGATGGCCGCGAGAAACAAGACGCAGCCGTAGCGAGTGAAAACTGTAGGGCGTTGCTTTAGCCAGATGGCGGAAGTATTCCCGAAAAGCATGTTTTACAATCGCCGACGCCATTCCATAACTACAGGCACGGATAGCAAATTGCATTCGGCTGGCCAAACGGCATTGCTGACAACCCCACGAATCAAAAGACATTTCTGTGTCAGATCACATGAACTTGTGACCATATCGAGGCGCTGCCCGAAGAGGGGCAGGACCATCGTGGGCAGGATCGCCCGAAAGAAGGCCTCCAACTTTTTTCAGAGCCTCAACAAGTCGGCTATGGGCTTATGAGAATAGAAAGGTCGGCCGGTCGGGCTGTTGATTTCACGAGGTGCAGGAAGAAGTCATGCAAGCGTTCGAATTCTCAAGACGTAGGAGCCTAAAATCTCCACTTCATGCCTTCGCCTTGCGTGAAAACCACGAACGTCTCGGTGTCGCGTAGGCTTTGCTGGCCGGAACGCGCAGCTCCACTTCCGTGCCTGCATCGACTTGGCTCCACACCACCAGCTTACCTCCGATGAGGGCTGCGCGTTCCCGCATCCCGGGCAATCCGTAGTGCCCCTCGGTGCGTTGGCGGGAGAGAATTGCTGGATCAATACCTCTCCCATCGTCTCGCACACGCATTCGGAATTGCTCATGGTCGTATCGAATTTCAACCTCGATCTGCCTTGCCTGAGCGTGCCGAAAGGCGTTGCGCAGCGCTTCAGCAGCAACCTTGCAGATCTCGTCCCGCAGAATGGGATGCAGGTTTCGTGACTCGCCCTCAACTGCGACGCGGAACGCAGGCCGATGGCTGGTTGCGTCCGTTGTAAGTTCTTCTCCCAGCGTTCTTATGGCCTGCGCGAGATCGTTCGTCTGGAGGGTTGACGCCCGCAATCCCTGGACCTGATCCCGGGCTTCGGTGATGAACTCCGCCGTCTGATCGATGGCAGTGTCCAGTTTCTCTTTCGCCTCCGCCGGCCTACCTGGCAACAACTGGGAAACGATCTGAAACCGGAGCAGCATGCCGTGGGCGCTTTGAAGCAAGGTGTCATGAAGTTCACGCGCAATCCGGGTGCGCTCGTCGACGCGCGCATCGAGAGTCATTTCGAATTCGTGGTGCAACTGCCGGACACGATAGGCGTAGATTCCCAACAGCGATGCTAAGAATGCCAAAGTGCATAGCGCGCGAAACCAGTTTGTCTGGTAGTACGCGGCGGCGATTGAGAATTCCAGCGTGTCTCCTTGTTCATTCCACACGCCGCTGTTGTTGCTCGCTATGACTCGAAATCGATAGGAGCGCGGAGCGAGATTCGTGTACTTCGCTTGGCGATCATTGATTACTTCCTTCCAGTCCGGATCCTGGCCCTCCAGCTTATATTTGAAGTGGACCTTTTCCGTTGCGGCGAAGGTCAGTGCGTTGTAGTCAATCGTAAGATCCCGAATCCGAGGTGGAAGACGCAGGTTGGAAGCTGCCGGCACCTGCGAGTTCTGCCACTGCACCTTATTGTCCGCGACGATTTGCTCGATGTGTACTGGCGGTGGGACCTTGTTAAAAGCAGGGTGATGAGGATCAACGACTGCGACACCTTCCACCCCTAGAAACCACAATTTTCCATCGCCCGCTTTCGCTACAGGAGGATTGAAGTAAGCAGGCGAAGTCTGAGTAAGCGGCACGCCATCCGCGGGATCCCAAACGGTTGTTTCAATCCTGTGGTTTGGGTCCGCAATCCCCGCGTCGAGTTCACTCTTTGTTATGCGTACCAGACCGCAGGACGTGTACAGCCAGACCGAGCGGTCGTCGTCCTCTATGGACCAATGAATTGTGTCGCAAGGCAAACCATTCTTGCTGGTGAGCGTGATGACCTTGCCGTCCTTGATGCGGCTGAGTCCGCCGCCCTCTTGGATTGAAGCCCACAATACGCCGTCGCGATCGCGTCGAAAGCCACCAACAGGCCCCTTTCCCAGTCCGTCCTTGGTTGTGTACGAGGCGCGCACCTGACCATCCTTGAAATACTGCACGCCACCATCAATCCAGAATGCAAGCCACACACCGCCCTCGTCAGGAATTACAACTTTAGCCTGCTGCTGACGTCCCATAGCCGACCAGGGAAACGTTTCAAGCACGCGCCCATCGCGAACATGCGAGAGGCCCTTATTCCCGGAGAGCCAGATATTGTCTTTGTCGTCGCCTCCTATTGAATACACTTCATCGCTCGGGATGCCGGGTACGCTCACGAATCTGCCGTCCTTGAAATAGGAGAGTCCATGCCCCGCGAAGGTAGCCCATAGCCGCCCGTGGTTGTCTTCGAACATAGACTGGACAGAATCGCCAGGCAGTCCATCTGACTTGCGGAATACTTTGGGTTGCCCATTCTTCCATCTGGTCAGACCATCGTGGCTCCCGATCCAAACACTTCCATCGTTACCTGAGACGAGTGAAGTCGCATAATTGCTGGACAGGCCCTGGTTCGCAGAAAACGTAACCGCCGGGAGTTCTCGAAATCGGTCGAGTCCGCGTGTGCTGGCGAACCAGATGTTGCCTTCGCGGTCCTCAAACTGACTGCAGCTGATATTCCCTGAGAGTCCGTCGGCTTTCGCGAAAACGTCTGTCCTGCCGTTGTGGGTGTGAATGAGCCCGCGTTCGTTAGTCCCAATCCACAGGCCTCCATCACGGTCGCGCAGCAGCTTGTTCGAGTCGACCTCGCGGTCGGGAAGCAAAACGTTCCGATTCGTCGCACTGTAAACAGGAAAGCTTCTGAGTTTGCCTGCGCTGGCCTGTTTCAATCCCGCGCGGCTGATCCCAAATATCATGCTGCCGTTGTCGGAGAGAACCATGTCTCCAACTCTGGAATCTGATGCTATCGCGTACCGCTTCGGGGGACCGGGTTTCCACTGCCAATACCCAGACTCGGCGCCGGCCCAAATTGCGCCCGTGCCGTCCTCACCTACACTCCAGACAAATGTGCCGAACTCGCCCTTGCCATGGCACTGCACGTTGCTGCCTCGTATGGCGCAAAGCCGTGCCGGCGAAGTCGCACCTTTAAACATCCCTGCCCACACAGTACCCTCGCGGTCTTCGAGCAGGGATGTCACGAAGACTCGGCCAATTTCTGGATATCCGGTAAGCCTCTTGCCATCCCAGCTGACCAGGCCTTCGAATGTGCCAATCCACAGCGTGCCGTCGCGCGTCACGAGAAGGCTGTAGGCTTTATGGGGGAGTTGGCCTGTAGGTGGTTGCCACGCAACCGGCTTGATGCCATCGAAGCGATATAGACCGAATTCACTGGCAAGCCAGAGATACCCATCCGGCGTTTGCGCCATCGCGAAGATCGCCCCCAAGGAGAACCCGTCGCGAGCTGTCCATGACGTGTGCCCGTACTGGCTGACATCCAGCGATGGGTCCAGCGCTAGCGCGGCAGGAGACCAGAGCAACATGGCAAGGGTGCCGATGGTAATGAGCGCCAGTGCAGGTTTCATAGGGCCTCGCGCCACATCAGGATTCGCGCGCGTGGCATAGAATTTA
>Ga0335069_10000269_pt1 | contig 91166 bp, 87 predicted proteins | sample Lox_Sample_11_FD_206714 | JGI IMG/M metagenome (GOLD analysis project Ga0335069, IMG submission 206714) | Soil microbial communities from Loxahatchee National Wildlife Refuge, Florida, United States - Lox_Sample_1.1 | ecosystem: Environmental > Terrestrial > Soil > Wetlands | place: USA... | reverse complement strand
GCGCCTGCTGCATGCGCCGGCCGGATTGAATCGCATCGCGCGCAACGGCTTCGTCGATCAGGGTCTCGGCCTGCCGCCGCTCCACGCGCCGGGCGAGAAACTCCGTGCGAAGATCGCTCACATCCTCGCGCGCGTCGGCAACCCTGGGGTTGAGGTACGAAGCATGGCCAGCGGCGGCGTGCGCCTCTTCCCAGCCGGCGGCGCGGTCGGCAAGCTCGCCGGTATGCGCGCTCAGGCTTGTCAGCAGCCGTCCGCGGCGCTCCCGCACAGCGCTCGCCTGCAGCGCCTGCTCGAGAATGTGCAGCTCGTCCAACGCCGACGCGAGTTCCACCCGGCTCTGTTCCTCCTGAAGATGCCGGATGCGGAGAAGCCGCTGCATCGCACTGGAGACCGCCATCGCTTACACCGCCTTGGCCAGCGCCGCCAGGCCGGCTATGTTCTCGGCAAATCCCGCATGCTCTTCCGCCGCCTGGCAGAGAAATGCGCGGATGGCGGCCCGTGCGCGCAGCGCGCGGTCGAGGTCCTCGTCCGTGCCCGGCTTGTAGGCGCCGATTCGGACAAGGTCCGCGGAGCGCGCATAGACGGCGAGCAGCTTGCGGATAAGCGCGGCCTGCTCGCGGTGCTGCGCTTGCGCAACGGCGGCCATGAGGCGGCTGATCGAGTCCAGCACCTCGATGGGCGGATACCAGCCCTCCGCGGCCAGCGCCCGCGACAAGACAACGTGCCCGTCGAGCAGCGCGCGCACCGCATCAACCAGCGGATCCTGCTGGTCGTCTCCTTCCATCAATACCGTGTAGAAGGCCGTGACCGAGCCCGAGCGGAACTGGCCGGTTCGCTCCACGAGGCGCGCCAGGCGCGTAAAAACCGATGGCGTGTATCCCTTGTTGGTGGGCGGCTCCCCTGCCGCCAGGCCGATCTCCCGCGCGGCCATGGCGAACCGGGTGAGCGAGTCCAGTACCAGCAACACGTGGCGGCCCCCGCCGGCGAAATACTCGGCCAGCGTGGTGGCCGCGAGAGCGGCGCGCATGCGCAGAAGCGGCGACTGGTCCGACGTCGAAACGATGACCACGGACCGGGCTCTTCCCTGCTCGCCCAGCGATTCCTCGAGAAACTCGCCCACCTCGCGTCCGCGCTCCCCGACAAGGCCAACCACGGTGACGTCGGCTTCGGTGTTGCGCGTCATCATGCCGATCAGCGTGCTCTTGCCCACGCCCGAACCGCCGAAGATGCCTACGCGCTGCCCGCGCCCGACCGTGAGCAAGCCGTCGAGAGCGCGAATGCCTGTGCCCAGCGGCGAGCGGATGGGCACACGGTCGAGGGGCGAGCGGACCGCCCCATCGAGCGGCAACGTGTGAGTGAACACGGGCGGACGGCCGCCATCGATGGGCTCGCCGAGCGCGTTCAGCACGCGGCCCATCAGCGCGGGACCGGCGCCGATCTCGGGACGCGCGCCAAGCGATGCGACGGAATCGCCGAAACGAATCCCGTCGGAGCTTTCGACCGGCATCGAGAGCACATCAGAGCCGCGAAACCCGATCACTTCGGCGAGATGCAGCCGGCCATCGCGGTCGCAAATCTCGCAGCACTCGCCCACCGAGGCCGGCGGCCCCGCCGACTCGACCGTCTGTCCCACCGACTCGAGCACCTTGCCCTGCCAGCGCCACGGCTGGCTGCGCCCGAGAGCGGCAAAGTAGCGATCGAGCAGGTGCGTCATATCGGCCTCCGCGAGGCGCCGGGCGATGCGGACTCTGCGGCGGGGTCCAGGTTCGCGTTCCTGCGGCTTCCGGCGCGGTCGAAAAATCCGTGCTCGATCTCGCCAAGCTGGGCGCGAATCCCGAGGTCGACCGTGCCCAGGCTGGTCTCGACCGCGCAGTCGCCGGTCCGCATTCCTTCGCCGGCAATCACCTCCGGCTTGACCGGCAGATTGGGGACGAGGGCGACGGCTTCGGTCCACAGGTCGAGCTCCGGCGGGGGCACGCGCAACCGGACCTGCGTGGTCTCAGAGATCTGGCCGAGCGCCACGCGTACCGCGCCGGTCAGCAGCAACGGATCCATCTGGGCTTCCCGCCGCAGAATCCGCGCCGCAACCGCCAGCGCAAGCTCAACCACCTCATGCTCCACTTCGTGAAGATATCGGTCTCTCTCCGCGGCGAATGCGGCCGACAGTTCGGCACCCTGGCGTCGGCGCTGCTGTTCGGCGGCGGCTTGCGCTTCGCGCCCTGCCTGGAGGCCTTCCTGACGGCCACGTTCCCTGCCCGACTCGAACGCCTTGCGCACTTCCGCCGCCAGCCGCTGATCGAACTCGGCGCGCAGCACGGCGTCGGCGGCCTTCGCATCGGCCGCCTGTCCGCACTCGGATCCCGGCGGCCATCCCTGCCACATCGGCGCCGCGGGCGCGCCGGCAGACGCCGGATACTCGAAAGCCATCACCTGGCTCACACTGCCGGGCTCTGCGTTCGCTTCGGATTGTCGTCCCGTACCCATGCTTCGCTTCCCGCTCGCGCGCGGTCACGCGGCCTATTCCTTACGCCAGCATCTCGTCTCCGGTCTCCATCTTGAGGATCACCTTGCCCTCGGCCTCGAGCCGCCGCGCAAGGTTCAGAATCTCCTGCTGAGCCTGCGCAACTTCGCGCGAGCGCACAGGCCCCAGCACTTCCATGTCTTCCTTGAGCATCTCCACGGCGCGCGTGCTCATCGATTTGAAGATTTGCGCGCGCAGCTCTTCATTCGCCCCGCGCAGCGCCAGCGCCAGTTGGCGCTTGTCCACGCCGGAAACGATCTCGCGAATGGTCGCCGGCGGCACCGTCACCAGGTCCTCAAACGTGAACATCAAATTGCGGATGCTGAGCGCCAGCTCCGGCTTGGCTTCCTCGATCGACTCCAGTATCTTCTTTGCCTCTTCGGCATTCAGCCGGTTCAGCAGGTCGGCCACGGCTTTGTAGCCCGAGTAGCTCTTGCGCGCCGTGTCGCCCACACTCTCCAGGCGCCGGTGCAGAATCTGCGCCACCTTCTGCGCCATCTCCGGTGAGAACTGGCGCATCTCGGCCAGGCGCTCGATGCTGACGACCTTGTGGTCCTCGCTCAGGTTGTCGAGCACCATCGAGGCGCGGCGCGGGTCAAGATGGGCGAGCACGAGCGCGATCGTCTGCGGATGTTCTGAATCGAGCAGCTTGCCGAGCTGTTGCGGGTCCGTGCGCTGCAGCTTGGCCAGGTTGCCGTGCGCCGCCTCCTGCGAGCGCCGCACCAGCATCAGCAGATCCTCTGCGCGCTGCTTGCCGAAAGTCTCCATCAAAAGACGGCTGGCGAAGTCCAGGCCGCCGTGGATCATCACGTTCTGCGTCGCCAGCATCTCCCAGAACTCTTCCAGGATGTCGGCGGAAAGCTCAGGCGTGATGCCGCGCAGGTCGGCCAGCTCTTCGGTCAGCCGTTGCACATCCTGCTCGGGCAGCGCCCGCAGTATCTCCTTGGCCAGTGTTTCGCCCACCGCGACCAGCAGGATCGCGGCCTTGCGCACGCCCGTCACCTGGTCCGACAGGCGGCGCTGCTTGCCCGGGATTCCCGGATCGGCCAAGTGCTTCCGTTCCTTTCTCCTCGCGCCCAGCAGCGCGGGGACGTCCCCGCTCTACTGCGAGTCGGAGTGGATCCAGCTTTGCAGGAGGCGCGAGCTCTGCGTCGGCTCGCGTTTGAGGTGCGACGTCACCTCCGCAAAAACCTCCTGGCTGTGTAGGCGCGCCGGGTCGGTCTCCGCCGGCTCGGGAGGATGCAAGGCCGGCTGCGGCGTCGTTGCCTGGATCTGCCTGCCGGATTCTGCTTTGAATGGGACCCGCAAGCGCGACAGGGCCGGCCGTATGCCAAAGGCCAGCAGAAGAATCAGGCCGGCAAGCAGCGCACTATATTTGACCAGCACCGGCGAGCCTTCCGCGGCACGCAGATACTGGACGGCTGCAGAGGCGGGCAGCAGCGACCGGTTCTCATCGAATGCCAGATTCTGCACCGTCACCACGTCGCCGCGCGCCTTGTCGAAGCCCACCGCAGCCTCGGCCAGCGCGGTCAGGTGGTTCAGTTCGTCGGCGCTGCGCGGCTGCCAGGTGGCGGACTTGCCCTTCGCGGCTGGCGAGGCCAGGCGGTCGTTCACCACAATTGCCGCCGTCAAGCGGCGGATGCGCCCCGGCGTCTCGACGACGTGACGCACCGTCTTGTTCGCGGCGTATGTACCGGACTCGGTCTTGGCCGACTGCGGCGGCGTCGCCTGCTGCGGATAAACCGGGAGCGCCTGCGAATTCGGTACGTTCGACGCGGTGCCCGGCACGCCTGCCGGAACCGGCTGGCTGCCCGCGGACTGCTCGGTGCGCTGCAGGGTCAGTGTCACCGTCCTCGCCGGATCGTAGGTCTCGTCGGTCTCCTCCGCCGCGACGCGGTCGTAGTCCAGTGTGACCGAGGAGCGCACATTGCCCACGCCGGTGACCGGCTCGAGCGTGACGACGAGTTTCTCTTCAAGAGCCTGTTCGGCAGTGAGCCTCTCGGAGTCCGGCGTCTTCGGTCCCAGAGGCAAACGGCCCGCGGCATCGACCAGCACCACGCGGTCAGGGGAAAGACCGTCGACCGCCGACGCGACGAGGTTGCGGATCGCCTCCGGTTCGCCTTCGGCCAGCGAGCGGTGGCGCAGCTTGAGCACCACCGAGGCCTTGGCCGGGCGCTCCTGCTCGCGGAAAAGCGAGTCGTGCGGCAGCACAAGATGCACACGCGCCGACTCGACGTCGCTCACCGAGCCAACCGTGTGCTCGAGCTCGCCCTCGAGCGCGCGCTGGTAATTCACCTGCTCGTCAAACTCCGACCCCACCCAGTTCGGTTTGTCGAAGATTTCAAATCCCATGCGGCCGCTCTTCAGGCCGCCCTTGGCGGCTGTGGCCAGGCGCGCCTTGTCGAGATCTCCCGCAGGCACGCGAATGCCGGCGCCGCCGTCGATCGCCTCAAACGGGATCTGCGCCTGGGTGAGGATCTGAGCCGCCTGCCGTGCGTCGTCCGGGTCGAGGTTGGCATAGAGCATGCGCCAGTCGGTGCGCAGGCCATTCCACAGCAGAAGGCCGCCCAGCCCGAGGAGCAACGTCGAAGCGACCGCCGCCCACCAGCGCTGCGCGGGCAGCATCGTCGACCACCGCACCTTGCCCATTTGCCAAAGCGCCCCCAGGCGGCCCGGCAGCGGTGGAGAGCCGGGCGGCGGCGGAATCTTTTCCAGTTGGGTTGTCGCGGCCATGGTGAGTGTGGTGTGCCTGCTCTCTCAGCCAACCCCTTCTAGAACTGCATGCCGATGACCTGCTGGTAGGCTGCGACCGCCTTGTTGCGCACCGAGAGCGCGAGCTCGAAGGCCATGCTGGCCTTTTCGGTGGCGATCATAGCCTGGTGCACATCGATACCGGTGCCGGTCATCAGCCCGGCGACCGCGCTGCGCGCCTGGTCTTCCAGCGTGCTCACCTGGCCGGCTGCCTCCGCGATCAGATCGGCAAACGGCGGCGCGGTGGACGGAACCCTCGCCGAAGATGGCAGCGCGCCGGGCAGGCTTTGCGTCGCCGCACCTGCGGCGGTGGAGGCGATGGAGTTCAACACGGTCAGCATGGATACACCTCGACAGTCAGTGGTCGGATCGCATCTTCAATTCGTGATTCTCGGTTTCTCGTCCGCAGTACAAAGTCAAGGAATCGTAGACTCGAGCCCGATGCCTCGAGTTCGTTGATCGAGGATCGATGCCTTGTTCCCGCTCCCCAGGTTCCTTCGCCCCGGCGAGGCATCCTGATCCCCGTTCCATCGTTCCGCCGGATCCCTCATTCCTCGGCCGAGGCCCTTCACCCCGTCTTCCCAATCTCCAGCGCCGCGACGATCATGCTCTTCTCGGCCTGCACCGCGGAACCGTTAAGACCATATGCACGAGTCGCCCCCATCAGGTCCACCATCTCTGTGAGCGGATTAATGTCCGGATACGAGACATACCCATCCGGCCCCGCATCGGGATGGCCGGGATCGTAGCGCTTGAGCGGCGGCGACGGGTCTTCGGCCACTTGCGCAATGTGCACTCCACTCGATATCTGCGCCGAGCCGGGCGGATGGATCGGCGGCATCGGTGCAAGCAGCGGCGGAACGCTCAACCCCGGTTGTGCGGCGCCGGCCAACGAATTCAAAAACCCACCTTGCGCCTGGTCCGCGGCAAAGACGACGTGTTGACGATGATAGGGCCCTCCAGACTCGGTCCGCGTGGTCTCTGCGTTGGCCATGTTGGCCGCAACCACCTCGGCGCGCATCCGCTCGGCCTGCATCGCGCTGCCCGAGGTCTCCATCATTCCGAAAAGGTTCATGGCGGGCTTGCCTCCTCTCCGCTGCGCAGTTTCGCCATACCCGGCACCTATTTGTCAGAGGCATGGATGGCGTCCAGAATCTTTTGATATTCGAGTTTCAAAAGAGCCACGCCGGTCTTGAATTCGAGCTGCGCCTCGGCCAGGTTCAGGCTCTCGCGGTCCATGGAAACGTTGTTCCCATCGGGGCGCGCGACGAGTCCGTCGACCAGCCGCATGCGCGGCGCGCGCGCCGGCCGTTCCTCGTCCACTCCTGCCATCGCATCGCGCATCTCAGCCTCGAACTCCATGCCCACGGCGCGGTAGCCGGGGGTGTCGATGTTCGCCATGTTGGCCGCGGTGATGCGCGCCTGGCTCGTAACGAGGTCGAGGTAGCGCCCTACCTGCTCGCTCAACCGGGATTCGATCTGCATCCCCATTGCGTCCTTCCCGGCGGAACCGCCCTCGGCCTGCATGCCGCCGCGCTGTTGCAATGTTCCTGCGCGGCGCTTGCCGTCTGCCGCCGCCTGATCCTGTGAATCCGCTCATTGCCGGCGGCCGGAAGCGGCAACTCAGTTCACGTCGAGACCAAAGTCGATCTCATCGGCGTGAATCACGGTCGTATCGCCGGCCAGGATCGCGGCCCTCTCCAGTACATGCTCCAGCTCGCGAACGTTGCCTGGCCAGCGATGCGCGGAGAGTTTGGCCAGCGCCGCCGGCTCCAGGGTCATCACCGGCGCTTCGCGTCCCATGCGCTCCAGGAAATGCGCGACCAGCAACGGCAAGTCCTCAAGGTGGTCGGCCAGCGGCGGCGTTCGGATCAGGAAGACCGCGAGCCGATAGTACAGGTCGGCGCGAAACCCGCCCTCCTGCGCGTGCTGGGCCAGCGGCCGGTGCGTGGCGGCGATGAGCCGCACATCGACCCTCACCATCTCGTTGTCGCCTACGCGCTGCAGCTCGCCGCTCTCGACAAAGCGCAGCAGCTTCGATTGCAGCGCCAGCGGCATCTCGCCGATCTCGTCCAGGAACAGCGTGCCTCCGTCAGCCGACTCGATGCGTCCGGTTCGCCCCTGCACGGCGCCGGTGAATGCGCCGCGCGTGTGGCCGAAGAGCTCGGCCTCGAGCAGCGGCTCGGGAATCGCCGCGCAGTTGATGGCCACAAATGGATTGCGGCTGCGCGTCGAAAGCCGGTGCAGGGCCTCGGCGACGATCTCCTTTCCTGAGCCGGTCGGCCCTTCGATCAGGACCGGAGTTGACCGCGGCGCCACCAGCCGGATGCGCCGGCTGATCTCCAGCATGCAGGCCGCATGCCCAACAAGCTCCGGCAGCCGCTCGGCAAGCGAAATCTCCCGGCTGGCCGAAGGTGCCGGTGACGGCGCCGCAATCGAGATCCCGTGGCCCTCACCCGCCATCGGCTCCGCCTTGGCGGCGGGCAGCGCAATCGCGCTCCGGGGTACGGCAGGCGGCGGCGTCAGCTTCGCCGGCGGAGACGTCTCCCTCTGCGCCGTCGCCGCCGCGCCGTTCCACGCCGCGGAGTCCGAGTCCTGCGTGCGGCGCAGCGCGTAAAGCAACTCCTGGCGGTAAGGCCCGCGCGGACTCTCCGCCGCGGCCGAACCGCTCGCCGTCACCAGGTCCACCTCGGGAAAGTGCCGGCGAAAGTCCTTTACGAATTCCTCGAGGTCGAGATCGGGCAGCCACGAGTCGACGATGACGGCTTCCGGCTGCAGAAGCTCCGCTTCGCCCCAGGTCTCGGCGCCGCCCTCGGTTTCGCGCACCTGCCAGCGCAGCCCGGAGAGGATCCCGGAAAGACGCTGCCGGAAGCTGCGGTCGGCACTGGCCACAACCGCCGTCCGGGAACGTGTTTTGGGTGAAATGGGAAGGGATGGAGCCGGCATCGGTAACATAAGAATTCTCCTAAAAATCGATTTGGGTTATGAAAGCGAATGTGCGCCTGCGGCCAGCGCTTGCACCGGCCGGGCCGGCAGAACCGTAAGTGTCGCGAGCGGCGGCGCCGCACGCAATTCCGCTTCGCAAGGCACGATGTACCCTTGCCCGCGCACGGTGCAGAGGAGGTGTCCCGGCGGCGGATCCTTCAGCTTGCGGCGCAGGTAGTTGACATAGACGTCGACGATATTCGTCGTCTGCGCCGGCTCCAGGTTCCACACCGCATCGAGCAACTCCACGCGCGACACGCACTGGCCGCGGTTCAGCATCAGATGCTCAAGCAAGGCGAATTCCTTGTTGGTCAGCGAGATCGCTTGCCCGGCGCGGCTGGCGGAGTGGTTCAGCCGGTCCATTTCGAGATCGCCCGCGCGCAATTGCAGCCGCGCCTCCCGCTTGCGTCGCAGCAGGGCGCGGCAGCGGGCCTTCAGCTCGTGCAGGCTGAATGGCTTTACCATCAGGTCGTCGGCGCCGCGATCCAGGCAGCGGACCCGCGTGTCGACCTCCTGGCGGCCGGTCAGCACCAGCACGGGCAGATCGCCGTCGAGGGCGCGCAGCTCATCCAGGACCTGCTCGCCATCCTTGATGGGTAAACTCAAATCGAGAATCGTAAGATCGGGAAGCTCCTGGCGGAAAGCCTCAACGGCTGCCGCACCGTCTGTGGCGACGCTGACGCGGTGCCCGTCGGCTTCTAAACCACGCCTCAGAAACAGCCCAAGCGCTTTATCATCTTCGGCAATCAATAACCTCATGTCGACCTTTCAGCAGGTCGGGGCAAGATGGTCATTCCGTTCCCGGGCGTAAGCTCCGGAAACATGGATTTCAGCTATTTCCACACCTTCAGGACCGTGTTTTCCTCTTTAAAACTGTGTTTTCCTCTTAAGGCCCATTAACGTCTTCCGATCAAGCTTCCTCTTTCCTTGGGCGCGGACTCAAGATTGGAAACGGGAAAGTTTTGGTTCGATTCCGCGTTTGGGCACGCAGAGAAGATTTTCCCGAAATGCGGAAAGCGCAGAAATACCAACGTGCTTAGACTGCTGTGTCCCCTCTCTGACTTGGCAGCAGCGCGAATTCCTGCCTCAGGGGGGTCGTTATCAAAAAGGGAACGGCAAGCGAAAAAACACTTGCGCTGGTTCGCTTTTTATTCGCTATAATGCGCACATGGCTGTCACCAGAAGGCAGAAAGAGATTCTTGATTTCCTCGAGTCGTTTGTGGCGCGCAACGGATATTCCCCGTCTTTTGAGGAGATCGCGCGAGGCATGGGGCTCAAGAGCCTGGCCACGGTGCACAAGCACATCACCAATCTCGAGAAGAAAGGCATGCTCGACCGAGTGCACAACCGCAGCCGCTCGATCGATGTGCTGCCGCCAGGCACGCGCACACGCAGCAGCGAACGGCTGCCGCTGGCCGGGCGCATCGCCGCCGGTCTTCCCGTGGAAACGGTGGAGACGCCGGAGAGCATCTCTCTGCATGACGTGGTGGGCAACCGCGACGTCTTTGCGCTCGAAGTTCGCGGCGACTCGATGCGCGACGAGCACATCATCAACGGCGACTACGTGCTGGTGGAGAGGACCCGAACGGCGCGCCAGGGCGAAATCGTCGTTGCGCTGGTCCATGGGTCCGAAACCACGCTGAAGCGCTTCTACAACGAAGGCAACGTCGTCCGCTTGCAGCCGGCGAACCTCGAGATGGAACCGATCTACGTGCCCGCCGCGCAGGTGGCCATCCAGGGCCGCGTGCTGGGCGTGCTGCGCAAGTACCGCTAAGCCCGCGCTCGGATCGAGGGCTCCAGGTCATGGTTTCCCGGCCTGGGCTTTCGCGGCCGCAGGACCTGCGTTCCACGCAAAGAGCCGGTTCGCTCGATACGCGCCTCGCGCCAGGCCCTGTTCCCTTCGCCGTGACGGCGCTGCGGCCTTTCGCCTCGAGCTCAAATCCACACGTCGTTGGGCGCCGTCCGCTCGCCGGCCGTTTCGCCGGTGTTCTTCACTCCGCGCGGCTCGATCAGCATCATCTTCACCTCGCGCTCGGCGTACGGCTTGTGCTCCACGCCTTTCGGCACCACAAACATCTCGCCCGGCCCGATCCGCACATCCCCGTTGCGAAAATCGATCCTCAGTTCGCCCTCGATCACCAGGAATGTCTCGTCCGTGTCCGTGTGCTCGTGCCAGATGAAATCGCCTTCGATCTTCACGATTTTGAACTGGTAGTCGTTCATCTCGGCGATGACCTTCGGCTGCCACTGCTCGCTGAACAGCCCCAATTTATCCCGCAGATTGATGGCCTGGTAGCTCAACTGACCTCCTCGCCTACGGCTCCGCCGTCATCCAATAATTCGCCCGCGCCACAATCCGCGCACCATAGTCCTGCGCCGTCTTCACCTTGATGGTGTGCAGACCCGGCGTCGCGTCCGACGGGCTGAAGCTGATCAAGTAGCGGTTGCGCACGTGCTTTGCCGCCTCCGCCACGCGCTGCTCGAACCGCTTGTCTCCCGTGAAGGTCTCGTATTCGCCGCCGCTCTCCCTGGCCACCTCTTTGGCCACGTTTTTCTTGAATGCCTGCACGGCCATCAGCAGCGTCGACATCATGCTCAGAGTCCGATTCTCGCCCGAGTCCTTGAAGTCGTGCAGTAGTTCGGCTCGCGACGGCGAAAACGACACGCTCAACACCAGCACATCGTTGCGCCCGATCTTCTGAATCAACCCCTCGGGCCTTGTATGCTTGCTGCCGTGATCGCGCTCCTCGCTGATCAGAAGCACCACGCGCCGGTACTCCTTCGGCTGCTCTGCCAGCAGATCGACCGCATAGCTCAGCGTGTCCAGGATCGCGTCGCCGCCGTTGCCCGGCGCGAGATGCTTCAACGCGTCGTCCAGATCATCGGATGAGTGCGTGTAGTCCACGATCAGGTGCGGCTTCGAATCGAATCCCACCAGCGCGGCCTCACCCCTCCCGTCCGACAGAAACAATTCGAGCAGCGGTCCCAGTTTGGCCAGCTTGTCAAACTCCAGCGCGCTCGCGCCGCCCTCTTCCACCGCGACCACCAGCGCCACGGGCGCGGTGTCCATCTCTTCCTGGACGCGAATCCTCTGCGGCGCGCCATTGTCTTCCAGGATGAAATCCGCCGGCTTCAGGCCATACACCACATCGCCGTCGGGCTTTTCCACCAGTGTCGGCACCAGGACTTCCTTCGCCGTCACACGAATCGTGGGCTGGCCGGTGGATTGTGCCGACGGCAGCGGCTTCGGCGGCTCCACTGGCGGAAGTTGCTGCGCGCCGGCGCAGCGATCCGTACTGCAATATCCCATCAGGATCAAGAAAGAAAATCGGAGGAATCCGATTCGCATGAGATCAGCGGGCTCCAACACAATTCTATCCAGCCGCAAGCCGGCAGAGCGCCGCGCTCCAATGGCCAAGGTCTGCTCGTCTTCGGCTTTTTCATTGGACGGCTCGCGAGTTCGAACGGCTTCTCCGCTCTCACTTCCGCTTCAGAGTGGCGTGAACATCGCGATCGAGCCGCCTCGTCCAGCCCAGAAAAGCCAGCAGCTCCCAGCGCGAGGCCCACACAAAGCCGAAGATGTCCTTCGCGGTCAGCGTCTCCGCCTTCATGCCGGAATAGGTCTCTACGCGCCAGCGCAGATACTCGCTGCGCCACGGCGCAAGCCGGTGACCGCGCGTTGCATTCCACAGAAAACGAAGCGAAGCGAACAATCAATAGCCTATTGCAATGAGTATAGTCGTGCCCGCCGCGCGAGGCCGTGCGCCATCACGCCGGCAGCTTGTCGAACAAGCTTCCGGACTCGAGCTGCGCGATCACGTTTTCCAGCGCCGTCTGCTGCGTCTCCGCCAGCGACAGTTGCGTCGAGATCGTGGGCAGATCGGCCTGCATCAGGTTGGTCTGCGCCGCAGTGAGCTGGGTCTTCTCGGTGGTCACCGCATCGGACGCCGCGTTGAGCCGCGTCAGCGAGTTGTCCAGCACCACTCGCTGGGATGAAACAAAGTTCAGCGCGCTGTTCAATGCCTCCAGGTCGTTTACCGATTTGCCGGTGTTCGTACCGTTCGCGAAATCGTCCACCAGCCTGTTCAGCGCCGCAAACACGTCGTTTGCGCCGCCCGAGTCGAAGACCTGGCTGCCCGGCATGTTCAATTGAATCGTCTGCCCGTTCGGCGTCTGCAGATAGTTCACATTCGCGTCGCCGTTGTAAGCCGTCGTCGACGGCGTGGTGGCGTTCGATGTCGTGAACGGCGCGCTGTTCGATTGCCCGCCGGCAAAGATGTACTGGCCCTGGTAGCTCGAGTTGGCCAGCGACTGCACCTCGTCGCGAATGCCGGCGATCTGGTTCGCGATCGATTTCAGATCGCTCGAATTCAACGTCCCGTTGTTGGCGCTCGTCGCCAGCGTGAGGGCCTCGGTCAACTGCGACACCACACCGCCCAGCGCCGAATCGGACACCTGCAGCTGCCCCTGCACAAGGCTCGCGGTCTGCGTGAACGAGTCGTCCTGGCGGATCTGGTTCAATAACAGCACATTCTCGCCGGCCGCCTCCGGGTCCGTGGCCAGCGAAGTCACGCGCACTCCGCTGGCAAGCTCCTGCGTCAATTGCTGCTCGGTGAGCTGAGCCTGGTTCAGCGAGTTGGCCAGGTTGCTGACATAAAACGGATCGACCCGCATCTGCACACCTCAAAAATCACGTTCTGCGCCGCACCCGCCGTCTTTCCGCGGACCGCGCGCCGCAACCGGACCCGCAAGCCCCGCCCCTTTTACGCCACGGTTGACTGTTCTCCCATGTTCAGCGCCGAGGCCATCAGCGTATTGATCATCGTGAACACCTGCGACGCCGCCTGGTAGCTGCGCTCCAGCATCGTCATCATCGAAGCTTCCTCGTCCATGTTCACCGCGGAGAGGGCGTTGCTCTGCGACTCGAGTTGCATCACCGATGCGTTCTGCGCCGTGTACTCCGTCTGCGTATTCGAAACCGTCGCGCCCAGCGTGCTCACGAAGTTCGAGTAGAAATTGATCGGAGTCTGCGCGCTTACGATTCCCTGGCCCCCCAAGGCCGCCATCGCGATCGCATTCGAGTTGTCGCCCGTCCCCTGCCCCAGCCCGGCCGCGGCAATGTGACTCGGATCGGTCATCACCACGCTCATTGCGATCGCGCTGCCCTGCACCTGCGCCGGCTGAGCAAAGACGTCGCCCGCATTGCCGTTGTCCCCAGCCAGGTCGGTTCCCGCATTGTTCTGCGCGTTCACGCTGGTCGCAATGCCGTTGGCGAGCAGGTCAAGCGAGACCAGCGCACCCGGGATGTCCTGGTCGCGCGCCGTGAGGTAGCCGCCCAGCTTGCCGCCGCCGTCCGTCAGTTGCGCGGTCACGTCGTTTCCCCCGATAAAGAAATGCGTCACACCGCCCACGCTGCTTGCCGTCAGCGCAAAGTTCGCGTTCTCTGACACCAGCAATTGCCCCGACGTCGTCGTCACCGACAGCCCGTTGTTCTCTGTCGTCACCTGGTTGATGCCAATCAGTTGCCCGAGCTGGCTCAGGTCCTGCTGCCGTTGATCTTCCAGCACGCCGGCATCGGCATGCGGCGAGTTCGACTGGATCTCGCTGTTCAGTTGCGCAATCGAGGCGGCCAGCGCATTCACCTGGCTGGTCACGCCCGCGGCCTCCTGGTCCAGCGCGGCGCGCTGCGCATCCAGGCCGGCCGCCGCATTCGAGACATCCCCCGCCAGCGTCGTCGCCGTCGCAAGGACGTCCTGGCGCAGCGCGTTGTCCGTCGGGTTGGCCTCCAGCGCCGCAAACGAGTCGAAGAAGTTCGTGATGTCGTTGCCGATGTTCCCCGCCGAAGACGTACCCGATCCGGAGTCCGGCGTGAACAGCGCCTGCATCGTATTCAGCGCCGTCAGCCGCGTGTTCGAGGCCGCGGCAAGCTGCTGCTGCTGGTCCAGCCGCGTCTCCAGCACCCGGTCGCGGATCGACGTCGGCCCCGTCTGCGTGACCCCGGTGCCATAGGGCACGCCGTTGATCAGGACCGGAGAATTCTCCTGCCAGTTCGGCCGCTCCACCGTGTATCCCGGCGTGTTAGCGTTGGCCACATTGTTGGCCACAATGCTCAGCCCGCCCTGGTCGGCCTCGAGCGCCTGCGAGATCAGGTTGAACGCCGCATTAATCGTCGCCATGCCGTCTTCCCGTCCCCGATTCCGGCCCGCCGTACTCGACCGTCGCGCCGGCGCGCAGCGCACGAATCCGGTTCATGACGGCCACGTTGTTCCGCGTTGCCTCCAGCACCCGCGCGAAAACCGCCAGATCGGCTTCGGCATCCCGCGCCTGCCGGGCCAGATCGCCTCGCGGCGCGTCGCCGCCGGGTTCGAGTTCGCGATTCAAAGCCTGACAACAAAGAGCAAGCTCCTTGAGCCGCGGCGCGTCAAGCCGCGCCAGCGACCGCGTGGCCTCTGCCACCAGCTCCCGGATCTCTGGACGCGCGCGGCGCCCCATTGACTCCGACCTGTTCATCCCATCCCGTTTGTGGCGCGCTGTCAGCGCCCGCCGCCCAGCATGGCTTCGACCATCTTCGAAGCGACGGCTGAGGCCGGCACATCGTACGTTCCCGCCGCGAGCTGCGCCTGGATGCTCGCGACCTTGTCCATGCGGACCTCGGGCTCCGACGCCGTCTGCGAAACCTCGCTGGCTGCGTTGCTCAACGTGGCCCGGTCCGTATGCCAATCGGTCGAACCGGCCGTCGACCCCGGCCTTGCCTGCGGCACTTGCGGCGCCGCCTGCCCGACGCCCAGGATCGACCTCAATCCCTCAAGGCTGCTGCGAATATCCATATCCCCAAACTCCTGCCTCCCTCATCGGCTGCCGCATCGGTGCCTGGAGTCATTCAGCAATTCTCATACGGTATTGCCGTACCGAGGGACGGTTACGGGAGTCCCTGCATTTTGGTGACCGGAAGGAGCCAGCTGGTGGACGATGGCGTTGGCAATTCCTAAGCCCCCGCGCTCGCTCACCGCGCGCGCCAGCGCCTCCGATGCAAACGCCCCCAGCGCGCCGCCCGAGCCTGAGTCCTCATCCCCGCCCGGCAGCGCGCCGCCGTCACTGAGCGGCTTCATTAGCTCCTTCATCATCTGCGCTTCGAATTCGTGCGCCGCACGCTCCAGCCGTGGCGGAGCCTTCTCGGCCGGCAGCCGCCCCTGGCTCTGCATCTCGGAAACTCCGCCTGCTGGCTGCATCCGCGCACCTCCTACAGCACTTCGAGGTCGGCCTCGAGCGCCCCGGCCTCTTTCATTGCCTGCAGAATCGAAATCACGTCGCGCGCGCCGGCGCCGGTCCGCTGCAGCTCCTGCACCAGGTCCTCGACCGTCGCCCCGGCCTTCAGATCGATGCGGTTCACCGGCTTGTCCTGCGCCTGCACGCTGGTCTGCTGCACCACCTGCGTCGTCCCGTTCGACAACCCATTCGGCTGCGATACGCGCGTCTCGCTGATCACGTTGACCGAAAGCCCGCCATGCAGAATCGACACCGGCTGCAGCCGCACCTCGCCGCCGATCACCACCGTCCCCGTACGCTCGTTCACCACCACCCGCGCCCGCGGATAGACCTCCACTTCGACCGCCTCCACGCGATCGAGCAGCGACGCCACGTCCTCATCCGGTTCTTCGGCAATCTCGATCCGCCGGCTGTCCACCGCGTGAGCCCGCACTTTCCCGAGCGCGTCGTCGATCGCCGCCGCCATCCGCTCCGCCGTGTGAAAGTCCGCGTCGTTCAGCACCACGCTCACCGTGCGCAGCTGCTTCAGGTCGAACGGCACCGGCCGCTCCACCAGCGCACCGCCGGGAATGCGCGCCGTCGTCGGATGGTTGAGCTGGCGCGTATTCCCGCCCGCCGAAGCCATGTACCCTCCCAGCACCAGGGCCCCCTGCGCCTGTGCGTAGATCTGTCCGTCCGGACCGTAGAGCGGCGTCATCAACAGAATCCCGCCCTCGAGCGACCGCGCATCCCCCGCCGACGAAACCGTGATGTCAATCCGGTATCCCGGCCGTGAGAACGGCGGCAGCGTGGCCACCACAAACGCCGCGGCCATGTTCTTCACTTGCACGTTCGAGGCCGAGTTCGAGCCCGTCTGCGGCACCGTGATCCCCATGCGCTCGAGCGCCGAGATCAGCGTCTGTGCAGGAAACACCGTCTGCGAGCTGTCGCCGGTGCCCCTCAGTCCCACCACAAGCCCGTAGCCCACCAGCTGGTTGTCGCGGATGCCCTCGATCGACGCGATGTCCTTCACCCGCGCCAGTCCCGCCGCGCCCTGCGCCGCCAGCGGCAGACACAACGCCAGGCAAGCAAGACTCAGCGCGAACTCACGCCGCTTCTCCATCACGCCTCTCCTCCAACCCGCACTCATCCCTCAGCCTCGGCCAACCCTGATCCCCGATCCCCGTTCCCTCGGTCTCTTCCTTCCTGCTCCCCTTGGGCGCTCCGGCGCTCAGGCTCTCCGCCCCGGAGTCCCGGCTCTCAAAACACCAGCAACCTCTCCAGCCACCTCACCAGCGGGTTCTGCCGGTACGTCGAGTCGTTCACGATTCCCTTGCCGGTAACTTCGAGTTCAAGATCGGTCATTGCCGCCGACTGGATCTGGTTCTGCGCGCTGACGTCCTCGGGCCGCACCAGCCCGCGCAGCTTGATCAGCTGCGTCTGCTCGCTGAACGTGAGCTGCCGCGTCGCCTGCACCACCAGCATCCCGTTGGGGAGCACATCCACCACCTCGCCCCCGAACGTGGCCGCCAGGCTCGAATTGGTCGTGCTCTGCCCCTGCGCCGTCAGCCCCGACGACGCCGTCGCGCCCACCAGATTCTGCAGGCTGTTTGCCGCCTTCAGCTTCCCGAACAGCGAAGTGATCGCCGAGTTGACATTCGACGCGCGCGTGTTCTTCACCTGCCCGTCGGTCGAGGCAGCCAGGCTCTCCGACACGACAATCGACACCACGTCATGCAGCCGGAAAGCCTTGGCGTCCGTCCCCAGCCGCACCAGCCGCCCCTCCGGGCTCCAGATCGACCCGGTGGTCAGCACCTGTGCCGCCTGTTGCGCCCGCACGCGCTCCACATATGCGCGCAGCGCGGCCTCGGGCGGCGTATTCTTGCCCAATTCGAAGTTCTTCGCCTTCTTCGCCATTGCCACCGGCGCCGCCGGCAACAACACGGCCAGGCAGACGGCCAGCGCCGCACTCTTCCGCGGGCTCATGGCGCACTCTCCGTCGCCGGCGCCACCCGACCGGCAGCGAGAGCAACCGTCCTTACAACCCGCCCGCCGATGCGCAGCCGCACCTTCAACGGTCCTCCCGCCATCGCCGTGCCCAATGCGACGGCCTCGAGCCGTACTTCGACCATCGGCGAATCTTCCTCCAGAACGACGCGATCGCCCGCCCGGATTACCGGCAAGGCATCCGCGCCGGCCTCACCCGGCAGCTTCCCGATCCCGGCTCCAGTCCTCTGTCCTGTCCCGGCTCCGGCCGCCGCGCCGGACGTCCCACCCGCCGGCACCATTCGCCCGGGACCTTCGGGATGTTTCGCGTCCCGGCACAAGAGCCACCGCTGCCCTGAATGAGGGTCGTCGATCTCCCGCACCAAGTCGCGCACTTCCGGCTGCGGCCGTCCCGCCGGCACGCTGTTCCCTTTGCAATGCAGATCCGGGGATCCCGGTTCCCGAATCTGCGCGCTGGCCTTGTGCGGCGCCGCCAGCATCGCAGCCACCGCCAGAACTACTCCGCGCCAATCGAGCACCGCCTTCATCGTCCCGCTCTCCGGAATTCAATCTCCACTTCACGTTTACCTGGTCATGTTATTGATCTGGGAATACATATCGTCGGCGGCCTTGATCACCTTCGAGTTCGACTCGTAGGCCCGCTGCGCCAGCACCATTTGGACAAACTCGGTCACCACGTCCACGTTCGAGTTCTCGAGATACCCCTGCTGAAGCGTCCCCAATCCCTCCGCTCCGCCCGGGTTCCCGAGCACGGCGTCTCCGGAACTGAGCGTGGCCTGCAGCAGGTTCGACCCCATGCTTTCGAGCCCCCCCGGGTTGGGGAACGTGGCCAGTTGGATCTGTCCGAGCTGCGACGGATTCTGCTGCCCGGGAAGCGTCGCATTCACCACGCCGTACTGGGTGATCGTCACCGCCGTCGCATTCGGCGGCACGGTGATATTGGGCAGGATCGGATCGCCGTCAGCCGTAACGATCGTCCCCTGATTGTTCATGTGAAACTGCCCGGCGCGCGTGTAGGCAATCGTCCCGTCCGGCCGCTGCACCTGAAAGAAACCTCCGCCTTCGATCGCCGCGTCCAGCGGATTGCCGGTCTGATTCAGCTCGCCCTGCGTCATGATGGCCTCGGTCGCCGCCGGCTTGGTCCCCAAGCCGATCTGCAGCCCCGCCTGCACCGTCGTCGGGCTTTGCGCCGCGCCGGGTGTGATCAGGTTCTGATACACCATGTCCTGGAACTGCAGCCGGAGCTGCCGGAAGCCCGTCGTCGATGAGTTCGCCAGATTGTTGGCAATCGTGTCCAGGTTCATCTGCTGTGCGCTCATCCCGCTCGCCGCCGTATACAGTGCTCGAATCATGCGTGCCTCTTCTGTCGTCAGTGGTCAGTGATCGGGGGTCAGGACTCAGTTCGTAGTTCTTGGTCCGCGACGTCAGGCCTGTCGTCCTTATTCGGTCGATCGTGGCTCCCGGCTCACCCGGCGTCTCCCAATCCGAGTTCGCTGACGCCTCCCGTGAACGCTTTTGATCCCGCTCCTCTGATCCCTGTTCCCTGATCCCTGTTCCCTCATCCCTGTTCCCTGTTCCCTGTTCCCTCGGTCCCCGCGCTTCTCACACCTTGGGCAGATCTTCTACCGCAAACTTGTTGAATTCGGTGTGGAACACCGTCAGCGCCTTCTGCATCATCTCCGCCTGCCGCTGCATCACAATCAGGTCCAGCGTCCCCTGGATCACGTCCTGGTTGGCGTTCTCGATCGCGCCCTGGTGTACCGTCGCTCCGGCTGCAATCGCCGGCTTCGCATTCTGCGGCGCGATATAACGGTTGGCGCCTTCGGGCGTCAGCTCCGTCCCCGCCGCGAACGTAAACACGCCCAACCCCGCCACCGTCCCGCCGGCCACCGACAGCACGCCGTCAGCCCCCACCGACACCTCGCCGGGCGGCACGGCAATCGTCTGCCCGGCAGCGGACAGCACCGCTTCACCGGCGCCCGTCACCAGCTCACCGGTCCGCGCCCGGTGAAATCCGCCGTCGCGCGTGTAGCGGATGCCGTTTGGTGTCTGGATCGCGAAGAAGCCCTGGCCCTCGATGGCCAGATCCAGCGGATTTCCCGTCTGCTCCAGAGCGCCCTGTCCCAGGTTGAGCCGGTCGCCGCCGAGCAGGCCGAAGTTGTTCACGGTGCGGCCCAGTTGCGAGTTCAACGCGTCGGGTCCCAGCAACACCGAGCGGAAGAATTCGCGCTCTGCGCGGTAACCCGGCGTTTGAGCGTTGGCCAGATTGGCTGCGGCCGTATCCAGCGCCTGCGTCCGCGCCACCAGCCCCGCCATCGCCGCGTAGTAGCCGCTGTCCATGCCCACGCCTCCCGGCCCGGAAGGGAAGCCTGCAGATGAATGACCGGAACCGGGACAGAAGGGATTAGAGGAGGATCAGAAAAACGGGGATCAGGGAACAGGAAACAGGGAACAGGGAACAGAAGAACGGGGATCAGGGAACAGGGAACAGGAAAACGGGGAACAGGGACTAACGCTCAAGAACCAGGTTGGACAAATCCCCAACGCGATCTCGCAAGCTTCCGTCTGGAATGCCGCATCGCAACGCGCGAAGCCAGCCTTCGATGAAATCGAGATCGCTCAACCTTCCTGGGAACCAGCCGTCCCCTGTTCCCTGTTCCCTTTTCCCTGTTCCCTGCTTTACTGCAGCCCATCGCAGATAATCGTCACATCGAAGCAGGCGCCGTCGATCCGGTAGGCTCGGTCCAGCCGGAACTCGGGCGCCTGCACGTGCAGTTGATAGTTGCTGCCGCTGATCACGGCGGGAACCGACAGCCCGCAGTTCGCCGCCAGATGCGGCACCTTGCCCTTCCAGCACCCGGCCAGCATGTTGCAGATCTCGCCGATGGCGTCCTTCACGGTGTCGTCGATCTCACTGAACTCCGTCCCCGTCATCCGCTCGGCAATCTTCCGCGCCGCCGAGCCGCCGCTGCGGAACACGCACGCGCCGCTCAGCGCTCCGCCAAATCCCACCACCGCCGTCACGGATTCATCCTCGGCCGCGGGAGAGCAGTCGTTGGCCACGCAGTGCACGCCCAGCATCAATTGAAAGACCTCTTCCACAGATGCTTCCAGGTTTCTTGGATCCGACACCAGGTGCACCGATTCCCGCAGAGAAAACGTCATTGCCTGCTCCTTATCCGTCTTCGCGGCGCGAAGCCCATTCGTCGCAATCGCGCCATTCCGTACGCCGTTCAGCCACATCGCCGGCCTCCCATTTCACCGCCTGGCCGCCGCCCGCCGCGCCCGGCATTGCCCTTCCCATCCCCTCAGGCAGCCTTCACCAGCGGCAACACCCGCTCCTTCACCTGCTCGGCCGTGAAGGGCTTGCGGATATAGCCCTGCGCGCCGGCCTGGATCGCCTGTTTCACATGCTCCTCGCTCGACTCGGTCGTGATCATCACCACCGGAACGCCGGGAGCCAGATTCTGCGAACGAAGCTGGCGGAGAAACTCCAGCCCGTCCATCGACGGCATGTTGATATCGGAGAGGATCAGATCCACAGCCTTCGTCCGCAGCAGATCCAGGCCCTCCACGCCGCTGCCGGCCTCGTGCACCACCAGCCCGCTCAGCCCCGCCTGGCGCAGCGCACGCTCGACAATCTTCCGCATCACCGATGAATCGTCCACAATGAGAGTCCGAATCTCACTCATCCCAGGCTCCTTCGACAATCCGTTTATCGACGGCTCCCGTCCGATCTTGAGCCGACGGCGCCGAGCGCATTCCTTGGCGCCGGCCTTGCCCGCCGTCTGCCCTCTTTCGGTGAGATTCGCGAGTGAAATACCTTACGTCCGCTCGCCCACGGAGCAGACAAGGTCGGCTACCGAGCCGGTCTTGGGCACCGGTCCCGGCTGCACCCGCCGCCACATCCTCAGCCAGAGCAGGTCATGCACGCGCACCAGCCGCGATCCAATCGGCCGGGTCCGCTCGATGACGCGCGCCAGCGTATGCGCCGCGGCCGGAGTCGAAACCGCCTCCACCAGCCCGGCTTCGGGAAACTGGGCCGCGAGCATCCGCGCGTGCGCCGGCCCAAACTCCGACTCGCGCACCATCCCGCTCTCCACTTGCAGCCCCGTCATCCGCTCGATGGCCAGCGCCAGCACCGGATCCAGCCGGTCGGCGAATCCCAGATAGAGCAGCTTGCCGGCTGCCACACGCAACGGCAACGCGCCATAGGCGTCGAGAAACAGCCGCGGAACCACCGGGGCCAGCGCAGCGGGGTCGTGAAACTCCATTGCCAGCACCGGACAGCTCCATTGCAGACTCAGCGCGCGCGTTACCAACTGCTCGCTCACACCCTGCTGCCGCACCAGCCACTGCCCCAGCCGGCCGCCGCCCACCGCCTTTTGCACGTCCAGCGCCTGCCGCAACTGCCGCGAACTGATCCACCCCTGCTCGAGCATCAGCAGGCCCAGCGGAATGCGATGCCGGTGCCCATCCTCCGCGCCTGCCCGTCCGTCCAGCTCGCGCCGCACCGCGGCCTCGACCATCGTCTCCGTGCAGGCCGCCGAACAGCTCCATCCGTCTTCAAAGACAGGCGCCGAACGGCTGCGCCACAGGTGCAGCCAGCCCGAGCTGCAGGCCGGATTGGCACATGCGCTCAGGACGCCTGCCCGCCGGGCCGCGGGCAGAAACGGCGTCTCGCTCCGGGCCAGGATCCGCCCTGCCGCCGCGCGATCCCGCACCAGGTCAAGGGCGGGACGTGAATGGGAATTCAGAACAGGCATCGGATGCTCTCCAGCCGCTTCTTCGGCAAGGCCACTTCGGTCACTCGCAGCCCGAAGTTTCCGTTCACCAGCACCACCTCGCCGCGCGCCACAATCTTGTCCCCCACCAGCAGGTCGACAGGATCGGCCACGTGCCGGTCGAGCTGCACAACGTCCCCCGGGCCCAGCTCGAGAATCTCGGCCAACGGCATCTCGCGGCAGCCGAAGCGCAGCGAGGCGTCGAGCTCCACGTCCAGCAGCAGCTCCAATCCAGGAGAGAGCGCCGGCGCAGGCGGGATGGGAGGCGTTGCCGCCGCAGCCGCGGGCTGAGGCGCCGCCTGGGCCGCGGCCGGATGCTGCGCCGGCTTCGGCGCGCGCACCTCGTCGCGCACCAGGATCGTCCAGCCCCGCCCTCCGGCCTGCAATTGATAGGCACGCGAAATCTTGCTCTCCGAATCGATCTCGTCGAACGCCTCGACCTTGCACTTCTTCCCGGTCTTGGCCAGCAGTTCCCCGGCCGCGGCCTCGGCAACCTCGCGCAACAGCTCCTTCCACCCGGCCTTCTGGTCGATCCCTTCCCCCACCAGCGGCGACTCCAGGATCGCGCCATCCAGCACCACGGCGAACCGTCCTGCGTCGTCACCCGAGATGGTTGCCGCAAAACCGAATGAGCCCGCCGTCAGCGGCTTGGGCAGGGATTCCGAAAGCGACGGCTCCCCGGCCAGCGCCTGCGAGAACAGCGCCGCCGCCACTTCCGCCCAGCAGTCGAGATAGGTGGTCATGGCTCGCTCTCCGTGACCCGTTTCTCGATCCGCGCCGCGCGGTGCTCTCCGTAGCGGATGGCCCGTGCGCTGGACAGCAGCTGCCCGCCCACGCGCCACTCCGGCTCGGCGTTCATCGGCAAATCGAGGCGCAAGATCGCTCCCGGCTCAAGGTTTTCGAGTTCGCTCGCCGTCACGCGCACCGTGGGCAGCTGCAATGAGGTCCCAAACCGGATCCGCCGCGCCGCCTGCTCCATGCGGACACGCGTTTCGTCCCCTTGCCGCCTTCGCCGGCCCCAGTCCGAGGTGAGCCGCCGCAGGATCGTGTTCGCCACCACCGCCGGGAACGCAAGGTTCAACAGGCCCGCCGCCTGCGGCATGCGAATCTCGAAGCTCAGGCAGAGCGTCTTCTCGGTCACCGCCATGATGCGCGCCACCTGCGTCTGCATCTGCCGCCGCTCGAAATTGAAACTCAGCCCCACCGGCTGCCAGGCCGCCGTCAGTTCGCGGCACACGATTTCGACCACGCTGGCCAGAATCGACTCCTCGATGTCCGTCAATTCCCTGAGCGGCCCCTCTTTGCCCTCGCCGCCCAGCAGGAGATCGATGACCGGCGGAGCCAGCGCCAGGTCGAGCTGCAGCACGGAGAGCGCCCCCAGCGGCTCGAGGCGCACCGAAGCCACATAGCTGATCTCCGGAATCCGCAGCAGAAACTCGTTGAACTGGATCTGCTCGGCCGAGACCAGGTTGACCAGGAACCGCGTGCGCAGCCACGCAGCCAGGTTGTGCGTCAGGTTGCGCGCAAACAAGTCGTTCAGCATGCTGATCGCACGCAACTGGTCGGTCGAGATCTGCCCCGACGCGGCAAAGTTGTAAGGCAACACGCGGGCTCGAACCTCGGGCCGCACCGCTTCCGGGGTCGACGTGCGCGCCGCTTCGAACAACGCGTCAATCTCGTCCTGCTTGAGCAGCTTCTCCATCGTTCTGCGGGCTCCCGCCGCCTACCCGGCCTCGCTTTGCTTGAACTGCGCCAGGTTTTCCGGCCCCCCCTCGCGCGCCACCGGCCGCCGCTGCCCTGCAGCCTGTTTCGGCTGCCGTGCGCGATTCGCCAGCCCGCGGCCGGCCAGGTCTCTCAACGCGGCCCGCAGATGCACGACCGCCGATGCATGCACCTGCGAAACCCGCGACTCCACCACGCCCAGCGCCAGTCCGATCTCGCGCATCGTCATCTCTTCGTAGTAATAGAGAGTCATCACCAGCCGCTCGCGGTCAGGCAGCCTGGCAATCGCCTCGGCCAGACGTTCCTCCATCTCACCCTTCAAGCATTGAAAGAGCGGATCCTCCTCCGGCCGGCCCTGCACATAGGCCAGCTCCTCCTCGCCCGAGTCCTCGTTGCGCTCCATATGCAGCGTGCCGATCTCCAGCCCCTTCAGATCGCCCAAAAGCTGTTGGTACTCGTCCAGGCTCAGGCTCATCTCCGCAGCGACATCCGGCTCCCCGGGCGGCCGTCCCATCCGCGCCGTCAGCGCGCGGATCGCCTCCTCGACCGCGCGCCCCTTGCGCCGCAGCTCGCGCGGGCTCCAGTCGAGCGTGCGCAGGCTGTCCAGAATCGCGCCGCGAATGCGGAACTGCGCATAGCTGCGGAACTGAACTTTCTTGGCCGGATCGAACTTCGCAAATGCATCCATCAGCCCCACCACGCCCGCCGAAACGAGGTCCTCGATGTCCACATGCTGGGGCAGCCTCTCGTGGATGCGCCGGGCCAGAAATCGCACGATGGGCAGATGCTCGAGCAGGATCTTCTCCTGTTCGGCGGTCAGCACCGGCACACCCGCCGGGGCCGGCGGATACCTTCCCGGCGCTGCCTCCGCGTGCGCCGCGCCCAGGCCCACGGCTGCCCCTTCCGATCCCATGCCGCTCCTCCGGTCCTGCCCGGCTCATCGCACCGTTCCCACGGGACGAAGCCGCACGTCGGGAGGAACCTCGCTGGCCGCGATCACCGCAAGCCTCGGCAGCACCGGTTCCAGCCAGCGCTTCACGTGATAACGGGCCGGACTGGGGCAAAGGAGCACGGGGAGTGCCGAGGAAGAGCTGGAAGGGATAAGCTGCCTCAAAGAATCGGCCAGCCGCCGCACCAGCGGAATCGCCGGGACCGCACTGGAAGCGAGCAGCCTTTGGCTGCCGTCCGGCGCCAGATGGGCCAGGATCTCTTCTTCAAGGTTGGGCTCGATCAGCAGCACCGGCAGGTGCCCATCGGCATCGAGAAGCGGACGCACCAGTCTTCGTCCCAGCGCCTGACGCGCCGCCTCGACCAGCGCCACCAGGCCCTTGTTCACCGGCGCGGTCTCCAGCAGGGCTTCGAGAATCGCCGCCAGATCCCGGATCGAGACCCGCTCGCGCAACAGCTGCTCAAGAACACGTCCCGCCTCGCCCAGGGTCAGCAGCTTCGGCACCAGCTCTTCGATCAGCTTGGGGTGCGAGTCGTTCAGGCCGTCCATCAGCCGCTTGATCTCCGCGCGTCCCAGCAACTCCCACGCGTGCCGGCGGATCAGCTCGCCGAGATGCGTCGTGATCACCGTGACCGCGTCCACCACCGAATAGCCGGCCGCGATGGCCTGGTCCTCGATTGCCGGCGCAATCCAAATGGCGGGCACGCCGAACGCGGGCTCGCGCGTCTCCTTGCCCGTCAGAGGCCGCCGTCCCGGCTCTCCGCTTACCGCCAGCAGCTGCGCACCCTCCGTCTGCCAGCGCCCGATCTCCAGTCCCCGCAGCGAGAACACATATTCGCGCGGCCTGAGCCGCAGGTTGTCCGAGATGTGCACCGGCGGGATCAGGAATCCGAGCTCCGACGAAAGATGCCTGCGCAGCGTGCGAACCTTTCCCAGCAATTGCCCGGCCTGTTTCTCGTCGACCAGTGGAATGAGCTGGAACCCGATCTCGAGCGTCAGATCCTCGAGCTTGAGCAGCGCCGCCATGTCCGAACTCTGTGCATTGGCAACCTTCTTTTTCTCCGCCGCTCCCCCCTCGACCACCGCCGCGGCGGCCGGCGCAGAAGCCACCCTCCGCCCGGCCAGATACAGGATCCCGGCCACGGCAAGAAAGGCGATCTTGGGCAGACCCGGAATCAGGCACAGGGCCGCCGAGACCAGGCTCGCGAGATAGAGCGTCGCCGGACGCGCCAGCAACTGCTGCCGGATTTCGCCGCCCAGCATCCCCGCCGAGTTGGCGCGGGTCAGCGTGATCGCCCCGGCCACCGAGACCAGCAGCGACGGGATCATCGTGACGAGCCCGTCGCCCACCGTCAGCACGGTGTAGGTCCTGACCGCTTGCGACAGATCCACGCCCTGCTGCAGCGTCCCGATCAGCAGCCCCGCGATGATGTTGATCGCCGTGATCAGGATCGTGGCCAGGGCGTCGCGCTGGTTGAACCGCGCCGCGCCGTCCATCGCGCCATAAAACTCTGCCTCGCGCGCAATCGCCTGCCGCCGCCTGCGCGCCTCGCTCTCGTCGATCAGCCCGGCATTCATGTCGGCGTCGATCGCCATCTGCTTGCCGGGAAGCGCATCGAGCGTGAACCGCGCCGTCACCTCCGCCGTGCGCACCGCGCCATGGGACACGACGAGGAACTGGATCGCGATCAGCGCCAGGAACAATACGAACCCAACCACATAGTTGCCCCCGACCACGAACTGCCCGAAGGCTTCAATCACCTTGCCCGCCGCCGCCGTTCCCTCCTGCCCGTGCAGCAGGATCCGCCGGCTCGACGCGATGTTCAGCGACAGCCGGAACAGCGTGAGCAACAAAAGCAGCGTCGGAAAAACGCTCAGCTCCACGGCGCGCCGGATCTGCACGGCGGAGAGAAACACGATCACCGATGCCGCAATCGACATCGCCAGCAACAGGTCGAGGCCGGCCGCCGGCAGCGGCACGAGCATCACGAAGATCACGCTGATGGCGGCCAGCGGCAGCGCGTGATCGCGAATCCGCTCGAGAAACGGCCGCAACCCCAGCGGCGGCATCGCGGCCGCATTCGCGCTCATGCCCGGCCTCCATCCGGGCCGCTGCTTCCCGCCGCTCCCGGCGTCCAGAGTCCCGCGCGGTTGCCGCGGGTGGTGGCCTGCCGCGCCCGCGCCTGCCGCTCGCGCAGCTCCGCCTCCACGCGCTGCCGGTAGAGCCAGGCGAGAATCGCCGCCACCGCGGCATAGAGTTCCACCGGAATCGCCTGCCCCACTTCGACCGAGCGATAGAGCGACCGCGCCAGCGGCGGGTTCTCGAGGATCGGCACGCCCGCCCAGCGCGCCTCGGCTTTGATCTCCTCGGCCAGCAGGTTGCGACCCTTGGCCACCACCTTGGGCGCCTCCAGGGTCGCGAAGTCGAACCCCAGCGCCACGGCATAGTGCGTCGGATTGGTCAGCACCACGGCCGCCTTGGCCACGTCGGCCTTCACGCGCCGCCGCCGCATCTGGCGCTGCAATCCGCGAATGCGCGCGCGGATCTGCGGGCTGCCCTCGGTCTCCTTGTACTCCTCGCGCAGGTCTTCGCGGCTCATCTTCAGCCGCGACTCCCGGCTCTGCCACTCGACCAGATAGTCGACGGCGGCCCAGGCAAACATGAGCCACGCCGCGGCTTCGAGCAGCGCATATACATCGCGTCCCAGTTGCTCGATTCGCGTCACCGAGAACGGCGGCAAGGCGAGCTCGCGCGCAATGCGCTGCACGGCAAAGGCCGCCAGCAGGCCCGCCGGGACAAGCGACTTGCCCATCCGCGCGGCGCCGCGCAGCGAAAACAGACCCTGCAGATTGGCCAGCGGATTGATCCGCGACAGCTTGAAACCCACCGAGCCGGGATGAATCTCGACCCCGCCCGTCTGCAGCACGCCCACCGTGAGCGAAGCCAACGCAACCGCCGCCACCATGCCTCCGACCGGCAAGAGCGCCTGGATCGCGAGCCCGCGCAGCGCGGCCAGTGTGGGTTGAAGCTGTGCCGGCTCCCAGCGTCCCACGCTGCCCAGCGCGAAGAATGCCGGCAGCGCCGTCCGCCACGCCTCCATCGTTCGACCCGCCGTCATGCCCAGCGCAATCACCCCGGCCAGCATTCCCGCCGCAGCCGACAACTCGCGGCTGTGCAGCACGTCGCCTTCGCGCCGCGCCTTCTCGCGCCGGTGCTGGGTGGCCTGTTCGGTCCGCTCGCCCGCCATCGGCTAGGCCCCCGCCGCGCGCGCCGCCGGCACGATCAGCCGCTCGGCAAGGTCGAGCAGGCTGGCAAAACGGGCTTCGATGAACCGCGGCCACAGCGCCAGCGATCCGGTGAGGATCACGAAGCCGGTTAAAGTCTTCAGTGGAACCGTCAGCGACATCACCGGAAGCTGCGGGCTCAGCTTGCCCAGCAGCGCCACGGCAATCTCCACCATCAGCGTCGCGGCCAGCACCGGCGCGGCCAGCTCGACGGCGGCAAAAAACACTCCTCCGGCCGTGCGCACGATCGCCAGGGCGCTCGCCGGCGCCATCCCCGCCGCTCCCAGGGGCGCCGCATGAAAGCTGCGCACCATCGATGCCAGCAGGATGCGGTCGAGGCCCGCGGAGATTAGCACCAGCGTGCCCAGCAGCTGAAATGCATCGCCCAGCAACGGCGTCTGGATCGCCGATGCCGGATCGAGCAGGTTCACCAGCGAAAAGCTGAACTGCACGCCGGCAATCTGCCCGGCAAACAACAGCATCTCGTTCAGCAGCGCCAGCGAGAGCCCGTACGTCAGCCCCACGGCCAGCTCGCCCAGCAGCGCCGCGTAGGACAAAGGCGCCTGTGCCTGCGTCAGCCCGGCAACCAGCGGCGCCAGCAGAAAACCAACGGCCCCGGCAAACACCGCCTTCGCCCGCACCGGCAGCGCGGTCGAGGCAAAGAACGGCGCAAACGCCACCATCCCGCTCACGCGCACCAGCACCAGCACCATCGCCGAAAGAAATGCGGTCCAGTCGCGCAATTCGATAGCTCCTAACTCTTGGCCTTTAACTCAGAGCTGTCAGGCATCGCCTGTTTGCACCCGGCTTGCCCATGACCTAAGCTTGGCTTCGGTCAGTCAGCGGTAAATGGCGCCGGCTGCGATAACTCGGCCTAACTCGCCGGCAGCTCCATCTCCGGGCCAACGGCTAAGTGCTAAGAGCCGCCTTCTCAGCCCAGATACCTGCGCAAATCCCCCATCAGGGCTCTCGCATACTCGGCCATCCGTCCCAGGAACCACGGCATCCCGGCCAGCAGAATTCCTGCCACCGCCGCCAGGCGCGGCACGCTGGTGAGCGACTGCTCCTGCAGACTCGTCAGCGTCTGCGCCAGGCTCAACAGAAAACTCAGGAGCGTCGCCGCAATCAGCAACGGCCCGGCAAGGATCAGCGCTTCCCTCATCAGCTGCCGCAGCAGCTCGGCGACCATATCCGGGGTCATGGCGTCCTCCTCAGAAACTCTTCAAGAGCGAATTGGCCAGCAGGTTCCATCCATCCACCATCACGAAAAGCAGAATCTTCAGCGGCGTCGACACCACCACCGGCGGCAACTGGAACATGCCGATCGAAGTGGTGATCGACGCGGTCACCAGATCGATCAGAAGGAACGGTAGAAACAGGACCGCACCGATGGCGAATCCCGCCTTGAGCTCGGACAGGATGTAGGCCGGCACCACGGCGCGCATGGGCAGGTCTTGCGGCGCATTCGGCCGCGGAATCTGCCCCGCCGCCGTAAACAGCTCGAGATCCTTCTCGCGGGCATAGCGCAGCAGGAACCGCTTCACCGGCTGCGCGCCTTTGTCGATCGCTTCCCAGGCCGTGATTTGTCCCGCGCGGTACGGCTCAACGGCCAGCCTGTCCACCTCGCCCAGCACCGGCGCCATCAGGAACCATGTCATCATGAGCGCGAGCCCGAGCAGCGTCGGGTTCGACGGCGCCGTCTGCGTGCCCAGCGCCTGGCGCAGAAAATGAAACACCACCAGCAGCCGCACCAGCGGCGTCATCGCCATCAGGATTGCGGGCAGCAGCGTGATCAGGGTGAGGACAAACAGGATCGTCCACGGCATCGCATCCGACGGATGCAGCCTTGCATTCAAGTCCGGGATCAGCGGCGTCGCGCCCGCGGCGATCAGCCCGAGCCGCCCCGGCAGCGCGGCCGGGAGTGTCACCATGACACCCTCACTCCCGCGGCCGGGCAGGGCTTCTCGGCGCGGCGAGATGGGCCTTGCGCCCGCACCGCGCTCCATCCGGCGCCCGCCGCCCGCTCATCCAGCGGATAGAAGCTGGGCGCGCCCTCGGCCGACGCCGCCACCAGAAACCGCCGCCCCTCGGCCTCGACAAGCGCCAGCGTCTGCCGCGGAGCCAGCGCGATCCGCTCCACGAGCTTCAGACGCGGTCTTCTCCCGCGCCTGCCGCGTATCGCATCGAGAAGCCAGCCCGTCCAGCCGCCCGCCGGCCTCATCTCTGCCCCCGCTCTGTCCGCCTTGCTTCCCGTTCCATTCGTCCCGCCCATCCGTATTCCATCTCCGAGCTACACCAGCCGCGTCACGCGCACCGCCAGCAGCGTCTCGATCACTTCGAACTCCGTCCACGCCAGCTGCACCTCGCCCGCGGCGAGCGGCATGTCCTCACCGTTCACCCACTGCGTCTCGATGATCTGGCCCGGCGCGATCGCCAGCAGGTTGCGTACACGAAAATCGCGCACCGGGATTGCCACGTCTACTTCCATCGGCAACCGCGCCAGCGGTGAGGCCGGTGAAATCAGCGCTGCAGCCACCGGCTCCTTCACCCGATCCAGCGCCTGCTCGACGGCCGGCTCCCCAGGCTCTCCATCCCGCGCAGCCTGGACCGCCTCGCCCGGCGCCGGCAGTGGACTTGTGGCGGTCATGCGGAAGGGAAAGAAGCAGAAAGGTGACCGAAAGTCGGTCAGTGAGGATTGGAGAGGATTAAGAGTCGCGAGGAACCCCGGTGCCTTCCATGCCTTTGGACCTCGCGTTCCGCAGATTCTCCGGCCCTCTTGTTTCGCAGATTCTCCGGCCCTCTTGTTCCGCAGATTCGCCAGCCCTCATGTTCCGCAGTTTTGAAAGGGCATGGCTTCAGCCGTGCCGCAACACTCCGCAAATCCCGCGCGGCTTCAGCCGCTGAGGGATGCATTTCCGTCCGCGTTCAAGCCTCTCCCCTCCCGCCCATCCTTGCCCTTCATTCGCTGCTACACTGGAGAGTGGCGCAACCGCGCCCTCCGCATCAGCCGCGAGACGAGAAAACGGCGCTCCGGCGTTCCGCGCGAACGCCAACGCCCATGAGGTCGACGAACATGCCGAACGTGAATGGAGACAAGAGTTTCAGCGGTACCAGCCTGCGCCTGAAAGTGGGCCTGGCGGAGATGCTCAAGGGCGGCGTCATCATGGACGTGATGAGCGTCGAGCAGGCCCGCGTCGCCGAGCAGGCCGGGGCCACCTCGGTGATGGCTCTCGAGCGCGTCCCGGCCATGATCCGCGCCGAGGGCGGCGTGGCGCGCATGGCGCGGCCGGCCCTGATCAAGCAGATCATCCATTCCGTCTCCATCCCCGTCATGGCCAAGGCCCGCATCGGCCACTTCGCCGAAGCGCAGATTCTTGAGGTCCTCGGCGTCGACTTCATCGACGAGAGCGAAGTGCTCACGCCCGCCGACGAGGCTCACCACATCGACAAGCACGCCTTCAAGACGCCCTTCGTTTGCGGCGCGCGCAACCTGGGCGAGGCCCTGCGCCGCATCGCCGAGGGCGCGGCCATGATCCGCACCAAGGGCGAGGCCGGCACTGGCGACGTCGTTCACGCCGTGCAGCACATGCGCCAGATCACCCGCGAAATGCGCCAGCTCACCGTGCTCACCGAGCAGGAGCTCTACGCCGCCGCCAAGGAGTTGCAGGCGCCCTACGAGCTCGTCCGCATGGTCGCCCAGGCCGGCAAGCTCCCGGTTCCCAACTTCTCAGCCGGCGGCATCGCCACGCCGGCCGACGCCGCGCTCATGATGCAACTGGGCGCCGAGGCCATCTTTGTCGGGTCAGGAATCTTCATGAAGGAGCGCGCTACACCGCTCGACGTCGAGCTGTGGAGCGAGCAGGAGGCAGCCGCAGGCCTCTGCAAGAAGGACGAGGTCGGCACGCCGCGCAATCCCGAAGAGCGCCAGGAAGCCATCTCCCGCGCCAAGGCCATCGTGGTCGCCACCACGCACTACAACGATCCCAAGATCCTCGCCGAAGTCAGCGAGCAGGTCACCGGCACCATGAAAGGCCTCGCCGCCGCCGCCATCGAGGAGTCGCAGCTCCTGCAAACCCGCGGCTGGTGACCACCTGCGGTGGGGCTGACGCTCGCTGTTCGCTCGCAAGAGATTCAGTCATACGCAGTGCATACGTGTCTGGGAAGTCGCCAGCATCCGTTCGACGTGGCACAGGTGTCCGCCGCACCGCAGGCACTCACGCCGGCAGCTTGTTCAGCAGGTCGATCTTCACATCCCCCTCCGGGAAACACCGCGCGAATCTCCAGCGTTCCGCCCGTCGCTCTGATCTGGCCGTCGCAATGGGGTTGATTTAGAATAACGTTCAGTGAGTCGTCGGAGATTGTGATGCCCTCGCCAGCTTTCGACATCGACACCCGCCTGAGCGACCTCGTCGAAACCACGCTCAAGCAGGGCCCCCAGGTCGTTACCAAAAACGGCGTGGAGACCGCCGTGCTCGTCTCGATCGATGACTGGAATGTCATCCGCTCGCGCAAATCCTGGAAATTGCCGAGCGATCCGGCGGGCGAGACACTGAAGGACATCCTCCTCGACCCGAACGGCCCGCACGACATCTACATCCCTCCCCGCGGCAGATTCAAACGCCGCCCTCCTCTTAACTTCGATGAATAGACGGTGAAGTTCCTTCTCGACACCAATGTTGTATCGGAATTGCGCAAGAGTCGACCTCATCGTGCGGTCCTGGCTTGGCTGAATGCCACACCCACCGAGGACATTGCGGTCTCCGCAATTGTCCTTGGCGAACTGCAGGGCGGAGCCGAAATCACGCGCAAGCAGGATCCCGTCAAAGAGGCTGAACTGGACCGGTGGATCGACCGTGTGGCGCAACTTTGGCAGGTTATCGAGATTGATGCAGCGATCGCGCGCGAGTGGGCAAGGCTGGTCGAACGAAGGAACAGGTCCTTGTTTGAAGACGCTCTGATCGCCGCAACAGCGCGGGTTCACGGCTTGGTCATAGTCACGAGAAATACTCGGGATTTCGAGACCTTTGGAGTTTCGGTTCTCGATCCTTTTCTATATGGCGAAAGGACTCCGGATTGACTGACGCCGGCACACTGCCTCGCATCGGCGTTCTCGCCATCCAGGGCGACTACGACGCGCACGCCGCCGCACTCGCCGAGGCCGGCGCAATATCTTCCCTCGTAAGAACCCCCGACCACCTCCGCCTGGACAGTCAGTCCCTCGACGGCATCATTCTCCCCGGTGGCGAGTCCACCACCATGCTCCGTTTCCTCGACCGCCAGGGTCTCTTCGAATCGCTCTCTGAATTTACGAAGACCAGGCCCGTCTTCGGCACCTGCGCCGGCGCCATCCTTCTCGCCCGCGAAGTGATCCATCCGCCGCAGCGCTCCCTTGGCCTACTCGACGCGGTTGTGGAGCGCAACGCCTACGGCCGCCAGATCGACTCCTCCATCGAGACCGAGCCGACCAAGCTCGACGGCGGTCCGCTGGAAATGGTCTTCATTCGCGCGCCGCGCATCGTCGAAACGGGCAGCGGTGTCGAGGTCCTCGCCGAACGCGGAGGCTTTCCCGTGCTCGTCCATCAGGGCAACATCCTGGCCGCGACATTTCATCCCGAGCTATCTCGAGATCGCAGGGTACACAGGTTCTTCGTCGACATGGTAAAGAGGACTCTCGCGGGCCGGCCGCATCTCATTTCGCCATAATCCCGCGATCCCCACAAAGAAATATTCATCCTGTTCAATTCCTGATGCGTCCAAACCAGAGTGAGTGTAATCTCATTCTCACAGAGGCATCATGCCGTCCACCTTCACGCATTCCCCGGCGGAAACGGAACGGAAAGAACCAGGCATCGGCGGAAAACCGCCCGTCACAAGACGTCCGACCGGCGGTGGCGGCGGCGGTGGAGACGATGACTGGAAAAACGAGCGGCGTGGCCCGCGCGAGGCCCTCCGCCGCAACCGCATGGCCGTCTTCCTCGTCCTCGCCGCGGACATGGTCTTCTTCGCGGTCCTGGTCGTCATCTTCTATGCCAACCAGGCCAGTACGCACATGGATCCGCGCACCAATGAGCAGATCGGCGACTGGCATCCCGTTAGCCTGCCTCCCATTCTCTTCCTCAACACTGCCATCCTTTTGCTGAGCAGCGTCACCATGGAGATGGCGCGCCGCGGCATCTTCCGCGAGCTCGACGTGCTCGAAGAATGGCTGGGCTTGGGCAAGCCTGCGGTCAAACGCGCTCTTCCCTGGCTCGGCGCGACTCTCGCCCTTGGCAGCCTGTTCCTCGCCGGCCAGGTCGCAGCCTGGAAACAGCTCTCCGCGCAGGGCTTCGCATTCGATAAATACTCAACGCCGGCAAGCTATTTCTTCTATGCCATGACCGTCCTTCACGCCGGTCACCTGCTCCTGGGCGTGCTCTTTCTTCTCTTCTGCCTTACCGGCCTGGGCCTGCTTCGGAGCGTGCAAGCCAGGCAGATCGCGGTGGACACCTCTGCCTGGTACTGGCACACCATGGGGATCGTTTGGCTGATGCTCTTCGGCGTCCTCGCTACCGGGCAATAAGACAGGCCAACGGCCCAGCGCTGGGCGTCAAGCCCGGACGACTCGCAGCAACCTGTCAAGGTGTCTTCCTTGCTCCCGTTCCGGGACCCGGGGCCGTGATCCGGAACTCATCCTTCTGTTCCACGCTCAGCGTCGGTTCATTCGGGTCTTTCACCTTCCACATCACCGCGTGCAGATTCCGCCCGTCTACGTCCACCGTCACGTAGTGATACACGGGAAACCCCGTATCCCGATACAGATCGCCACGCCCGCGCAGCAGAAGCGGATACGGCTCCGCGCCGCCCCCGCCGGTCACCACGTACTCCACGCCTAGCCGCTCGAACCGCTCGTAGTTGTGGATATGGCCGTTGAAGACTACCACCCTGGCCCGGATCTGCTTCAGCCTCGACTCGAGAATCCGGCGCAGAGTGATCGCCGGCGGCGACGGCACACGGACCAGCAGCCGCGTCTGCGGGTCGGCCACCCATGGAATATGGAAGAGGATGAACAGAAAATCCACCTGCTTCGGCAGATGATCCAACTGCGCTCCAAACCATCGCGGCTGCTCGTCGCCCGGCGCGCCAGGCGCGGTCATGTCGAGCGACACCACCTCCACATTGCCAAGCAGCGCGGAATAGTAGCGATGCCCCTCGATCGAAGGAAAATTCCTAAGATAGTTCGCGATCCCGGAGGTCTCGCCGCCCCTGATTTCGTGATTCCCGATCGTCGGCAGTTCAAGGATCTCGCGCTTCTTCCAGCCGGTGGTCTCCTTCTGGAACTCCTCCCAATCCGCCGGTCCACCCCCTGTGAATGGCGCATCCCCGGTCAGCAGCAGCACCTGCGGGCCGACTTCCGCAACCCGCTCCACGAGCCACTTGCGCACCCGGGGATTTGTCCCCTTCGTGACCGCAGGATCGGTAAACCGCATGTCGCCATACGCAATCAGATGAATCGGTTGTCCCGCTGCAAATTGCCTGAAAGTCAGCGTGGGATTGGAATCGGGGGGAGCTGGCGTCTTTGCCGCCCGCGCACCCGGAACCTGGAGAACTCCAAGAACCAGCACCGCGAGCAGCCGAATCTGCCACCGGGGTCGGAAGACTTGCAGGGAATCAGGGTCGTACTGCTTCACGCTTCAGACTAACATTTATGCTCCTGCCCGCCGTATCCCGCAACGATCCCGGCGGCAAGGATCCTGGCGGCATAGACCCTGGCGAAGCGTGTCGCCTGGCGCGCACCAGCCACATCCCCGGCGGTTGGCCGGCGGCAGAACAACCGCTCTCGCCGTGCCGCCGGACGATCCGCGGCGGCATTCACCATCCGCAACGCTCGCGCAGCGACGGACGCGGCGGCATCTCCGGGCATTCAAGATAGATTTGCCGGCTCAGGCCCATCAGCAGTTCCACCGCCTGCAATCTCGGATTCTGCGGCCCCGGCGGGATTTCGTCGTGAAGGAACTCGTTGGCGACGTACTCGATGACGCGCCCAATCGTTCGCATTGCATGCGCCGCCTCGCGCGGGATGCGCCGGCGAACATCCTGCGCTGCCGACGGTTCCGTGCCGGGCATCGCCGTGATCGGTAATCTGTGCGCATAAGTCGCTGCCATGTTTGTCTATCGAAGGCCCCTCATCCTTCCTCGGCTTGCCGCCTGCTTACCCCGAATGACCGACGTAACCTCCACGGCCTGTTCTGGGTGAATCAAGCACACAAATTATTCACTCTCCTTTGACACATTGGATGTGACCAGACGCACTGCGGTTTCATGACCCGCCGCGCTACAAGAAAGTCCAGGATTCGTATGGCCTCAACAAAGATCCATCCCCGGCTTGGCGGCCACACCCGCTCGCCCCATTCTGAACGGAATGAGCCGGCGACCGGGCCACGGATTTCCCTGCCGGGTCAGGCCATGATTCCCGGAATGGATCCGGTGCCAATCTGGGGCTGCCCGCACGGCAACCACTACTGCCTTTGCTGCGAGGACTGCGGGCGGCGCGATCCACGCAACGGCGCCTTCGAAGCTGCCGATTGGCCGGCCTACGTCTGACTTTCCTCCCTTTCCGCGATCGATCCCTTGAGAGGATGTTGCGGCGCGGCAGCCGCCGTAGCTCAGCGCTGTTGCTTCCATCGCGTCCATGGCCGCCAAAGTCCGGCTATTCCACCGCTTCGCCTTGACGCGCAGCCGCTTGAAAACCTAAGCTCAAACCAGCGGCCCGGGGGGAAATCGGTAGGGCGAATCCCGGGCTCCCGACAGAACAACTCCGTAGTTGAAAACGGGCCATGAACATGCCGTATTACTGGCAATACCTGCCGCTTCTCATGCAGATTCTCGCCGCCGTCGGACTGGGCGTCGTGATGGTCACGGCATCGCGGATCATCGGGCGTCATCGCGACACCGACGTCAAGCTGGCAGCTTACGAGTGCGGTATTGAAGCCGTGGGCGACGCGCGCAACCGCATGAGCGTGCGCTTCTACATGGTGGCCATGATCTTCATCCTGTTCGATGTCGAGGTCGTGTTCATGATGCCCTGGGCCGTGGTGTTCCGAAAGCTGCCCGCGCTCACCGGCTGTTCGCAGTTCTTCGGTTTCTCAGAGATGCTGGTGTATCTCGGGTTTGTCGCCGTCGGCCTCTACTACATCATTCGCAAAGGCGTCCTGAACTGGACCTTCGACAAGGCGGACCTTTAGGATGGCGGACTCGCGGAGAACGGAAGCAAAGGCTCTCGCCGGCCGGGCCGCCGTTCTCGAGGCGATGCCCGATCACCCCGCCATCCAGGCCATCCTGTCCTGGAACCCCGAAGCGCTGACAGACGCCAAATTCGATCGCGGCGAACTGACGCTCACCGTCGCCAGCGAGCAGCTCGTCGCCGCCTGCCAGGCGCTGAAGAGGGCCGGCTACAACTTCTTTGACGATATGACCGCGGTCGACTGGTTCCCTTCCTCGCCGCGCTTCCAGCTCAGCTATCATCTGCTTTCTCACAAATACAAGGAGCACATCCGGCTGCGCGTGCTGGTCGATGAGGCCGGCGCCGAAGTCGATTCCATCGTGCCCGTCTGGCCCGCGGCCGACTTCTACGAGCGCGAAGTATGGGATCTCTTCGGCGTGCGCTTCGCCGGCCATCCCAATCTTCGCCGCATCCTTTTGCCCGACGACTGGACGGGACATCCCTTACGCAAGGACTACCCGGTGGAGGGCTACCGTTGATGGGTTCCTTCCTCACGCACACCGCCAGGCCCATGCCAATGCTTTCCCATTCCTTCAGGCAAGTGGAACCAGGTCATCATCCAGCGGCCGCAAGGTTGGGGGAGGAGCGCATCTGATGCACGATCTTGCCGAAAAGCCCGTCATTGAAGCCATGCAGGCCGAGGGCACCACGGAACGGCACATGGTGCTCAACATGGGCCCGCAGCACCCGGCTACCCACGGGGTGCTTCGCCTCGTCCTCGAGGTCGACGGCGAAATCGTCATCCGCCTCCGCCCCGAGATCGGCTACCTCCACACGGGCATCGAGAAGACCTGCGAAGCCAAGTTCTATCAGCAGGTGGTGCCGCTCACCGACCGCATCAATTATCTCGACCCGCTCTCCAACAACCTCTGTTACGCGCTCGCCGTCGAAAAGCTCCTCGGCCTCGAGATCCCCCCGCGCGCGCAGTGGATGCGCGTCCTGCTCGCCGAGCTGAGCCGCCTCAACTCGCACCTCATCTGGCTCGGCACTCACGCCATGGACATCGGCGCGCTCACCCTGCTGCTCTACACCTTCCGCGAGCGCGAGGAGATCCTGCGCATCTTCGAGATGGTCGCCGGCCAGCGCATGATGACCAGTTACATCCGCGTCGGCGGCCTCTCCATGGAGCCGCCCCTCGGCTTCTTCGAACGCGTCGACGGCTTTATCCGCAGCTTCCCCGAGCGGATCGACGAGTACTCGAACCTGCTCACCGGCAACCCCATCTTCTCCAACCGCCTTAAAGGCGTTGGCCATCTTTCGGCGGAAGACGCGATCGCTTTCGGTGCCTCCGGCCCCAACATGCGCGGCTCCGGCATCGACTTCGACGTGCGCCGCGACATGCCCTACTCCGGCTATGAGAAGTTCCAGTTCAAGGTCCCCGTCTCGAACGCAGGCGACTGCTGGGCGCGCTACGAAGTCCGCCTCGAAGAGATGCGCGAGAGCACAAAGATCGTTCGCCAGGCGCTCGACGGAATGCCCGAAGGACCCGTGAAGGCCGACGCGCCCAAGATCGTTCTGCCCGACCGCGAAAAGATGAAGACGCAGATGGAGGCGCTCATCCATCACTTCAAGATCGTCACCGAAGGCTTCGCCGTGCCGGCCGGCGAGGTATATCAGAGCGTCGAAGCCGGCCACGGCCAGACCGGCTACTACATCGTTTCGGATGGCACCGCGAAACCGTGGCGCGTGCACATGCGCTATCCGTCGTTCGCCACGCTGCAGGCGCTCGAAACCATGTGCGTGGGACGACCGCTGAGCGACGTTGTGGCATGCATCGGGTCGATTGACATTGTGCTCGGGGAGATTGACAGGTAAGCGTTGGGTCTTGAAAGGGCACGGCTTTAGCCGTGCCGATCGCGCAGTAAAGAAGATTCTTGGCTGTAGCCGCGTTGGGTCTTGAAAGGGCACGGCTTTAGCCGTGCCGAATGTTGGCCAAAAAGGGATTGGGGCTTTAGCCCCTGTGGTTTTTCAAAGCACGGCTTTAGCCGTGCCGATCGCGCAGTAAAGAAGATTCGCGGCTGTAGACGCGTTGGGTTTTGAAAGGGCACGGCTTTAGCCGTGCCGAATGTTGGCCAAAAAAGGGAACGGGGCTTCAGCCCCTGAGGGAATGCCGGAGACTTGATTGCACCGTCAGCCAGCGCGCTTTGGGTGGAGCTTTGGGTCTCCCTCGCTTCCCTGCTCCGCAGCTACACCGCGGCGCACGGATTGAACGGGAATCGCCAGGCCACCGTCGAGCTCGGCGAGGACCGAATCGTGGTTCGCCACGGCGAACAGAGGTTGGAACTCGAACGCGACGGCTCGATGGTGCACTGGAAGCGCGAGAACGGAAGCAACGGAACGATGGAATTGACCGAGTCCGGCAAACTCCGCAACGGGACCGGCGAAGAAGAGATGGACACAGTGGCGGAAGCGTGGGCGAGGGAGCTGATGCGATGAGCGAAGTCGGAAACGAAGAACGGCACTCCATCTTTTCTGCCGGGCTCGCCGCGCGCTTCGACGCGCTCGTCGACAAGTATCCCGTGCGCCGCTCGGCGCTGGTCCCCATGCTGCTCTACGCGCAGGACGAGGTCGGCTACCTCTCCGATGCCGTGATCGCCGAAGTCGCCTCCCGCATCGGCATAACCGAGCTGGACGTGCGCAACGTCGCCACCTATTACTCCATGCTCCGCTTCAAGCCGGCCGGCAAATATAACGTGCAGGTCTGCACCAACATCAGCTGCATGCTGCGCGGCGGCTATGACATCCTGGAGCGCTTCCAGGAAGAGCTCGGCATCCACCACAAAGGCGTCACGCCCGACGGCCTGTTCTCGCTCGAAGAGGTCGAGTGCATCGGCGCCTGCTGCTGGGCGCCGGCCATCCAGGTCAACTACGAGTTTCATGACGAGCTGAGCCCCGACCACGTCCCGGAAATCCTGGCAGGCTATCGCGGCAAGCCCGCAGAAGGAGCCCCCGCGCATGCCTAGGCTTGTCTCGCATCCCGACGAGGTCAAGATCGTTTCCAAGCGCTTCGGCATGGGCGCGGAAAAGATCGGCCGCTATCTCGAGCTGGGCGGCTACGAGGCGGCGAAGAAGTGTCTTGCGCAAGGCCCCGATTGGATCATCAACGAAATGAAGGCATCCAACCTGCGCGGCCGCGGCGGCGCAGGCTTCCCCGCCGGCATGAAGTGGTCCTTCGTCCCCAAGCAGAGCCCCAAGCCCAAATACGTTCTCGTCAACGGCGACGAGAGCGAGCCCGGCACCTGCAAAGACCACCTCATCTTTCTCCACGATCCGCACGCGGTCATCGAAGGCACCATCATCGCCGGCCTCGCCATCGGCGCGAAACTCGGCTTCATCTATCTGCGCGGCGAGTATCGCTATCTCCTCGAGATCGTTGAGCGCGCCGTGGCCGACGCCTATGAGCACGGCTTCCTCGGCAAGAACATCTTCGGCTCCGGCACGGAGTTCCAGGTCATTACCCAGACCGGCGCCGGCGCCTACGAGGTCGGCGAAGAGTCGGCGCTGATGGAATCGCTCGAAGGCAAGCGCGGCGTGCCGCGCATCAAGCCGCCCTTTCCCGCCGTCGTCGGCCTCTACGGCGGCCCCACGGTGATCAACAACGCTGAAACGATCGCCTCCGTCCCGCACGTCATCGACATGGGCGGCGCGGCCTACGCCGAAGTCGGTACGCCCAAAAACGGCGGCACGCGCCTCTTCGGCCTCAGCGGTCATGTCGAGCGTCCCGGCGTCTACGAACTGCCCATGGGCTACAACCTCAAGAAGATGATCTACGAGGTCGGCGGCGGCGTCCGCGGCGGGCGCAAGCTCAAGGCCGTCGTCCCCGGCGGATCGTCCACTCCGGTCCTGCTGCCCGAAGAGATTGAGAATCTCGGCATGGACTTCGACCAGGTGGGCAAAGCCGGCTCCATGCTCGGCTCCGGCGGCGTCGTCGTCATCGACGACCAGACCTGCATCGTCGAGTTCGCCCTCCGCACCATCAAGTTTTACCGGCACGAGAGCTGTGGCTGGTGCATCCCCTGCCGCGAAGGCACCGACTGGCTGGAGAAGACGCTCACCCGTTTCCACGCGGGCTTCGGCGTGGCCAAGGACATCGACAACATCCAGTACCTCGCCGACAACATGATGGGCCGCACCTTCTGCCCGCTCGGCGACGCCGCCGCCATGCCCACGCTCGGCTTTGTGAAAAAGTTCCGCAAGGAGTTTGAAGATCACCTGAACGGCAATCCGTGCCCGTATGCAAAGGAGGGCGTGCCGCAACTGACGGTGGTGTAAATGGCAAGAGGAGTCGGTTATCACTTTGATGCATTTGCGAGAGAATTGCTTGATTTGAAGATTTGCGCGTCTCAGTGAAACAGAGGTGGAACTCGTTTGTTTTCAAGTTGTGAAATCGGTCGAGATTCAGAGGTTCCAATGCACGTCTTTGATTCTCAAGCAGTTCATTGGCAACACGCTGCAAGAAGCTTCGTATGAGACTCTCGCGAACGCGGTTTTCCGCGACGAGGATAGACTCCCATGAAGTTTCGTGAGTACACGAAGTTGATCAAAGCCGATGGCTGGAAGTTGAAGAACCAGGAGGGGAGCCACCAACAATGGGTTCACCCAACGAAGCCTGGCAAAGTCACCATAGCAGGTCATCCGAACGACGACATTCCGCAGGGAACATTGAAAGCGATGATGAAACAGGCAGGGCTCAAATGAAGAAGGAATTTCTGGTCGTCTTCGAAGAGGGTAAGAACAGCTTCGGAGCCCAAGCACCGGATATACCCGGCTGTTTTGCGGTGGGCGCGACACTTGAAGAAACTCGCGGGCGGTTCTTAGAAGCAGCGCGATCTCATCTGGAGTGGCTCGCGGCGGAGCACGACCCAATTCCCGAGCCAGTCACTTCCCGTGTGGAGTTTGAACGGGGAACTAGCGCCGAGACTCCACGCTACTACGTTGAGTGGCTCCTGATTGCAGTGCCCGCTGAATCGCGACGCGCAGTCCCAGCCTGAGGACCCGAATGGCAGACGTATCGTTCACAGTCGACGGAAAGAAGCTCACGGCGCCCGCGGGAACGCTGCTGATCGAGGCCTGCCGCAAGGCCGGCATCGAGATCCCCGCCTTCTGCTACTATCCCGGCCTCAGCCTGCAGGCGGCCTGCCGCATGTGCCTCGTCCGCCAGGAAAAAGTGCCCAAGCTGCAGACGGCCTGCACCACCGTGGTCGCCGAAGGCCAGGTCTTTTACTCCGACACACCCGAAATCGTCCAGGCCCGCAAGGCCACCATCGAGCTGCTCCTCGGCAACCATCCGCTCGACTGCCCCGTCTGCGACGCCGGCGGCGAATGCGAGCTGCAGGACATGACCTTCAAGTACGGCGCCGGCGAGAGCCTCTATACCGAGGCCAAGCAGCACCGCGACGAGCAGCAGTGGTCGCCCGCCGTCTTCTTCGACCGCCCGCGCTGCATCCTCTGCTACCGCTGCGTGCGCATGTGCGGCGAAGGCATGGATGTTTGGGCCCTCGGCGTGCAGAATCGCGGCGTGGTCTCCGTCATCGCGCCCAACGGCCTGAGCCCCGACGGACTTACGGGCCGGCTTGACTGCGAGCAATGCGGCATGTGCATCGACGTCTGCCCGGTCGGCGCGCTCACCAGCGGCAGCTATCGCTACAAGACGCGCCCCTGGGAGATGAACCACGTCTCCACCGTCTGCACGCATTGCGCCGACGGCTGCAAAGTCACGCTGGGCGTGCGCCAGTCCAATGACGGCTCTGAGATCGTCCGCGCCGACAACCGCGACAAGAGCGGCATCAACGGCGACTTTCTCTGCGCCAAGGGCCGCTTCGGCTTCGACTTCGTCGATAGCCACGAACGCCTGACCAAACCGCTGGTGCGCAACTCCGCCGGCAAGCTCGAGCCCGCCACGTGGGAGCACGCGCTGCGCGTAGCCGCGGTCAAGCTCAAGGAAGTCCGCGACAAACGGACCGGAAATACGGGCGGCGGCGCCGCCATCGGCGTTCTTGGCGGCAATCGCACCACCAACGAAGAAAACTACCTCCTGCAGAAGTTTGCCCGCACCGTTCTCCATACCAACAACATCGATCACGAGCGCACGGCCGACTTCGCTTCCTTCATCCGTGCCTTTGCCGGCCGCCACGGCCGCGCCGCCAGCCTGCGCGATGTCGCCAGGTCCCCGGCCATCCTGGTCATCGGCGGCGATCCCACGCTCGAGCATCCGCTGCTTGCCTGGCAGATCCGCACCAACGTCCGCCTCAACAAGGCGCGCCTTTACATCGCCAACACCAGGCCCATCAAGCTCGAGCGCCAGGCCAAGATGACGCTGCGCCTGCCCTCCGGCGGCTACGCCTCGCTTGCCTCCTTCTTCGGCGGCAACGATTCGGTCATCGACAACAAGGCCTTCCGCAACGCCGTCCTCGCCGAAGACTCCCTGGTCGTCATCCTGGGCTACGAGTATCACGGCAAGCAGCTCGAGGACTTCGTCACCTGGGGGCTCAAGCGCGACGGCGTCCGCTTCGCCTACCTCGCCGACTGGTCCAACTCGCGCGGCGCAGCCGACATGGGCCTGCTGCCCGATCTGCTGCCCGGCTACGTCCCCGTCATCACGCCCGGCGTCTTCGCCAAGGAATACTCCGGCATGCCCGCGCAACCCGGCATGACGCAGCCCGAGATTCTCGCCTGCCTCGGCCGCGGCGAGCTTGGAGCCCTGCTCGTCGTGGGCGCCAATCCAGCCGCGCGCTACAACATGGATCCCGCGGCCTTCAAGAACACCTTCGTCATCGTGCAGGATGTTTTCCTGAATGAAACCGCCGCGCTCGCCGACGTGGTTCTACCCTCGGCCAGCCTCTACGAGAAGACCGGCACCATCACCAACACCTACGGCGACGTGCAGCTCGCCCGCAAGGCCGCCGACCGTCCCGGCGTCAAGCCGGACTTCGAAATCCTTGTCCGCCTGGCCGGCAGCATGGGCGTCGACGTCAAAACCCTTGTGCCCTTCGGCAAAGGCGGCGTAACCGCCGACCTCGGCCAGTCGCGCGGCGTGCAGGCCGGCGAAGCCGACCGCCATGCCGTCTGGCTCGCCGCCAATGGCCTCGAGCCCCGGCTCAGCCCATTCGACCCGCTCGCCGTCCTCGATGAGATCCAGCGTCTTATGCCGAGTTACCAGCTCGACCGCCTGAATCTCTTCGGCGGCAACGACGTGCCCACTGAGCCAGGCTTTGTGCCGCTCTACACCTTCATCGGCCCCGATCTTGCGATCCCCGCTCACGACACACTCTTCACTTCAGGCACGCTGGGCCGGCACAGCAAAACCCTGAACGAACTCGCCGAGCATCAGGCCGGGGTCCTGGAGGAAACGGCGGCAGACTAGAATCGCGGACTTTGAGTCAGGGCAGGACTTCGGTCGTGCCGAACCAGATGGACTGGAGATTTCGGGGCTCTTAGCCCCTGCAGGTTTTGAAGGGGCGCGCCTTGAGCCGCGCCGCACACACCGAAAGAAATCGGCGGGGCTTTAGCCCCCGAGTTGTTTTGCAAGGGCACGGCTTGAGCCGTGCCGCAAACGAAGAAAGAGAATCGGCGGGGCTTTTAGCCCCTGCAGGTTTTGAAGGGGCGCGGCTTGAGCCGCGCCGCACACACCGAAAGAAATCGGCTGGGCTTTAGCCCCCGAGTTGTTTTGAAAGGGCACGGCTTGAGCCGTGCCGCAAACGAAGAAAGAAATCGGCGGGGCTTTAGCCCCCGAGCTGTTTTGAAAGGGCACGGCTTGAGCCGTGCCGCAAACGAAGAAAGAAATCGGCGGGGCTTTAGCCCCCGAGTTGTTTTGAAAGGGCACGGCTTGAGCCGTGCCGCAAACGAAGAAAGAAAATCGGCGGGGCTTTAGCCCCCGAGGGACTGCAAGCCTTCCCTCGAACGACCGATTCGGAACTTTCCTGGGGACAGGGTAAGAGAGGCAAGGGACGCGTGGAACTCTGGCACTTCATCCTGTGGAGCGCATTGAAGGTCATCGTCGTCACGGTGCTGCTGCTCATGTGCGTGGCCTACACCGTGCTCCTCGAGCGCAAGCTTGTCGGCCGCATCCAGAACCGCTGGGGACCTAGCCGAGTCGGCCCTTTCGGCCTGCTCCAGCCGCTCGTCGATGGCGCCAAGTCATTCCTCAAAGAAGACCTGACGCCCACCGGCGTCTATAAGCCGCTCTACCTGCTCGCGCCCATCATCGCCTTCGGCTGCTCGGCCATCTCCATCGCCGTAGTGCCCTTCGGCGAGCCGGACGTGGGCCCCAAGGGTTTTCCGCTTTTCCAGATTTCGAACGTCAACATCGGCCTGCTTGTCGTACTCGGCGTCACCTCCATCGGCGTTTACGGCATCGCGCTCGCCGGCTGGTCTTCGAACAGCAAATACTCGCTGCTCGGCTCGCTGCGCGCCTCGGCCCAGCTCATCAGCTATGAGCTCTCGCTGGGCCTCTCCCTGGTCGGCGTCGTCCTCTGGACCGGCTCCCTGAATTTGCGCGATATCGTCGCTCGGCAGGCCGAGTGGGGCATCGCGAGCTGGAACATCGTCGGGGCCGGCCAGATCGTCGCCTTTTTCATCTATCTCACCGCCGCCTTCGCTGAAACCAACCGCGCGCCCTTCGACCTGCCTGAGGCCGAGAGCGAGCTCACCGGCGGCTACCACACCGAGTACAGCTCGATGAAGTTCGCCATGTTCTTCATGGCCGAGTACGGCAACATGATCATGGTCGGCTGCCTCGCCACCATCATGTTCCTCGGCGGCTGGACCAGCCCCTTTGGCTACAAGATCATCCCGCCGCCGCAGAACATCGTGGTTCACGCCCTGATGCCGATCTTCTGGTTCGCTTTCAAGGTCTTCTGCTTCCTGTTTCTCTATGTCTGGGTCCGCGGCACGCTGCCTCGCTTCCGCTATGACCAGCTCATGAACTTCGGATGGCGCTACCTGATGCCGCTGGCCATCCTCAACATCGTGGCGACCAGCCTGTGGCTTGCCTACAAGCAGCCCTCCTGAGCCCGCGTTCAACAAGCCGGCCGCGGCATCGCGCTGGTTTACAATCGTGAGGGATTTCACAAAACTCGCATCACTCGCCACACTTCTTCCTTCCCCCTGATTCGCCGGCTAACTTTCGTCCGGCCTTTACCGCACGCGATGGAACGATGTACCTGATCCTGTTCATTGTTTTCGCCGGGCTGTGCCTCGCCGGGGCGGTCAACCTCCTGCTCCAGCGGCATCCCATCAACAGCGCTCTCTCCCTGATCGTTGTGATGGTCTCGCTCGCGGTTCTTTACCTGCTGCTGGGCGCCGAGTTTCTCGCCGCCGCGCAGGTCATCGTCTATGCCGGCGCCATCATGGTGCTGTTCACCTTTGTCGTCATGCTGCTCAACGCCGGCCGGGAAGAGCGCACCCTCGGCAGCCGCGCCGCCCTGTCTGTCGGATTTCCCGCGGTCGCCGTCGTGCTCGCCGTCGTCGCCACCGCTCTCGTAAAAGCCACCGGCCTCAACCCGGCCGCCTCCACCGATCCCATCACGACCACCGAGGATCTGAGCAAGGTCCTCTTCCGCGACCTGCTCCTGCCTTTTGAAGTCACCTCCGTCCTGGTGCTCGTCGCCATCCTCGGCGCCGTCGCCCTGGCGCGCAACACTGAGGGAGAAAGGAGCGGCCGTTGATTCCACTCTCCTGGTACCTGCTGCTCAGCGCTCTGCTCTTCTCGATGGGCATCGTCGGCTTCCTCATCAAGCGCAACCTGATCACCGTCTTCATGTCCATTGAGCTCATGCTCAACGCGGTGAATCTCTCCTTTGTCACCTTCGCGCACCAGTGGCACGCGGTGAAGGGCCAGATCTTTGTCTTTTTCGTGATGATGGTCGCCGCCGCTGAAGCTGCCGTCGGCCTCGCCATCATCATCGCCGTCTTTCGCGCGCGCGCCACGCTCGCCGTCGATCGCGTGGATTTGATGAAGTTATGAAAATCTTTCATCTGTGGCTCATCCCGCTACTGCCTTTTGCAGGGTTCCTCCTGAATGGAATCCTCGGCCGCGGCCTGCCCAAGTGGCTGGTGAGCACCATCGCGCTGCTCGCGCCGCTGGGGTCGCTGCTGATCGTGCTCTCGACAACCTTTGGTTTCTTCGGTTCCGTGCCGGTGCCGCACTTTGAGCCACGAATCGAAACCTGCCCCATCGGCTGGATCCACGCCGGCGCTCTCAACATCGACTTCACCTTCGTCCTCGACCAGCTCTCGCTCGTCATGCTGCTCGTCGTCACCGGCGTCGGCTTCCTCATCCATATCTACTCGGTCGGCTACATGGGTCATGAAGAAGGCTACTGGCGCTTCTTCTCCTACATGAACCTGTTCATGTTCTTCATGACGGTTCTGGTCCTCGCCGGCAACGCGCTGCTCATGTTCGTCGGCTGGGAAGGCGTCGGCCTCGCGTCCTACCTGCTCATCGGCTTCTACTTCCAGAAGAAATCTGCCGCCAGCGCCGGTATGAAGGCCTTCGTCGTCAACCGCATCGGCGACTTCGGCTTCCTCATCGGCATGTTCCTTCTGCTGGCCACCTTCGGCACTCTCACCTTCAGCGAGATCGCCGCCAAGCTCGATGCGGACCCCACCCTGCAGGGAGGCGTCGTCACCGCCATCGCTCTCTGTCTGCTTCTCGGCGCCGCCGGCAAGAGCGCGCAGCTTCCCCTCTACGTCTGGCTGCCCGACGCCATGGAAGGCCCCACGCCGGTCTCCGCGCTCATCCACGCGGCTACCATGGTCACGGCCGGCGTCTACATGATCGCCAGAACCCACGCGATCTTCGACCGCTCTCCCCTTGCGCTCTCCGTCGTCGCCATCGTCGGCGCGGCCACCGCATTGTTCGCGGCCACCATCGGCCTCGCGCAAACCGACATCAAGCGCGTCCTCGCCTACTCCACCATCTCGCAGCTCGGGTACATGTTCCTCGGCTGCGGCGTCGCTGCGTATTCAGCGGCCATCTTCCACCTGGTCACGCACGCCTTCTTCAAGGCCCTGCTCTTCCTCGGCGCCGGCGCCGTCATCCACGCTCTCAACGGCGAGCAGGACCTGCGCAAGATGGGCGGCCTGCGCAAAAATGTTCCGCTCACCTTCTGGACGATGACCATCGCCGTCTTCACCATCGCCGGATTTCCGCCGCTCGCAGCTTTCTTCTCCAAGGACGCCATCCTCGCCGCCGCCTTCGCGCAAGGCTCCAGCGGCAAGATCCTCTGGTTCGTCGGCCTGGTCACCGCGCTGCTCACGTCGTTCTACATGTTCCGACTCTGGTATCTCACCTTCACCGGCGAATCGCGCGCGGAAGGCCACCACCATCCCCACGCGAATCCCAAATCGATGCTCGGCGTGCTCGTCATCCTCGCCATCCTCTCCATCTGCGGCGGCTGGATCGGTATCGGCGCGGGCGTCGGCCGCTTCGGCGCATTCCTCGCACCGGCTACAGGGCAGCATCTTGAAGAAGCGAGCGCCGGAAGTCTTGAGCTGATTCTCAGCATCGTCGCCGTTGCCGTCGCGGCCATCGGCTGGTTCATCGCGCACTCGATCTACAGCAAGGGCACGAAGCGCGCCGAAGAGCTTGCCGCAACCTACTCCGGCCCGCATACGCTTCTCGTCCACAAGTACTACGTCGACGAGTTCTACTCGGCCACCATCGTCAAGCCGATCCTCGCCACCTCCACCTACGTCCTCGACTGGATCGTCGACAAGGCCATCCTCGGCGGCGCGGCGTGGCTTCTCGCCGGCATCTGCAAATTCGCCGGAGCCCTGCTCCAGCGCTGGCAGTCCGGGAACATCCGCTCCTATGCCGCCTGGCTCACCGCTGGCGCGGCCGCCATCCTGCTCTTCGTCCTCGTGCCCTGGAGCACCGTCCTCGCCGAGTGGTTCGGCATTCACGTCGGCATGGGAGGGCACTGAGATGACCGCCCTCAACGCATCCATCCTTACCTGGATCCTTCTGCTCCCACTTGCCGGCGCAATCCTCATCGCACTGGCCGGTTTTCTTTTCCCTAACAGCGCCAGGCTGCCCAACTGGATTGCCCTGCTCACCGCGCTCGCCGACTTCGTCTTCACGCTGCACCTGCCCGCACACTTCGACGCCGCGGCCTCCGGCTTCCAGTTCGAAATCAATCGTCCCTGGATCGAGAACCCCGCCATCTCGTATCACGTCGGCGTCGACGGCCTCAGCCTCTGGCTCGTCGTCCTCGTCGGCCTGCTCGCGCCCATCGGCGTGCTGGCCAGTTGGAACGCCATCACTGAGCGCCGCAATATTTACTACTCGCTCTTCCTCGTCCAGCAGACCGCCATGTTCGGCGTCTTCCTCTCGCTCGACATGATGGTCTACTACGGCTTCTGGGAGCTATCCCTCGTGCCCATGGCCATCCTCATCGCCATGTACGGCCGCAAGGACGGCCCCAAGGCCGCCGGCAAATTCTTCCTCTTCACGTTCATTCCCTCGGCGCCCCTGCTCGTCGCCATACTCTGGCTTTACTCGCGCACGTCGAGCTTCGACTTCGCCACGCTCCAGCGCGCCATCGCCGACGGCGCACTGCCCGCCGCCGGCCTCGCCTGGGCCTCGCTCGCATTCCTCTTTGCATTCGCCGTCAAGGTGCCCGTCTTCCCGCTTCACGGCTGGCTCGCCGACACATTCAGTGAAGCTCCCGTCGCCATGGCCATGGTCGTCGCCGGCAAACTCGGCCTCTATTCCATGCTGCGCTTCCATATCGGCCTTTTCCCCGCGCAGTCCCATCGCATCGCACCCGTGCTCATCGCGCTCTCCGTCATCGGCGTCCTTTACGGCGCGCTCCTGGCGCTCGTCCAGCGCGATTTCTGGCGTCTCGCCGCCTTCGCCGCCCTTGGCCACTTCAGCCTCATCGTGCTCGGCATCTACGGCTTCACGCAGACCGGCCAGGACGGCGCCGTCTACCAAATCCTCAATCAGGGAATCTTCGAAGCCGCCTTCTTCGTCCTGCTAGGCGCGCTCTACCAGCGCTACGCGACCAGCCAGATCGGCTCCTACGGCGGGGTTGCGGCCAAAATGCCCAACGGCGCTTCGCTCTTCGTCGTCACCGCGCTCGCCATGGTTGGCCTGCCCATGCTCAGCGGCTTCATCGGCGAGTTCCTCATCCTCTCCGGCACCTTCGCCGGCGTCAGCCGCGCCTGGGCCGTCTGGGCTGCTCTCGGCATCATCCTCGGCGCGGCCTACATGCTCTGGCTCGTACAGCGCATCTTCTACGGACCGGAAAGCGAGCTCACACTCTCGAAGCCCGCCATCGACCTCAAGTTCCACGAGTCGGCCGTGCTCTGGCCGCTCGCCGTGCTGATGCTCGTCATGGGCCTTGCGCCCACTTACTGGATCGCCACGATCGAGAAAGCCATTCAGCCTTCACCAGCCGTGGGCCTGCACGTCTCGCCCGGGCAGGTTCTGCCCATCGCCATTCACACGGATGCGGAGGCCGCACGATGAACACCGACACGCTGCGCATCCTGCCTGAAGTCATCCTCACGCTCACCGGCGTGCTCATCATGCTCGTCGACGCTTCCCTCGTGCCCTCGACTCCGCGACGTCCCCTCGGCTGGGTCGCCGCCTTCGGCACCCTCGGCGCGCTCTACGCCAGCCTGTGGCAATTTACGCTCTCGCAGGGCACCGGCTTCTTCGGCACTGTCGAAACCAGCGCCTTCACCATCTTCTTCCACGTCCTCATCTGCGGAATCGTTCTCGTCGCGCTGCTCGTCTCGCTCGACACGTTGCCCTCCGACACGCATCACCAGGGTGAGTATTACGCGCTCATCGTCTTCGGCGCGGTCGGCATGTGCCTGCTCACCAGCGCCGTCGAGCTGCTCCTCGTCTTCATCGCGCTCGAAATCTCCTCCATCTCCACCTACATCCTTGCCGGATACCGCAAGAGGACCGAGCGCGGCCCCGAATCGGCCATCAAGTATTTCCTTCTCGGCTCCTTCGCCACGGCCTTCCTGCTCTATGGCATCGCGCTCGTCTTTGGCGCCACCGGCACCACGCAGATCTACGAGATCGCGCGCCTCGTGCCCACTGCCGAAAACCAGCAGCTCATCCTCATCGGCCTGCTGCTCATGCTCGTCGGCATCCTGTTCAAGGTCTCCGCCGCGCCCTTCCACATCTGGACGCCCGATGTCTATGAAGGCGCGCCCTCGCCCGTTGTCGCGCTGCTCTCCACCGCGCCCAAAGCCGCGGCCTTCGCCCTTCTCCTGCGCATCGTTTACCAGGCCTTCCCCAGCCTGCGCTCGGCCTGGTCGCCGCTCATCTGGATCGTCGCCGTTCTCTCCATGACCATCGGCAACCTCGCCGCGCTTCGCCAGGAAAACGTCAAGCGCATGCTTGCCTACTCGTCCATCGCGCACGCCGGTTACCTGCTCGCAGCCTTCGCCGGCATGGGTTCCGCGGGGATCGCCGCCGCCACGTTCTACACCGCCGCTTATGCCGCCATGAACGTCGGCGTGTTCTCCGTCATCACGCTCGTCAGCGGCTACGACGACCGCCTTCCCCTCGTCGAAGACTTCCGCGGCCTCATCTACCGCTCGCCGCTGGTCGGCAGCCTGCTCATCTTCTTCCTCATCTCGCTCGTCGGAATCCCCTTCACCGGCGGCTTCTTCGGCAAGTTCTACTCATTCTCCGCCGCGGTCGGCGGCGGAGCGGTCTGGCTGGCCATCATCGGCCTGCTCAACTCCGGCGTGGCCGCGGCTTACTATCTGCGCCTCGCCCTTGCCGCCGCGCAAAAGCCCGTCCGCCACAACGGCGATCGCGAGCTTCCTGCACCGCGCGTCGGCATCGCCGTCGGAGCGGGACTTCTGCTCGCCGTTGCCGCAACCCTCTGCCTCGGCATCATTCCCAACGAAACCCTGCGCTCAGCCGAAGCGGGCGCGCACACCCTGCGCACGCCGCCCACCAGCCCAGCCGAGTTTCCTTCCGAACCCGGCACGGCCCGCTGATCCTGTTCTGTCTTGAAAGGGCGCGGATTCAGCCGGGCCGAAACCGCCACACAGAACGCGCGGCTTCAGCCGCCGCGGGATGGCTTCTCGGCTGCATCCCGGAGCTCAAACGCTGCGTGAAATGCCGCTGCTCCACCGCGCTACAGCATCCTCGCCAGCCACTTTCCCGTGTGCGAGTGCAGATTCTGCGCGATCTCCTCCGGCGGTCCCTCGGCCACAATCTGTCCGCCCGCCGACCCGCCCTCCGGCCCCAGATCGATCACCCAGTCCGCGCACTTAATCACATCCAGATTGTGCTCGATTACGATCAGCGACCCGCCGCCGTCGATCAGTTTGCGAAACGCCGTCAGCAGCTTCGACACATCGTCGAAGTGCAGTCCCGTCGTCGGCTCATCGAGAATATAGAGCACCCGGCTCGCCTGCGAGGGCTTCGCCGTCGCGTTCGCCGCGCGCACCTGCGCCAGGTGTGCGGCCAGCTTCACGCGCTGCGCCTCGCCGCCGGAGAGCGTCGTCGCCGACTGCCCAAGCCGCAGATACCCGAGCCCCACTTCATCCAGAACAGCCAGCTTCTCGAGCAGCCGCGTCTGGCCGGCGAAGAATCGCAGCGCTTCCTTCACCGTCATCTGCAGAACTTCGTGGATATTCTTGCCCTTGTGCTGCACGTCGAGGATCCGCGCCTGGTATCGCGTCCCGTTGCAGTCCTCGCACGGCAGCTCCACGTCCGCCAGGAACTGCATCTCCACCGTCACCGTGCCGTCGCCCTCGCAGGTATTGCAGCGCCCGCCCGGCACGTTGAACGAAAAATGCCCCGGCGTCAGCGACAACCTCTTCGCATCCGGCTGTGCGGCAAACAGCTCGCGAATCAAATCGAATCCCTTGATATACGTGATCGGGTTCGACCGCGGCGTGCGCCCGATCGGCGTCTGGTCCACCAGCACCACGTCGTTCAGCCGCTCTGCGCCGGTCAGCGTTTTGTACGCACCCGAAGGGTCGCCCCCATCCGTCTGCCCCAGCGCGCGCCCCACGGCTCGATACAGCACCTGGTGCACGAGCGTCGACTTGCCCGAACCGGAAACGCCCGTGATCGCCACCAGCATGCCCAGCGGAATCTCCACATCGATCCCGCGCAGATTGTTCGCGAACGCTCCGCGCAGTATCAGCCGTTCCTTGCCCGGCGTGCGCCGCCGCGACGGCACGGCAATCGAAATCTTGCCCGATAAATACCGGCCGGTCAGCGAATTCGGATTCGCTTCAATCTCCGCGAGAATCCCCTCCGCCAGCACCTTGCCGCCGAACTCGCCCGCTCCCGGCCCCAAGTCGAGTAGATGATCCGCCGCGCGCAGCACATCCGCATCGTGTTCCACAACCAGGATTGTGTTTCCCAAATCGCGCAGATCTTCGAGAATATGAATCAGGCGCGCCGTGTCCCGCGTGTGCAGCCCGATGGACGGCTCATCCAGCACATACAGCGCGCCGACCAGCCGCGACCCCAGAGAGGTCGCAAGCTGAATCCTCTGCGCCTCGCCGCCCGAGAGCGTCGACGCCAGGCGGTCCAGCGTGAGATATTCCAGGCCCACCGCATCGAGAAAGCTCAGCCTCTGCCGCACCTCGGTCAGGATAGGCCCGGCAATCTCCTCCTGCATCGGCGTCAGCGTCAATCCGTCGAAGAACTGCTTGGCCTCGGCGATCGTCAGCGCACTGGCCTGGCAGATATTCTTGCCGTTCAGCCGCACGCTGCGCGCCTCGGCGCGCAGCCGCTGTCCTCGGCAATCCGGGCATTCGGCATATCCGCGGTACTTGCTCAGCATCACGCGCACATGCAGCTTGTACTTCTTGCGCTCCATCTGCGCGAAGAACCCGAACACGCCCTCGAAGCCGCCCTTGCCGCGCAGCACAATCTCACGCGCCGCATCGCTCATCTCGCGCCACGGCACATTCATCGGCACGCCCAGTTCCGCGGCCTGCTTCTTCAGGCTCGTGAACCACGGCCGGTACTTCGGCCGGTTCCAAGGATCGATCGCGCCCGCCTCCAGCGTCAGGCTCTTGTCGGGAATCACCAGGTTCATGTCGAAGTCGACCGTGTTCCCGAACCCCTGGCATCGCGGGCACGCGCCAAAAGGGTTGTTGAAGCTGAACAGCCGCGGCTCCGGCTCCTTGCCCGGCCGGTGGCAGCTCTTGCATTCATACGCTGCCGAGAATCGATATCTCTCGCGCGGTGACGCCTCGTCGCGCGGAACCGTCTCGAAAATCACTTCGCCCGCCTCGCGATAGGCAATCTCCGCCGCATCCACAATGCGCGAGCGATTCTCCCCGCTTACCACGATCCGATCCAAAAGGATAAACACTGGAAGTGTGAAATCGAGATCGAGCAGCGACTCGGGCGTCGAGAACTCCACAATCCTTCCCTGCTGGTAGAGCCGGTTGAATCCCGCCGCCCGCAATTCGCCCAGCCGCCCCTTCAGCGTCTCCGTGTGCGGCGAGTCGCCTCCCTTCGCCGCCGGTTTCGCAGCCATCTTGCCCGCGGCCTTCGCGCCTTTTCCCGATTTGGCCACCCTGGCCTCCGAATCCGGCGCAGGCGTCGCCGTATCCACAGGAAACAACACATTCAGCCGGGTGCCTTCGCCCAGCCCCATCGTGGCCTCGGCCACTTCATCCATCGAGTCGCGCTTGACCAACCCATCGCAATGCACGCAATGCACCGTGGCCGCGCGTGCATACAAGAGGCGCAGGTAGTCGTAGATCTCCGTCGCGGTCGCCACCGTCGACCGCGGGTTGCGCGTCGAGTTCTTCTGCTTGATCGCGATCGCCGGCGCCAGCCCGTCGATCAAATCCACATCCGGCTTCTCGATCCGCTCCAGAAACTGCCGCGCATAAGCCGACAGCGACTCGACATACCTCCGCTGTCCCTCGGCGTAGATCGTATCGAAGGCCAGCGAACTCTTCCCCGATCCCGACACGCCGCTGACCACCGTCAGCTTTCCGTGCGGAATCTCGCAGGAGATGTTCTTCAGGTTATGTGTCCGCGCGCCCCGGACAATGATGGCTTCGTGCAAGGAATTGTTCGATGAATTCAATGGGAAAGCACCGGCAGATCTCGTCCGGAGGCGTCCCTGTAGGCTCTGCGAGCCCCAGGGCGCAACCGGCCATTCTTTATTATAGGGGCTTTCGGATTCGGACGCTCCACGATCGGCCGCGCACGCCGGAAGAGCACGTGAGTTTCTGGCCTTTAACGGAATCGGCGTACGATCCACGTTGCAGGAATCGGTCTGCTGCCTTCCTCAATTGCGGCACTCTGGCAGATTTTTCAGCGACTGTCGGATGCCTCTCTCCGTCTGGATCCATGGCCATTTCACGAGAGTCGGATTGCCCATTCAAGCGCTATCGCACAGGCTTTCCCACACGGCGATCTGCTACGCCGCCACCGCATCCATCCAATGCTTCTCGGTCTTTGCGTTGGAGATCTGCTCTTCTCGATTCAACACTCCGGCCAGCCCCAGCAGCACACTCGAAGCACACGCCGGGCAGTTCATCGCCGAGTTGCCCACTGCATTGCAGTCCTGGCAAAGATAGGCCTTCATCAGCGGAATATGTTGTAACGACACCCTTGTCATCGACTTCAACGCCTCCTGGGAAAACAAGCCAGTCCAACCGTCTGGATAGTGCTTCTCGCCGGAGTTTCGTTACATCCCTGCCGGCCTCTGGCGCGTTTAAGCCACCAGCGCCGCATATTGCGGATAGGTCACCGGCGGCATCTGCGCAACAGGTCTGCGCTCCTGCACCACCTCGCGATCCAACACCGCCGAGAGCCCCATCAGCGCGTGCGAAGCGCACGCCGGGCAGCTCATCGCACTGTTTCCGATCGATTCGCAATCCTGGCAGAGATATGCGCACTTCAGGGGAATGTGTTGAAGGGTTGGCATATTCATAGACTCACCTTTAGCTTGCCCGCCTCGATTCCCGGCAAGGCCTCTCTATCCGTTCCGCTCTATGCAGCTCTGTTGCTCTAAGAAGGTACTTGAGATCGCTTGGCAGCTTTGACCTCACGCCAAGTCCCATCACAAGTCCTCCGATCATGCAATCGCGAAAACACATGAGTCAAGCGACAGTCGCTGCATGGCGCGGGCATCGCCCCGCCGAAAGTAACCCGAACCCACTAACTCTGGTTATAGGGTTTCGCTTCCTTTTGGGGTATCGGAGAAAGAGGATTCTCCTGCTTGGTAGATGCAACTGACAGGGGTGCGGTTGCTTAGAAGATACACGGCGAGTCACCGGCCGCGAGGCATCTGCTGTCCATCGCGGCGCGGTGGATAAGCCCCACGGCCGGCCCTCATCCCCAGCCTTTTGCTACTTCGGCGCGCAGCATGCGCCGCCGTGCAGCGCAATTTACCTCGTGAATGGCGTGTAGCGGTCGTCGTCCTGCTCTTCCCGTCGATTCGCCTTGTGCGCTGCAGCCGGACACATCCGGCCGCAAATCACCCCCCCAGCCGGTTCGTCGCCGCTACCTGCCCATACCAGAACCCCGAGTCCTTGATGGTCCGTTTCTGGTCGCGATAGTCCACATAGATCAGCCCATAGCGCTCTGTGTGCCCGTTCGCCCATTCGAAGTTGTCCACCAGGCTCCATGCATGAAATGACCGCACCCGCGCGCCGTCGGCGATTGCCCGCGCCAATTCCGCAAGTTCCTGCCGGAAGAACTCGATCCTCCGCTTGTCGGGCACGCGTCCATTCTCCTTCTCGTAGGGTGCATCGAGATATCCGCATCCGCTCTCCGTGATCTCGATGACCGGATAGTCATACTCCCGCGAAATCTGCATCACCAGGTCGTAAATCCCCCGAGGCCACACCTCCAAACCCGATTCCGTCAGCGGTCCCTCCGCCGGCATCGCCGCGCTGAATCGCGTATAAGGGTCCCGTCCCGTAGCCGGGTCGCTCTCGATCTCCGTCCCGCTGAATCCGCCGCCGCCAAACGACTTTGCCTTGCTCGCGTCCGCAACAACGCGCCTCGTGTAGTAATGAAACCCCACCCAGTCCAGCGGCGCCTTGAGCAGCTTCTCGTCGCCCGCCTTGAATCCCATTTGCTCCAGCGGCGGCTCTCCCACAAACGCCTTCGGATACGTCCCCTTCATCGCCGCTTCCAGAAAGAACACGTTGTTCATCGCGTGATATCGCGCCGCCGCGGCGCGATCCGCGTCGGAATCCGTCTTCGCATACGCCGGGCACATCCCGTACGCGCTGCCCACCGTCGCTTTCGATGACGCCGCCTTGATCGAGCGCAGCGCCTCCGCCTGCGCCAGCGCCATCGTGTGCGCCGCCTTCAGAAAGTCGTCGAACTTCGCGCGGCCCGGCGGAAATGCGCCCACACCGTAGCCCATGTACGCCACCGACCACGGCATGTTGAACGGCGCCCAGATCGTGATGCGATCGCCGAGATGCTTGGCCAAAATGCCCGCGTACTCGGAGTAGTATCCCGCCAGGTCGCGATTCGGCCAGCCTCCGCGATCCTCCAGCGCCTGCGGCAGGTCCCAGTGATAGATCGTGCAAAACGGCCGCAGCCCGTTCTCGAGCATCGCATCCACCACTTTGCTGTAGTGATCGATCCCCTTCATGTTCGGCGCGCCCGTTCCCGCCGGCTGAATGCGCGGCCACGATATCGAAAACCGATAGCTCTTCTGGTTCAACCGCTTCGCCAGCGCCATGTCCTGCGCGTAGAGATGGTACTGGTCGCACGCCACATCGCCTGTCGTCCCTCCCTTTACCTTCCCCGGCGTATGCGTAAACCGGTCCCAGATCGATTCGCCCTTTCCGTCTTCGTTCCACGCGCCTTCAACCTGATAAGCCGCGGTCGCCGTGCCCCACAGGAACCCCTCGGGAAACTTCGCGCCTTCGATCTCCGGACCCGCAATCGCGCCTGGCGCCTGCTGTCCCGCTCGTGCTTCCGCCGCCGCAACGCGTCCTGCCACCATCGCGCCGCCCGCCGCGGCCAACGTGCGCCCCAGAAAACTCCGTCGATCCATCGCATCTTCTCCGTTGCAAACAGCCACATTCTACTGCCCGCTTGTTGTTGCCGAACGTGACCGGACCCCAAAACGCCAACGGCCAGCCCGAAGGCCGGCCGCTCGCTTCAAATCAACTGCCTCGATTCCTCAATGCCTTTGCATCTGGATCACATCCCACAACGCACGCCGCGCTTCATCCATATGCTCCACCGCGCGCTCTCGCAATCCCTGGTTCTCCGGCCGATCGTAGCCTTCCATCACGTGTGCGCGGGCCTCGTCGATAAAGTGAACCGCCTCGCGCATCGGGTGCCAGGGGTCCGTATCCGGGTGTGCCGGCGGAGCATACTTCGTCTGCTTGCCGTCGTCCCACGCCGCGCGCTTGATCTCTTCGATCGCCTTGTTGATCGCGTCCACCGCATGGTGACGCTCATGCTCGAACGCCTCGCGATGGTCCGACTCGATATAATCGCGAGCCGTGCGCAGATCGCTCAGTGCCACAAGATAGCGCGGCCCCTGCGCCTGTGCCTTCATGCCGCCCGCAAGAAACACCACCGCCGCCAGCGCGCAACCCGCCGCGGCTATACTCCTCCATCTCCTCATCACGCTTTCACGCCTTTCTCTCCGCCTTCATCGGCGGCGGGCAATGCCGCTCACCCGTCGTGAGCATACTATGCCGCCGCTCGAATCATCCACACGCAATTTGACACTCCCCCACCCAACTTGTTGCGCAGACCGTCAAAGACCCAGCTCTTCGATGAAAGACATGCAACAGGGCGTACCCGCACTTCAGTCGCCCGCTGCATCTTGGCCCACGCTTTAAACTGTATCCTTGAGGCACCTCTTGCGCGGTCTCTTACTCCTTCTTCTTCTCGTCGCCGCATCCCGCGCCGTCGCGCAAACGCTTGAGCCCGATCCGGCGAAGCAAGTCCCCCCCGCCCCCGCTTCGGCGCCCCAGCCTGTCTCGCCCGAAGTCGCCGACGCTGAGGCCGCCATCGTCAAGTCCGACTGGAACACGGCCGAAGCCAAACTCACCTCCTGGGTCTCCACCCATCCCACAGACGCCCGCGCCCTCTTCGACGCCGGCTACGTCGCCGACGCCCAGAATCGCCTCGACGATGCGGCCGGCCTCTACCGCCGCGCCATCGATGCCAATCCACAGTCCTTTGAGGCTCATCTCTCTCTCGGCCTGCTTCTCGCCCGCCGGGGCAGTACCTCTGACGCCCGTCCGCTGCTCGCTGCCGCCACCGCGCTCGACGCCGGCGACGCCGGTCCCGCCGCCAAAGCCCGCGCCTGGCGCGCCCTGGCGCAGATCGACCGCGCCGCCGACCCCGCCACCGCCTCCAACGACCTGCTTCAGGCCATCAAGCTCACCCCCGAAACGCCGGACGACACCCTCCTTGCCGCCGAGCTGGCCGACGATGCCGGCCAGTATGAAGCTGCTGAGGCTGCCTACCGCCGCGTCCTCACCCAGGACCCCAAATCCGCGCCCGCCAACGCCGGGCTCGCCCATCTGCTCATCGCCCGCAAGCAATACCCCGAAGCCGAGACCATGCTCCGCTCCGCCCTCGAGCGCTCCCCCGACGATCCGGCCCTCAACGCGCAGCTCGCCGCCGTGCTTGCCGCCCAGGACAAGGCCGAGGCGGTGCCCCTCCTTCAAAAACTCCACGACGCCCACCCCGCCGACGCCAATGTCACCCGCATGCTGGCTGAGGTGTCGGCCGAGGCCGGCGATGCCGCCGGCTCCGACAAACTCTACGTCTCGCTTCTCGCCGCCAGGCCCGACGACCCTGCCCTCCTTGTCGCCCACGGCCAAAACCTCGTGCGCCTGCTCAAGTTCCCTGAGGCCTTTGCCGTCTTCGACCAAGCCACTCGCCTCGATCCCGCCAACGCCGACGGCTGGAGCGGCCTGGCCTTCGCCGCCTCAAAAACCGGCCAGCCTTCCATCACAGTGCACGCTCTTACGATGCGATCAAAGTATCTTCCCGAGAATCCTTCTACCTACTTCCTTTGGGCCACCGCTTACGATACGCTTCACGACAAAGCTGAAGCCGCTGCCTACTATCACCACTTCCTCGATTCCGCAGCCGGTAAATTCCCGAATCAGGAATGGCAGGCACGTCAGCGGTTAATCGTGCTGGAAAGAAAGCCCTGACGCGCCGATAATGCTGAAACCATCCAGCCACGGCAACCTTTGCGGGCGCTGGAAGCATCGGTGGTGATAAAGTACGCTGTACGATGCCGTGCTCACGCCGTATACTCCTTATTCCAGGTTGAAGGAGATACCGCGAAGAGGAGGATCCTCATGCGGTGTATCGTTCCGGTAGCGGTCCTGATCGTCTTCGGCGCCACGGCATTGTCCTCGCACGCTTCCTCGGTCAATGAAAAGAACATCGACCAGGACACGATCAAAGCCCTTGAAGCCAGAGTTGAGCAGGCTCAACCGCGCGAGCAGTGCTTCCTCTACGCCGAACTGGTTCACCAGATGACCGAGGTAAGCCTCAAGCAGTATGCGGCCGGCGACGTCGACAAGGCCACCGGTCTCCTCAAGGACATCCAGAAGTTCGCCCACAAGATTCACCTCTCGGTCGCCGTCAACGACAAGCGCCTGAAAAACGCCGAGATTCTTCTCCGCCACACCGCGTTCCGGCTCACTGAGATGCTGCACTCGAGCAGCTACGAGGACCGTTCCCTGGTCGCGCAGACGCTCGCCCAGGTCAACGAGGCGGAGTCGGAAGCCATGATGGACGTTTTCCGCAAATAGCCCTGTGGCCTGAGGCGAAGCCGATAGGAGCCCCGTCGTTCCGCAGGTATTTCCTGTCAAGCCCACAATCGAAGATTATCTGCTAACTCGCTGAATCGAAAAGGCAAATTTCCGGCCCCCGTTTGCCGATCTGGGCTTCCGTTCCGCTATGCTTGAAATAGCAATCAAAGCCATTGTTTCAACTTCGGCCCGGTGCTCGTACCGGAAGGCGGCCACGATTCTGCGGACTTTCGTTGACATCTCGGATGCCGTCAAGTTCCGCGGAATGTGGCGGATAGGTACTATTGGAGGTGCTACATAGCCCCACCCCCCTACCTACCCATACCCCGGTAGGGTAGATCGAGTCGGGAATCGACCGAACCGCTGCAAGAAACCGCTTCAGACCCTGAGAAGAATCAGTGCTACGCCGCCGTCTCGGGCGCCAGATCGCGCCTCGGAATGATCCCCAGGTTCTCATAAACCGGCCGCATGTGCATGCGAATGCGCTTGAGCTGCGTCGTGAACCACAGCGACCCGGCTATGCACGCCGCTCCGCTCAGGATCACGGTGCGCGGTGCGCCGGCGGCATGCGCCAGCGCGCCGGCCAGCAGGCTCCCGAACGGCGCCATGCCCACAAACGCCATCGTGTAGTAGCTCATCACGCGCCCGCGCATCCGCTCATCCACAAGCGTCTGCAGAATGGTGTTGCTCGCCGTCAGCCCCTGCATCATGCCAAAGCCGGTCACGAGCATCAGAGCCATCGATAGCCACAGCACCTTCGACAACCCGAATCCGATCAGCCCCACGCCGAACGCCGCCGCTGCAATCGGAATCGTCTTGGTCAGCCCGCGCACCGTGCGCCGCGCCACCATGGCCAGTGCCGATCCCAGCGATCCCACGCCGGCCGCACCCATCAGAAACCCGAGAGTATGAGGCCCGCCATGCAGAACCTGCGCCGCAAATACCGGCATCAGAACCGTGAACGGCCATCCCATCAGGCTGAGTAGGGCAAACAGCAGCAGGATGTCGCGAACGGGCACGAATCCGGACGCGTAGGTCCAGCCCTCGCGCAATTGTTCCATCATCGACGCGCCCGAACTCTCCGGCACGGTTCGCTTCGTCCGCATCATCGCGAGCGACGCCACCACCGCGATATAGCTGATTCCGTCGATCGCGAAGCACCAGCCCTCGTTGCTCGCGGCAATCACCAGGCCGGCGAGCGACGGCCCCAGCAGGCGCGCCACATTCACCATCGACGAGTTGATCGCGATCGCGTTCGAAAGGTCGGCCCTGTCCTCCACCATCTTCACCATGAACGACTGCCGGCCCGGCATATCGAAGGCGTTGATGAGACCCTGCAGCACGCTCAGACCGAGAATCTCCGGAATGTTGATCGCGTGCGCCAGGGTGAGCACGGCCAGCGCCAGCGACTGCACCATCGCCAGCACCTGCGTCCACACCAGCAGAGTGCGCCGGTCGATCCGGTCGACGATCACGCCGGCAAACGGAGCCAGCAGAAACGCCGGAATTTGTCCGGCGAAACCGACCGTGCCCAGCAGCAGCGAGGACTTTGTCAGCCGGTAGACCAGCCACGAGGTCGCCACCCGCGTCATCCAGGTGCCGATCAGCGAGATGCTCTGCCCGCCGAAATAAAGCCGGAAATTGCGATGCCGCAACGCGCGCCAGGCGTGAGAAAAGTCGCTGGACTTGCGGACTCCCTCACCCGCGGGCTGCGGATCGGATGGCTTGGTCGTCATGCGCTGTCAGTTGGATGCGTCACCCTTGTGCAACGACCCGGACATCCCTTACTTGGCCACGGAGAGCTTCACCAGCGTGTCCTGATCCACGCGCGCTCCGGCGGCCGGGTTCTGCTCCACCACGGATCCCGGCACGGCCGGAGGCCGCGGCGGCATGGCACCGGAGCCCACATTGCCGATCGGCACATCGACAAACACCGGCGGCGCAGTCTTGATGCCCACCTTTTCGAGCATCGCCTGCGCGGTCACGATCGGCACCCCCGTCAGATCCGGCATGACATAGCCGTTGGGCGCATCCGCTCCCGGAGCCGCCACCAGCAGATTCACGCTCGGCCGCTCGATGCCCTGTGCGTGCGCCGGCGGATCCTGGGCCAGCACCGTTCCCTCCTCGGCGCCGCTCCACGGCAACTGCACAATCGAGCCCACCTCCAGCCCCACACGGCGCAGCTTCAGCGCCGCCACCCGCGCCTGGCCCCCCACCGTGTCCGGCACTTCCACCTTCTGTGGACCCAGGCTCTCCGAAACGCGCACCCGCCACTCGCGCCGCACAATCGTCCCCGCAGGCGGCGACTGCGTCAGAATGTGCCCCGCGGCAACCTCCGACGAGTAGTAGCGGTTGTCCACATCGAGATTCAGGTCCAGCCCCGAGGTCTGGCTGCGGGCTTCGGCAACCGTCATGTTCTTCAGCGCAGGCACCTGCACCTCAGCCCCATGGATCGCGAAGTGCATCGTCGTGATCGCCGCCAGCAGCGCCACCACTACCAGCAGCAGCAACAACGACGCGACTCGGAAGAAGTTGAAAAGAAATCGGCGCGGCATGTTACGGCTCCGCAACGCCATCAGGATAGACGATCTCGTAGTCGATCTTTGCCGCCTTTTCCAGCATCAGCGACACCGAACAGTACTTCGTCTTGGAAAGCGCAACCGCATCTTCCACGGCCTTCCGGCTCAGTTGATTCCCGCTGACCGCGTAGGTCAGATGAATCTTGGTGAACACCCGCGGCGGCGACGGCGCCTGGTCCGCGGTTGCGCTCACGCGCAGACCGGTCAGGTTCTGCCGCTTCTTCTGCAAAATCGAAACCACGTCCGCACTGGTGCACGAGCACAGAGCCATCAGAACTGCCTGCATTGGGCTCGGGCCGTGCCGGTGCGCCGCATCCGCGTCGAACAGAATCGCGTTCCCTTCCTCTGAGACGCCTTGAAACTGGCTCTCCTCCTGCCAATCGGCATGAGCGATCATCGCTCTCACTCCTTCTTCGACTACCTCAGATTGTCCGTGATCGGCTCTGGATGAATGGTCACCCGGTACACCTCCGGACATTCCAGCTTGAACTTATCCTCGAGCGAGGTGATGGCCTCGTGGACACGATGCAGCGGCAGCTGGTCCGGCAGCGTGCAGTGGCAGGACAGATAAATATGCTCGCCCGACCGGCTTACCACAATCTCGTGCACATCTTTGATGTCCGGAAGCTGGGTTGCGGTGCGGCGCAGCTCAATGCCAATCCTCCGCTCCGCCTCGGCCATGTCTTCCGGCTGCTCGATCGTCGCCGGCTCGCTCTCGATATGCGTCACCACCGAGCCGATCTCCGGAGCCTCGCGCAGAATCTCCGCCTCGAGCGCCGTCACAAAGCTGTGCGCCTCAATCAGCGGCAGGTTTTCGTCGAGTTCCACATGCTGCTCCACGCGCAGCTTGCCGTGATGCCATTGCACGCTCAGGTCGTGCACGCTCACGTTGTTCCGCGCCGCCACGGCCCGCACGCGGTCGAAGATGCTCTCGCGATAATCCTGCCGCGGCAGGGTGTGCACCACCACATCGGCCTGGGGCAGCACGCGGTGCACAGCTTCTGTCACCGCGCGAACCAGTTCGCCCGCATGCTCGAAGGTGTCGCGCCGCGGCAACGCTACCGTCAGGTCCGCGAAGTACGCCGTTCCCGCCCGCCGCACGCGTGCCTGCTCCACATCCAGCACTCCCTCCACCCGCTCCACCTCTCTCAGGATGCGGTTGCGAATCTCTGCCGGAACCTCGTCGACAAGCACAGCCACCGTCTCCCGGCTCAGCCGGAAGGTGAGCCGCAGAATCATCAGTGAAACCACGATCGCCGCGCAAGGATCGGCATATCTCAGCCACGCGATCCCCAGCTCGGCGCCTGTCCACGCCGCCGCCAGCCCCGCCAGCACGGCCAGAGTCGACCAGATATCGGAAGCAAAGTGAAACGCATCCGTCGCCAGCGCCGCCGATCCCGTGCGGACCGCCACTGCCCGCAACTGCCCGCTCCTCCAGTAATCCACGGCAATCGACAGGAGCAAGACCAGCACCGGCCACAAGGAGTGGTGCAGCTCGGCCGTGTGCCGGATCATGCGCGACATCGCTTCCCAGATGATCCACGCGCACGAAATAGCCATCAGCCCGGCTTCGAGAAACGACGACAGGTTCTCGTACTTCCCGTGTCCGTAGCTGTGGTCCTCGTCGGCCGGCTTGTCCGAAACGCGAACCGAGTAAAACGTAAGCGCTGCGCCGGCCAGATCGAGCGCCGAATGCGCCGCGTCAGACAGTACGCCCAGCGACCCCGAAAACAGCCCCGCGGCCAGCTTGAGAAGCGTCATCGCTCCCGCAGCCAGCATCGAGCGGGACGCGGCTCTGCGCTTCTCCGCGGAGATCGCGTGCATATTGGGAATTGCGTCCGGCATCGCTCTTACAAGGCTACAGGTCCGCGCGTCGCGGTGTACAACCCGGCAATGCCGAAGGTATACGGCTGCCAACCGCAGCCTGCGTAGCCTGCGCCGCGCATCATCTCCAGCAGCTCCGGCGGCGCGGGAAAATTGTCGACCGAATCCGGCAGGTATCGGTAGGGCCCCTGCTTCCCGCAGACAATCCGCCCGATAACCGGCAGCACGCGCAGAAAGTAGAATGCGTACGCCTTGCCGATCAGCCCGCCCGGCGTGCTGAACTCGAGAATTCCAAGCTGTCCACCGGGCTTGAGCACGCGATGAAACTCGCGCAGTCCCGCCTCGTAGTTTGCCAGATTGCGAAACCCGAACGCCGTCACGATCAGGTCCAGCGACTGATCGCGGAGCGGAAGATGAAGCGCGTCCGCCTCCAGCGCCACGGCGCCGCGTCCGCCGAACTTCTTCGCCCCCCGCGCAAGCATGTTGCGCGCGAAGTCCGCGGCAAGGATCGGCTGCGCATTCTTCGGCCGCCGCTTGAGCAGCGCCATCGTCATGTCGCCCGTGCCGCAGCAGATGTCCAGGATGGCGGCGTCCGGGTCGGCGAGAATCGCCGCGAATCTCCTCGCGGCCATCCACCACCACAGCCGGTCGACATTCGACGAAAGCAGATGGTTCAGGATGTCGTACCGCGGAGCGATCGAGTCGAAGATCTCCCGCACGGCGATTGCCGCGCCGGCCTCGTCGCGCGCGCCCTGCGGCCTCGCACCCGCCGCCGTCATGGCTTTGCCCCGGCCGCGGGCCGTGCCGGCTTCCTGCGCGGCGCAGCCTTTCCAGCCTTGGGCCTCGCCTGCGCCAGCATATAGGCCGCCGCCTCCGCCAGCTCTTCCGGCGTCACGTCGTCAAAGACACCCGCGTCGCCAATCCCGAGCGGCAGTACAAAACGGCGCACGCCGCCTGTGTTCTTCTTGTCGCCGCCAGTCGCCGCCGCCAGGGTCTTGGCGCGCGCCTTGAATTCGGGCAGCGGCCCATAAAGATGAATCAGCCCCTCCATCCGCTCCGCCTGCCGCGCCGTCATCGTCCCTCGACTCTTGGCAACTTGCAGCGCGGCAATCATTCCCCACCCGATCGCCTCGCCATGCAGCATCGCCTTGTACCGCGTCGCCTGCTCGATGGCGTGGCCGAGCGTATGCCCGAAGTTGAGAATCATGCGCAGTCCGCTCTCGCGCTCGTCGCGGTTCACTACCCCGGCCTTCATGCGGACCGACGCCGCAATCGCGTGCTCCAGCGCCTTGTCGTCTCGCGCCAGGATCTTCCCCGCGTTGTCTTCCAGGTATCGCACCAGGCTGCGGTCGCGAATGATTCCTGCCTTGATGCTCTCCATCAACCCCGCGCGCAGTTCGCGGTCCGGCAGCGTGGCCAGCACCTGCGTGTCGGCGAAAACCGCCAGCGGATGATGAAAGCATCCCACCAGGTTCTTGCCTTCGGGCAGATTCACGCCCGTCTTCCCGCCAACCGAAGAGTCGACCTGCGAAAGGAACGTGGTCGGCGCCTGCACATAACGGATGCCGCGCATATAGACTGCCGCCACAAATCCGCCGACATCGCCCACAATTCCGCCGCCGAACGCGATCATCAGCGAGCTGCGGTCGGCGCCGGCCGCGGCCAGTTGCCGCACCAGTTTCTCCACGCTCGCCATCGTCTTGTGCCTCTCACCTGCCGGCAGAAACAGGACCGTCGGCGCCTCCCCAAACGAGGCGCAGAATGTCCCGCTCCACAGGGCCCATATCTCCGGCGAGGTGAGCACAAAAACACGGCGCGGCAACGGTCCGGCAACTCGCTCGATGCGATTGGCGAGGCTGGCGATCAGGCCCGGTCCGGTGAAGACGTCGTAACGAGCCGAGGGTGTGTGTACGCGAATGGTTTGCACGCTTTTAGTATCTTAAGACCTGCGGCCCACGCCGATTCACAGCCGCTTGATGAACGCGAGGGCTTCTTTCAGCTGCGGGAACTGCGCCTCTTCGGCCTTGAATTCCCGCGAATGCACGCAGCGCCGCAGCCCGTTGCGCCGCACCGGGTGCTTCAGGTGCAGCATCTCGTGGTACAGCAGATATTCGATCGCGTATCGCGGGCTCGACGGCCTGTCGAACACGCGGCTCACCACGATCGTGTTGTGCGCCGCGTCGTAGTGGCCCAGCGAGCGCTTGGCCATGTGCTCGCTCCACGTCAAGTCCGGCCGCCCCAGCAGCCCTCCGAAAAACCGCGTATTCAGCGAGTCGAAAACTTCTTCCAGGTGGTAGTAGCGTCCCTCGGGCCCCGTGTACCGCTTGCTGCCGCGCGCCGAGCGGATCAGCTCCGTCTGCCGCGTCACCGCCGTCGACGCGGCAAATCGCTTGAAGCGAAGATTCTGTGCCGGATCGATCGGCTTGCGGTACAGCTTGGCCAGCAGGATGTGCGCAATCGCCCGCACCACCGGCTCCGGCGCGCCCTCCAGCAAGTCCGAGAGACTCACGCGAATCTCGCCCTGCCGCAGACGGATCGTGGTATTCAGTGAGGTGAACCGGCGGAAGCGAAGGACAAACGGGGGCATCGGAGCCCGCGGGCGCAGGGCGCGATATTCCTCCTGGAAGATCGGAACGAAATGGGATGCCACCAAGATGGAAGTGTAGCAAATCGCCGCGCTGCGCCTGCCGGAGAGGCCGGGGTCTACGCGCCGGGCAGGCTGCGGCGGAACTCTCTGAAGACAAGCTTTTGTAACAGGGCACGACTTCACTCGTGCGCAGACGTCAACGCGAATCTATAATCCGGGAGCTTTGTAACAGGGCACGACTTCAGTCGTGCCGAACAGCGGCAGAATCGGCGTGGGCTTCAGCCCCTGCCGATGCTTGTTCATCCGTCTAGCCAGTGATTCTGCCTTCTTCCGCAGCCTCCTGGGGCAACGGCTCAAACGCAGCCGGCTGCCCTTCGGGCCTGAGCGTCGCGACAAAGCGCAGCGAGTCCTTGCTCCACCGCAACAGCAGTGTCGAAGCGATCACCACAAGCGCCAGTGTGAGCCCGATCCACATTCCGTAGATGCCCCAATGCAGCCAGAAGCAAAGCACGAATCCCAGCGGCAGCCCCAGCACCCAGTAGCCCACAAAGTTTGCCAGCATGGGCACGCGCGTCTCGCCGAGCCCGCGCAAAGATCCCGTGGAGATCGTCTGGATCCCGTCGAAGATCTGGAACGCCGCCGCGATGACTAGCAGGCTCGGCCCCACCGCCAGCACTTGCGCGTCCCTTGTGTAGAGCTTGATGAGCGGCAAAGGAATCGCCACAAACGCAATCGCCGCCATGCCCATGAAACTCACTCCCAGGGCCTGCGCAAGCCACCCCGCGCGCCGCGCGCGATGCGGATCGCCCGCACCGACCGCGTGGCCCACCGTCACCGCCGCCGCCGCCGACACGCCCAGCGGCACCATGTAGGTGATGCTGGCGTAGTTCAGCGCGATGGCATGAGTCGCCAGCGCGACCGGCGTCAGCCAGCCTGCCGACACCGTTGAGAGGTTCCACGCGCTGACCTCGAGCACGATCTGGCCGGCAGCCGGCGCACCCAGTTTCGCCAGCGCTCGCAATCTCTTGAGACTCGGCCCCGCCCAGTGGCGGAACAGCGGATGCCCGCGCCGGCGCTCGTAGCGCCACGCAAACCCGATCAGTGCCGCGGCCATGAAGCACCGCGCAAAGCAAGTCGAAATCGCAGAACCATTCACGCCCAGCGCCGGGAACCCGAACTTGCCGTAGATCAAGACCCAGTTGAGAAACCAGTTGATGAGATTCGCGCCGACATAGGTCACCGTGATCACGCGCACTTCGCCTACGCCCTGCAGATACCGCCGCGCCGCGCCGTAAAGCAGCAAGGGCAGCGTTCCCCACAAAAGAACACGCAGGTAGCCCGCGGCCGGCACTGCCACGTCCGCCGCGATGCCGAACTTTGTGAAGCTCAGACTCGCCAGCCACACCAGGACCATCAGCGGCGCCGTCACGAACCCGGCAAGGTACACACCCTGGGCCAGCCAGCGATGGCATTCGTCGTGATCGTTGCGTCCGTAGGCCTGCGAAACCAGAGTGTCGAGACCCAGCAGCAGCCCGATCCCGAACAGCGACGGCGTGTAGTAGACGGCGTTGCCTACCGCGACCGCTCCGATCGCCGCCGGCCCCAGTTTGCCCACCATGATCGTATCCACCACGCCCTGCGCCATCCACCCCAGTTCGCTGAACACAACAGGGACGGCGAGCGTGGTGAGCGCACGCAGTTCGCCGCGCCAGTTGGCCTGAGGCAATGTCACTTTCCCACTTTAAATGGGAAAAAGCATTGCGGAGCGAAGCGCCCAGGCCAAAGGCCCGAGCTGCGAAGATGGAAACCCCGCGATTTGCACAAGATTGGCATCGATGACAATTCATTGACATTGCAGCCCGGGCCGGTCCGATATGATCACAGTCAACTCCGGGGGAGGTCCCGATGCGCAGATTCATCCTGATTGCATTGCTCTGTGCTGCAGCCACAATGATGGCGGCACAGGCTTCCAGCATCTACGACTTCACGATGAAGTCGATCGACGGCCAGCAGGTCAGCCTGTCCAGTTTTCGCGGCAAGGTGGTCCTTCTGGTGAACGTGGCCAGCAAGTGCGGATTCACGCCGCAGTACTCGGCGCTGGAATCGCTCTACGAAAAGTACAAGGACAAGGGCCTGGTCATCGTCGGCGTGCCGGCCAACAACTTCGCCCAGCAGGAACCCGGCACCGATGAAGAGATCAAGAAGTTCTGCTCCAACAAGTACAACGTCACATTTCCCATGATGTCGAAGGTCAGCGTGCTCGGCGACGACAAGACCCCGCTCTACGTCTTCCTCACCGACAAGTCGACCGACCCGCAGTTCTCCGGCGACATCAAGTGGAACTTCACCAAGTTCCTCTTCGACCGCAATGGAAAGCCGGTTGCCCGCTTCGAGCCGGCCACCAAGCCCGATTCCCCCGAGGTCAGCTCGGCCATCGAGAGCGCATTGGGCAGCTAGTCATCGACGGGGACCCTCATCCTTCTCGGTCGTGACTCAACCCATCCCGGGCCTCCGCCATCCCATCGGATTCCGGCCCGGGGGCCCGTCCTTGTCATCGGCCGCGTCACATGGATCGGCGTGCGCACAAGGTGTTGCAGGTTCCCCCGCCTTGGCTTCCGCCTTGGCCGGGCCGTGTTGCAGCGTTCCTCTTGGTCACATCTTCCGGCGGACTGACTCGGAGAAAAGATATACTCTCCGCAACTGAAATCAGGGGTATACCAACCGATGAACAAGCTGCTGTTCCTTTTGCTCCTGGCCGCTCCGCTCGCTGTCGCGCAGAAGAAGCCGCCCACCACGCTGCGCGGGGTTCTCCTCGAGCAGTTGCGCACCACGCATACCGAAGAAGACTGGTTTGTGCCGGCGAACGTTGCCGTGCAGGGCCTCACCGCCGAGCAGGCCAAATGGGTGCCCGGCAAGGGCATGCACTCGGCGGGCCAGCTCGCCTATCACCTCTGGTTCTGGAATGCGACGGAACTGGCTCATTTCAAGGGAGAGAAGCCGCCAGCGTTCTCCGGAGACAACACTGAAACCTTTAGCAACTTCGACGCCGGCCAGTGGGACGAGCTCAAGAAGAACCTCGATCAGGTGCTGTCCGATTGGGAGAAGGCCGTCGAATCGGCCGACGACGCCAAGCTTTCAGAGAATGCTTCAATGATCGCGCATGTGGGAGCGCATAACGCCTACCACCTCGGCCAGATCATTTATGTCCGCAAGCTGCAGGGTGCGTGGGACCCCGCAAAGGGCGTGAAGTAGAAACCGGTCAACAAGGCCAAGGTCTACCGGCCAGGGAGCGAAGAGATGGGACAGGAGTTGGTTCTCAACAAAGACGAGTTGATGAAGATGCTGAACCACGAGGTGAATATTCTGCTTCATCTCACCTCGAAAGTGGATGAGTCGAAGCTCGACTATCGCCCGACTGCGAAGCAGCGCAGCCTGCGCGAGCTTGTCGAATACCTCTCGGTCTTCGCTCCCATCGTGCTGCGCACCATTCACGCGGGCGTCTTCGAGATGGATCCCTGGCGCGAAGCCTGGCAGTCCGGGCCGGCCGCGGCTCGATCCGAGAGCTTCGAAGGTCTCCGGCAGTCGATCGGCCGGCAGCGTGAGCTCTTCGCTGACCTTGTGGCCCCGATGTCCGCTGACGATCTTCGCTTTGAAATGGAGATGTTCGGCAGCCGGAAAAGCCGCGGCGAATGGCTGGTGTGGATGCTCCTGTCCCACTACGCCGCCTATCGCATGCAGCTCTTCCTCTACCTCAAGGCCTGTGGCCGGGAGGAGCTCAGCACGATGAACCTGTGGGGCGGGGTGGATCCGCCGCCGGCGGCGAACTGAAATCCGGCGCCGCTTGGGTTCGCCTGCCGCCGAAAACTGAACTCAACGCTGTCTCGCGTCCTTGGCGCCGATCCTCGCCACGCTGAACTGCGCGCCGGCAAACAGGATCAGCCCTGAAACGTAGGCCCAGATCAGCAGTCCCACCGACACGAAGAACGGCCCGTAAAGCGCCCGGAGACCGAGGTGCGGCAGGATGGCGACGTAGATGTACTTGGCCACCAGCCAGATCACGCCCGTCACTACGGACGCGCGCAGAACCGGCCGCCACGGCACCTTGCGGTTCGGCAGGACCCAGTAGATCGAGAAGAAGAAAAAGATGCACGCGATGGCGCTCGAGATCACAAGCCAGATCTCGCTGATGCCCTTGAAGATCAGGTTGTCCGTGTGATGGAAGAAGAGAAACGCCAGCAGCGACTGTTGCGCCGTGTTCAGGAAGATGCTCACCAGCGCCAGCACCACCATCAGTAGCGCAAGGCCGAACGCGACCGCCTGGTTCAGGAGATAGTTGCGGCTCTTTGAGACTCCCCAGGCCTGGTTGAGCGCAACCTCGAGCGGCAGAAAGATGCCCGTGCACGAGATGAGAATCATCACCAGCGACAGGATTTGCACGCGGTGCGGCACTACGGCCTCGAGATTCAGTGTGAGAAAACCGGTGCGCGCCGTCGAAGGCAGAAAGTAGTTCACCATCTCGCTCACAACTCCGGCCATGGTTTGCGAGTGAAAAACCGACAGGGCCAGCGTGTACAGGAGCACGATGAACGGAATGAACGACAGGATCGCGTTCGCCGCCACGCTGAAGGCAAAGGTGTGGACCTCGCTGTCGAGAAGGTACCGGACCAGCGCCGTGCCATTCTGCCGCCAGACGTACCACTTGGATTGCGCCGCCGGCACCGGTGCGTCGCCAGCCGTACCTCCCGCGGTCAGAGCCGCCGGCGGCTCGGCCAACTTGGTCTCGGGGATTGTGTGCTCGGTTTGGGTACCGGAACTTGAGACGCTGGGCACGTTAGCATTTCCTCAACCTGGGTGGGTCTTGCGTTGCAACTGAGTGACGTTGTTGGCGTTCGGGGCGCTGCCCGCAGTCCAGCGCTGCCATGGAGATTTTCTTCAGGATACCTCGTCTGGCAGGCCGGGAACCTCCCCGAAGTCAAGCCCGAATATGCCCTTGGTAGGTGCCCGAAGTTTTCATAGCCCATTCATTTTCCTCTTGCATCCGTTTTCGTTTCCTGCCATAACTTGAGCACGGCGCGCCGGAGGCGCACTGATGGAAGGCTGTTGAAGTTGGATGTCTTGGTTTGTTATTGCCCCAATCTCAACTTAGGCACTGGATCGGGCTGCCGCAGCGCTGTGCTTGCATGCGCCAAGGCGGCTCGTGGCGTTTAAGGACGCTTTTCGGTTCCCTCGCCCGCCGGCTCTTCGCCGGCCGGCGCGAAGAAGCGTTGTGATCGGGCCCAGCAGTTGCATCGTTCGTACATTCGTGCGGATGCCGGTCCATTGGACACTGCGCTCCCGCAACGCCGGTTTCCAGCGGTCCCTTCGGTCCGCTGAGCCGGGTTCGGGGATCAAGTCCCAATCGCCGGCTTGCAAGCCCGGGATGTCGACGATGCCGGATCAAGGAGAAAGAGAGTGAAGGAACAGGGTGTAGTCAAGTGGTTCAACGGAGCAAAAGGCTACGGGTTCATCCAGCGTTCGAGCGGTGAAGATGTGTTCGTGCACTTTTCGGCCATCCAGGAAAACGGCTACAGGACGCTGAACGAAGGCGAGGCCGTCGAGTTCGAGTGCCAGCAGGGCCCCAAGGGCCTCAACGCGGCCAACGTCACCCGCGTAGCCTAGCGCAGCGAACCATATTTTTACGGCGCGGAACCGTTGGGTCGGACGGTTCCCGTCTCCAGCTCAGACTTGTGATCGCCAGTGGCGGCGCTTTGCAGCCGGCCAAGCGCCCAACGCGCCGCTGCCCGCAAGCCCTCGTCTGTGGCCGCCGACCATTCCTTCAGAGTCCCGGCAAATCGCGCCATTCCGCTGTTGCCCATTGCGACGGCAACATTCCGGCGCAGGCCGTTGAATCCCGCGCGCCGGACCGGCGAGCCGTTGAACTCCCGCTCGAAGCCCGCTTCATCGAGGCTCGCCAGCCACGTGAGCGCAGGATTGATCAATTCGGTTCGCGCCTCCAGCTCCGCATCCGCGCCCGTCGGCCGCCGGCGATTCCATGGGCAAACATCCTGGCAGATGTCGCAGCCAAAGACCTGCCGTCCCATCCCTTTCATCAACTCTTCATCAAGCGCTCCGCGGTGCTCGATCGTCAGATAGGATATGCAGCGCGTCGCGTCCATGCGGTAAGGCGCGACGAGCGCGTTCGTCGGGCAGGCGTCGATGCAGCGCGTGCACGATCCACAGCGGTCCGGCGCATGCACGGCCGTGATCGCCGGTTCGACATCCCGCGAAGTGAGAAGTACGGCCAAGAAGACAAACGACCCGAGACCCTGGTTGATCAGGCAAGTATTCTTCGCCGTCCAGCCGGCGCCGGCGGCCGTGGCCAAAGCGCGTTCGATAAGGGGCCCGGTGTCGACGTAGGCGCGCGACTCGAACTCTCCGCACTCATCGCGAAGACGTGACGCGAGCGAGTTCAGCCGCGTGAGCAGAACTTTGTGGTAGTCGCTGGGCCGGCGCACGCCGGATGCGTCAACGCGGCTCGACCACGCATAACGCGCAATCCATCCCGAATCGGCCGGCGCGGCGTTAACGGATCGCGGGTGCGAATCGTCATAACAGATGAGACACACAATCGCGGATCGAGCCCATGGAAATGGGACTGCGATGCGAGCACGAATGAGATTGCCGGCGTCGTCCTTACGAGCGAGGTATTGCATGCTCCCTGCGAAGCCGGCGTCAATCCAATCCGTGAACCGCACCGCATCGAGAGCTTCATTCCTATGAGGAAGCGCCACCAGGCCGGCATCGGAGAAACCTGCGTCGATCGCAAGCCTGCGCACCCGTTCGCGATTCAATTGCTTTGCAGGAACCGTGCGAGAGGAATCCACTTTGATACGGAAACCGGGTTGGGAGTCACTATTCAATACGGGAACCGGAAGGACGTATTTCGCGTATCCCTCAATGACCTGTTCAATACCGGACGCGGGATGGAGGAAGCGAACACCCGGAACCGGAGGCAAAGAATAGGGGTGCTGCTATCCCCTGTGATTTCAGCATATTCCTTTGGAACAGCTTTGGCACATCGGGTGCAACCTGTGCAGGTGAATTCTGAAAGCGCCGAGATCGGCCACCGAATGGAGTGGCAGAGAGCAGCAGATTCATACCGGGAACGGCTTCCCAGAGGAGGGGTTTTATGAATACCGGGATAACCATGATGAATGGCTCGATGGTCATGGCCGATTGCGACATGAAGGAACTGGTCCGCGGCCAGGACCGGGGCCTGTTGGAGAAGATGACGCCAGTCGTCGAGCGGCACAACGTGGCTCTCGACCTCAAGAAAGTCGACCGCATCGACGCTGCCGGAATTGCCGCGTTGATCTCCCTTTACGGCCACGCGCGCGACGCGGGCCACGGGTTCGCTGTGGCCAATCCGACCGCGCACGTGAGAGAGATTCTTGCCCTCGTCGGGCTCGATCGCATTCTCCTGTCGCAACAGGCCAGCGAGAGATTGCAGGAACTTACAGCAGCTTAACGCAAACTCATCCTCGCGGGCGTTTCGTGTCTCAAACCAGGGATATGAAACACCTGCCGGATGAGAGTTCGCCAACGCAGAATCGCACTTCAATTTCTTCTCCGCCTATAAACTTCCGTGGGCCCTCCTGACTCTGCAATCTCGCGTTGGCATTCCTTCTTCCGTCTCACATTCCTAGCGTCGAATGCCCTTCCCGGTGCGATCGCTGCGCGCGATTCTCATCTCGAACTTTGCCGCGGCTGCATCGAATGTGACGAGTGGCACAAGCAACTGTATACTGGCTGCGCTATTCGTTATAGCGACTGATACGCCGCGAAGCGCAGAGACCTCAAGGATGACGCGCAGCCGCCCGGCATGCCCGCCTTCGATTGCGGAAACAACCGGGATCTCGTTCCGCCACTCTCTCGAGCATGTCGTTTCCGCGGCAACCAAGAGCGGAGGCTTCATCCATGGCGCAGGGCGTTCTGGAACAACCGGCTGCTGATAAAGCAGCCTCGATGCAATCCACAACCCAATATGTTTACTTCTTCGGCGACGGCAGGGCCGACGGCAACGGCAAAATGAAGGATGTGCTGGGCGGCAAAGGCGCCGGCTTGGCCGAAATGACCAACGCAGGGCTGCCAGTCCCTCCCGGATTCACCATTCAGACCGAGGCCTGTCGCGAATACATGCGCGGCGCGCTCAGTCCCGATATCGACGTTCAGATGTTTGCGGCCCTCGACAGGCTCGAGCGCCTGCAGGCACAGAAGCTCGGCACCGGCGACAATCCGCTTCTCGTGTCGGTGCGCTCCGGCGCGAAGTTCTCCATGCCCGGAATGATGGACACCATTCTGAACCTGGGTCTGAACGACACGGCCGTCGAAGCGCTGGCCGCGCGCAGCAACAATCCACGCTTTGCCTATGACTCCTATCGCCGCCTTATACAGATGTTCGGCGACGTCGTCCTCGACATCCCGAAGAAGAAATTCGAGCACATCTTTGACTCCGTGAAGCATCGCGTAGGCGTGAAGTTCGACTACGAGCTGCAGCCCGATGCGCTCAAAGAGATCATCGCCGAGTACAAGAAGCTCGTACGCAAGGAGACCGGCAAGGACTTCCCGCAAGGGCCGCTCGATCAGCTGGTGCAGGCACGCGACGCCGTCTTCCGCAGCTGGAACAACGAGCGCGCCAAGACCTATCGCCGCATTAACAACATCGACGACTGGCTCGGCACCGCGGTCAACGTGCAGGCCATGGTCTTCGGCAACCTCGGCGAGAATTCGGGCACCGGCGTCGGTTTCACGCGCAATCCTGCCACGGGCGAGCACCAGTTCTTCGGCGAATACCTGATGAACGCACAGGGCGAAGACGTGGTCTCCGGCGTGCGCACGCCGCTCTCCATCAGCGAGCTCGAACGCGCCATGCCCAAAGTCTATGAGAACCTCCGCTCCATCACCTGGAAGATGGAAAAGCACTATCGCGACATGCAGGACTTCGAGTTCACCATCCAGGACGGCAAGCTCTACATGTTGCAGACGCGCAACGGCAAACGAACCGGCCTCGCCGCAGTGCGCATCGCCATCGACATGGTGCGCGAAGGCCTCATCACGCAGGAAGAAGCCATCCATCGCGTGGAACCCAACCAGCTCTACGACTTCCTGGTCCCGCGGCTCGTGGAGAAGGGCGAGAAGATCGACGTGCTGGCGAATGGACTGCCGGCATCGCCCGGCGCGGCCGTCGGTCAGATCGTCTTCACCGCCGAAGATGCGGTGAAGTTCCACCAGAGCGGAGCCTACCGCTCCATCATCCTCGTCCGCGGCGAGACCACGCCGGAAGACATCGCCGGCATGGAAGTGGCGGCGGGAATTCTCACCTCGCGCGGCGGCATGACCTCGCACGCGGCCGTCGTCACGCGCGGCATGGGCAAATGCTGCGTCGCCGGCGCCGGCGACTGCACGGTCGACGAGGTGAAGAAGGAACTGCGCGTCAAGGGCCAGACCTTCAAGCAAGGTGATTGGATCTCGCTCGACGGTACGACCGGCCGCGTGATCGCCGGCCAGTTGAAGACATTGCCCGCGCAGCCCGACGATCCGGATCTTGTCAAGTTCATGAGTTGGGCAGATCCTGTCCGCAGGCTGAATATCCGCGCCAATGCCGACATCCCGCGCGACGCCAAGCAGGCTCGCCTGTTCGGCGCCGAAGGCATCGGCCTGTGCCGCACCGAGCACATGTTCTTTGCCGAGGACCGCATCGGCCACATGCGTGCCATGATTCTCTCCACCACCGAGAAGGAGCGCCGCGAGGCTCTCAAGAAATTGCTGCCCATGCAGCGCGCCGACTTTGTGGGCCTATTCAAGTCCATGGAGTCGCTCCCGGTCACCATCCGCCTGCTTGACCCGCCGCTGCATGAGTTCCTGCCCCAGCGCGAAGATCTGCTGGTCCAGATCGCGCGCCTCGAAGAGACCAAGCCGCGCTCGCCCAAGCTCAAGGATCTGCGCACGCTGCTGGCTCGCGTGCAGGAGTTGCACGAGATGAACCCGATGCTCGGATTGCGGGGATGCCGCCTCGGCATCACGTTCCCCGAGATCACAGAGATGCAGGCCCGCGCCATCTTCGAGGCCGCGGTCAAAGTGAAGAGCGCCGGCGGCGATCCGCACGTCGAAGTGATGATTCCGTTGATCGGCTCCATCGAAGAGATGCGCCACCAGGCGGCCATCGTGCGCCGCGTGGCTGGGGATGTCTTCAAGGAGAAGGGCCAGACCGTGGACTACATGGTCGGAACCATGATCGAGCTGCCGCGCGCCGCGCTCACCGCCGATCAGATCGCCGAAGAGGCCGAGTTCTTCAGCTTCGGCACCAACGACCTTACGCAGACCACGTTCGGCATCTCGCGCGACGACATCAACAACTTCCTGCCGGCCTATCTCAAGGCAGGCATCTTCAAGCAGGACCCGTTTGCCACCCTCGATCAGGCAGGCGTGGGCCAGCTCGTGAAGATGGCCACGGCCAAGGGACGCAATACGCGCCCCGCACTCAAGGTGGGCATCTGCGGCGAGCATGGCGGCGATCCCGAATCCGTCAGGTTCTGCCACAAGATCGGCCTCAACTACGTCTCCTGCTCGCCCTTCCGTCTGTTGACGGCACGGCTGGCAGCCGCGCAGGCCGCTCTCGAAGAGAAAAACGCCGGCTCCGGCCTCGGCGGCACTCGATAACCGCCGGCCGGCCTCACAAACCTCCAGAAACACCAGGGGCGCAGCTTAAAGGCTGCGCCCTTGCTGCATCCTTCGATCGAATCCTACTTCTGCTCCGGCGCGTAGTACCCTTCCCGCGTCGCCACGATGTAATCGCCGTTCGTGGCCTTGAGCGCGATCTTGTGAAACCCGCCCTCCTTGTCCACCTGGTCGGGCGTGTAGGTCAGCAGGTATTGCCCCCGCAGCTCCTCGGCAATCTGCGCATAAATCTCTTCCAGATGTGAGGTGCTCTTGGCCTCAAAGTAGCGTCCGCCCGTCCGCGTTGCGATCTTCTCCATCACCTTCCTGCCGTCTTCGGCCGCCTGCTTCTCGTCGCGCGGCTGCCTGCCTCCTCCACCGCCCGGATACCCGCCGCCTCCACCCGGCCATCCGCCTCCGCGACGCCCTCCGCCGGGATATCCGCCGCCCAATCCACGCTCCTGCTCGCCCTTGAAGTAGATGGTGTAGATCACCACGTTTGACTTGTCGGCGGCGTCGATCGCGTCGTTCAGCGTGTCCTTGCTGCCCCGGTCCTGGCCGTCGGAAAAAACAACCAGCGCATTCCGCCCGCCGCTCGGCTTCATCACCTCGTTCGAAGCGAGGTAAATGGCGTCGTAGAGCTGCGTACCGCCCCGGCCGCCCCGCGGACGGTCCCGGTCGTCGTCGCTCGTCTCCGGGCCCATCCGGTCGTCCTGCGAACCTCGGCTCGGCCCCATTTCCTCGAGCTCGTGGTGCAGCTTGTCTCGCGATGTCGTGAAATCCTCGAGCAGCTCGACCTCGCGGTCGAAGTGGATCAGGAACGCCTGGTCCGGCGTCGCACCCGGGTTCTCCGGCAGCATGGTGTCGACAAACTTGCCCGCCGCCTTGCGCTCGTTCTCCATGGCCCCCCGTAGACTGCGGCTGGTGTCCACCAGCAGACCGAGCTTGTACGGCAAATTCGTCTGCTTCGAAAAGCTCTTGATCTTCTGCGGCCGGCCGTCTTCGCTCAGCGCGAAATCCGAAACGTTGAGCGACGAAACCAGGGCGCCGTGCTTGTCGCGCACCGTGACGGGAAGGATCACCTCGCGCGCATCGACTTTGAGCGTCGCGGCTGGTTGATCGGCCTTGACCGCCGCGGCGGGCGGTTGGCTCGGGTTCGCATTGGAGGCGGTCTGCTGCGCAGCGCAGGTCGCTGCCAGCACAGAGAGAACGATGGGAGTCGGAACGGGGAATCTCATGGGAGTCTCAAGCACACTTTCAATGCTTTAGACGCAGCGTGGCGGCCGATCGTTGGGGACGCCGGTTCAGGCATGCGCCACCATGCGCCGGGTCGCCACCCGCAAAAGGAACCGAACCGGCTTCCAGATACACAACCCCATCCACCAGTACCACCCCAGGAATGCCAGCAACGCAGAAAACTGAGCGATCTCGCCCATCATCGGAACGAGTGCCAACGCGCCCCTCATGGCGGCGCACGCCGTGATGCAGATCCCGGGTTCAACCCACCAAACCTTCGGCCGAATCAACGGGAATGAGCCCACAAGCAGCCACAGAGCCACGACCGCGATGCCGAGGCCAATATCAACCCGCCGCTCTGCTACGATCCATGAGCCCGTAATCCCATGAATCCCATCGATGTGGAGCCTTCCGGAAAGCGTCCACGGCGCAGGGCAATCCATGCGCCATCCTGTGAGCGCAACCGCAGGCAGGTTGGCCGCGGTCACAACAACATGCGCGACAGGGTAATGGGGCCACAAAGAGCAAGGATTCAATTCGATCGATCTTTCAGGGGAGTCTGCATCCGGACCCGCCGCGGGCTTCTTTTGGAACGACACAAGAAGAGCCCCACGCTCACGATCCCGCAGGTATTCAGCATCCCTTGCCTGCAGCACGAGAATCAACGGCACCGCGATCGCCAGATGAATCCCCGCGAGAAGCAACCCCCGCCGCCATTGCATGCCTGCAAGCCTACGCCCGGCTGCCCGACGCGACAAGGCGTGGGTCGACTCAGCCATAGATCAATCCATTTCCCGCCGCCTGATTCCCTTCCTTCCCAACGCTTCCCTGCTCTACACTGGGCATCATCGTTGCCCAAGCCGCCCTTCCGGGCCAAGGAAGAAGAATGACCGTTCTGAATGCGAAACCTCTCGTCTGCGCCGCGCTTCTCGCGCTGGTGGCCGCGGCTCCGGCCATCGGCCAAGGCAATAAGCCGGTCGACAAAAGTCCCGACGTGGTCGAAGTTCGGCAGTACCGGCTCACGATGGACAAGATCGATAAGCTTGTCTCGGCAACCGGTGCCGTGAACAAGCTGATCCTGTCCGATCCCGCGCTCCGCAAGAGGATGGACGCCAATTCCGAAGAGGACAAGTCGATCGATCAGAAGGCGCGCCGGATCGAAGCCGAATTTCCCCAGGCCGCGGCGGTTCTGCGCTCCAACGGTTTCTCGGCCCGCGAATACATCGTCATGAGCCTCGCCTTCATCAACGACCTGATGTTTGTCGGGATGAAGAAACAGGGAGCCATCAAGGAGTACCCTCCGGCCTCCATCACGCCTGAGAACGCCGCCTTCGTCGAACAGAACTACGACAAACTCCAGGAGATATCGAAGAAACTGACCCCGCCAGACGACGCAACCCAATAAAATAACCGCCGATCACGAGCAGACTCGACGCGTGCAGCCATCGATGGCCTGGAAAATCGTTTGAGCGATCAACAGACCCTGTGACCCGGCGCACAGAACTCAAAATATACATGCTTCATAAGCCTGGATCTGTCGTAGGATGGGGCGGGCAGAAACGCGACGCTAGATTTGCTTCCGAACCGCCCGCTCATTGCGATTACCCCTTCTGCGCTGCCCCTCGCCAATCGCGCCCCTACAGGGAGGTGGCTTATGCCGAGTAAAAACCTGTCAGCTTCGTTTGCTAAGTTCAGTTGTTGGCTCCTGGCGCCTGGACTGGCCGCAATCCTGCTGGCCACATTCAGCCCATCAAATGCTTCCGCTCAAGGACCCTCGTTCGGTTTCAACAAGTATCGCTTCCATAATGTCGTCATTGGCGGCGGTGGAGGCTTCATCTCCGGGATCGTGTTCAGCACGAAGGAACCTGGCCTGGTGTACGCACGGACTGATATAGGCGGCGCTTACCGCCTCGATCCGGAATCGGGCCGTTGGATTCCGCTGCTCGACTGGATCGGCAATACCGACTGGAACCTCAGCGGCGTCGAGAGTATCGCGGTCGACCCGCTTGACCCGCAACGCGTCTATCTCGCGGTTGGAACGTACACGAATGAATGGGCCACCCAGAACGGCGCAATCCTTCGTTCCTTCGACGAGGGCCGCACGTTCCAGCGATTCAACTTGCCCTTCAAGGTCGGCAGCAACATGCCGGGCCGGGGAATGGGAGAGCGTCTGGCCATCGACCCGAACAACAATCGGATTCTTTATTTGGGAACCCGCAGCGGGAACGGTCTCTGGCGCAGCACGGACGCAGGCGAAACATGGTCCCGGGTCACGAGCTTCCCTGATGCGGGCCCGTACCATGAGCCCTCCGGTGGCCCCACGGATACATACGACAACGACCCGATCGGCGTTGTCTGGGTGACGTTCGATCCCCGCACAACGGCTCGGGCGGGCAACAGAAAGATCACGCAGAACATATACGTCGGCGTGGCCGATCCGGCCAGCAGCCTGTGGCACAGCGCCGACGGCGGGCAAACCTGGTCTGCCGTTGCCGGGCAGCCTACCGGAGTGATGCCGCACCACGGCAAACTCACGTCCACCGGCATCCTGTATCTCAGCTACAACAACAATGCCGGACCTTATGACGGCTCGGCAGGCGACGTTTGGAAGTACGACACGGGCTCCGGCGCCTGGACCTTGATCACACCGCCCGCATCGCCGCTGAACGGCGGGTACGGGTTTGGCGGTCTAAGCCTGGATGCGCAGAACCCCAATACGATTGTGGTAGCCGCGCTGAACCAGTGGTGGCCCGACACCAACTTCTTCCGCAGCCAGGATGGCGGAAGTACCTGGAGCATGATCTGGAACGTGAATTGGAACAATCCGGCAGGCTGGCCGCCATACCTGGTCCCGAACTACACACTCAGCTACGAGTCCGTCGCCCCGTGGCTCACGTTCGGGTCTACCGCGGCGACCTGCACCGAGGCAGGACCCAGCAACGGGTTATGCCCGCAGCCCACGCCGAAGCTGGGATGGATGGTGGAGTCGCTCGAGATCGATCCTTTCAATTCCAACCGCATGTTCTACGGCACCGGCGCAACGATGTACGGCACGAACAACCTCACGGCCTGGGACACCGGCGGGCAGGTCAACCTCTCCGTTGCCGCTGTGGGGATTGAGGAAACGGCGGTCCAGGACCTCATCAGTCCGCCGGCCGGCGCCGCACATCTCATCAGCGCGGTTGCCGACGTCGGCGGTTTCACACACAACGACCTGAAGGCGCCGAGCGTGATGGATGCCAACCCGGTGTTCACCTCGGGTGCGAGCCTCGACTACGCCGAACTCAATCCCAGCTTCATCGTTCGCGTCGGGACCGGCGGCACAAACGGGATGAACATCGGCTTCTCCTCAGACGGTGGGCAGACTTGGACTCCCGGCGCTGCCCAGCCTTCCGGCGCGTCCGGCGGAACAGTGGCCGCAGCTTCCGATAGCAGCGTCGTCGTTTGGAGTTCCGGTGCGGGCGTGTTCTTTTCCACGGACAAGGGCATGACCTGGATGGCATCCACCGGCGCACCAGGCGGCGCGAGCGTGCGGTCCGACCGCGTGAATCCGAAGAAGTTTTATGCGTTCGCGAATGGCACGTTCTACGCCAGCACCGATGGCGGCCAGACCTTTGCCGCCACATCTGCGGGCAACCTGCCGCCGGCCGGCACCTCGGCGCAATTCAAGGCAACTCCGGGCCGCGAGGGCGACATCTGGCTTGCCGGCGGAAGCGCAACAACCGTCTATGGCATCTGGCATTCGCGGGACGGCGGCAATTCATTCTTCAGGCTGTGGGACGTCGAGGCTGCCAATACGATCGGCTTCGGCAAGCCTGCGCCGTTCCACACATACCCGGCACTTTACAGCAGTGCCAAAGTGTTCGGGGTTTGGGGCATCTATCGCTCCGATGACGCCGGCTTCACCTGGAAGCGGATCAACGACGCGCGCCATCAATACGCGCTCACCAACACCACCATCACCGGCGACCCGCGCATCTACGGGCGCGTCTACTTTGGTACGAACGGCCGCGGCATCCTCTACGGCGATCCCGTGGAATTCCGACATTGAGTTCCATCAACTCATCTCAAGCCAAGGGCCTCCAGAAAGCGGAGGCCCTTCGCATTTTCCGGTGGGGACGGCTCGCATGACTCTCCGGTCGCGACGCACACCCGCGCGCAAGGATAAGTGTCGCCCGAGCAGACCCAAACGGAGTATAGTCACACATATCCTTCACTGTTGAGGTCGTGGCGCACGACGCCAATCGAGGATGAGTGCAACAAGCGCGACGCCGAGTGTGCCGTTCAGGTTCGGCGTTATTTGAAAGATCTCGGGAAACACCGGGACTGCTCTCCGTGTGAGTCTGAACCTGTAGAAATCGACATTGTCATTGTGGCGTCTGCGGATCGCCGACTGGGACCGAAAGGAAGCGGCCTGCGCATACGGTCCTTGCGGCCGTGAGAAGACCAAAATAGAAGCTCAAGCCAATTGAATGGGTATGGTTCGATCGTCACCTGCTGTCTCGAAAGAAGAATCATGCTGGAGCCGTCTCGGCGGATCGCTGCCGCCTCCACTCAGGTTAGGCGTGGCAAGCTTTCCATTCTGTCTTCTTTTCTTTTCTTCTGCTGCGCTCGGCTTTGCACAAAGAAAGCCGGAGCCGCCCTGTTCGCAGACAGACCCTCGTCAAGCCACAGAGAACGAGCCTCGATGCCGGATCAGCGGCACGGGAAAGATCACCATCGAATGCGACTACAGCCCGCTGCTTCCGGACCGGACCCGGAGCGAGGCAGGCGCGCGAATCGCGCTGACTCATGCGGAGCTGAATTTCGAAACCAAAGGCGACAATTGGATGAGCCTGGAGCTCAAGCTTACGAAACTGGACGAGACTGCCATCGCCGATGAGCACCTTGTTTACCTTGCCGTCGATGACGACGCAGGCAACAACTTCATCCGCCGGCCCTTGCCGAGCGTTAAACTTTCCGGACTCTCGCCCGGCAAGACAAGCGAATTCAAGGAACACCTTCTATTCCCCGGCCTGCAACCAGGTCATTACCGAATCAGTCTCTGGATCCCGCGCGCCGATCCGGCGTTGAAATTCAAGGCCGAACAGAATCTGCTGTTGAGTAGTTATGGAGTCGCCGACCAGAAGTCCCGGCTGAACGCGATTGCCAGTTTTTCGGTGGCCAGGTGAGAAAGAGCCATCCCGCCGGAAATTGATTCATCTCTCGCCCCATGTTTTGGCGAATCCGAAAGGACTGCGCGTTAAGCCGCCGCGGTCACCGCAGATAGGCGTCGTCTAGGACCGGCAACCATTCGCCGTGGGGGAATTCAATGAGAAGCATCGCAAGTGTGGGGTCGAGCTGGGTTATTCAGCAGTCTCTCCGTTTTTCGAAATCGAATCGATGGCCGGCGCAGACCTGCCTCTTTCTCGCAATGATGACGCTGGTGCTCAACGCGAATGGACAGCCGGCCGTCTTGACACAGCACAATGACAACGGAAGGACCGGTCAAAACACCGCCGAAACGATCCTCAACACATCGAACGTGATTGCAGGCACGTTCGGCAAGCTGTTCGGCATGCCGGTCCAGGGCCAGATCTATGCGCAGCCGCTCTATGTTCCCAACGTCACTGTGAACGGCGTTGTCCATAATGTTGTGATCGTCGCCACGGAATTGGACAACGTGTACGCCTTCGACGCGGACTCGGCCGGTTCCCCGCTGTGGACAGCCAGCATGCTCGACACCGCTCACGGCGCCAGCCAGGGCGAAACGGCGACCTCAATGATCGCGGCCCTGGGCTGCAACAACCTGATTCCCTATGTCGGAATCACCAGTACGCCCGTCATTGATCCCGTATCCGGAACGATCTACCTGGTGGCAAAATCCGTAACCACAACCTCAACGTATGTCCAGCGGCTGCATGCACTCGACCTGGCAACAGGAATGGAAAAACCTCATGGCCCGGCGGCGATCGCGGCAACGGTGAGCGGCACCGGCGACGGGTCCGATGGCCATGGCAATCTTGCATTCGACCCTCTGCGCCATCTCAATCGGCCGGGCCTGCTCCTGCAAGACGGGTCGGTCTTCATAGCTTTCTCTTCGCATTGTGACCTCTCTCCAAGTCACGGGTGGGTCTTTGCGTACAACGCTTCGACCCTGGCCCAGGAAGGCGTCTTCGTCACCACCCCGAACGGCGGGCTCGGCGGATTCTGGATGTCCGGGGGTGGCATCGCGGCCGACGCGGGCGGCCACATCTACATCGCAAGCGCGAACGGAAGTTACGATTCGAGCAACGTCCCGGCAACCGAATTGAGCGAGTCCATCCTGAAGCTGGGAACCTCGCAGGGGAGCCTGAATCTTGTCGACTACTTCACTCCATCGAATCAGGCTTGCCTCACCACCAACGATGCCGATCTCGGTGCCGGCGGCGTATTGGTGCTTCCCGATCAGCCGGGAACCTATCCGCACATCCTCGTTGCGGCCGGCAAACAGGGCGAGGTCTACGTCGTCAATCGCGACCAGTTGACCGCCAATAACAACCACTACGACAGCATCACCGGCTGTAATGCGCGGGATCCGCAGATACTCGAAGAATCGCCTGCGCTCAAAGGCATGTTCAGCGTTCCCGCCTACTGGAAGAATGCGCTGTATTACGCCGCGGGATCAGACAACTTGAAGATGGTTCCCCTCGTGAATGGAATCCCGAACTTCAGCCAGGTCACGACATCGACATTCTCATTGCCCTGGCCGGGCGCGACGCCTTCCATCTCCTCCAACGGCGACACTCCGGGAACCGGCATTCTCTGGGTCACAAATACCAACCAGTATGGTCCTCCGCACCCGACGCTCGGACCCGCGATACTTTACGCATTCGACGCCACCAACATCAATACCGAGCTGTGGGATAGCTCGCAGGCTGCGAACAATCGCGACACCGCCGACAATGCCGTCAAATTCTCAACGCCGACAGTCGTCAACGGAAAGGTCTATCTTGGCGGGAACAGCTCCGTGACAGTTTACGGACTTCTTCATGCACCGGCGGCTTTGACGTCTCCGCTTCCCGGCGGCAAGTTGGCCGGCACAAGCGCGTTGTTTTCCTGGACAGCCGGAGCCGGTGTGACTTCCTATCAGATATGGCTGGGGACAACCGGCGTCGGGTCGAACAATGTCTACAACTCGGGACGTGTCGCCTCAACCACCGCCAATGTCAGCGGATTGCCCATCAACGGCGTAAAGCTCTATGTGCGGCTCTGGTCGCTGATCGGCGGCTCGTGGCTGTCCAATGACTACGTCTACACCGAAGCCGGTTCACCCGCGCTGGCAGCGTTGACCACACCATCGCTGGCCAGGGCGTTGCCGGGCGCAAGCGCAACCTTCTCCTGGACGGCGGGCGCGGGGCCGACGCAGTTCGAGCTCTGGCTGGGCACTGCCGGCATTGGATCGTCCGACGTCTTCAACTCGGGTGTGCTCGGCAGTGCGACGACTTCTGTCAACGTCAACGGAATTCCCACGAATGGCGTCAATCTCTATGCGCGGATGTGGTCGTGGTTGAACGGCGGCTGGCAGTCGGTGGACTACATCTACACTCAGGCCGGTACGCCGGCGCCCGCGATGCTGACCTCCCCATCTCCAGGGAGCACGCTTTCAGGCGCAAACGCAACCTTCTCCTGGATGCGTGGCTCTGGGCCGCTCCAGTACGAGTTGTGGCTGGGAACCACGGGTGTCGGGTCATCCAACATCTTCAACTCCGGCGAGCTCAGCGCCGCCACAACCTCGGTAAACGTCTCGGCCTTGCCCACCAACGGCGTCACCCTCTATGCGCGCATGTGGTCGTGGATCAACTTTGGCTGGCAATCCAATGACTACACGTTTACCGAGGCGGGCACGCCATCGCAGGCGTCGCTGACCGCGCCGGCTCCCGGCAGCAAGCTGGCCGGATCGAGCCAGACCTTCGCGTGGACTGCAGGTTCCGGCCCGGCACAGTTTGAATTGTGGCTGGGCACAACCGGCATCGGTTCGAGCGACCTGTTCAACTCCGGTGCGACGACAAGCCTTTCGGCCAACGTGTCCGGCCTGCCGAAGAGCGGTGTTGTAATTTACGTTCGCTTATGGTCGATGATGAACAGCAGGTGGCTGTCCGCCGACTACACGATCACCGAGGCTGGCACGATAGCGCTCCCCACACTCACCTCTCCGGCTCCGAACACACAGCTCCCGGGCGCGAATGTCACCTTCTCCTGGACGTCGGGTACCGGACCCGTCGCTTACGAGCTCTGGCTTGGGACGACAGCGCCGGGCTCGAACAACCTGTATAACTCGGGCTCGGTGACGGCGACCAGCGCAAACGTAAGCGGCTTGCCCGGCGGGGGTGTCAGGATTTACGCGCGCCTATGGTCGCTGATCAACAACGCCTGGCAATCAACCGATTACAACTTTACGTCAGCTCCTTGATTTCCGTCCCGGCAACTACGAATCCATTTTCCCAAGGCGAAAAGATCGTACGCCTGGGTTCTGAAATCTGTGATACTCTCCCCGTCGGCTATGCGGGGCAATTTGTTCGCTGCACCCGGAATGACGCGACGGATGAAGCAGTCCCTTTTCCCCGAAAGGAAACCATGCCCAAAATCGACCTCAGCATCAACGGCGGCAATCCGATCCCATTGGACAACCTGAAGGACCTTGGCATGCCCACCGTGCAGCAAGGCTTCAATGCCCTGAAAATGCTCCTCCAAGGACAACTCCCGGCAGACCTCACCCAGCCCATCTCGTCGCTGGGCAAGGGCAAGAAGGCCAAGCTGGATGTGAGCGATGGCAACCCCACGTGGAAACTGCCTGGAAGCGTGGCTGCCTTCACGCTCGGCGCTTCGGCCGACTCAAACGTCACCATCCTGCAGGCCGGCGAGGAGATCTTTCATTTCGACGTCGACTTCCAGGGCGGCGGCACAAAATGCATCACCGTCCCCGACGGAAAGGCGTGCATCGCCATCGCCCTCGATTTTCAGATCGATGGCAGCCTCACTGCGATCTCGCCGGCGAATGCAATCGGCATCAGCGCCAAAGCGTCCACTGGCGATAAGCTGACCTACGCGGTTGAGAATTTCAAATGCTTCAACGCCTCGACTCCGATTCTCGACGCCGTGAAGGCCGCCGTCGCGTCTTTCACCCTGCCGCTTCACTCCTCCACGATTGCGAACCTCAGCGATGGAGACTGCCTTTCGTATAGCTTCGACGGCTCGCTGAACGTAGGCTTCGGCGTGACCTATGGCTTGTCCGGCACGGTCTCTGCCGGCAGTATTTCGCAGCTCTCCAAGTTGTTTACCGGCAACAAGTTTTTCAGGCTGACCGCGCCGACCCTCTCGTACGGACCCAAAGCCGGCGCCTCGGCGCAGTTCAATTGGTCGCGCACTTTCCAGTGTTTCCTCGAGCGCATGGGCGGCCCAGGCGACACCGGCGCGGCCCGCCTACACCTTGCTGTCGGCACGGATTCACGACGCGGAGCCACCTTCCAGATCAATGCCGGTATCGCACAGCCGGCCCCGCCTGCGCTCACCGTAACCACGGAGCCGATTCTCGCCACGCTGCTGGAGAAGATTACCGGCAGCTCGAGCACCCAGCCCGCCGACTGGAAGCTTAAGGCACTGAACGGATCGGCGCAGCAAGCCATCGAGGCCGTCAGCAATGAAGTGAACAAGTATGTCGCTGACGCCAACGGCTGGCTTGCCGGGCTCTTCAAGGACCTGCAGCAGAAAGGGCAGATTGCGCTGGCCGCGCTGTTGAGTTCGGAGAACAAATCGACCAGCGCCTTCACCTACGAGTTCGACGTGTCAAACGCGGCCTTTCCGGCAGCGTGGGACCAGGCAATGCAGGGTGACTTCCTCGGCATACTCAAGTCGGGAGCCGCGACGCTCGACGCAGGCTCGGGTCTCGAGAAGATGCACGCTTCGACCACCAAGCTCACCGCCAGCTGGTTCGGCCTGAACTCCGAATCGGTGGCAAGCCAGTGGGGCGAGACGACGGTCAAGTACATCGGAAAGGGCGTCTTCGCACTCGATGCCCGGGCCGGCGCCGATCTCTCGACAACCTCGAAGAACGCCGCGACCAGCACACGGATTTATTTCGAAGTCTCCGGCGACGGAACCGCCAACGACCAGAATGCCTTCCAGGTGCTGAAGCCCACGATCAGGATGCACGGAGTGCTCTCGGCCAGGGGCAGCCAGTCGCAGGTCCTGCGCCTCGGCTCGCTGCTGCGCGCGCTCGCCGGCGGCGCCGAGACGGATGCCGCAGGCGATGCCCTTAAGAACATCGCCCTCAAGCCCAGTGCCGGCGCAGTGATTGTCGACATTACGGTCGGGCAGAGCGCGCTCGCCCGCATTACGTCGGATCAATATGTAAACGGCAAGCAGCCTCCGCCGCCGCACACGCAGGACGAGAAGAACTGGACCGCAATCATCACGGCCATGGATGCGCTGGCGCAGAGCGGCGATCCCGCGCAGATCGCACAGCGGGACTTTCCCGCTGGATTCAGCGGTAACCATGCCAACTGGCAGCGCTTCGACGCAACCATCAACGGATCGGCCAACGAGGACCGTCGCGGCATCTTCGACATCTTCGTCCTGGCCCACGCGATCGGTACCTTGCCCTCGCAGCCGGACCAGACGTCCTCCACGGAACTCGCGATTTACTGGTGCGCCGCGCAACAGTTCATGAATCTCTGCGAGGATGTACAAAAGTCCGTGCAGCTTGCCGCCGGCGCCTCGGTCGACTGGCCCACGCTTTCGTCCGCGATTCAGAAGGCCGGCGGCGATATCGATCCATGGTTTGGCGCAGCCACTATTCTGGGCATCGGCATTCGCGCACTGGGCGGCGGACCGGCTGCTTCGGCGCCGAGCGCCCTCGGCGCAAACGGCTCCGCCGTAGTGACGGTGTCCATCAACTAGCGTGCCAATGAGGCGCCGGGATCTTTTGCGGTCGCGTCCGCTCGCGCAATCTTGGCGCTGTCTCGCGGCGCCGCGATGCGTCCGAGTGAC